>Ga0184639_10001150_pt1 | contig 11261 bp, 11 predicted proteins | sample PLM31_170_b2_FD_133155 | JGI IMG/M metagenome (GOLD analysis project Ga0184639, IMG submission 133155) | Groundwater sediment microbial communities from an aquifer in East River, Colorado, USA - PLM3-1_170_b2 | ecosystem: Environmental > Terrestrial > Soil > Riparian zone | place: USA: East... | reverse complement strand
GCCGATCGCCATGGTGGCAACCGGGACCCCGCCCGGCATCTGTGCGGTTGAGAGAAGCGCGTCGAGTCCTTTCAAGGTACTCGAGGCCAGTGGCACACCGATGACCGGAAGGGTGGTCTGGCCGGCAAGGACGCCGGCCAGGTGCGCGGCCGCGCCAGCGCCCGCGATAATCACTTTGATCCCCCGGGCCTCGGCCTTTTGCACGTAGGCTAGCGTAGCACGAAGGGAACGGTGAGCGGAGCAAATCTTGAGCTCGAACGGGACGCCGAACCGCTGGAGCGTCTTCGCGGCTGCCTCCATCACCGGCAGGTCCGAGTCGCTCCCCATGACGATGCCAACCAATGGTCGCGTCGCCATGGTGCTAGTGCCGTTCCTGCCCGCTGTGGTTAATCACCGACAGGTGTCGTGCTTGGCGGCCGTTCAATTGTCGCTTTCCCTGGCCTGATCCTTGTGAGGCAAATAGTTGGAACGGCACTAGCTAGGGCTGGGCGAGGGCCCGCCGCCCGATGTCTGTTCTGTATTGCACGCCCTCCCAGTGGATCTTCTTCACCGCAAGATAGGCCCTGTCGATCGCCTCCTTGACGTCACGTCCCAGGGCGGTGACCCCCAGGACGCGGCCACCGGCGGTAAGCACCTGGTCCTTGTTGCGGTTCGTGCCAGCGTGAAAGACCGCAACCCCCGGCTCGGCACCCGCCTCCCGGAGGCCGGAAATGGGGTACCCTTTTTCGTAGGGGCCGGGATAGCCTCCTGACGCCATGACGACGCACACGCTCGCGTCGGGTTTCCACTCGATGGTCTGGTCGTGGAGTCGCCCCTCCACGGCGGCCTCGAGGACCGGGACCAGGTCTGACTGCATTCGGAGCAGGAGCGGCTGCGCCTCTGGATCGCCGAACCTGGCATTGAACTCCAGGACCTTTACTTCGCCTGCCTTGATCATGAGTCCGGCGTACAGGACGCCGACATATCGGCGACCCTCCGCGGCCATGCCCCTGACGGTCGGGATCATCACCCGCTCCATAACCTGGTGGTAAATCGACTCGGTGACGACCGGGGCCGGTGAATAGGCGCCCATGCCGCCTGTGTTGGGGCCCTGGTCGTCGTCGAAGATCCGCTTGTGATCTTGGGACGAGGCCATTGGCAGGACGGCCTCCCCATCGGTAAACGCGAGGAACGACGCCTCTTCCCCCTCCAGGTACTCCTCGATGACCACCCGATCGCCGGCGTCCCCAAACACCCGCTCTTCCATGATCATCTTGACCGCATCAAGGGCCTCTGACACCTTGAGGCAAACGATCGCTCCCTTCCCGGCCGCCAGACCCTCGGCCTTGACAACGATGGGAGCGCCGGTGTCCTGGATGTAACGCTTGGCGTCCTCCGCATTGTAGAACGACTGAAAGAAGCCGCTGGGGATCTGATACTTCTTCATCAGGTTCTTCGCGAAGACCTTGCTTCCCTCGATGATGGCTGCGTCCTTGGAGGGGCCGAAGATACGGAGCCCTCGCCGCTCAAACTCATCCACGATCCCCAAGGTTAGTGGGACCTCTGGACCGACGACGGTGAGATCGATCCGGTTCCGTTCCGCGAGATCGGCCAACAGCCGGATGTCGGAGGCGCTGATGTCGGCGCACTCTGCCAGCTCGCTGATGCCGGCGTTTCCCGGCGCGGCCCAGATCTTCTTCACCTTCGGGCTTTGAGCGATCTTCCAGACAAGGGCGTGTTCTCTGCCGCCGGAGCCGACCACGAGAACCTGCATGGGATCTCCCGTTCCTTTCTTGGGACCCTGGGGATCAGTGACGGAAGTGGCGAATCCCGGTGAAGACCATGGCGATGCCGGACTCGTCGGCCGCTTGGATCACCTCTGGGTCACGGATCGAACCGCCTGGCTGGATGATCGCTGTCACGCCGGCGGCGGCGGCCACATCGACGCCGTCCCGAAACGGAAAGAAGCCATCCGACGCAAGGACGGTTCCACGTGTTGGGGAGGCGGCCTTCATGACCGCCAGGCGACAGGCATCCACCCGGCTCATCTGTCCGGCGCCGATCCCCACGGTGGCCCATTCGTTTGCCAGAACGATCGCGTTCGACTTGACGTGCTTTGCGACCTTCCAGGCAAAACGCAGGGCCTGCATCTCGGTCTCGGTCGGCGGGCGACGGGTCGCCACGACGAGGCCGTCAGGGTTCAGATCGAGGGAATCGCATTCCTGCGCTAACACTCCACCCGCGATCGGGCGTAGTTCACGGATCGCGACATCGGGCGGCGACGGCGCGGGCCAAGGCTCAAGCAACAAGAGTCGCAGCGACTTCTTTTCCTTAAGGATGCCCAGCGCCGCCTCTTCGTAGCCTGGCGCAACGATCGCCTCCGCGAAGTTGGCGCTGATCTCACGGGCTGTCTCGACGTCCACTGGACGGTTGACCCCCAGGACACCGCCAAATGCTGAGTCGCGATCGGCGTCCCTGGCGCGGCGATAGGCCTCTACCAACAATCGATCGACCGCGACCCCGCAGGGGTTCGTGTGCTTGATGATGACGGCGACGGGCTGTTCGAACTCTTTGGCCAGCGCGAGGGCCGAATCAAGATCCAAGAGGTTGTTGAATGAAAGCGCCTTGCCCTGAAGCTGCTTGGCGGTGGCCAGGGAGGGCGCCGCCGCCTCCGCGTCGTGGTAGAGTGCCGCCTGTTGGTGAGGGTTCTCGCCGTAGCGGAGGTCCTGTACTTTGAACAGGCGAAGATCAAGGTGATCGGGGAGCACGGCTTCTCGTCCCTCTCTATCCTGCCGTTCGAGGTACGCCGCGATCACCATGTCGTACCGCGCAACGTGAGCAAAGGCCTTTCTCGCAAGCTGGAGCCTTCGATGTCGCGACAGGCGGCCTCCGTTGTGCCGTAGTTCTCCAATGACCGTGGAATAATCGCCTGGATCGACAAGGACGGCGACGCCCTCGAAGTTTTTCGCCGCCGCCCGGATCAGGCTTGGCCCTCCGATGTCGATCTGCTCGATCGCTTCCTCAAGGGACGCCTCGGTCCTGGCGATTGTCGCCTCAAACGGGTAGAGGTTGATGGCCACGAGGTCGATCAGTTTCATCCCGTGCTCCCGAAGCTGCCGCTCGTGCGCCGGGTCGCCCCGCTTTGCCAGGATGCCGGCATAAATGGCCGGGTGAAGCGTCTTCACCCGCCCGTCCAACATTTCTTGGAATCCTGTGACCTCCGCCACATCTATCACTGGGATACCTTGTTCGCGGAGGGCACGGGCTGTCCCGCCGGATGACACGATCTCGATGTTCAGATCATGCAGGGCTGCTGCCAGATCGATCAACCCACTCTTGTCCGAAACGCTCACCAGCGCTCGCCGGACGGTCACTGGGACGTTATCGGTGATATTCGTGTTCTGGGTAATCATGGATTGATGGCACCCGAGGCCCGCTTCTCATCTTGTTGTGGGGCATCAATTCCATGGCAGAGGACCCGCCGGCCGCAAACCTCGAGTCGCCCTTCGGCAAACAGTTGAATCGCCCTCGAGTAGATCTGATGCTCGTACCTGAGGATTCGAGCTGAGAGGGTATCTTCGGTGTCGTCATCCAGCACCGGGACCACAGCCTGGATGATAATCGGACCGGTATCTGTCCCCTCGTCCACGAAGTGGACGGTGCAACCGGAGAACTTCGCCCCGTGTCGCAGCGCCTTGTGCTGCACATGAAGGCCGGGGAAGGCGGGCAGCAGGGCGGGGTGGATATTCATGATGGTGTTTCGGAACTCTCGGACGAAGTGCGGGCTCAGGATCCGCATGAACCCCGCGAGGCACACCAGCTCCACCTCACGTTTCCGCAGCAGGTCGATGACGGCGGCGTCAAAGCCCTCCCTGGTGTCATGCAGCGTTGGATCGACGAACGCTGCCTCGATTCCATGCGCTCGAGCGCGGTCGAGCGCATAGGCATCGGCCACATCGCTGATGACGATCGCAACGACCGCGTCGAGCTGCCCGGCCTTGCTGGCGTCAATGATCGCCTGGAGATTACTCCCTCGACCAGAAACCAGGACGCCCAGTTTGAGCCGCGCCTTTACGCCCACCGGATGCCTCTCTGGTGGGGGTCAATCTCAGGGATCATATCCGACTGTGTACACAGATTGATCGCTGTCGCGCATCGCTCAGCATCATTTTCGCAGGGTAGTCGCTTCATGGAAGGGTAGGTCAGGAGGCTCTGCACACGTCGAGGTGGCGCATTCACAGTGACCTTCGATCACCTGACACGTGAAGAAATTGATGGGTCGGGATGAAGATATCAGAAAGAGCAGGGATGAGCAAGAGGATTGTGGTGCAAACCGGGAGGCTCAAACTGATTGGGCCCCTCTTCTTTTCCTTCTCCCCTCAGGGGAGAAGGTGAGGATGAGGGGGACGGCACACGTTATTGTACTGAAGAAACAGAGTCCTTACCCGCAGCCGGAGCGCGCCGTACCAGGGGCTCGATGGGGAACGAGCGTGCAGGCGAAGGTCGCCGGCTGGGCCTTGTCCTGGTCGAGTAGCGCCTGAAGATTCGCAATCGTCCGATCGCGCGTGGCGAGCCCGATTCCATAGATTGCCAGGTCGTTGACGAGTCGCACGTAGAAGACGTGTTGGGCGTCTCCGCCGTCCCGGATGCAAGGCGTCGGCTTTTGCGCCACGCGCAGGAGCGGACCGAAGGCATTCACATATTCCATCAGGACCGGTTCGTCGCGGAGATTACTGGGCACCTCGGGAAAGCGGGCGAGAAATTCCTCGACCGTCATCGGCGCCTTGACCGATGCGGCGATCTTTCCGCTGGCGGGGGAATGACAGATCTCCATGCTCGTTATACCTCCAGATGGATTATAGCATTCAGGACCTATCCGAAGGATAGACGTTCTGTCGTTCTTTGTCAAATGTGGAGTGCGATCACGCGGCCTCAAGCAAGGATTTGTGGTTGTAATCTACACTTTTGCGATTACGGGAGATGCTCGGAAAATCCCTTGACACGCTGAAGAGCGGGTGAAATGCTGTCGCCAGCATAGGTGAGCGTGATGGATCCAAGTTGACTAGAAGCTTGTTGCCATCTCTCGCAATCATCGTCGGCGCACTATACAGCAACGCCCTCTTGGGTATAACTTGGCCTGAGAGGGCGTTGGAATTTCTGAGACTAGCATCTGCTGCATCTCAATGGGCGCCTTCGCCGAGGGATCAAGCACTCAAGGTGGTTGGAAACGTGGCTTTAATTGGAAATTGGTGCCTCCAACGTGTAGGGACGACAAAGCCCTGGCACTTCCAGGGGGGAATGAAGCGGCATGTCCCCTTTCTCCTCTTAGCCCTCAGCTGCCTGACCAGTTGCGCCACGGGGTCCACTAGCCCCTACCGGATCTATCCCCAGTACGAGCCAGGTTCGCGCCAGGTGCCGCCTGACATTTGGTGGGCAGGCTTCGGGCAGCGGGCCCACCCGCAGTATGCGTAGCGATCCCTGGGCATCAGGACCGTGGCGGTCCTGCCGCCTGACGCGAAGGTTTACAGCCTGACAGCTGCTGGGCAGCGGGATCTCGTAGAGGAGTGGTCGGAGAAGGCCCGGACAAACCTGGCCCAGGCGCTTGCGAACCAGATGGCGCGCCCAGGGCGACTCGCCCTGAAGGGGTTCGATCTGACCCAATCGCCAGCCGCTCAGCGAGAGTACGAGGAGGCCCGCCCGCTGTTCGAAGCCGTGGCCCTGAGCGTGTTGGCCCATGCCTACCAACATGTCCCATTGCGATATGCGCCCCTGAAGGAGAGCATTATTGACTACTCGCTCGGGCCGCTCCCCTCCCTGGCGGAGGCTTCAGCGGCAGACGCGCTGCTTTTCGTCTATGCGAGCGATCACATCTCCACAGGCGGCCGCATCGTGGCCGGCATCTTGTTTACGGTGACCATCGGTTTGCTCACGAAGAGTACCCCCGTCGGTGGTCAGACACTCATTGTGACCGCGCTCGTAGATCCCCTAACGGGAGACTGTCCTCTGGGTCAACACGCGGGGTTCCACGGCCCTTGGCGACTCCCTGGTAGGCCACGATATGCGAGATCCCGCCAGTGCGGCGCGCCTGCTCGGGGACACTCTCGGAGATTTTCGGTAGGTCGCGTCTACCTGGAAGCTCGAGGATCCAAGCTACCCAGGCATTGCAGCGGGCGAAGGGGGAACCAGCCCTGAAGGCGTATGCTTGGCAGATATTCGTAGTCATCCTCCTCGCGGGATGCGCCCCCTTCACGGCGGTCGGCGGAAAACTCACGCTCCCCGCCCAGGGGTTCGAGGTCGGTCTTCCCGAGGGTTGGTACCGAGCTGAGGACGTCAACGAGGCACTCCTCCTGACCAGAGTTGGTCTTCCGCTTCAGCTCATCCGCATCGAGCGGGTGTCGGTCGGGGGCGAGCTACCCTACATTAAGAAGAAGTTCGCTCCGGACATGCCGCCCTACGAGGCAGGCGAGATCGAGTTGGATGACCTCCGCGCCACTCCCGAGAATTCTAGTTTCGAGCTGCTTGAGCGGGGGCCAGCCACCGTCAGCGGGAGACCCGGTTTCCGACTCCTCAGTACTTGGAGGACCAGGGAGGGGCTGCGCGTGAAGCAACTCCATTACGGGTTTCTGAAAGGGAAGTGGGTGTACCGGTTGATCTACCAGGCAGCGGCCCGCTACTATTTTGACCGGGACTTGGTAACTTTCGAGCTAGTGAGGTCGAGCTTTCGATTATTGCCCTGAGTCAGGTCACTATCATAGCCTTTAAGGCTGACCCTTTCTTCATCGCAGTGCAGATTACACCCCCGTAATCTGCATTCGACCCTCCACGATCCTGACCCATTTCACTTCCCCTGGCTGCTTCACGCTTCTGCACCCGCTTATTCAGACCTGACGCCCGATCTCATGGTGAGGATATTCCTCGATTGCCAGCGGGCGCTTGACGCCGCCTGTGCCGCGTGGTACAAGGGACCGCCAGACATGAGCCTGTACCATGACCGCAGAGAACCGTAAAGGGCAAATCGCGAGTCTCAAGCGGCAACTCTTCTTCCACCAGAAATGGCGGGATCAGGTGCAAACTGACTCGAGCTAAGGAGGGACAAGAATGAGAAATTCGAAAGCAAGCGCCCGATGTCGGTTGCTTCGGACTGCTGTCCCGGTGGCGACCGCAATCGTGCTCTCTGCTACGGGCCTGATTCTGGCGGCCACGGCGACGCGTCCCCTCGATGTGGTCCTCCGGACACATATTGAGATCTATCAACAGGGCAAGAATGGGGCCTGGGAGAAAATCGACGAGGTGGGGCCGACCCCTGTGAACTTCTCGGCGTCCTTACTCGAGCTGGCCATGGGCCGGAAGGTCGCGGCAGATTTCGTGTTGGAGGCGCGGTCAATGAAGGGGCGACGCTACAGCGCTCGCCTTACCAATCCGGCGGCGCTCAATCACAATCCCGCAACCGGCAGAGCCGAGGTGAACCTTGTCTTTGAGGTGACTTATGACGGCGCGAAGGCGACGGTCCCGGCCTTACTGACAACCGAATCACTCGGTACCCCCGCTGGAACCCGTCGGGGGAGCCGAGCGAGAGGAATACTGGGGGGAAATCCCACGACAGTCACTTTCGTGAGCGCCAACCGGTTCCAACCCGCGGGCGGATCGGATCCTCTGATGCTCGTCTGCACTGAGCAGTACACCCTGACGCCAAAAGGCCGAGGCTGAAATATTTCCCGTCGCGGGAGGGAGGCGTTGAATCAGCGGCGGACCGGCGCCCTTTCCATGGAAGCATTGCTAGCTATTCGCAAGCGCGTCTTCGACGAGCTGCTCCAGACCCGGGCGCTCCGACAGGTGATGGGCGGAACCGTGGACAGAGCGGGCTATATTCGGTACCTGCTCAACGTCTTCCATTACGCTCAATACAGCCCGGTCGTCATGGCGATCGCCGCCTCGCACTGCCTGCTGACTCACCCTGAGCTTGCAAGCTATCTGCTACGCCATGCACAGGAAGAGACCGGACACGACGTCTGGGCCGCCGAGGATCTTCGAGATCTTGGTGTAGGCGAAGAAGAGCTCCACGCGTCTCGGCCCGATTCTTCCTGCGCGGCTCTTATCGGATACACACATTACGTGGCGGGGTTCGCCAACCCGATCGGCATCTTCGGCTGGATGTACGTGCTCGAGGCCGTGGGTCTAGATTTGGGCAATCTCGTTGCCGAGAAGCTCCGGTCGGCTGGCGTAAAGGGGATCCGATTCATTGCGGGCCATTCGGTGGCGGACACCGACCACATACGGGAGATCACCGAGCAGCTCGAGAGCCACCTTCAGCGCGACGAGGATCGCGCAGCGGTGCTCGAGGTGGCCGATGTTGTTGCGGACCTGTACTTGGGGATGTTCCGGGAGATCGGAGAGGAGAGGGCGCGGTGGGACTAAGGGTCACTAAGGTGCGGACCGCGGAGGAGCGAGATCGCCTATTCGAATTCCGCTACAGGATCTATGTGGAAGAGCTCCGTATTCCCACGTCACAGGCCGATCACGCCACGCGTCGGCTCATGGATCCCCTTGACGAGTGCAGCACTTCTTATGTCCTACTGGACCAAGAGCAAGTCGCAGGGGAGCTACGCGTCACCTGGCTGGCCGACGTTCCCGACTCGACAGAGATTATCGAGAGTTTCGCAATGCAGCCGGCCATCGAAGCGTTCGGCCCAGAGGCAATCTGCAAGACCAGCCGCTTCATTCTCGATCCGAAGTGGCGACAAGGCACCGCGATCTATCTCCTGATGAAAACGGTTTACGAGGAGTGTTGGGAACAAGGCGCACGACTCAATTACGGGGATTGCAGCCCGCACCTGCTGTCTTTCTACGAGCACCTCGGCTTTCGGCGCTACATGAATGCATTCGAGGACCCGAACTACGGCTTTAAGTTTCCCATCCTCATGATCGCCGACCTGGGTTTCTTTAGGCATGCGCGCTCTCCTCTGGCCCGGGTCGCCGAGCGTTTTGGGGAGGACCGCGCGGCCTGCGCGTGGTTTGCACGGACCTATCCCGACCGGCTCGTTCCGCCGACGGTGACCTTCCTCTCAGCGGCAGAGTTCTTCAATCTTGTGGCTGCGCGCCTGGGGACCGATCCCGGGGGCCACATACGGCTGCTCCATGGATTGGAGCGAAGGGAAGTCGAGAAGCTCTTCAGCAAGGCGACGCTGGTCAAAGCGGAACCGGGTCTCCGTATCGTATCCCTGGGGTATCCATCGGACGCGCTCTTTATCCTGCTTTCCGGGCTGGCGGAAGCGACGCGCGCCAGCATGTGGGGTGCTCCCGTCCGGCGTTTCCGCCCGGGAGACTTCTTCGGTGGGACCGGGTTCTTCAGCGGCGACGAGTGGCGGTTCACCGACGTGCTCGTGCGTGAGCCGGCCGAGGCCGTGGTTCTCCCGGGCAATTCTTTGCTTCGCTTTCTCACTAAGGGGCCTGCGGCAGCGGCGAAGGTCTTTGCGAACGCGCGCATGGAGTTTTAGCGAAGCCAACTGTGCCGGAACAGATTTACTGCAATGAAGCTCAGTGATGTGGATGAGATCCGGGGCGCCGTCTGCGCCCCGTGACCGGGCCGTGCGCTGTCTGGAGAAGGACCTATTCCACTGTTTCCATTACTTCAGCTTCGCGAAGGAGCTCTAGAGAACCATCCGGACCTCCAACATCCTGGAATGGGCGTTCCGGGAGGTCCGCCGGCGGACGCGGCCGATGGGGGTCTTCACCAACGCCGAGTCTGCAGAACGGATCATGTACGGCGTGACCGAGCGTCTCAACGTGAATTGGGAGGAGCATCCCCTTCGACAAATTTAACAGAATGCTTGAGGTGACCAATCAGGTCCGACCGCTTCGACAAAGCTCCACTAATGTCTGCTAATTCCTTACAACTACAACAGCCGCTGGAGTGTCATATCAGAATCCCCACCGAGTCACCTCCGGTCTTTGCCTTTCCGTTGCTCACGACCTGTCTAATCAGGTCAGCCATAGCATGGGCGGTGCAGATTTGTGGTTGAAATCTACACTGGTGCGATCGGAGAAAAGCTCTCAAAAGAGCTTGACACCCTGGTGGGTCGGTGACATGCTGCCGTCACAGAGGTGATTGTGATGGGTCCGACATGACCATAGCACTTCTGCTACCCCTTGGAATTTGGTCAGCGCACTATTCATCAACAGCGCCCTCTTAGGTGTAACTCGGCCCGAGAGGGCGTTTTTATTAGGAGTATCCCCCCTGGCTTATCGGGGAGGATCGCGCGGGTGATGCGGTAGTCTGGAAGTCCCTTTGTCCGGAACTCGAAGGAGGTGTCATATGCGAAGGGCGTTCACGGTCTGCATGATCCTGGCGTTTCTGTCGGCCTCATGTGCCTCCTATACGCCGCAATCCGTGGCAAAACCGACGGTCGGGGCCGCAGCATACTCGGGGGAGGAGCAGGGACTTTTCGTAGGCGTCACGCCGTACGTCGAGGGGGAGAAGACCAAGAAGATCTTCGATGCCGATCTCAAACAGGCCCGCGTCCTGGCCCTTCAGGTAGTGGTAGGCAATAATGGGCCTCGGCTACTGGCGGTCCGAAAGAGTGACTTCATCTTGCGGCTTCCCGACGGCAAAGAGCATGTACCTGTTCCCGCCGCGAATGTAGTCACGCGCATGGAGAGTATTGGAGGAGTGGTCGGTGCGACTATCGCCTTTGGGCTGATCGGCCTCCTCGTAGCTTCCAGCGCAAAGAGCCAAGCGGACAGCAACCGTCGGACCGATTTTCAGAGCAAGGAGTTCCAGGACGCCACGTTGCCCCCTCAGGAGTCGGCGCATGGCTTTTTGTACTTCATCATACCAGACGATGTCCGAGAGCTGAAGGATACCACGATGGTCGCGAGGGGCCTTGATGTCGCGGGCGCCGCGCCTATCACGGTGATGATCCCATTGGGGAATCTAGGCGTGTGGCAAGTTCAGGAAGCTTCACCGACCCAACGACCCAACTTTTGAGACGCCAGCAGGTTAAATGGCTCCCCTGGCTCCTTTAAGACTCGGGGGTCGTTCAAAAGGAGCGATGCCCGCCTGAGGTTCAAATAATCGTTTTCCGCAGAGGGATCCTTAATCCTTGGCTTGGCGATGAACAAGCTGTACGCCGCTCCAGGGGTGTCGCAAAAGAGTCTGGTAGCGGCAGCAAGAATTGATATCATTCTCGAGATCAGCGTGCTGAGCCTTAACATGGAGGGTAGCTGAGGCGTTGATTCACCATTCACCGAGACAAATCTTCCTTGGCTGTATTAATGGGTTTTGC
>Ga0184639_10001149_pt1 | contig 11263 bp, 8 predicted proteins | sample PLM31_170_b2_FD_133155 | JGI IMG/M metagenome (GOLD analysis project Ga0184639, IMG submission 133155) | Groundwater sediment microbial communities from an aquifer in East River, Colorado, USA - PLM3-1_170_b2 | ecosystem: Environmental > Terrestrial > Soil > Riparian zone | place: USA: East... | reverse complement strand
GCTCCGCTTCCCGCCTCTTCCGGGAACGGGTCGAGAGGCACGGGATGTAGCGGCGCTCTGGGGGAAGCCGAACCAGACCCTCACGCTGCTGGGTCCTGGAGCGAGCGAGGCTGCATTCAAGACCGGCGCCCCGGGTCGGGGCGTCGTCCACCTGGCGACGCACGGCTTCTTCCTCGGCGAGGAGTGTGAGACTGGGCTCAGGGGAACGAGGGCAGGCCGGACAAGGGGAATCGGCCTGATCACTTCGTCTCCGACACCGGCGAAGCGACAGGGATCCCGCGTTGAGAACCCACTCCTTCTCTCCGGCCTCGCCTTTGCCGGCGCGAACCAGCGGGCGACCGCAAGGCCCGATGAAGAGGACGGCATCCTCACCGCGGAGGAGATCTCGACGCTCAACCTCGCCGGGGTCGACTGGGCCGTCCTCTCCGCCTGCGATACCGGCAAGGGAAGGATTCAGGCGGGCGAGGGTGTGGTCGGGCTGCGGCGCGCGTTCCAGATAGCGGGTGCGCGCACGATCATCATGAGCCTCTGGGCGGTCGAGGACGAATCGGCCAGACGATGGATGAAAGCCCTTTACCAGGGACGGATCACTCAGGGAATGGATACCCCCGAAGCCGTAGCGAAGGCGGACTTGACCGTGCTGCGCGAGCGAAGGGCCCAGGCCCGCAGCACCGATCCGTTCTACTGGGCCGCGTTCGTCGCCGTAGGCGACTGGAAATAGGGGGGGCATATGCCAGAGCAGGATTTACCGATCGACGATCCGCGGCGCACCTACAAGCATCCGGCATCCGCGCTGAGGGTGAGTGTGGATGGGCCGGATCCAGGCAATGAAGCGCGCGAGCGGGAGCAGCAGTCACTAGGGGGGACAACACTGACGACCTGGTGCAGGGGGGATGTGGATTTCCTACCAGATGGTTCTCTTTTCATCAGAAATCCGTATCTTGCGAACGCCATCGAGAGGCAGTTGGAGGATAACCACCGCAGGGTCGCCGCTGGGGAAAGATCCCGATACAGAGATCCTACGGGTGCGATCGTTCATCACCCCCGGTTCTGGTTCAGATTGGTCCGGGACGAGGGTTTCAGCGGGCCGCCCATGAACATCGTCTGCTGAATTAACGCTTGGGCGTGAGCTGTCACCAAGGACGGTGACAGCTACTCTCTGTATTCTGGAGGTGATACGTGAGCAAGCGAAAAGAAGCAGTAATCGATGATCTCAGAGCTGCAGGCGCGAACGCTTCCGGAATCGAAGCTGCCCGCAAGTCACTTGATAAGCACTTTACAGAAAAGACGTATCTCTTGGCCGTGAAGTACCTCGGCGTCGCCACGATCATTTTAATCGTCGGCGCAGTCGCGTCGTTACTGTTGAAAATACCAACTTCTGAAGCATTGTGGACCGCTGTTGGAGCCGGCCTTGGAGGTCTAGCCGGAATATTTACTGCTAAGAGTGGCGAGTAGCATCTCTGTCCGGAGCCAAATTTACGGGACCTGGTGGTCCCGCGCGACTCAACCATGGGCGATGACTACCGCCGCGGGGGCTCCTGGCGTGCCAGCTCGCTGAGATTCCGGAATACCCGCCGCGCAAGGAGCCCCAGCATCCCGAGTGCGGCGGCCGCGCCGAGCACGTCGAACGGCGTGAGCCCCTTGCCGAGGATTTCAAACGGCAGCGGCCCGATCCATAGCGCGAGGCAATTCAACGCGAAGAGCACCAGCCGCGCCTCGGTGGGGCCCATCACGCCGTACCCGTAGCGGAACTTTCCGAAAACGTGCGTTTCCAGGTAGACGTTGATCGAGAGCACGAGATAGGCGATCACGATCGCGAGGCCGACCGCGAGGAGCATGTAGGGCGAGAAACCGAGGCCCAGGCCGATCACCGTCGTCGAATAGGCGTCGGTCAGGTGGTCGAGGTAGAAGCCATATCGCGGGCGCTCGATCTTCCGGACGCGGGCGAGCGTGCCGTCCAGGCTGTCGCCGAACCAGTGGATGAGGAGCCCGACGTTCGCGAGCCAGAGCCATTCGGCGCCTCGGTTGGAGAGGCCGTAGCCGGCGGTGATGACGGTCGCGCCGAGAACGCCGATCGCGGTTAGGTGATCGGGCACCATCCAGCGGGGGAGCGCGGCCGCGATGCGGGGGAGCGCCCAGTGTTCGAACCGCGTCGTGATGAAGGTGGACTGCCGCTCCGCATCGCTGTGGGGCTTGGTGGCGGGTTCAGGCATGCGGGCGATTATGGGGGGGAGGGGCGCAAAATCAAAGGGCGGCGCAGCCTGCTAGGTGCGCCGCCCTCTGACCAATCCGCAGCGGCTTACTTCTTACCCTTCTTCGCCCCGTCCTTGCCCTTCGGGTTCTTCGTCGCCGCAGGCACTACCGCGCCCACCGCGCCCGGAGCCTCAGTCCCGATCCCGAACCCAATCCTCACCGTGCCGCCGTCGGGCGCGTCCGGCACCACTTCGGCGACGGTCTGGACGCGAGCCGGATCGCCGATCGTCAGCTCGGCCATCGCGGCGCCCGCCTGCTTCGCGATCATGTTCGCCTGCTCGTAGCTCCGGGCGGTTCCCGTCACGCGGATCGGCTGCGCAATGCGTGAGGACTGGTTGATCCAGCTCGCGGCCTCGAGCAGGATGGGCGGCGTCGGACGCGAGCCGACGGCCCCTCCGTAAACTCGACCGGAGCCCTGGGCTCCGACCATGTTCAGCCCGGAGAAGACGAGCACCGGGCCGCTCGGGGAATCGAGCCGGTACGCCGAGACCTTGAACCCCTCGCCCACGAAGTTCCGCTTGTTGCCCGCGCGGTCGAACGCTTCGAAGAAATAGGAGTACGTGAGGCCGGGAGTCACCGGCGATCCCCCCTGCGTGCGGCCGTCCCACGCGATCTCTTTAGGGGGATCGCCTTTTCCTTCAAATTTGGCCACGGCTTGCCCCTTGGAGTCGGCCACGACCAGCTTCCAGCGCTCCACGCCCTTTACGGCGGGCTGGAACTTCGCGACCGCTCCGGTGGCGAATTGCTCCAGCCAGGGGCGCGCCAGATATGGCGACGGCTCGTGTGCCGAGAGGGCAAGGTAGTCGGTCGTCAGGTCGGGGGGCACGCGGTTCAACACGTCGCGCGCGGTGCCCGACTCGAGGCCGGCCACCTTCTCGGGATCCAGGTCCAAGACGAGCTTGGGACGCTCGACCTCGACGTGGACGCGGTCCTCGCCTTCGACGGTCATCGTGCGGAAGTCGGTGCGCTCCTGGCCTCCCTGGAGGGTCATGCCGCTGTCGGCGGGCGCGCTCGATACGGGCGCCGCATCGCCGCGAGGCGCGCTCGATACGGCCGGGCTGGACGCCGCCGGGCTGGATACCGCCGAGCCGGAAACGGCCGCGTTGGGTCCGGCCGCGTTGGACTTGGCCGCGCTCGAAATGGGCGGACCCGCCGCCTCGGCCGCCACCGCGTAGCCCAAGGCCATCGCGATCGCCGCCGCCAGCGCCAGCGCCGCGAGCAGTTGAATTGCGTCGTCACTGAATCTCGGATACGACCGCATCGTGCCCCTCCTCATCGGGCTTCCTGTAGCCGGAAGTGGAACGTGATCGTGCCCCACTGCTCGCCGGTGCGTCCGCCCTTCAATGCCTCGAACCGCCAGCTGCGCAGTGCGACACGCGCGTTCTCATCGAAATCGCCGAAGCCGGCCGTCTTCTGGACCAGCACGTTTTCCTTCACGGTGCCGTCGGGACGCACCACGAAGTAGAGCGTCACCGAGCCTTCCACCGCCTCTTGCTTCGCCCAGTCGGGGTAGACCGGCAGCCGATAGAAGAGCACCGGCCGGTCCGCGACCGGACCCATCAACGAGGCGCCCGCGATCGTGCGGTGCGCGGTCGACTCGCCCGCCTTCGCGGGAGCGTTCCCCTCGGAATGCCCGCCCGGCACCGTGGCCGCCGCGAGCGACGCCGGCGCGCCCGGCTTCGTGCCGCGCGAGAGCGTGAGCGCTTCCGAGCCGCCGAGTCCCTGGCCTCGGGTCAGCTTGACCGGCGCGGTTCCGGTGCCGCCCGGTCCGGGCACGGTCGCCGGGCTCGTACCGAAGAGCGACGCGGAAATCGTGTTGGTCGCCGTGCCGATCGGCGCCGGAGTCTGCGCGCGCTGGAGCGCGGCGAGCCGCGTCTGGAGCTGGTCCTGGATCGCGTTGTCGGCCTGAGGGTCGAGCGAGACGTCGGCCTTCGGGTCGATGCGCCGGAAATGGGCCACCTCGGTATTCTTCGTGGGGGCGCCCTTCACCGTTTGCAGCTGCGCCGGAGCGGGCGCGGGGGCCGCAGCCGAAGGCGCCGCCGCGGCGAGGTCACCGGGCGTCAAGAATGTGATCTCCGTCACGACCGGGAACTCCTCGACCGCGGTCTTGATCGTCATAATCCAGAGAAAGAGCAGGGCGTGCGCGGCCACGCTGAAGCTCATCGTCCAGCGGGTCCGCGTGCGGCAAAGGTCGAGGTCGAGCCGGACGGTCGCGGCGGTCATCGGACGGGCTCCGTCCTCTGGCGCGTGGCGATGGCGATCCGCTGCGCACCCGCGGCGCGGGCGTCTTCGAGCAGCGCGCGCACGGCGGAGTAGGGGGCGCCGGAATCGGCGCGCACCACCACCAGCACGTCCTCGTCGCCGTCCCTGGCCAGGCGCGCCTGGAGCGCCGGGCGGAGCAGCTCCGGCGAGACGACCTCCTCGTCTATGGCGAGCGCCCCGGTCGAGGAGAGCGTGATGCTCACGTTACGCTCGTCCTCCGCCTCTCGCGTGCGGGCCTGAGGCAGATCCACCGGCAGGTCGGCGACCGACAGCATCGGCGCCGTGACGAGCAGGATGATGACCAGCACCAGCGCCACGTCGATGATCGGCGTGACGTTGACCTTGGTGATCAGGACTTGGTATCCGGGCACACGACCGCGCATTTCAGCCTCCCATGACCGCGATCTGCGAGGCGCCGCACGCCTTCGCGTCGTCGAGTACCCCGACGAACGCGCCGTGGGACACTCCGTCCTCGCACCGAACCACGACGACCTTGGACGCGCTGGCGTCCAGCAGGGGCTTCAGGAGCGCCGACAGGCTCGCTCTCGGGATCTCGTTCCGATTCACGAGGATCATCTCGGACGAGAGGACGGTGATCTCCACCCGCTCCGAGCGCGCGGATAGCGGCGCCTTCCGGCCCGCCTGCGCGGCTCGCTGGACCGCGATGCTCGACTGGAAGGCGAGCGGCGTCGCGACCATCAGGATCACCACGAGAACCAGCGAGACGTCGATGAGCGGCGTCATGTTGGGCTCGTAAATGCCCTCATGCTGCCGCATGCGGGTTCGACGGGGCACGGGAGCCTCCCTACGCCGCGCGGGCCGTGGTGGCCGACGGCGACTTGGCGTGCGCGCCGGACGCCTGGAGCCGGAGCGTCCGCGAGTAGTTCTCGGCGACCGTGAGCATGACGCCCATCCGGCGGACGTACTGGTTGTAGATGATCGCCGCGGGCACCGCCACGAGGAGGCCGGCCGCCGTGGTAAAGAGCGCCTCGGCCACGCCCGCCGCGACCACCGAGGGGCCGGCCGATCCGGTGCGCGCCATGTCGTGGAACGCGCGCATGATTCCCCAGACGGTGCCGAGAAGGCCGATCAGCGGCGCGGTGTTGCCCATCGTCCCCAGGAAGCCGAGGTTCCGCTCGAGCTGGAGCCGCTGCTCGCTCATCGAGATGTGGAGCCTCTCCTCGACCGCCTCAGGGGCGTCGTCCATGGTGCGAAGCATCTCGGCCGCCACCGGGCCGACCGGGTGTGTGCTGGCGGCGCAGACGCGAATCGCCTCCTCGCGATTGCCCGAGCGGAGCGCGACCATGGCGGACGCGAGCATGGTGTCCGGATTCCCCCGGCGCTTCCAGAAGTAGAGCGCGCGCTCGATCGCGAACCCGAGCGTCAGCACGCTGCAGACCAGGATGATGATCATCACCGGGCTGGTCCGCATTGCCTCGATCCAATCGAAATTGTCGAACATCGTCCCTGCTCCTTTCGGTTCCGGGGCCTACGCGGCGCTCGTCGCGCCGGTAGGCGACCGCGGCGAGGGTCCCGCCGCGGGGCTTGCCCCGCCTAGCGCTTCTTTCCCTTCGCTTCCAGCTGCGATGCGCGACCCGCCGCGGCCGCGGCCAGCTCGCTGTCCTTAGAATTCCGGGCGATGTCCCGGTAGGCATCCATGGCGCGCACGTACTGCTTCGTCGCCTCGTACCGCGCCGCGCACTGGGCCAGGGCCGAGAGTCGGTACGGATTCTTGCGATCGGTGGAGGCGGCCGCGCGTTCGTACGCCTTGAGAGCACCCGCCGCGTTCCCCTGCTGCTCGAGGCACCGCCCGATCCGGAAATGGAGCTCGGCCGCGAGACCGGCGGACGGCGCCCAGGTGAGCGCGTATTCGAACTCCTTCTGCGCTTCCGCCATCCTGCCCGCCGTCCCTTCAAGATCGCCGAGCTGGTAGGCGACCTCCGCGGCGCGCTTGTCGCTCGGGTGCTCCTCGCGGTACTTCAAGAGCGCCGCCTTGGCGTCTTCGGCCTGGCCGAGCTGCCGCTGGCAGAGGGCGAGGTTGAACTGGGACGCGGCGCGGACGTCCACCGCGGCGCTCTCTCCCAGGACCTGCGTGAACGCGATGGCCGCCTGCATGTAGTCCTGCGCCTCGAACCGCATGAGGCCGAGCTGGAACTCCGCCGTGGGGCGCAGCTCGCTCTGCGGGAAGAAGGCGATGAACTGCTCGTAGCCCTGGCGCGCTTCGTCCTTGGAGCCGGCGCGCGCGTACGAATCGGCCAGGAGGAACTGCGCCTGGTCGGCCGCCGAGTAGCCGGGGAACTGGCTCACGACGCGGCGGAAGCCGTTCGCGGCCTCAACGTATCGCTTCGCCTGATACTCGTTCTTCGCGATCTGGAAGAGCGCGTCGGCGGCGAACGAGCCGGTCGGGTACTGCTCGACCAGCTTGGCCAGCTCTTCGGTTCCCTTGGCGCTCTGGCCCATCCGGTAGAGGGCCAGCTCGCTCCCACGCTGCGCCTCGCGCGCGTAGGGGCTGTCGGGATAGCGCGCGATGGTCTCGGAGTACTTCTCCAGCGCCACAGCATCCTGTCCCGCGTTGTACTCGCACTGGGCCATGCGCAGCATGGCGAGGGCCGCCGCGTCGGTCTGGGCGAAGTTCTCGAGCAGGCCGCGGTAGCAGCGCTGGGCGTCCGCGTACTTCTGCGCCTGGAAGTAGAGGTCTCCCGCGCGGGCCCACGCCTTTTCCGCGATCGGAGCGGACGCGCTGTCCTTGACGATCGCCTCCCAGTGATCCACCGCGTCGCCCGACCGGTTCAACCGGACGTAGCTGAGACCCGCCTGGTGGTGCGCCGTGAGGCGGCGCGGGTGGGACGGGTAGGCCTTCAAGAAGGTCTCGTACTGGGCCGCGGCCTCGCGGTAGCGCTTCTGGTTGAAGCGGTCGTGCGCGATGTCGAGCATCGCGCCGCTCACGATGTCGGCGTTTCCGGTGCCGGAGTAGCGGGCGACGAGGCGCTCCTCGGTCGCGACGGCGAGGCTGTCCTTGCCCGATCGCGCGTAGGTCCACGCGAGAAGCTTCGTCGCGGAGGCGCCGATCGGCTGGTCCGGGAAGTCGCGCATCAACCGCTCCAGGGTCGCCTGCGCCTCCGGGTAGCGCGCCTGCGCCGCCGAGGCATCGGCGTCGATCAGGAGCGCGTAGGCCCTCCACGGCGAGCGGCTCGGCGGCATCTTCTGGAGGAGGAGGTGCGGGGCGCCCGCGAGCTGGCCGAGATTTCCCCCGAGATGATACGAATAGAGGAGCAGGCAGAGCGACGCGTCGATCAGCTCCAGCCGCTGGGGGGACGCCGCGACGACCTGGTTCACCGAATCCATCCGCGCGACGTATCGGTCGAGAACGATCTGGAAGTAGGGCGCGGCCGCGCGCGGCCGGTTCTGGGCGAGGAGCCCGACGCCCGCGAGGTACGCGGCGGCCGGCGCTTCGGGCTCGAGCGGATAACCGGAGACGACCGCCTGGTACGTGCCGGTGGCGTCGTTCTTTCGCCCCATGGCGTCCAGGCAGCGCCCCACACGGTACTGCGCGCTCGCGGCGATCGAGTGCTGGAAATAGGTCGTGAGCACCCGATTGAACTCCACGATCGCCTCGGCCTGCTGGCCGCGGGCGATGAGCACCTCGCCGATCAGGAACTGGGCCCGCGCGGCGACGTCGGTGTCCGGGTAGCGCTCGACGATCCCGCGCAGAAGCGCGAGCGACGAGTCGGAGGCGCCGGAGAGGAAAAGCGCGCCGGCCCCGCGCACCTCGGCCTCGGCGATGACGTCCGGATCGTGCGCCTTGGTCGCGACGCGCCCGAACTCATCGGACGCGCTCTTGTAGTCGCCAGCGATCAGGAAGGCGTCCGCCTTCGCGAGCATGGCGGGGTCCCGGAGGCTCGATTCGGCGTGGCGATCCGCCACCTCCTGGAACGAGGCCGCCGACCGGAGCACGGACCCCTGCGCGCGATGACAGAGCCCTCGCAGATACGCCGCGGACGGACCGCCTCCGGTGGCGCCGAGCGCGGCGAGCGCTTCGGAGGGCTTCCCCTGCGCGTAAAGAACCGTCGCCTTCGCGAGCATCGCCCGCGAATCGTTCTGGTACCACGGTTGCGCGGCGACGAGCGATACGAGCTGCTTCGAAGCCATCGCGGGATCGCCGCGACGGAGCGCGTTCCATGCCTGCGCGAGGCGCGCCTCTCCGCGGAGCGGGCTCTGCGGATAGCGCTTCTCCCACTCGACCCACTCGCGGGCCGCGTCCGTGTCGCGCCCCGACCGCTCGAGCGTGCGGACCGCGGCGAACTCGGCGTCGTCGGCGAACGGACTCTGCTTCATTTCCCCGGCGGCGCTCCGGTAGCCTTCCATCGCGCGCGGGTAGTTGCCGATTTCGTAGTCGATCTGGGCCGAAAGCACGCGCGCCGCGGCCTCCTGGTTATCGGAAAGATCTCCCCGGAGGACGGTGGTCACGGAGCGGCCCACCTCTTCGAGGGCCGTCACCCGATCCGCTCCGGCGATCAGCCGAGCGGACTCGTAGGCGAGCCCCACGTCATTGAGTGTGGCCGGGGCCGCCGCGTTCTCGGGCGCCTTCTTGTCCTTCTTCCCCGCGAAGGCCGGGGAGGGGACGGCCAGCGCGCCGAGGAGAAGCGCCGCGGCGAGCGCCGCCGCACTGCGATGACCGTTCGATGTCATGATCGCTCCCTCGCCGCGGCTACTGGACCGGGATGACGGGGACGGAGCCCTGGGGCCCGCCCGTGTAGATCTCGACCGCTTGCGTCTGGCTGTCGATCTCGAGTCCCTCGGCGTCGCGCACCGACAGGGTGTAGCGGTAGATTCCGTCGGAAAGCGGGAGGCCGGTCTCGTCCTTGCCGTCCCACAGCAGATGCGACGGAGGCGCGCCCTTGCCTCCGAACCCGCGCACCCCCTGCTCGGGCTTGTTCACCCGCGTCAGCGTCCAGCTCTCCGGATTGGCCTTGGTCCGCGCGTTGAGCTGAATGTTGGTGACCGCGGTCTCGCCGGTGGGCGAGAAGATTTGCGGCTCCGCCTTCGCGCTCGCGAAGAACCCGCCGAAGCGGTAGGTGAGCCCGAGGCGGTGCGTCATGCCGAGAGGGCTGTCGAGGGCGCCGTAATCGAACTGGTAGCGCCCGGAGAAGCGATAGGAGAGTCCGCCCGCCGGCTGCTGATCGTCCACGCCCAAGCGGAGCGCGAGCGCCGGCTGCACCCAGTACTCGGTGCCGCCGCGGAGTCGAAGGCCCGGGCCCTGCGACTGGTCGGCCTCGAACGAGATCAAGCCCCGTCCCCGAAAGACCGTCGCCGAGAAACCGCCGCGGAATTCGACGGGGTAGGTCTCCTTGGTGTCGCGGAGCGTCATGTTCGGGCCGCCCAGGTTGATCAGCGACGCGCCCACCTTGAGGGTGGGCGTGACGTCGTAGATCGCGCCGAGGTCGAATCCGAAGCCGTTGGCGCTATAGTCCTCGACCGACTGATGAACCATCTTGATGTTGGTACCGAGCGCGAGGCGGGGCGACAGGTTCCGGGCGACGGTGAAAATATAGGCGGTCTCGCCTTCGTTGAACGAGCCGAGCGGATCGTTCAGCTCGTTCGTCCGGTCGAAGCTGCCCGACTGGAGCGTCACGATACTCAAGCCGAAGGTAGGGAGCTTGCTTCCCGGCACGGCGAAATTGAAATCGTAGACGGACGTGTCCTCGAAGAGCCGGGCCGTCTCGAAGCGCAGCTCGTTCGGCACCAGCGTGGCGAGCCCGGCCGGATTCCAAATGACCGCCGAGGCGTCGTCGGCGCAGCCAACGAACGCGCCGCCGAGGCCGACCGCTCTCGCGGAGACGAAATTCGAGAGCCAGGAGCCCGGGGCGCCCGCGTTCTCGGCCTCGTCACCGTAGGCGGGAGCGACGCTGAGGATAAGGGCCGCGAGAACCGCGAGCCCGACTTGATTCACACGATGGGTGCGGAACATGAGCCTTCCTCCCCTAGCGGACGACCGCGATCTTGCGGCGAATGACATTCAATGTTTCACCGACGCCCTTGGCCTCGATCAGCACGATGTAGCCGCCGCTCGAAACCACCTCTCCCTTGCCGTTCTGGCCGTCCCACGTCACTTCGTTCAGCCCTGCCTGACCGCCCGGCCCGCCGGTCGCGAAGACCATCTTCCGGACCAGGGAACCGGTCTGCGTGAAGATCCGGAGCGTCACCGTGGCGTTGTCGTCGAGCTTGTAGGCCAGCGTGGTCGCTTCGGTGCCGGCGTGGAACGGATTCGGATAGTTGGTGACGTAGCCGCCGCCGGCGGTCGGATCCACGAAGGCCACTTCGAGATTGAGATCCACGTAGAGCCCGTTCGACGAGGCCCGGATCTGGTCCATCTCCGGATTCCTCGGGCTCAGGAAGTCGGCGCGTGCCTCACCGGTGGCGCTGCTTACGCTGTCCATCGGGGTCACGGTACCGGTACCCGACAGGAGGGCGAAGGTGACCGGCTGATTTGGCACCCCGTTCTCGTAATCGTCCACGACGCGGGCCGTGAGGGTCGCGTGCTTGTTTCCGCCCACCCAGGCCGGGTTCGAAGTGAGCCGGACCGCGGAGGGCTGCCCTGGCGTGATCGTGATCACGTTGCTGGTCGCGGGCGCGTTGCCTGCGTCGTCGCGCGCGATGATGATGATCGGCTCGGCGAAGGTGTAGGTCTCGGAGACCGCCCGCTGTCCCTGGAGGAGCTGGAACTGCGTCGTGAGCAGCGTGCCTCGGC
>Ga0184639_10001147_pt1 | contig 11265 bp, 12 predicted proteins | sample PLM31_170_b2_FD_133155 | JGI IMG/M metagenome (GOLD analysis project Ga0184639, IMG submission 133155) | Groundwater sediment microbial communities from an aquifer in East River, Colorado, USA - PLM3-1_170_b2 | ecosystem: Environmental > Terrestrial > Soil > Riparian zone | place: USA: East... | reverse complement strand
GAAGCCGCGGGCCCCAGGGTTCGCGGCTTTTGTTTTGGGAGGTGCGAGCATGATTATCGTGATGAAACCTGGATCGACTGATGCCGACATCGAAGAGGTCTCGCGGCGGGTCAGGGACTTCGGATTCAAGACTCACCTGTCGCGGGGCGAGGTCCGCACTATCATCGGGGTCATCGGAGACGACCGTGCCAAGGAGCAGCTCCTGGCCCTTCAATCGCTCGAATGCGTCGAGGGCGTCGTCCGGATTCTCCAGCCCTTCAAGCTCGCGAGCCGGGAAGCGCATCCCGACGACACCCAGTTCACGGTGCACGGGGTCCCGATCGGAGGCAAGCAGATCGTGGTGATGGCGGGGCCGTGCTCCGTGGAATCGCGGGAGCAGTTGATGGAGGTGGCCACCAAGGCCAGGGCGGCGGGCGCCTCCGTCCTTCGCGGGGGCGCCTTCAAGCCGCGCACCTCCCCCTATGCCTTCCAGGGGCTCGAGGAGGAGGGCCTGAAGCTTCTGGCCGAGGCCCGGAAGGCGACGGGGCTCCCGGTCGTCACCGAGGTCATGGAACCGGACAAAGTGGACGTGGTGGCGGAGTACGCCGACATCCTTCAGATCGGCGCGCGTAACGTTCAGAACTTTTCCCTCCTGAAGCGCGTGGCGGAGAGCGGCAAGCCCGTGCTGCTGAAGCGCGGAATGTCCACGACCATCCAGGAGTGGCTCCTCTCGGCGGAGTACATCCTCGCGGGAGGCAATGCCCGGGTCATCCTGTGTGAGCGGGGGATCCGCACCTTCGAGACGACGACCCGCTTCACCTTGGATCTCAACGCGGTGCCCGTGATCAAGAAGCTCTCGCATCTGCCGATTGTCGTGGACCCGAGCCACGGCACGGGTCACTGGCAGTACGTCGCCGCCATGGCGCGGGCCGGCCTCGCCGCCGGGGCCGACGGGCTCATGATCGAGGTGCACAACAAGCCGGAGGAGGCGCTCTCGGACGGGCCGCAGTCGCTCAAGCCCGACAAGTTCGCCCGCCTCATGGACGAGTTGCGCCCGCTCGCCCAAGTCCTCGGGCGGTCTCTATGATCATCGTGCTGAAGTCCGGAGTCAGTGAAGCGGAGCTCGAAGCCGTCTGCCGGCGGGTTGTGGAGCTGGGCTACCAGCCTCACACCATTCGCGGCGAGTTCAAGACGGTGATCGGCGCGGTCGGCGAGGAGCGCGGCAAGGCGGACCTCCGCATGCTGGAGGCCATGGAGGCGGTGGAAACCGTCATGCCGATCCAGCAGCCGTTCAAGCTCGCGAGCAAGGAGATCAAGCCGGAGCCCAGCGAGGTCAGGATCAACGGCGTCTCGGTCGGCGGCCCGCGCGTGGTGGTGATGGCCGGTCCGTGCTCGGTGGAGTCGGAGTCCCAGATGCTCGAGGTGGCGGTGGCCGTCAAGGCCGCCGGCGCCAGCATTCTCCGGGGTGGCGCTTACAAGCCGCGCACCTCGCCCTATGCCTTCCAGGGCCTCAAGGAGCAAGGGCTCAAGTACCTCGCGGAAGCCCGCAAGCGGACCGGGCTCCTGGTCGTCACCGAGGTGCTGGAAACGGAGAGCGTGGAGCTGGTGGCGCAATACGCCGACATCCTCCAGATCGGCGCGCGCAATGTCCAGAACTTCACGCTCCTCCGTCGCGTGGGCGAGACCGGCAAGCCGGTGCTGCTCAAGCGCGGGATGGCCACGAGCATCCAGGAATGGCTGCTCTCGGCGGAGTACATCCTGTCTTCCGGCAACCCCAACGTGATCCTGTGCGAACGTGGCATCCGCACGTTCGAGACGGCGACCCGCTTCACCCTGGATCTCAACGCGGTGCCCGTGATCAAGAAGCTCTCGCATCTGCCGATTGTCGTGGACCCGTCCCACGGCACCGGGCACTGGAACCTGGTCGCCCCCATGGCCAAGGGCGCAGTGGCCTGCGGCGCCGACGGGCTCATCATCGAGGTCCACCCGAGGCCTGAGGAGGCGCTCTCCGACGGGCCGCAGTCGCTGAAGCCGGCCAAGTTCGCGCAGCTCATGCAGGAACTGAGGCTTGTCGCCCTTGCCGTCGGCCGCGACCTTTAGCTCGGAGGGGGGCATTCACTGAGGCTTGTCGACGGGGCGGGCTCGCGCGTGGCATAATGCTGCCTTGATGAGGATCAGCCTCCCCGAACCCTTCTCGTGGAGCCGGCTGCGCCTGGCCGTGGCAGCCTCTCTGCTCTTCCACGTGACGCTCTTTGCCCTCGCGTTCTTTGTAAAGGGCTTGCCCCTGTTTGTTGTCCAGAAGAAGGGCGAGCCGCTCTTCATCGAGTTCCCGAAGCCCGAGGAGGAGCCCGCCCCTCGGGGGAACCCGGCGCTTCCCGTTGGCCCCCCGGCCCAGTCGGCGCGCCCGCCCGTTCCCAAGTCGCCGCCGCCGGCCAAGCCGGCCCCCAAGCCCGCCCCCCGGATAGAGACGGCGCGACCTGCCCCCAAGGTTGAGCCCGCCCCCGCCAAGCCCGCTCCGGAGTCCGCGCCCCCTCAGGTGGCCAAAGCCGTGCCTCCGCCTGAGCCGGAGGGGGCAGAGGCCGCCCCGGTGACCCCGAAGGAAGAGGCCAGGCCTGAGCCCTCGGCGCCGCCGGCCGGCGAGTCGCAAATGGCCCTGGCCAAGCCGCCGAGTCAGGAGGGCGGGCCCGGCGGCGGGGGCGGCTTGCGCGGCGGCCGCAGCGGCATCGAGGGGGAGCCGATTCCCTTCGACACGAAAGATCCGCGTTACACGGACTACTTCGACAAAATCCGCCGCCGGATCAGGGAGAACTGGGTCTATCCGCGCGAGGCGGGGGAGCGCGGGATCGGCGGGCAGCTGGTGATCGAGTTCGCGATCCGCAAGGACGGATGGCTTCAGGTCGTGGAGCTCAAGCGCTCCTCCGGCGTGCCGATCCTGGACCTGTATGCCCTGAACGCGCTCAAGCTCGCCCAGCCGTTCCCTCCGGTGCCGGACTCGGTGTCGAAGGGCGCGCTTCCGATCGCCGGAATTTTCACCTACCAGATGGTCGACTCCGGCCTCCTGAATCAGTTCATCCGCTAAGCGCCTGGTGTGCTGCCCTGCGCACGCGTTCGACTTTCAGCTAAGTGTTGGATTTGACTTCAATCCTGAGGGGTTTCCCCTTGACAGGCCATCTCAGCCGCTGCTAGCATATGCGGTGCCTTTCATGGGTACAGGCTCGTAGCTCAGTGGGAGAGCGCCTCTCTGACGCAGAGGAGGTCGGCGGTTCGAGACCGCCCGAGCCTACCATTGATTTTTCCGTATCAGAGCGAGGATTGCCCGCGGACGAGCCGCGTCGAGTGAGCCAAGGCAGGTCGAGAGCACCACGGGGGCGGTTCCTCAGTGGTGCTTTTTTCGTCTCATGAAGTAGAACGTCTATGGCGAGAAGCGAGGAAGACCGACACCTGCACTTCGAAGGGGAGACCGACTGCGAGCCCTCGCCCCTGCCGACCCTCCGCCACTCGTCCTCCCACGTGATGGCCCAGGCCGTGAAGCAACTCTTCCCCGACGTGAAGCTGGCCATCGGCCCGGCGATCGAGGACGGGTTCTACTACGACTTTGCCAAGCCCGAGCCGTTCACGGCCGAGGACCTCAATCGGATTGAGGAACGGATGCGGGAGATCATCGATCAAAATTTGCCCCTGGTCAGGGAAGAGATGCCGCGCGAGGCGGCCATCCGTTTCTTCGAGCAGCGGAGCGAGCCCTTCAAGGTGGAGATCCTGAAAGGCATCGATGCCGCGTCGGTTTCGCTCTACCGGCAGGGCGACTTTGTGGACCTCTGCCGGGGCCCTCATGTCCCCTCCACGGGACACATCAAGGCCTTCAAGCTCCTCTCCAGCTCGGGCGCCTACTGGCGGGGGAGCGAGAAGAATCCGATGCTTCAGCGAATCTACGGGACGGCGTGGCTCACTCGAGAAGATCTCGAGGGCTACCTGTGGCGGCTCGAAGAAGCGAAAAAGCGCGACCATCGGAAGCTGGGGCGGGAGCTGGACCTGTTCGTGTTTCAGGACGTCTCCCCCGGCGCCGCGTTCTGGCTGCCCAAGGGAATGGTGATCTTCCGCGAGCTCGAGCGCTTCTGGCGGGAGGTCCACGACGCGCGCGGGTATCAGGAGATCTCCACGCCTAGCCTCGTGAACAAGCGCCTCTGGGAGGAATCGGGGCACTGGGATCACTACCGGGAGAACATGTTCGTCGTCGAAGTGGAGGAGCAGGTCTTCGGGCTCAAGCCGATGAACTGTCCCGAATCCACCTACGTCTATCGCCACCATCTCCGCTCCTACCGCGATCTGCCGTTGCGCCTTTCTGAGCTGGGGCGGCTCCACCGCTTCGAGCGGAGCGGTACCTTGGCGGGGATGTTCCGGGTCCGTCAGTTCACCCAGGACGACGCGCACATCTACTGCCGCCCGGACCAGCTCCAGTCGGAGATCACGGGCGTCATTGAGATCGTCCAGCTGCTCTACGCCGCCTTCGGCTTCGAGCCGCGCTTCTTCCTTTCCACGAAGCCGGACAAGGCGATGGGGGACCCGGCCCTGTGGGAGCAGGCGGAGACCGCGCTCGCCGAGGCGCTCGGCAAGCGCGACCTTCCCTACGAGGTGCGAGCGGGGGAGGGCGCCTTCTACGGCCCCAAGATCGACGTCGTCATCTCGGATGTCCTGGGCCGCGACTGGCAGCTGGCCACGATCCAGCTCGACTTCGTGATGCTGCCCGAGCGATTCGCCTTGGAGTACATCGACGCCGACGGGCAGGCCAAGCGGCCGGTGGCCATCCACCGGGCCATCTACGGCTCCTTCGAGCGCTTCGTGGGGATCCTCACCGAGCACTTCGCCGGTGCCTTTCCGACGTGGCTCGCTCCCGTGCAGGCGCGGGTGCTCCCCGTCAGCGAGAAGATCGCCGCGTACGGCCGATCGGTCTTCGAGCGCCTCAAGGACGTGGGGATCCGGGTTGAGCTGGATGACCGCAACGAAAAGCTGGGCTACCGCATCCGTGAGGCCCAGCTCCAGAAGGTTCCCTACATGCTGATCGTGGGCGCGCGCGAGAGTCAGGAGGGAACGGTGAGCCTCCGCCGTCGCACCGGAGAGGACCTAGGCGCGGTGCCCGTGGACCGGCTCTGTGCCGGCCTCGTGGCGGAGCTGGCCAGCCGTTCCCTGACATTAACTCTGGGCCGCTCCTAGAGGAGCCAGGGCCCGCCTCCCCTCGCCCCGAGGGCGCCGGGAGGAAATAGAAGCCGCGGGACGAGTTCCCAAGGGGTGGTCACCCCACGGCTGAGGAGGACGACGATCCAGTCGAAAGACATTCGCATTAACGAAGGCATTCGAGTCCGGGAGGTCCGCGTAGTCAGCCCGGAAGGTGAACAGCTGGGCGTCCTGCCCATCAGCCAGGCGCTGGAGCAGGCGGTTCAGCGCGGCCTGGACCTGGTGGAGGTGGCGCCCGAAGCCAACCCACCGGTGTGCCGGATCATGGATTTCGGGAAGTACAAGTACCTGCAGGCCCGGCGGCAGAAAGAGGCGCGAAAGAAGCAGACGATCATCCAGGTGAAGGAAGTCAAGATGGGGCCGAAGACGGATGCTCACGATTTCGACTTCAAGGCCAAGCACGTCCGGCGCTTCCTCGAGGACGGCAACAAGGCCAAAGTGACCGTGCGGTTCAAGGGGCGGGAGATGGCCCACACTGAGCTCGGCTGGAAGCTCCTCAATCGGATGGCCCAGACCGTTTCGGACCTCGCCGTGATCGAACACCATCCGAGGATGGAGGGGCGCATGCTCACGATGATCCTCTCCGCCAAGGCGCGTCGTTAAACGGAGGCTCGCATGCCGAAGATGAAATCCAAGCGCAGCGCGGCCAAGCGCTTCAAGGCCACCGCCTCCGGAAAGATCAAGCGCCGGAGGGGCTGGAAGAGTCACCTGCTGGAGTGGAAGTCGCCGAAGCGCCGGCGCCGGCTCCGGACGGCCACCCTCGTGTCCAAGGAAGACGCGCGCCGGATCAAGCGCCTCCTACCCTACCTCTGAGAAAACGCCCCTCACCCCATCCCCCTCACCCAACCCTCTCCCCCGTTGGGGGAGAGGGCAAAGGTGAGGGGGGCGGAGGAAAGAGGTGAGGGGGAGATAACCGATAGGAGCGATGTCATGCCACGAGCCAAGGGCGGGCCCAAGAAAGCGCGCCGCCGCAAAAAGATCCTGAAGCAGGCCAAAGGGTACGTGGGGGGGCGCCGCCGCCTCTTCAGGACGGCCACGGAGACGCTGCTTCGCGCCGGCGCCTTCGCGTACCGGGACCGGCGGCAAAAAAAGCGCCGCTTCCGCTCGCTCTGGATTATCCGGATCAACGCCGCCGCGCGGTCTCTGGGGCTGTCCTACTCCTCCTTCATGAATGGGCTGAAGAAAGCCGGCGTCGCCCTGGATCGGAAGATACTGGCCGAGCTGGCGACGAAGGACCCGGGGGCGTTCGCCAAGCTGGCCGAAACCGCGAAGGCCCAGGGTGCCAGATAAGCGGGTCACGAAGATCCTAAAGGGGGCCCGCGCCAACCTGGCCGGGGCCCAATCCAGCGCCGACCTCGAGCAGGTCCGCGTGAAGTACCTCGGCCGGCAGGGGATCCTCACCCAACTCCTCCGGTCGCTCCCCTCGCTCCCACTCTCCGAGCGCCCCGAAGTCGGGCGTCAAGCCAATCAGGCCAAGGCTGAGATCGAGAGCCTGCTCGGAGAGCGCCTGGCCGAGGTGAAGGCGGCCGAACGCCGCCGAGAGCTGGCAGCCCAGCGGGTGGATCTCACGCTCCCCGGACGCCGTCCGACGACGGGCGCGCTTCACCCGCTCAGCCTCGTGCAGGACGAAATCATCGAGATCTTCCAGGGGCTGGGCTTCGCCGTGGCCGAGGGGCCGGAGGTGGAGTCGGACTTCTACAACTTCGAGGCTCTGAATATCCCCAGAGACCACCCGGCCCGGGACATGCAGGACACCTTCTATCTGTCGGACGACGTGCTGCTCCGCACGCACACCTCTCCTGTCCAGATCCGCGTCATGAAGGCGCAGCCGCCACCGGTGAGGATCATCTGCCCCGGGAAGGTCTATCGCCGCGACGCCGACATCACCCACTCGCCGATGTTCCACCAGGTCGAGGGCCTCGCCGTGGACCGGAGCATCTCCATGGCCGATCTCAAGGGGACCCTCGAGTTGTTCGCGCGCGAGCTGTTCGGACCGAGGACGGAGATCCGTTTCCGCCCAAGCTTCTTCCCGTTCACCGAACCCTCGGCCGAGATGGACGTGCGCTGCTTCGCCTGCGGCGGCCAGGGATGCCGCGTCTGCAAGCAGTCGGGATGGCTCGAGATTCTCGGCTCGGGGATGGTGCACCCCCAGGTGCTCAGGAACGTGGGCTACGATCCCGAGGCCGTCACGGGGTGGGCCTTCGGCATGGGCGTCGAACGGATCGCGATGCTTAAGTACGGCATTGACGACATCCGCCTGTTCTTCGAGAACGACCTGCGCTTTCTCTCGCAATTCTCCCCCTCACCTGTATCCTCCGGACCCCCTCACCCAACCCTCTCCCCCACGGGGGGAGAGGACACAGGTGAGGGGGGAGTCCGGGCAGGGTGAGGGGACGAGCGGCATGAAGATCAGCTACCGCTGGATCAAGGAGTACGTGGTGACGCATGTCTCCGCCCAGGCTGTCGCCGACCGCCTGACGAACGCGGGCATCGAGGTGGCCGAGGTTGTGCCCCTCGTCACCGGGCTCTCCGGCGTCGTCGTCGGCGAGGTGGAGGCGATCGAGAAAGAACTCGGCGCCACCTCCTCGGGCCATCGGCTGATTCTTTGCCGGGTCGCGACGGCGGACCGGCGCTTCACCGTCGTCTGCGGCGCCCCGAATGTGACGGCGGGCGTCCGCGCCGCCTTCGCCCCGCCCGGATCCGCCCTTCCCGGCCGGGGAAAGGTCAAAGCCGCCACGATTCGGGGCCAGCGCTCCGAAGGCATGCTCTGCTCGGAAAAGGAGCTCGGGATCGGCGACGACGCCGAGGGCATCCTCCTCCTCGCGTCCGACGCGCCGCTGGGCAGCGACCTCGTGACCTATCTCGGGTTGGACGACTTCATTCTCGAAGTGGAAGTCACCCCCAACCGGCCGGATTGTCTGTCTGTCGTCGGAGTGGCCCGCGAGGTGGCGGCCCTGACGGGAGCCCCGTTCCGCTTCCCGGTGATCGCGATGAAAGAGGGAGAGACCGAGATCGGAACCCTTGCCCAGGTGGAGGTGGAGGATCCGGAGCTCTGCCCGCGCTACGCCGCGCGCCTCATCACGGGGCTCACGGTCGCGCCCTCGCCGCCCTGGCTTGCCCAGCGCCTCCGCGCCGTGGGGCTCCGGCCCATCAATAACCTGGTGGACGCGACCAATTACGTCCTCTGGGAGCTGGGGCACCCGCTGCACGCTTTTGACTTCGAGACGCTCGCCCAGCGGAAGATCGTCGTGCGCCGCGCCCGCCCGGGAGAACGTCTCCTCACTCTTGACGGCCAGGACCGGGCGCTGAACGACTCGATGCTTCTGATCGCCGACGCCGAGCGGGGGATCGGACTCGCGGGGGTCATGGGTGGGGCCAACACGGAGGTAAGTGAGGGCACCACCGGCGTCCTCCTCGAGAGCGCCTACTTCAATCCGGCCTCCGTCCGGCGCACGGCGAAGCGCCTCGGGCTTGCCACGGAGGCGGCCTACCGCTTCGAGCGCGGGGCCGACATCGAAGGCCTGAAGGAGGCCCTGGATCGCGGCGCCCAGCTCATGGCCGATCTCGGCGGCGGCACGGTGGCGAAGGGCGTCCTCGACGTCTATCCGTCGCCGCGCCCGCATCCGCGCATCCCGCTCCGGCTCGAGCGGATCCAGCGCGTCGTCGGGGTTTGCCCTCCCAAAGAGGTGGTGGTCCATATCCTCCAGAGGCTTGGCTTCGCCGTGGACGAGGCCAAGTCCCCTGCCGAGATTGTCGTCCCGAGTTTCCGGCGGGATGTTTTCGAGGAGGACGATCTTGCTGAAGAGGTGATCCGAGTCTGGGGGTATGATCGGATTCCCGCCACGCTTCCGGGCGGGAGCCTGACCCCGGTGCGCCAGCCGCCGTCTCTCCGTCGCGTGAGGCTGGTTCGCCAGGCGCTCTCGGCAGCCGGACTCGCCGAGGTAATCACCTACAGCTTCGTGGATCCGGCGCGGCTCCGGCTCCTGGGCTGGGACCCGGCCTCGCCCGACCTCCTGGCGTTGCGGAACCCGTTGAGCCAGGAGCGCTCGATCCTCCGCCCCACGCTCGTCGCCGGACTGCTGGAGGCGGTGGCGACGAATCGCCATCGGCAGATCCCCGACGTGCGCTGCTTCGAGGTGGGGCGCGTCTTCCGCTCCGGCGGGCCCGCCGGGTTGGCGCGGGAAGAACTGCGGGTGGGGATGGCCCTCACCGGCCTCCGTTCCGATCGGAGCTGGTTCGGGGGGCGCGAGCCGGCCGACCTCTACGACGCCAAGGGCGTGGCCGAGCACGTCCTGATTTCCCTCGGCGTCGAGGGGTATGAGGTGCGGGCGAGCGCCCTCTCGTTCCTCGAGGAAGGGCGAAGCGGCGAGTTCATCGTCGCGGGGGACGTGGTGGGGTGGTTCGGCGAACTCGCCCTCCGCCCTCAAGAGGGATATGATCTTCCCGGGCCGGTGTACCTGGCCGAGCTTTCGCTGGATCGGCTTGGCGCGCTGCCGCCTCGCTCGGTCCGGTACCGGGAGCTGCCGCGTTTCCCCGCCGTCCAGCGCGATGTCGCGTTCGTTATGCCTCAGGAGCTGAACGTGGCCGACGTCGAGAGCGAGGTCCGGAAACGGGGTGGAGCGCTGCTCAAGAGCGTGACGCTCTTCGACGTCTATTCCGGCAAGGGCGTGGAATCCGGCATGAGGAGCGTGGCGTGGAGCCTCGTGTTCCAGGCCGACGATCGGACGTTGACGGACAATGAGGTCAATGCCCTCCACACGGCCATCGTCGAGGCCGTGAGAACCCGCTTCAGGATCAGCGTTCGGGGGGCGTGATGGCCGAGGGGCTGGTGGAACGGCTGAATCAGATGGAGAAGGCCGTGCGCCGCGCCGCCGAGCTGATCGCGCGGCTCCGGGCGGAGCGGGCGACCCTGGAGAAGCGGGCGGCCGAACAGGCCAGGGAACTGGAAGATCTCCGCGCCCGCGCCGGGCCGTCGGAGCAGGAGCGCGGGGAGCTGGCGCGGCTCCGCCAGGAGCGCAAGGCGGTGCTGGCCCAGGTCGAGACCATCCTGAAGGAGCTCGATAAGCTGGAGGCCTCGTGACCAAACCCAATCGGGTGGAGTTCAACCTCCTCGGCCAGAAATACACCATCAAGAGCGAAGCCGCCCCGGAGTACGTCCGGAAACTGGTCGCCCACGTCGAGAAGATCGTCAAGCAGATCCAGGGAGAGAGGGCTCCCCAGGACCCGCAGAAGCTCGCGGTGCTGGCTGCGCTCTACATCGCCGACGAGTTGTTTCAGAGTCGGGACACGCGCCGCCAGTCGGAAGGCGCGGCGGTGGAGCGGGTCGGCGCGCTCCTGGAGCTCCTGGACAAGGTTGCCCCGCCCTCCGCCTAGCGGGCGACAGTCTTCGGTCCCCCAGATAAACCTTCGTGAAAGTCATTTTTTGATAGATGTAACACTATGTAGTACGGTGTAGTTCGATCTGGAAAAGGTGACTGGGATGGCCACATCGCCGAAGTCGTTGAGGTTGCGGCCGGGGCTCAGGGCCGAAATTGAGCGCATCGCCAAGCGGAGCCGGCGGTCCTTTTCTGAGGTAGCCCAGGACCTCCTCGAGGAGGCCTTGCGAATGCGGGCCTGTCCCGGCATCTACTTCGCCGACGAACCCGCGGGACGGGAGGCCAAAGTCGCCGGCACGGGGCTCGGGGTGTGGGAAGTCATCCGGGACTATCTGGCTGAAGGGGGGAACGCGGAGAAGGTCAAGGAAGCGCTCCCCCAAGTGGGTGACGCCGAACTGAAGGCTTCTCTGCTCTATTACGGGAAGTACCCTCAAGATATCGACGCGGAGATCGCCGAGAATGCGGCGCTCACACCTGAAGCGGTAGGGGCGCGGTTCCCCGGCCTTCTCCGCAAGGCGTGAAGTTCTATCTGGACGCCGACCTGTCACCGCGCATTGCCGAAGTGCTTCGAAGACGCGGGTTTGATGCCATAAGTGCGCTGGAGAAGGGAAGGCGCGAATCCCTGACAAGGATCAACTGGCATTCGCCGCGCAGGAAGGTCGCTGCTTGGTGACCAGAGACG
>Ga0184639_10001144_pt1 | contig 11268 bp, 9 predicted proteins | sample PLM31_170_b2_FD_133155 | JGI IMG/M metagenome (GOLD analysis project Ga0184639, IMG submission 133155) | Groundwater sediment microbial communities from an aquifer in East River, Colorado, USA - PLM3-1_170_b2 | ecosystem: Environmental > Terrestrial > Soil > Riparian zone | place: USA: East... | reverse complement strand
TTGGTGGCGGCGATGAGGATGACCCCCTCGTTGGACTCGAACCCGTCCATCTCCACCAGGAGCTGGTTCAGGGTCTGCTCCCGCTCGTCGTGGCCCCCCCCCAGTCCGGCTCCCCGGTGCCGCCCCACGGCGTCGATCTCGTCCATGAAGATGATGCAGGGGGCGTGCTTCTTCCCCTGCTCGAAGAGGTCCCGGACCCGGGAGGCACCCACCCCCACGAACATCTCCACGAAGTCGGAGCCGGAGATGCTGAAGAAGGGGACGTTGGCCTCCCCGGCGATGGCCCGGGCCAGGAGGGTCTTCCCGGTCCCCGGGGGGCCCATGAGGAGGACCCCCTTGGGGATCCGCCCGCCCAGCTTCTGGAACTTCTGCGGTTCTTTCAGGAACTCGATGATCTCCTGGAGCTCCTCCTTCGCCTCCTCCACGCCGGCCACGTCGGCGAAGGTGACCTTGTTCTGCTTCTCGGTCAGCAGCCGGGCCCGGCTCTTGCCAAAGGAGAGGGCCTTGGCCCCGCCCCCCTGCATCTGGCGCATGAAGAAGACCCAGATGCCGATGAAAACGAGCATGGGGAGCCAGCCCAGGACGATCTGGTACCAGGGGTTCTGCTCCACCGGGCGGGCGATGATCCGCACCCCCTTCTTCCGGAGGGTCGGGACCAGCTCCCGGTCGTCGGGAGCGTAGGTGCGGAACTTGGTGCCGTTCCCGAGGACCCCCGTGATGTCGCTCCCCTTCAGGGTGACCTCCCCCACCTCCCCCCGCTCCACCCTCTGCATGAAGTCGGAGAAGATGAACTCGGTCGGCCCGGGCTGGCTCTGCTGGAAGATGTTGAAGATGAGGACCATGATGAGGCCGATGACCAGCCACAGGGCCAGGTTCTTGAAGAACGGACTCACGCCGGATCCCTCCTCCCCCCCGCCGCGCGCTCTGCCCTGGCGTGGCGGAGCGGGGCACACACACCTTCAGAATTAGCACAAGAGCAGGAGGGGTGCAAGACGGAAAATGGCGGTTCTGGGCCCTTTAGGTGGCCTTGAGGGTCGCGACGTAGGGGAGGTTCCGGAACTGCTGGGCAAAGTCCAACCCGTAGCCGACCACGAACTCATTGGGGATGGCGAACCCCACGTAGTCCAGGGGAACGGGGACCTCCCGCCGCTCCACCTTGTCCAGGAGGGCGCAGATCCGCAGGGAGGCCGGCTGGCGGGTGAGGAGGTGGGACCGGAGCAGGTGTAACGTCCGGCCGGTGTCCACGATGTCCTCCACGATGAGGACCTCCTGGCCGGCGATGGAGAGGCTGAGGTCGTGGGAGAGGAGGATAGCCCCGGAGGGGTCGGTCCCATCGCCGTAGGAGTGGACGGCGCAGAAGTCGGTGATGGTCGGCACCTCGATCCGGCGGCAGAGGTCGGCCCAGAAGATGCTGGAGCCCTTCAGGACGCAGACCAGGAAGAGGGTCTTGCCCCGGTAATCGGCGGTGATGGCGGTCCCCAGCTCCGCCACCCGGGCGGCGATCCGCTCGGCGGTGAGGAGAGTGGGGCCGAGTTCATAGGGCATCGGGGGGTTCCTCCAGCAGCCGGAGGGTCAGGGGCCGGGTCGTGGCGGCCGTGGGGGCAGCCCGGGCATCAGGGCGGAATCCGGCGACCCAGAGGACGCCCGCCGCATCGGCCAGGACCGGGACGCGGCCGCGGCGGGCCCGCGGGATCTTGGCGTCGGTGAAGAGGTCCTGGAGCTTCCGCCGGCCCGGCGCGCCCTTCGGGCGGTAGGCATCGCCGGGCTGCCAGCCCCGGAGGGTGAGGGGAGGCTGGAGGCGATCCGCATCCAGGGTGATGCAAAAGCACGGCCGGCCTCCCGCGGTCGCCTGGCGGGGCCCCTCCGCGGCCTCGCCCCCCAGCCTGGCGGTGGCGCGGAACGACCCCCAGCGGACCTCTCCCGAAAGGGGGAGGGTGACCGGGAGGGGTGGGGGATCGCCCCCGCCCTGGCCCGGCGGGCCGATCACGAGCCGCTCACCCTGGATCCGGGCCTCCAGGGCGCCGGGGAGCCGGACGGCTCCGCTCCCGCCCCCGGGCTCCAGGAGGGCCTCCGCCGCCAGGACGTGCTCCAGGCGGACCCGGCTGCCCGGTGGGAGGCCGGCCCGGAGAGCCCGGAGGAGGACCCGACGCCGGACGGGAGCGGGCAGGGCCCTGAGGGGGGTGATCTCGAGGGGGATGCCCCCGGGGACGCTGACCGCCTCCCCCTCCAGGTAGGCGTGGTCCTCCTCCAGGAGGGCGGCGGCCCGGGCCACACACTCCACCACCTGAGGGTTGAACTCCTTCTCGAGGAACGGGAGGAGCCGCTGGCGGATCCGGTTGCGCAGGAACCGTGGGTCGGCGTTGGAGGGGTCGGGGCGGAAGCGCAGGCGCCGGGCTCGGGCGAAGGCTTCCACCTGCTCCTTCCGGACGGCAAGGAGCGGCCGGATGACCCGCCGGTCCCGGATGGGAGGGATCCCCCGGAGCCCCGCCGGGCCGCTCCCCCGGAGGAGGTTCATGAGAACGGTCTCGGCCACGTCGTCGGCCGTGTGGGCCACCGCGATCCGGATGGCGCCGGCCCCCTCGGCCGCCTCGGCGAGGAAGGCGTAGCGGGCGGCCCGGGCTGCCTCCTGGAGGGATCGCCCGCGGGCAGTCAGGGCACCGGGGGGGAGGTGCTTCACCGTGGCGGGAAGGCCGAGCACCCCGGCCAGCTCCTGGACGAAGGCGGCGTCTGCGGCTCCCGCCTCCCCCCGGAGCCCGTGGTCCAGGTGGGCGACGTGGAGCCGGAAGGCAAGGGGCGGGGCGAGGCGGTGCAGGCAGTCGAGGAGGACGACGGAGTCCACTCCCCCCGAGACGGCCACCAGGACCGTCTCGCCAGCCTGGACCATCCCGTGGCGCAGGAGCGCCCGGCGGACCATCGAGAGGACCATCGGCGACCTCCCGGTTGCGCCACTATAGGAAGCGGCCCGAAGGAGTGTCAACGGAAAACACCGCCAGATCGCCCAGGCCGGCCTTGTCTTCCATCCCCCCCTCTGCTACCCTCCCCCCAACCCGGGCAGGGAGGACCCTCATGACAGAGGGCGCGCCGGCCGCGGCCGTGGGCCACGGCGAGGCGGTCCTGGTGGTGGACGACGAGCGGCTCATGCGGGACCTCTGCGCCGAGATCCTGACCGGCGCGGGCTTCACGGTCCGGACAGCCAAAGACGCGCCGGAGGCCCTGGCCCGGCTCACCGAGCAGCCGGCCGCCGTCCTCCTCCTGGATGTCATGCTCCCCACCATGACCGGCCTGGAGGCCCTCCAGATCGTCGGGGAACGCTTCCCCCTCATGCCGGTGGTCATGATCACCGCCTACACGTCCCAGCAGAGCGCCATTGAGGCGCTGAAGGCGGGGGCCTACGACTACCTCCCGAAGCCCTTCCAGGGGGAGGAACTGATCCGGGCGGTGGCCCGGGCCGCCGAGCGACACCACCTGCTGCAGGAGAACGCCCGGCTGGTGTCCGACCTTCAGGCCAAGGTGGCCGAGCTCTCCACCCTGTACGCCCTCTCCGAGAACTTCGCCCGGGAGCTGGAGCACCGGGTCAAGGAGCGGACCGAGGCGTTACGGCGGAACCAGCGCCTGGTGGAGAGCATCATCGTGAACATGGCGAGCGGCCTCCTGGTCACGGACACGGTGGGCCACGTCACCATGATCAACCGCCAGGGGGAACAGACCCTCCGCCGCAACCGCCAGCAGATCCTGGGACAGCACCTGGCGGACCTCTTTCCCGGGGCGGAGGTCATGCTGGAGGTCCCCCCGGAGCAGGTGCAACAGGAGACCCCTTTCCTCACCCCCGACGGGGGCCAGATCCCGCTGGGCTTCTCCTCCTCCTTCCTGCTGGACGACGAGGGGCGGCGGGAGGGGGTCATCGTGGTCTTCAGGGACCTGAGTGAGATCAAGGCGCTCCAGGGGGAGATTCTCCGGAAGGACCGCCTGGCGGCCATCGGCCAGGTAGCGGCGGGCGTGGCCCACGAGATCCGCAACCCCCTCTTCGGGATTACCTCCGTGGCCCAGATCCTGGCAGACGAGGTGGACTTCACCCCTGCCCACCGGGAGCTGGTCACGGCCATGCTCTCCGAGGGCCGGCGGCTGAACGCCCTGGTCAATGACCTGCTCCTGTACGGGAGACCGTCCAGCCTGGAGCGGCGCCCCGTGGAGCTCGGGCAGGTCTGGGAGGAGATCCTGGGGCTTCAGCGGGAGGAGTTGCAGGCGAAGGGGCTGGCCTTCCTGCGGGAGATCCCGCCCGACTTCCCGGCCGTCCCGGTGGACCCGGACAAGATGAAGCAGGTGTTTCTGAACCTCCTGAAGAACGCGGTGGAAGCCACGCCGGCCGGTGGCACCATCACGGTCGCCCTCCGGCTCCGCCCCGCGCAGGTGCCCCGTCGTCGCGGGGGACCTCGGCGGTCCGGCTTCGCCGAGGTCGCCCTTTCCGACACCGGCTCCGGCATCCCCGCGGCCGACCGGGAGCGGATCTTCGATCTCTTCTACACCACGAAGCCGCGGGGCTCCGGCCTGGGGCTGGCGATCTGCCGCCGAATCGTGGAGGAACACGGCGGGCGGATCCTGGTGGACAGCAAAGAGGAGGAGGGCTCCACCTTTACCGTGCTGCTCCCGCTGCAGGTGAGCGGGAATCGGGAGTCCCCCCCGAACCCCTAGCCCCCGGGCCCTCCCGTGGATGGGCCCGCGCAGGGGTTGCGCGGACCCGGGTAGCGCATCATGAACCAAACCCTGCTCATCATTGACGACGAGCGGACCATCCGGCTCAGCCTGCGGCACCACTTCCAGAAGAAGGGCTTCCGGGTGGTGGAGGCCGGCAACGCCGCTCAGGGCCTCGCGGCCGCCGCCGAGCACGGCCCGGATGTCGTCCTCCTCGACCTGAAGCTGCCCGACCTGGACGGGCTCGCCACCCTCGAGAAGCTCCGCGCCACCCACCCAGACGCCGCCGTCATCATGCTGACCGGGCACGGGAAGATCAAGGACGCGGTGGCTGCCATGAAGATGGGAGCGGCCCACTTCCTCACCAAGGGGGCCGACCTGGAGGAGGTGGATGTCCAGGTGGAGAAGGCCCTGGAGCGGCTCCGGGTGGACCGGGAGGTGGCCTACTACCGCCAGCGCCTGGGGGGGGAGGGGGCCCTGCTCGGCGAGGCGCCGAGCATCCGGGAACTGAACCGTCTCATTGACCTTTTGGCCGAGAGCTCAAACACCACGGTCCTCATCTCGGGGGAGAGCGGCACCGGCAAGGAGCTCGTCGCCCGCGCGATCCACGGCAAGAGCGCCCGCCGGGACAAGCCCTTCATGGAGATCAACTGCGCCGGGCTGAGCGAGAACCTGCTCGACTCCGAGCTCTTCGGCCACGAGCGGGGGGCCTTCACCGACGCCAAGACGATGAAGCGGGGCCTCCTGGAGGTGGCGGACGGCGGGAGCGTCTTCCTGGACGAGATCGGGGACATGGCGGGGACGGTCCAGCCGAAGCTCCTGAAGGTCCTGGAGACGAAGAGCTTCCGACGGGTGGGCGGGACCCGGGACATCTCGGTGGATGTCCGCATCATCACGGCCACCAACCGGGACCTGGCGAAGCTGGTGGCCGAGGGGCGCTTCCGGGAAGACCTCTATTACCGGCTGCAGGTGATGCCGCTCGCGGCGCCGCCCCTCCGGGAGCGGGGGGCGGACATCCTGATCCTGGCGAACCTCTTCGTGCGGGAGTTCAACCCCCTGCTGAAGAAGCAGGCGAAGGGGTTCTCGAAGGAGGCGCTGGCCATCCTGATGGCCTACCCCTGGCCCGGGAACGTTCGAGAACTGAAAAACCTCACCGAGCGGGCCATGATTCTCTGCCCGGGGGACCTCCTCCTCCCGACCCACCTCCCGGCCGAACTCCAGGCCCTGGCCGAGAGTGCCCCACCCCTCCCCCCGCCGCCCGCCGAGGAGATGGCCGGGGCGGCGGCCCCCTCCTCTCTGCCGGCCCAGAGGAAGGGGGAGTTCGCCCGTCTGGACCAGATGGAGAAGGAGTACATCAAGCGGGTCCTGGCCGCCACCGACGGCAACCGCAGCCAGACCGCCCGGATCCTCGGCATCTCCCGCTCCACCCTCCAAGACAAAATCAAGCGGTACCGGATCTAGCGCCGGTCCAACGAATTGCCCCTCGGATTGCAGCCGAGCCGCGGGTGGCGCCGGGCGCGGCCCCCGAGCGGGCGGGCAGAGTGGGACCCGCTCAGCCCCTGCCGCAATTCAAGGAATTGCGGCAGGGGCTGAGCGGGTGACGGCGCCCGGCCGCGAGTGGGGCACGCCGGCGACAGGACCCGCGGCAAAACGGTCTGTCAGGAGTGCGCCGGATGACTTGGTCCGGCACCCCAGTGTGAGCGTGAGTAATAGGCCCAATTCGTTGGACTCCCTCTAGCCCCCTGCCGGATTCCTGGCCCCCCCGCGCTGCGGCTCCGTCTGCCTCCGCAATTCCGAGAGGTTAGAGTTCAGCGAGATTGGTATGAAGCTTGCTCCCCTCCCTGCCGACCTTTATGGCCGCGTGGCTTCCGTGCACCCGAGGGGAGACCGCATGCCGAGGGCCTCATCCCGCAAACCGCGCCTCCGGGCCGGGGGGCGGGTCCTCATCATGGACGACGAGCCCACCATCCTCCTCACCCTGGGACACTATCTCCAGGCCCTGGGGGCGGAGGTGGTCCCCTGCCGCCAGTTCGACGCCGCCGCCGCCGCCCTGAAGGAGCAGCGGTTCGACCTCGTCCTCGCCGACCTCCGGATGTCCGGTGCGAACAACGCCGACGGCCTCCGACTGCTCAGGCTGGCCCGGCGGGTCGCGCCCAGGACCCGGGTCGTGGTGATGACCGGCTACGGGTCGGAGGATGCCCGGCGGGAGGTGCTCAAGAACGGGGGCGAGTACTGCACGAAGCCCATGGACCTGGATGACCTGAAAGCCCTGATCCGCTGACCCCCCGCTTCCCCGCCTCGACCAGGGCGGCCTCCTCCCCCTCGCCTGCATCGTCCCCTCCCTACGCTTGCTCCTGGTCGTGCGGCCGGGCCACCCGGTCCGCCCGCATGCTCGTGCGGACCTCCTCCTCGATGACCTTCCAGGCCGCGTCCTCCAGCTCCAGGAAGCGCGGCTGCCGCTTCAGCGCCAGCGGCCGCGGCAGGTCCACCCGCAGCACCTCCTTCACCCGGCTGGGGCGGGCGGAGAAGATCACGACCCGGTCTGCGAGGTAGATCGCCTCATTGATCTGATGGGTGATGAAGAGGACCGTCCTGCGCGCCTGCTGCCAGATGGTGAGCAGCTCCTGCTGCATCACCCCCCGGGTCTGGGCGTCCAGGGCGGCGAAGGGCTCGTCCATCAGGAGGATCTGGGGGTCCACGGTGAGGGCCCGGGCCAGGTTGACCCGTTGCTGCATCGCACCCGAGAGCTCGTGGGGGTAGTAGCCCTCGAATCCCTGGAGGCCCACCATCTCCACGAAGGCCCGGACCCGGTCGGCGGTCTCCGGGGTCAGGCGACCAAGGATGGGGAAGACGGCCCCCAGGAACACCACCACGATCTTGGATCAGATGCCGATGCCCACTCAGATGATGACCAGGGGGAGCAGGGCGACGCGGGGCGTGGCGTACAGGGCGGAGATGTAGGGGTCCAGCAGGTAGAAGAGGTGCTTGTAGCAGCCGGTGGCGATCCCCAGGGGGATGCTCACGGCCACCGACAGCGCGTAGCCCACGAAGCACTCGATCCCGCTCACCCGCAGGTCGTTCCAGAGCCCACCCGATTCGGCCAGGTCGACCGCCGCCTTCGCGATCCGGGTGGGGGAGGAGATGAAGACCAGCGGGACCAGCCCCCGCGCCGCCACCCACTCCCACGCGAGCAGGACCACCGCCACCGAGGCGAACCCCAGGATCGCCCGCTCGGAGGTCAGGGTGAAGCGCCGGAGCGGGGAGGCCACCGACAGCGCCATGTCCACCAGGGGCTCCTCCTCCACGGGTGCCCGGGCCACCCCCTCCCGGGCCTGCTCCGCGCGGTCCATGGCCCCTCCCCTCTTACTTCTTCTGCCCGAAGAGCACGACGTAGGACCGGTCCACCATGTCGTCCACCGTCCAGTGACCCTCCAGCTCCCCCACCTTCTTCTCGTTGTCCAGGAGGAACTGGAAGCCTTCGATGGCGAGCCGCCCATCATCGGGGAAGGACTTGACGTACTCCTTGTACCCCGCTTCGGCGAGATCCCGCGGGTACTTCAGCTTCTGCATAAGGATCCCGATCCCCAGCTCGGGGTTCTCCTTGACGTCCCGGATGCCCCGCTGGTGGGCCTGGAGGTACTTCACGACGGCCTCCCGCTGCCCGCCGAGGACGCTGGCCAGGGCGTAGTACCCCAGGTAGCCCCAGTCGGGGATGATCTCGGCCAGGTCCACCAGCATCCGGAACCCCTCCTTCTCCGCCACCAGCGTCTGGGGGAACCACATGATGGTGGCGTCCACGGCCCCAGACTTCAGGGCGGCGTAGCGGGCCGGTGTGGACCCGACCTGGAGGATGGCCGCCTCCTTGATGGGTTCCACCCCGAAGCGGCGGAGCGTGTACTGGGTCAGGTAGTCGGACTGGGCCCCGAACTTGCTGACCGCCAGCTTCTTCCCCTTCAGGTCCTTCACGCTTTTGATCTCGGGCCGGGCGTAGAGCTTGAAGGGCATGATGTTGGAGATCCCCCAGAAGAACCGGACATCCTGCTGCGCCTTGCGGAGCTGGAGGACCTCGGCGATGGACCCGAAGGCGATCTGGACCTCGCCCGCCAGGACCGCCTGGTTGTTCTCGGTGCCGCTCTTGAAGACGGGGAGCGAGACGTCGAGCCCCTCGTCCTTGAAGTACCCCTTCTGCTCCGCCGCGAAGATGGGCAGGGCGGAGGGGGAGAGGGAGGTGAGGCCCACCGTGATCCGCTCGGCCCCGGCGCCCGTGGCCGTGGCGAGCAGCAGCAGCGCGGCCGCACCACCCAGGGGGAGGCGTCCCATAGCAGGCTCCTTTCTCCGTCCCGCAGGCCCGAGGACGGGATGGTTCCGGCGAGAGCGCGCGATAGTCACACAAGGGAGGAGAGCATTGCGGGCGCAGGCGCGCCGCGCGAGCCGGCGCGCAGAGGATTCGCCCGCACTATGCCGTCCGCCCTCCGCCCTGTCAATCCTTTTCGTTCCGGCGCGCACGGCGCGCCTCCGCCGCGGCGCCTCGCGAGCCGCGCCCGATGCGCGTCCGCGTCATCGCGGCGCCGAGAAGCGGCTTCCCGCGTGCGCCCGCGGCACCATGCCCCGACTCCCCTCCGCGAGCATGGCGCTAAGTGGCCGTCGCTCCTACTGGAAAAAATTTTGCGCGCACTCCTGAAAAAAAGGCTTGACTCGGTTTCCAGCCGTGAGGTAAAACGAGCGCCGCAAATCGCGATGCAGTTCCCGCAAACGCGCTTCTGGCACGAGTTTCCACAGCCCCGGGTCCCGCACTCCATGTTAGTTTTTCACACCGTCTCGCCGAAGGCCGTCGCTTCCAGGCGGTTTCAGCCCCGGCCTCCTGTGGATAACCGTGTGGATACCGCTCCAGGCAGGTGCCCCGGCCACTTACGCGCCCGCAGGGACTGAACAGTGGAATTTTCCGGCCCCCGGGCCGGTGCACGTCCTGTGGATTCATTCTACCGAGAGCCTTGCGGAGGACCACCATGGTAACGGGCGCACACCTCACCCAGGATATCTGGCAGGAGGCCCTCTCGGCGATCCGGGAACGGATCAACGGCCACTCCTACGAAACCTGGTTCAAGCCGCTCACCCTCGATCTCATCGAGGGGAGCCGGGCGCGGGTCTCGCTCCCCAACTCCTTCTTCAAGGAATGGTTCGAGGAGCACTACCTGGATCTCCTCAGGGGCGCCTTGGAAGACCTCGTCTTCACCAAGGTGGATCTGGAGCTGGTGATCCCGGACGCGGAGGGAGGCCCGGCCCCGCCCGCGACTCCTTCCCGGGAGGGGGGCGGGCGACGCAGCGCCCGTCGGCCCCCCGCCCCCCACGTCTCCCTGAACTCCAAGTACACCTTTGACTCCTTCGTGGTCGGCTCCGGCAACCAGTTCGCCCACGCCGCCTCCTCCGCCGTCGCGGAGCAACTCTCCAAGGCCTACAACCCCCTCTTCATCTACGGGGGGGTCGGCCTGGGGAAGACCCACCTGCTCCACGCGGTCGGACACCTGGCGCTGGCGCGGAAACCGGGCATCCGCATCTCCTACGTCTCCTCCGAGAAGTTCACCAACGACCTCATCAACGCCATCCGGTTCGACGCCACCCGCGAGTTCCGGACCCACTATCGGGGTCTGGATCTCCTCATGGTGGACGACATCCAGTTCATCGCCGGGAAGGAGCGGACCCAGGAGGAGTTCTTCCATACCTTCAATGACCTGTACAACGGCCCGAAGCAGATCGTCATCTCCAGCGACAGCATGCCGAAGGAGATCCCGGGGCTAGAGGAGCGGCTGCGCTCCCGGTTCGAGTGGGGCCTCATCGCCGACATCCAGCCACCCGACCTGGAGACGAAGGCCGCTATCCTCCGGAAGAAGGCGCAGGCGGAGGGGCTGCGGATCCCCGACGAGGTCTCGCTCTTCATCGCCAAGAGCGTGAAGTCCAACGTCCGGGAGCTGGAGGGCTACCTGGTGCGGCTGGTGGCCTTTGCCTCCCTCACCGGCCAGGAGATCTCACTGCAGCTCGCCCAGGAGGTGCTGAAGGAGCTGGTGCGCGACGACCGGAGCATCACCATCAGTCACATCCAGCGCCTGGTGTCCGACTACTACCACCTGAAGGTCAAGGACCTCATCTCCCGGAACCGGAACAAGACCGTGGTCCTCCCCCGGCAGGTGGCCATGTACCTGAGCCGCGCCCACACCGGCGCTTCCCTGCCGGGCATCGGAGCGGCTTTCGGCGGCAAGGACCACTCCACCGTCATCCACTCCTGCGCGAAGGTGCGGGACCTGCTGGCACGGGACGAGGGGTTCCGGAAGCAGGTGACGGAGCTGACCACGCTCCTGACGGGATAGGGGGGCGGCTACTCTGACTCCAACGAATTGTCCCTCATGGTCACGCGACGGCCGGGGTGCCGGGCCAACGAATCGCACCGAGGATTGTAGCCGGGCCGCGGGTGGCGCCGGGCGGGGCCCCCGAGCGGCCGGGCCGAGTGGGACCCCCTCGGCCTCCTGCCGCAATGCAGCGCATTGCGGGAGGGGCTGAGCGGGTGACGACGCCCGGCCGCGAGTG
>Ga0184639_10001143_pt1 | contig 11268 bp, 13 predicted proteins | sample PLM31_170_b2_FD_133155 | JGI IMG/M metagenome (GOLD analysis project Ga0184639, IMG submission 133155) | Groundwater sediment microbial communities from an aquifer in East River, Colorado, USA - PLM3-1_170_b2 | ecosystem: Environmental > Terrestrial > Soil > Riparian zone | place: USA: East... | reverse complement strand
GACCGGGGCGCTGAAGCCGACGACGTGAAGCACGCTCCCGGAGGCCAGGAACGCCGCCTTGATCGCCAGCCAGGGCGTGGCCGGCCTCGCCATGTAGAACTCACGATCGCCCCAGGCGACCTCGACGAACGTCGCCTCCGGAAAATCGTCGACCTCGGGCCAGAGAGCGCGATCCACGTCGGCGCGGCGGACGACGATCGCCGTGTGCCAGCCGTGATCGAGCACCGAGATCGTGACCGCCGGCTCGTCGCCAAGAGGCGGATCGAGATCGGCGACCGGCCCGAGACAACCCGCGGCCGGCACGATCGCCGCCAGGAGCCCAGCGACACGGAGCGTCGCCCACACCTCGATGGTCACGGTAGATGTCTGTAACTCTTACTCTGTAGTTTTTCCAGCTCCTGTAGATTTTCCTTCTCGACTTGTATTTCTTTCCTCGAACTATCGCCAGCTCCGTCGTGCGAACGCACGATTGGAGCGAGGGCGCGCGCAAGAACAGACACTTGCCTGCCTCCTTCGCAGTGGCACGGTCGATGCTCCAAGAACTTCGCGAATCCCGTGGGCGGCAGTTGCCGCACACGGCCGAACGGCAGGAGGTTCTGGACGTGAATACCACCGGGAGGAGCAGCCCATGAGCCCTGCGGTGCAGATCGTCGTGACCCCTGGCTCGGGCAACGGCCGCGCGATGGCCGTCGTGGGCCAAACGCGGCGGGCGCTCCGAACCCAGGGTTACGCCGTCAGTGTCCGGGCGTTCCGCGAGCTCGACCAGCTCGCCCGTTGGACGAGGACGTGCGACGCCACCTTCTCGTACCTCGTCGCGATCGGGGGCGACGCGACGCTCAGCGAGTCGGCCGCGGCGGCCGTGAGGCTCTCGGTTCCATTCTTGCCGGTGCCCTGCGGCTTCGGCAACCTCTTCGCGAGGGCATTCGAGTATCCCCGAGACCCCGAGGCGGTAGTCGACCTCCTCGGGCGGGGCGAGCTCGGGTGGGTCGACGTGGGCCTCGCGAAGAGCCAGATCTTTCTCTCTCACGAGAGCTTCGGTCTACTCGCGAGGATTCAGCAGACCGTCGAGCAAGCGCGCCGGTACCCTCGCCAGCGACAGCTCCGCCTTCTGGCGTACTACCGGATGGCGGTCACACGGCTCGCCGAGACGGCCCTCGATGCCATCCAGGTCGAGGTCGATGGCCACCCGGTGACGAGCAACGCGGCGCTCGTCACCGTCGCGAACGTGGAGACCTACCGGGGCTTCCTCAGCCTGACCCCCGCGGCCTCACCGGTGGACGGCCTCCTCGACGTCTGCGTGATTCCGCGCACGACCAGGACCGGCGTCCTGGCCCAGCTGATCAAGCTGATGCTCGCGTTGCCCGGCTGCCGGGACGAAGTCGGTCTCTACCGGGGCCGGCACATCCGTGTGCGCGTCAACGGGCGGAAGCCAGAGGACGTGCGCGTCCTCGGCGGCGTGCTGCCGGTGCTGGCACCCGCGGGCAGCCTCGAGCGCCTGAAGGCGCGCCAGGCCGCCGCAGAGGCCGAAGCCGTCGTGGTTACGCCGGTGCCTCAGGAGCGAGCGGGGCTCGTCCGCGCGCCACGAGAAGCACGAGCACCCCTAGCCCGATCCACACCACCTGTCTCAGCCGCCTGAGAAGGCTGAAGGCGAGCCCAGCCTGCGCGCCGAACCCGAGCGCCGCGAAGGCCGCGGCGTTCGCCCCTTCCAGCGCGCCCAGGCTCCCGGGCATGAAAAAGGTGGCGAAGCGAACCGCGGAGCCGAGCGTCTCGATCACGACAGCGGTGGCCAGCGATGCGGGAACGTGAAGCACCTTGAGAAAGAGCCAGGTCTCGAGCACGCCCATGAGCCAGCCGAGCAGGTGGAAGCCCATCGAAAGGGAGAATCGCCGCCACTGCCGTCGATAGAAGCTCTGCAGGGTCTGATCGAGATTCTCCGCTGACGCGATCGCCTTGAGCTTGCCGAACCGTGCAAGCCGGCGCGCGCCGCGGCCCAGAAGCCCCGTCACCTGGACGAGCAGGAATCCCCCGGCGCCGACCAGCTCGACGAGCAACAGCCAGAGCATCGCCGCGACGAGCCGCGCGTCCACGGACAGCGCCAGCGCGACCGCCACGCCGAGGAGCAAGAACAGCGTCTGGGAGAGCGTGATCGTCGTCTTGGCGATGATCACCGAGGCGACGCTCTCGCGATAGGGGACGTGAGGCTGGAGGAACCACACCTTGATCGCGTCGCCGCCGACGGGAGCGACCGCGGTCATCACGTTCACGGCTTCGCCGGCGACGCGCGCGGCCATCAATCGGAGGAACGGGACGCGGTCGTACGCGAAGGCGTAGCGCCACCCGAGCGTGTCGACGGCCATGATCAGCGCGAACGGCAGGCAAACCAGCAGGGACTGCCAGCCGAGCGCGCGCGCCGTGGCGGCCAGGGTCTCGTCCTTTCCGACTAGCGCGACGAGGATGCCCAGGATCGCCAGCCCGATGACAGTCGACAGCGAGCGAAGGGCGCGCACCTAGCCCTTGGAGAGCAACGCTGGTGCCACGTGTGGCATCAGCTCAACACCTGTGGCATACTCCTGACGTGCAGAGGGAGGGCGCCGGGCTGCGCGTGTCGCGGCCGTTGCTGGCTGTGGCGGTCCTCTCTCTCTCCGGCTTCCTGGCGCTGGCCGTGATCGCTTCGGCGAAGCAGTTCTTCGATCTGGACTACAGCGCTCGCGCCCTCGTTCAGCTCGCTCACGTGCCTCTCCTGGACCCCGCGATGAATGGAATCTCCGGCCTGGGCGAGAACTACGGGCTCATCCCTCTCATCGCGCTCGGCGTCGCGCTCCTGTGGCGCAGGAGCCGTCGCTGGGCCGTCGTGCTGCCGCTGCTGATGGCGGGAACCGGTGGGCTCCAATTCGCCGCCAAGTGGGCGGTGGACCGCCCGCGTCCGAATCTCGCGGCCTGGGGATTCCCGAGCGGTCACGTGCTGGCCCTCGTGGTGTTCTTCGGCCTCATGATCTATCTGCTCTGCACGTCGACGCTGACACGGCGCCAGCGATGGCTCGGGAGCGCGGGCTGTGCTGCGACAGTGCTGGCCGTCGCCTTCAGTCGTCTCTACCTCGAGGCGCACTGGGTGTCGGACGTGGCCGGCGGATTCACGCTGGGTATCGCCTACCTCTTGCCGGCCATCTGCCTCGTCGAGACCGTCGCCGGCCGTCACGCGGGCTAGACGGGCGAGGTCCCGCCTCTCAGAAGCGGACGCTCACTTTGCCGACGATGAACGGCCCGTCGCCGACGTCGATTCGGTTGTCATGGCGGTCCCCGTACCTCTCGCCCTCGTAGTAGAAGCGATCGAACGCCCAGCCGCCGTAGACCTCGAAGCCGACGTGCCGCAAGTCGAATCGAACGCCCGCGGTGAGCCGCTTCTCATAATAGAAAATCATGTCGTCCTTGTCGTCGCGGTCGGCGCGGTAGTACTTGTCATGGTCCCAGTCGAAGCCCGCGTAGGCCCGCAGCGGCTGGAAGATCTGCCAGGTCGCGCGCACGCGCACCGTCCTGATCGGAAAATACTGCGCCTCGAGGGTGAGGGTCTCGAACGGCTTGAACTCGATCGACGAAAACGGGATGCCGATGACGGCGCTGAAGCGGTCGGAGGGCACCCACACGTACGCGATGCCGGGCATCGGCAGGGGTTGATTGAAGATTGCCTCATCGCTCGCGTAGATCAGGGTGAAGATCCAGGCGTTGCGCTCGCCCTGCGGGACGCGGAGCATCGCCACACCCCGGTAGTACACCTCATCGAGGCTGTGGAACGGCTCATCGCTGGCGGAGCCTGCCGTGAGGGCCAGCCCGCCGATCCAGCCGCCGTCGAACTTGTGACGAAAGCTGAGGGTGCCGCCCGCGTCCCAGAGCTCGCTGGGGAAGCGGCCGCCCACTTCCGGGAAGCGGGCGCGCGTGTCGATATCCTCAAAGCGGGTCCGGGCGGAGAGCCCCCATTCGTTGGCGGTGTCCTGGAAGAGGGGGACGAAGAGCGAGACGCGGTGCTCGGAGAGGCCGAGGTGGGTCTCCTGATTGTCTACTTTTCGATCAGGATAGTAGGTGAACCGATAGTCGGCCCGTGGGATCTGCTTCCCCAACTCCGGATTCAGCCACATCTGGAGCTCGGCCTGGGCGCCGACGACGGTGGGAAACACGACCAGCAATGCTGCTCCCAGAACGAGCACGCGCGCTGCCACAGCCGAAGCCATTCGGGGCCCTCCTCACCGGTGTCGACCGTGGGTCGCCGCAGGATCAGTCTAGCAGGGGAGGCCGCAAGAGCCGCGCCAAGGGCGGTGGCGGGAGCCGGCGTCAGCGGTTTCGACAGATCATCGCGACGCGGTTCTGACGTAGTGTGGGGACTGTGAGCGCCGTCGAGCCGCTGACCGACTGGCAGATCACGCCCGCCCGCAGGTGGGCTATCACGCTCTCCGTGATGATGGTCACGGTCATGCAGGTCCTGGACACCAGCGTGACCAATGTCGCTCTCCCCCACATGCAGGGCTCGCTGTCGGCCGGCATCGAAGAGATGTCCTGGGTCATCACGTCCTTTCTCGCCGCCAACGCGATCGTCATTCCGGCGACCGGCTGGCTCTCGGCCCGCTTCGGCCGCCGCCGGTTCTTCCTGATCTGCACGGTGCTCTTCACCGTCAGCTCGTTCCTCTCGGGGATCGCGCCGAACCTCGAGTTCCTCGTGGCCATGCGGATACTTCAGGGGCTCGGCGGCGGGCCGGTCATCCCGATGGCGCAGGCCATCATGTGGGAAATCTTCCCTCTTCGGATGCGGGGCACGGCCATGGCCGTCTGGGGGACGGGCATCATGCTGGCGCCGATCCTGGGTCCGACCCTGGGCGGCTGGATCGCCGACAACTGGTCCTGGCGGTGGATCTTCTACATCAACCTTCCCATCGGGCTCGCCGGCTTCCTGTTGGTCAGCGTGTTCCTGTTCGATGCGCCCTTCGTCAAGAAGCCACGCGGAATCGACGCGGTGGGGCTCGTCCTCATGGTGCTCGGCTTCGGCTTTCTGCAGCTCGCGCTCGACCTCGGCGAGAAGCACGACTGGTTCGACTCGGGGCTCATCGTGGGACTGTTCATGGTCGCAGTGTGCGCGATCGTCGGGTTCCTCATCCGCGAGCTGCTGGCCACCGAGCCGATCCTCGACCTGAGCGTGTTCAACGACCGGAACTTCGCGGTCGGCACCATGTGCATCGCGCTGGTCGGCCTGGGGCTCAACTCGAGCGTGCTGCTGGTCGCGCTGTACACGCAGAAGCTGCTGGCGTGGGACGCGTGGAACGCCGGACTCGTGCTGGCGCCCGGCGGCCTCGGCACCATGATCGCGCTCCTGATCTCGGGCCGCCTCGTGGCCCGCGCTGATCAGCGCCTCATGCTCGCCGGCGGCTGCCTCCTGAACGCCGTGGCGACGACGATGATGGCAAGCGTGACGCTGGGCATGGACTACTGGAGCCTCGCGTGGCCACGCTTCCTGCAGGGCTTCGCGGGGGGATTCATCTTCCCGCCGCTCCAGACGCTCACGCTCGCCACGATTCGCCTGGAGCGTCTCGGCAACGCGACCGCCGCCTACAACGTGGTGCGCAACATTGGAGGAAGCGTGGGCGTCGCGCTGGCCACCACCCTTCTGGTGCGGCGCAGCCAGGAGCACCAGACCACGCTGGTCGCCCACCTGAACGTCTGGGATGCCGAGACGGCAGCGCGCCTCAAGCAATGGACCGAGCACTTCGTGAGCCAGGGCTCGGACTCGTACACGGCTGGCCGGCGGGCGCTCGCCATGCTGTACCGCGGCACGGTCGAGCAGGCCCAAGTCATGGCGTACGCCGACGACTTCTGGCTGCTCGCGCTCGTGTCCCTGGCCATCCTACCCCTGGTCCCGCTGATGCACCGCGTGCGCACCGAGCAGAATGAGCGCGCGCGCGAACGTCCCGGGCGAGTGGAGGCCTTACCGGCCCCCGACAATTCACCGATCGCGCCCGAGCGGGGTCGGGACTAGTCCTTTTCTCGGGCCACATCGCCCCGGGGGGCGTTGACCGGCCCATCAACGAGGCGGGCTTGGGGGCTATGGGACAGCCTGCCGAACGTCGGCAGGACGGACTATCCACGGTCCGAGCCACCGTGCATGAGTTCAGAGGCGGACTCGTAGGACTGCCCCAAGGTAACAGTCATAACAGCGCCGGCAATGATCGCGGTCCCCCCGCACAGGAGCGCGCGCCCAGGGGTGTACCAGACGTCCGCCACAATGGCGCCTACTTCGTCATCCGTCGCGGGCGCACGTCCGTCCGCCGCGACCGGGTTCCTATGGGTCGCGCAACCGGCGAGAAGTATGGCGCCAAGCATAAGACTCACGACTCTCTGCTTTCTCATTGCCGTCCTCCGTTCGGGGCGTGCCAGGCGACGTCCGAACTTCATGAAAGCCGCCACACCTTCGCACCAGCGCCCCCGCCAAACCTCTAGGCGGCGCCGACGAACTGCAGGAACGCTGACACGATCTCGGCGGCGATGTCGGAGCCGGCGCGCGTGGGCGCGCGGAACAGATCGTGGGCGGCACCGTCCACGGCGACGAGCGTGGTCCGTGCCGGAATCAGGCTCCGCGCCGCTGCGATTTCCTCGAGAGTACCGAACGGATCGCGTGAGCCGTGGGCGAAGAGCGTGGGCGTCTTGAGGCTCGGGAGGTGCGCCGTCCGGAGCTCGGCCGGGCGACGCGGCGGATGAAGCGGGTACGAGAGCAGCAGCAGCGCGTCGGCGAGCCCGGGCTCGCTCGCCAACAGCATGCTCGCCTGGCGGCCTCCGTACGACTGCCCGCCGAGGAAGACCCGGCCGGTCACGAGCTCTCGCATCGACGCCACCGCGCTGCGCAGTCCCTCGCGGTCTCTGGCCGCACCAGCCGGCCGCGGCGGAGCTGTTGGGCTCGCCTGACGGTAGGGGAGATCATAGCGGAGGACCGTGACGCCTCTGTCCCTGAACGCCTCGGCGAGCGCGACGAGGAGCGGGGCCCGCGCACTTCCACCGGCACCGTGGGTCAGGACGAGCCCGTCCCCCGATGGCGACCGCGGCCGATGGAAATGCCCGCGCACGCCGCGACCTCGGTCCTTCGTTACGAGATGCGGTGGTACATCACGTGCCGGCGGTTCGTGGTGTACGGGCGAACATGCTCGGCCCAACGCCCTTCCTCGACGGCTTTCGCCCACGCATCGCTCGTGAGCACGGCCGGGCTCTCGACCTCGTAGAGCGCGTTGTAGGCGGGCTCGCTCTCGATCACGATCGTCTTGCGCTCCCCGCCGATCATCATCGTCACCGGCTCGCTCTTGAAGCGCGCGACCGCGATGACGCCCGGCACTCCGAGAAGCGACGGCACGTGTTCCTTGTCGTACACCTCGTTGAAGAGCGCTTCCTTGTCCGGCCGGACGCTCATGGCCGCGCTGAAGAGATATCGGGTCTGGATCGGCATGGCAGTCTCCTTTGGAGGTGATCGAGCCCCTTCATCCTAGCTCATGCGTGGTCTTGTGGCATCTCGGCCCGTTGCCACTCCTGGCTGTGGGCGGTGCGGCCGGCGCCGCGCTCCGAGCTCACGAGAACTTCGAAAAAGGAGTCGCGCCGCCAAGGTTTGCCACCCGCGCAGGACGCCGATGCTACGATGACGAGGGAGGGGATTATGACGTTCGGTGGCATCATTTTTCTCCTCGTCTTCGTCGGTCTTGTTGTCGCCATTGTCGTCACGTACAACAAGCTCGTCGGCCTGCGCCAGCGGTCCGAGGAGGCGTGGTCGGACATCGACGTCCAGCTCAAGCGCCGGACTGACCTGGTTCCCAACCTGATCGAGACCGTCAAGGGCTACGCCGCGCACGAGAGGACCACGCTCGACCAGGTCGTCCGCGCCCGCGGCGCGGCCGTGGCGGCGCAGACGCCGGAGGCGCGCGCCCAGGCCGAGAACCAGCTGACGGGGGCGCTGCGCCAGCTCTTCGCGCTCGCCGAGTCGTATCCCGACCTCAAGGCGAACCAGAGCTTCCTCGAGCTGCAGGCCTCGCTGGGCGAGGTCGAGGAAACGATCCAGAGCTCGCGCCGCTACTACAACGCCGTCGTCCGCGATCTCAACACGACGATCGACAGCTTTCCGTCCAACCAGATCGCGTTGTTCTTCCGCTTCGTCAAGCGGACATACTTCGAGCTCGACCGCCCCGACGACCGTCAGGTCCCGCGCGTCTCTTTCGGGAGCTGATCGCATCGGCCGGAACCTCGCCGCGCTGGCGCTCGTGCTGGCGGCCGCGTCTCCGGCCGTGGCGCAGACGCGAGGGCTGTTCTCGATCGACAGCTTCATCACCAGCCTCGTGGTCAACGCCGACGGGAGTCTCATCGTTCGGGAGGACATCACGTTCGAGTTCCGAGGGGCGCACCCGGGCATCTTTCGGCAGATCCCCCTGCGCTACACGCGTGACGGGCTCGAGTTTCCGCTCCACCTCAGCGGCATCGGCGTCTACGACGAAGCGAGCCACCCGCTCCGGACCGCCGTGTCGTATCCGCATCGGTACGTCATGATCAAGGCGTGGGTGCCGGGAGCCGTCGATACGAAGAAGACCGTGAGCGTCGTCTACCACGTGCGGCGCGGGATCATGCAGTACGACGATCACGACGAGCTGTACTGGAACGCCACGGGCAACGAGTGGCACGCTCCGATCAGCCATGCCGAGGTGTTCGTGACCATGCCCCCGGCCGTCGCCGACGCCGAGGTGCGGACCTTCGCCTACACCGGAACGCTGGGGGCGGCCGGCCAGGACTACGCGGTCGATCGGGTCCAGACCTACTGGAGGTTTCGGACGACCCGCGCCCTGCGGCCACGGGAGGGCATGACCGTGGTCGTCGGCTGGCCGCCGGGCCGCGTGGCGCATCCGTCCGAACTCCGCCAAGCCCTGTGGCTCATCGCCGACCACTGGCCGCTCGGACTTCCTGCGCTGGCCCTCGTCTGGGGCGCGTTCGTCTGGTGGGCGTTCGGACGCGATCCGGCGTCGAGCCGCTCGGTGAAGCCTGAGTACGAGCCGCCCGGCGACCTGATCCCGGCGCAGGCCGGCGCGCTCGTCGACGAACGGGCGCATCCGCGCGACGTCATCGCGACAGTGGTGGACCTCGCGGTGCGCGGCTATCTCGAGATCGAGCCGATCACGACGGCCTTCGGCGACCAGGATTTCATGTTCAAGCGATTGAAATCGGTCGCCGGCGACCCCGACCTCAGGCCCTTCGAGCTCTACGTGCTCGCCAAGATCTTCGGCGCCGACTGGGTGATCAACATGCGGCTGCTCTCCGAGGTACGGCGCGACTACGAGAACGTGTTTCCCCCGATCCGCGACCGGCTCTACCAGCTGATGGTGCAGGATGGCCTTTTCCCTGCCTCGCCGCGCAGCGTGAGATCCGGATGGATGGCGGCGGGCCTGCTCACCGCGATCAGCGGTTTCCTCCTGCCGCTGCTCGGACCGTCCTGGCTCGGTCTGTACGAGCCATGGCTGCGAATCGGGATCGTCGGAAGCGGGCTCGTCTTCATCGCCTGGGGCTGGGTCATGCCGCGCAAGACCTGGGCCGGCGTACAGATCCTGGCAAAGGTGCGCGGGTTCCAGGAGTTCCTCGAGCGGGCCGAGAAGGATCGGCTCGAGCGGATGCCGGCCGACACGCTCCATCGGTGGTTACCATGGGCGATCGCGCTCGGCGTGACTGAGCGCTGGATCTTCAATTTTCAGGGCCTCAAGGTTGCCGCGCCGGCCTGGTACCACAGTCGCGGCGACTTCTCTCTGCCGACCTTCGAGCGCGACCTGGGCGCGTTCGCGCGCCGGACCGAGGAGGCGATTCTCACGACCCGGCGCGGCTATAGCGACGGCAACGGCGATGGCTTCTCGCGTGGCTCGTCCGGCGGGGGCATGGGCGGGGGTGGCGGCGGGACGTTCTAAGGACGGCGTCAGGTCTAACGCGCGCCGGTGGACGAACCTCCATCGCCCGGTGTATCGTAAGTGCCCTTGGGCTCGTGGTGCAGCCTGGTTAGCACACTGGACTGTCAATCCAGAGGTCGCGGGTTCAAATCCCGTCGAGCCCGCCATTTTTTCGGATAGTTACAAAGGGCCGCTTCGGCGGCCTGCGTTACTTTGCCTAAGACTTAGCCCGAGACGCCGTAGTGCCGGACTCAAGGGAAGTTGCCGTCTGGCTTCACGACGACCACGCAAGGCTCATAGTCGGCGCCGCGCCCGCGAACAAGCCCAGCCGGTGGGCGATACAGGGAACCATTGTCGAGGAGATTGGCGTCGGGCTCTGGCTCAGGACCGACACGATTCAAGAGTTCCGTCCGTTTGCCATTGGTGTGAAGCAGGTCAATTGGCAATTTGCCTCGACCCAGCTCCTCATTAGATGGGAGGCAGTTATCACCATTCAGGTGTTTGAGGGTAGCGGCAAAGAGATAGGCTTCAAGCCTGCGGCCCCGGAGTAAGCCGCGAGCTTCGCCGCGCCTTCTCGGAGCATGACCTCGTCGACGATCGCGTAGCGCCGGTAGATCGCCTCCGTGCGATGGCCGACCATCGCCATGGCCGTCGACCGGCTCCGAGCGCAGGAGCCGGCGGGCAGCCCAACCGGAGTTTACTGGATCAGGACATTGTCGCCGGGTCCGCCATCGAGAATGTCGGCTCCCGGCCCACCGATCAGGACGTCATCGCCGGCACCGCCAAGAAGAACATCGTTCCCGTCGCCGCCGATCAGGACGTCATCGCCGTCTCCGCCGTTCTCCGTGAGCTGGATTGCGCTCGCCGTCAGACCCGAGGCTTCCACCACGTCGTCCCCGGCCAGGGCGTTGACTGTGAGGCGGTCGTTCGCGGCTTCCGCCGCGCCCGTGATGTTCACCTGGACCGACCGACCGGTGGCCGTCACGCCATTGACGTCCCCGCTTGCGACAACAATGACCGGTTGGGCGAGCAACAGCGTCAAATTGTTCAGCGAGGGAAATCAGTTGCTGAAACGCAGTTTGCGGGCGGGATGGAGGTCACCTCAACCGATGATGTTTCCCAGGCGAAGACCTTGTAGTCGCCCGGCGGAACACCGGTCATCTCGAATTTGCCGTCGGCATCCGTCGACGTGAATTTGTGATCGAGGCGGCGTCTAGCCTGGATTATTCACGAAAGATGAAAGAGAAGAGCCACCGAGTCTCTCGCCGGTGCTATAGAAGCGGTGTCGACGCGCTTCGCGGCACGCAAACAAGGAGGCTCGATGGCTACAGAGTGT
>Ga0184639_10001141_pt1 | contig 11273 bp, 9 predicted proteins | sample PLM31_170_b2_FD_133155 | JGI IMG/M metagenome (GOLD analysis project Ga0184639, IMG submission 133155) | Groundwater sediment microbial communities from an aquifer in East River, Colorado, USA - PLM3-1_170_b2 | ecosystem: Environmental > Terrestrial > Soil > Riparian zone | place: USA: East... | reverse complement strand
CCTTCGGGAATATATCGTATTGCGATATATATAACCGGCCGGGCTTCTCCGGCCAGTTTCCCCTTGCGCCGTGCCCCCTGCGGCGGTATAAATTCACCAGCGGCGCCTGTGGAATCGCGGATTTCGAGCTGAATCAACGCATACATCGCCTTCCTCCCATCGGACAGCGCGATTCCGCGGGGCCGGGGTGGTCCGATGAATCCGATAGATCGTCCAACGTCCCTGGCGGGCCTGGCCGGGTCGTTCGTGCTGGTTTCGGCAGAGTCCTTGCGCAGCGGCGCGCTGCTCACCGCACCGCAATACGGCACGGCGCCTGTGAAACCAACCATCGGCGCAGCGTCCGATGCGTGCTGGCTCGACGTGGCCGCGGCCCTGATGAACATCGAATTCGAGGAAGAGCACACCGATGCGCCGACGATTCAATTGTTCGGGCCGTCGGGCCTGCTGGCGGAAAAGAAGGTGGGCGACTTCCCGCCGCTGGCGTGCCGGCACCTGCTGGTGTCGGAGCTTTTCCCGCAGGTCGAAAGCGATCCGGGAAACCCGCTGACGGTGCGCATGCTGGCGCCGAACGCGATGATGGTCGTTTCGGCGCTGCACATCGACTACGAGCGGCGCGACATCGCGCTCGAGCACGGCTCCGACCGGCACTCGACCTTCCAAGACTTCAAGTGCTAGCCTCTGCCCCAGGCATGTTCAGGTAGGGGGGACCCCCGCCCGCCGGGCGCAGCATGCTGCGCCCCCACACAACATGCCGCCGCCCTCCCTCGACCCGCCTTGGCGGGCTCGGGACAAGTTCAGGGCGCCAGTACAGAACCGGCATTGGTAGGGCTGGCGTCCGCGGGCGGCGGGGCGTAGAATACGCCTACCCTGAGTCTCCGGCCCAGGAGGATCGAGTGGCAAATCTCGGTGAGTACATGGCTCGGTACGACCACGAGCACACGCGCGCCGGCAACAAGATCCTTCACGGCCTCGGTATTCCGGTGATCTTCGCAGGGATTGTGCTGCTTGTCCTGACGCAGTGGCGGCTGGGACTTGCGCTGTTTGTGAGCGGGTGGGTGCTGCTCTTCCTGGGACACCGCCTGGAAGGCAACAAGCCCGCATTCTTTCAGGGGCCCATTTATTTTCTGGTGGGTCCGCTCTGGGTGGCAAAAGAGGTTAAGGATTTTCTGATCGGCCGCGGCCGCCAAGCCCACGTCCCCGGGCCGCGGTAGGTTCAACCAGCAACTTGATTCGCCCGCTTGCCGCGCAGGTGGCTCTCGACGGGCCTGCGCAGCAGTGGTAGTCTCCGCCCGAGGTGGGTGTGCCCGGACCCTCGCCGAACTCCGACCCCGATTCGCAGAAGCGCCGCAGCACGCGCATTGTGCAGGCTGTGCCGGTGACGGTTACCGGCGTGGACGCGCTCGGCCGGCCCTTCCAGGAACGCACCTCCACGCTGGCCATCAATTGCCACGGCTGCCGCTACCAGTCCAAGCACTACGTGCTGAAAAACATGTGGGTCACGCTGGAGATTCCCCACCCCGAGACGGGCCACGAGGAGCGCCGCGTTCGCGGCCGGATCACCTGGATCCAGCGGCCGCGCAACGTGCGGGAACTCTTCCAGATCGGCGCCGAGCTCGAGCTGCCGGGGAACATCTGGGGCATCGCGTTCCCGCCGCCGGATTGGTTCCCCTACGTGGAATCGGCTGTGCCGCCCGTCCCCGAAGCAGGCGCCGAAGAAGTCTTCCCTGAAGAATGGCTGCGGGAGGAAGTGGACAGCAACATTCACGTTCTGCCCGGCCCTGCTGCGTTGGACACCTCGGTGAATCTGGCGCGGCAGGTCTCGCGTCTGGTGATGGAAGCGCGGCAGCAAATCCAGGCCGCGGTGCGCGAGGCCACCGCCAAAGCCATCACCGCCGAGATTCGCCCGCTGCTGGCCGGCATGCAGACGCAGTTCAACGAAGCCGCGGAACGCTCACTGCACGCGACGGCCAGCGCCTATGCCGAGCAGGTGGTGCACCAGGCCGTCGGCCAGATCGCCGAGGCGCGCGAGGCCGGCCTCGAGGAACTTCGCGCGCAGTGGCGCGAGGAGATGCAGGGGCAGTTGGAAGAAGCGGGCCGCTCGCTTGCCGCACAGCTTGCCGAAGCTCGCCGGGTGCAGCAGACGGGCTTCGACCAGCAGGTGGAGGTGCGCTTGAGCAGCGCGCGCGATGCGCTCGACCGCATGGCCAGCCACTTCGCCGCGGGCGCCGCCACGGCCGGCGAAACCGCAGAGCGGGTGCACAAAGAGGTCGAGCAGTGGACCGAAGCCGCCGGGCGCCGCTGGGAGGAATCGCTGGAAGGCCGGCTGGCGGGCGCGCGGGCGGAGCTCGAGCAACTCGACCAGGCCGCCGGCCGGCTCCGCGACCGCGTAACGCAGGCGGCGGCCGAAGCCGAGACGGGCTGGCGCGCGCGGCTCGACGCCGATCTCGCCGCGGCGGGTGCGCGTTGGAATGAAAGGATCGAAACTTCTCTCGCCGGCGCGGCGCAGCAGGCAGCGGAGCGCTTGACTCGCCATTCTCAGATGCAAACGAGCCTGTTCGAACAGGAATCCGCGCACCGCGTGGTGGCTTTTCGCCAGGCCCTCGATCAGGCCACCGCAGAAGGCCAGGCAGGGCTCGCGCGGCTGCGCGAGGCGCTGGCCGAGACGCAGAAGGCCTCCGGCGAGCTCGCAGAATCCGCCGCGCAGGCCGCCGCGCGCGGCCGCGCAGCGGTCGTGGACCTTGAGCAGCGATTGACCGCGCTCCTGGACGACGCGGCCAGCGAGATGAATCGCCGCAACGAAATCACGATTTCGAATGCAGCCGAGCGCCTGCAGCCCATCCTGGAGCAAGCTGGGCAGCAGACGGCGGCCCGGCTGATGGCACAGATCGAGGGCCAGCTAGGCCCGCACCTGGAGCGGGCGAACCAGGCGGCACAAAAGCTCGTCACGCGGCGCGAAGCGGCCGAGGCCGCGCTCGGCACGCACGAACAGCGCCTGCGGGAAGCTTCCGAGCAGGCCCTGCATCAGGCCGTGGAAAGCCTGCGCGAGCGCGCCAGCCAGTCGGCGAAGGACTTCGAAGAGGTCCTTCACGCGGCGACTGCGAGGTCGCTGGCCGAAATCGAAGAGCGCGCCACCGGCGCCAAGCACGCGACGTTTGAAGAGCTCTACAAGGCGTCCGAGTGGTACGAAAAGAAAATTCAGACGCAGATTCAGACCGCGGTCGAAAAGGGAATGGAACAGGCCGCCGATAGCCTGCGCGAGAAAGCGGGAGAGATCTCTGCGCTGTTTGCGGCGGGGCTGGACCGCACGAGCCGCAGCTACGTGGAGCACACCCAAAAGCAGATCGAGGAAGCCACCACCGAAGCGATTGGAGCCTCGCGCGCGCGCTTCGCCGAAACCGCCGAGACCACGATTGCAGGGTTCAGCGACGACATGCACGGCGTCGCCCAGCGCGAGTTCGAGCGGTTCACCGCCTCGGTGGGCGGCGCCTCCGACCAGCACGCTCGTTCGCTCGAGGGGCAAGCCGCGCAGCTCCGTTCGAGAGTGGAGGCCGAGGCCCAGCAGTTTGTGGCCGAGTTCCAAAAGGGACTGACCGGCGTGATCCAGCAAGGCATTGAGCAGGCGCGGCAAGGACTCGAATCGCGCCTCGCCGAGCTCGGGCAGGCCTGGCGCGAACAGCGCGAGGCTCAGGCGCGGCAATTCCAGGCCGGCGTGACGCAGGACGTGGAACAGGCCGTGGACGCGTACAAGAACCGCCTCGAAAACGTCTCCAACTCATGGCTCGTGGCCACGGTGACGACCTTCAACGAACAGACGCAGTCCGTGATCGAAAAACTCGCGCGCTCCGCGGAACAGAGGCTGCGGGAATCGTGCGCGCAGGTGTTCGCCAATGCCGGCGATGCGCTGCGCCAGCGCCTGCTGGACCTCGCGACGCATTTGCCCGACAGCCCGTCTCCCCGCGAAAACCTGTAGCGCGTTGCTTGTCCGGCGCGCCCGGATTCCTTCGAGCGGCAGTCCTCCGCCCCGGCGGTGCGCCCCGGAGCCTGTGTATAATGTCGCGGATGGCAAACCGCAGCTATCTGGGCATCTGGACGAGCGGGTTCTCCGCAGAGACGATCCTGGAGCAGTTCCGGGCGCTGCTGGAGACGGTTCCCTTCTCCGCAAAGCGGCACGGTTTCAGCGGGCTCGTCGTCCGCGCGCTGGACCCGAGCGAGACGCCGCTCGACGACCACGATCTGCACGGCCTGCCGCTCGATGCCGCGGGAATCATCGAGATGGCGCGCGAGCATCTGAACGCAGATACGGAGTACGAGGCCGGCGCGCACTGGGACCTCTCGGTGTACGACGCCGGCGCGTGGCGGTTCGAGCCGCAACCGCTCGAGATCATCTGCAACGGCCCGGACTACGATGGCGGCGTCTGCGCCGAGGCCGGGCATTTCCAGGCGGACATCGGCTTCGAGCATCTGTTCACCGGCCACGCGGGGCTGCTCTCTTCAAACGGCAACCGCGTGGCTGCGCCGCAGCACCCGGCCGAAGCGGAGTTTCTGGCGCGCATGCAGCGGCCGGAAAGCCTGCGCGAGTATCACGAAAAGACGCGGGAGAACATCGCCAAGCTGATGGGCTGGGTGCGCGCCATCGAGCAGGCTCTGCCGGTCGAACGCTACGGCTTGTGGTCGGAAGGCGAGGAGAACTTTGAAGCGCGGCTGGACGAAATCCTGGCTGTGCGCTAGCGCGCTGGCGGCAGCTTTCCTGCCGGGTGCGTTGCCAAGCGCGTGGTCCGCGCAGGACCCAGACCGTCCCCGGAACGTCAACGAGGTGACGCTCGCGGGGCTGCGGCCCGGCAAGGACACGCTCGCCGAGGCGGACAACCGCTACAAGAAGAAATTCCGCAAGACGGCGGAGGCCGGGCGGCAGGTGTGGACCGACGCGTGCCGGAAACGCACGCTGGAGCTCGAGGTGAACGACAAGGGCGTGATCCAGATCATCACCGTCAGCATGCTGGGCCCCTACGGCGATTGCGACGGCAAGCTCGACGACGCCATGCATACGGTGCAATGGCGGGCCGGGCGCGGGCTGAAGCTTGGCGAGCCCCGCGACCGCGCCATCGACCTCTACGGCGAGCCAAATTCGAGCGGCCCTTCCACGAAAGGCAACCGGGAGCTAGAATTACTATATTACGCGTTTGACTGGGCGGGGTCGGATGTGCCGCAGGTGATGGGAGTTTCCTGCGAACGGTCTACCGGACGCATCGTGGAAATCACGCTCGCGTTCCCGAGCCTCTGAGCGCTCACTCCGCGGCTTAAAGGAAGAACCACTCTGGAAACACGGGGAAAACGAATGCGCTCTGTTCTGGCCGCGGCGGTAGCTTGCCTGCTCGCGCTACTGGCCGGGTGCGGCTCCGCGCCGGAGACCAAGCCGGCCGCGCCTGCGGTTTCTCAGGAATTGCAGGACGTGGCCAAGGCGCTGCTCGGCGCGGAGTCTGAAGTCATCGTCTTCGGCGACCTGGCGCGCACCGGGCAGCAGCAGGCGCTGATCGTCAACCGGCTGGCGAAGACGCCGCAGGGCGCCGTCCCCGGCCTGCTGATCACGCGCGCCGTGGTGGTCGAGCAGGACGGCCGCAAGTGGAAAGAAGCTCTGCGCTGCGACGAGCATCTAAAGAACCCGAACGGCTATTTGGGCGCGACGCCGCTGATGCCGGTGACCGGCTGGCGGCTCCAGCATGAACAGACCGCGCAGAACGGATTGGCGCTCTACTTCACGCCGCTCGAGATGCCCGGCGCCTCGCACATCCCCACGATCGGCGTGCGCTGGAATCCCAAAGTGAAGCGCTACCAGTCGCTCGACCGCAACTTCGAGCAATTCCTCGGCGAGGTGCCGACGCTCGAGGCGCCGACCCAACGCCTGCGATGAGCACCGCTGCGCAAGCCGTTGCCGCAAAGCCAGCCGCGCCGCCGCGCGCTTCGGCGTGGAAGCACCTGGGCCGGCTGCTGCCCTACGTCGGCCGGCACAAGGGCGAAGTCGTCGCGGGAATGCTGACGCAGGCGGCGATGGGTGTTGCCGGGACGCTGCTGCCGCTGATCATCGGCGTCATCGTGGACTGTATCAAGGGCCTCGAAGAACCTCTGACGCAGCTCGGCCGCCTGACGCACGTGGCCCTGGGGTTCCTCCTGCCTTACTACCACCCGCGCGATGGGCGCACCCTCGCGGTGTTCTGCGCTGCGCTGATCGCGATCTGCGCGATCCAGGGACTCTTCTCCTTCTGGACACGATGGGTCCTGATCGGGCTTTCCCGCGACATCGAATACGACCTGCGCAACGACCTGCTGGCCAAACTGCTGATGATGGAGCCGGAGTTCTACGTGCGGAACCGCACCGGCGAGCTGATGTCGCGCTGCACGAACGACCTGAACTCCGTGCGCATGGTGCTCGGCCCCGGGATCATGTACAGCGCCAATACGATCGCGACGATGGTCCTCGCGGTCGTGCTGATGTTCTGGATTTCGCCGCGACTCAGCGTCTTCGTGCTGCTTCCGGTCCCGGCGGTGGCCCTTTCGGTGTGGTTCTTCGGCCAGAGGATCCACGCGCTCTACGGAAGAATCCAGGCGGCGCTGGCCGTGCTCTCCGCGAAGGCGCAGGAAAACCTGGCCGGGGTCCGCGTGATCCGCGCGTATGGACAGGAGGAGAATGAAATTCGGGGCTTCGACGGACCCAACCGCGAGTACATCAACCGCAACCTGCGCCTGATCTACCTGTGGAGCATGTTCATGCCGCTGCTCACCACGTTGATTGGGCTGACCATCGTGCTGGTGCTGTGGCAGGGCGGGCGGCTGGTGATCCTCGACCGGATTACGCTGGGCGAGCTGATCGCGTTCTACAGCTTCATGATCCGGCTGATCTTTCCGATGGTGGCGCTGGGGTTTGTGACGAACATCTTCCAGCGCGGCGCCGCTTCCATGGGACGGCTGAACTACATTCTGGACGCCGAGCCCAAGATCAATGATGCGGGCGCGCGCGGCGGCGATGGCGCGGAGGTGCGCGGAGAAATCGAGTTCCGCCACCTCACGTTTACCTATCCGACCACGCGCAACGGCGCGGGCGGGCCGAAGAGCAATGGCGGCGCCCCTCGCCAAGACAAACCCGTGCTCGAAGACATTACGCTGCGGGTGCCCGCTGGCTCGACGCTCGCCATCGTGGGCCCCACCGGCAGCGGCAAATCCACGCTGGCGGCGCTGGTCGCCCGGCTGTGGGACGCGCCTCCAGGGACCGTCCTGATTGACGGACGGGCGATCGTGGAGTGGCCACTTGGGCACTTGCGCCGGTCCGTGGGCTACGTGCCGCAAGATACCTTCCTGTTCAGCGAAACGATCCGCGAGAACGTCGCGTTCGGCGTGGAGAGTGCCACCGACCAGCAGGTATACGACGCTGCCGGAGTGGCCAGCATCGCCGCCGAGATTGAGGAGTTCCCGAAGCGGTTTGACACGCTTGTGGGCGAGCGCGGCATCACGCTCTCCGGCGGGCAAAAGCAGCGCACCGCGCTGGCGCGCGCCGTGATTCGCGATCCGAAGATCCTGATCCTGGATGACGCGCTGGCCAGCGTGGACACCGACACCGAGGAAAAGATTCTGCGCCGTCTGACCGAGATCATGCGGGAGCGCACCACGATTCTCATCTCGCACCGCTGCTCGACCGTGCGGCACGCCGACCAGATCGTAGTGTTGCGCGAAGGGCGCATCGTCGAACGCGGCACACACGATGAGCTGCTGGGGGTCGGCGGGTACTACGCCGATCTCTACCAGAAGCAGTTGCTCGAAGAAGAACTGGAACGCGAATGAGCGACTTTCGCGAAGAAGAGGCGTTAGGAAAGGCCTACGACGCGCAATTGACGCGGCGGCTGCTGACGTATCTGCGGCCCTATCGGCAGGGTGTGATTCTCGCCATCGTGCTGACCGTGTTGATCGGGCCGCTGGAGGTCGTGGGCCCGTACCTGTTCGGGTTGGGCGTGGACAAGTATATCGTGCCCGGTTCGACGCACCTGATTCCGCAGGCTGCAGCGCTGCGCGGCGTTGGCTGGGTGGCGCTCGGATTTTTGGCGTCGCTGCTTCTGAGCTTCGCCGTGCAATACCTGCAGGTGCGCATCATGCAGAACGTGGGCCAGCAGACGCTCTACGATCTGCGGAAAGAAATCTTCGAACACTTGCAGCGCCTGCCGGTGAGTTTCTTCGACCGCAGCCCCGTGGGGCGGCTGGTGACGCGCGTGACCACCGACGTGGATGCGCTCAACGACCTGTTCGCGGCGGGCATTGCGGCCATGGCCAACGACGCCGTCGTGCTGGTCTGCATCGGCGCGGTGATGTTGTGGATGAACTGGCGGCTGGCGCTCGCAGCCTTCGCCGTGTTGCCCCTGATCCTGCTTACCACCTGGCTCTTCCGCAGCCGCGTGCGCGACGCGAGCCGTCGCATCCGCACGGCGATCGCGCGCATCAACGCCTTCCTCCAGGAGCACATCAGCGGGATGAGCGTCGTGCAACTGTTCAACCGGGAGCGGAAATCGCGCGAGCAGTTCGCCGTGTTCAACCGCATTCACATGCAGGCTTACAAAGACGCGATCCTGGCGTTCGCGCTGTTCTTCCCCGCCGTCGAGCTGCTGAGCACCACGGCCATCGCCGTCGTCTTCTGGTACGGCGGTCTGCGCTCGCTGCGCGGCGTGGTTGAAGTCGGCGTGCTCATCGCATTCATGCAGTACGCGCAACGCTTCTTCCGGCCGATCCAGGATCTAAGCGAAAAATTCAACATCCTGCAATCGGCCATGGCCGCCTGCGAGCGACTTTTCAAGCTGCTCGACGAGCCGGCGCCGGCCGTAGTTGCGGCAGGCGGGAAGCTACTCACGCAGCCACGCGGCGAGATCGAATTCCGTCACGTCTGGTTCGCCTACACCGGCGGCGCCGAACCGGGCGACGCCGACTGGGTGCTGCGCGACGTTTCTTTCCGTGTCGCGCCGGGGCAAAGCATCGCGATTGTGGGACACACCGGCGCGGGGAAGACGACGGTCATCCAGCTCCTGCTGCGCTTCTATGAAATCCAGCAGGGCGAAATCCTGCTCGACGGCACCGACATCCGCGAATACAACGTGCAGGAGCTGCGTCGGCACTTCGGCATCGTGCTGCAGGACCCGTTCCTTTTCTCGGGCACGCTCGAATCCAACGTGCGGCTCGGTGATGAGCATGTGGATCGCGCTGCGGTCGAAAGCGCGCTGCGCGAAGTGGGGCTCGGGCCGCTGCTCGCGTCGCTCGCGGAGGGAGTGGCGACGCCGGTGAGCGAGCGCGGCGCGATGTTTTCCGTGGGCCAGCGGCAGCTCGTGAGCTTTGCGCGGGCGCTCGCGCACAACCCGCGCTTCCTGATCCTCGACGAAGCCACCTCGAGCGTGGACACCAAGACCGAGCTGATGATCCGCGAAGCGCTCGACCGGCTGCTCGAAGGCCGCACGGCGGTCGTCATCGCGCATCGCCTGAGCACCATCCAGCATGCCGACCGCATCCTGGTCTTCCACAAGAGCCGGCTGCGCGAACAGGGCTCGCACCAGGAGCTGCTGGCGATGCGCGGCATCTACTACCGCCTCTACCAGCTCCAGTACAAAGACCAGGAATTGCGCCTGCCGGTGGCGGCCACGGGCTCGGCGCCCCCTGCGCAACTCCCTGCCGATGACTAGCGCGCAAAGCTTTCTTTCGCGCCGCTCGCGATGACGCAAGCGCAAATCCTCATCTCCGCCGGCGAAGCCTCCGGGGAGATGTACGCCGCGCGCCTGGCGACGGTGCTCCGCGCGCGCGCCGATGTGCGCATCTTCGGCCTGGGTGGTCAGCGCATGCGCGAGGCGGGCGTGGAGCTCGTTGCCGATAGCGCGAGCGTCGCCGTCGTCGGCATCAGCGAAGCCCTGCGGCGCCTGCCCGCGGCGTGGAGCGTTTATCGCCGGCTCGCCGCCGAAGCAGCGAAGCGCAAGCCGCGCCTCGCGATCCTGGTGGACTTCCCCGACTTCAACCTGCGCCTCGCGCGGCGGCTGCATGCGCTGGGGATTCGCATCGTCTACTTCATCAGCCCGCAGGTGTGGGCCTGGCGGCGGGGCCGCATAGGATTGATCCGCAAGCTCGTCGAGCGCGTCCTGTGCATCTTCCCGTTCGAAGAGCCGTTCTACCGCGAGGCCGGCGTGCCCGTGGAATTCGTCGGCCACCCGCTGGTCGACCAGGTGAAGGCAAAGCACACGCGGGAGGAATTTGCAGCGCAACATAAGCTCGACCCGCGCCAGCCCATCATCGCGCTCCTGCCCGGAAGCCGCGAAAGCGAGTTGGCGCACAACCTCCCGCCCATGATGGAAGCCGTGGGGCGCCTGCGCCAGGCGAACAACCAGTGCCAGTTCGTGCTCGCGCTCGCGCCGGAGCTTTCTGCGTGCGGCGTTTCGGGGAGTGTTCGGTGGGAACCGGCCGTGCGCCTGGTCCAGGGCGAAACCTACGAGGCGCTGGCCGCCGCGGACGCGGCAATCGTTTCGAGCGGCACGGCGACCGTCGAAGCGGCGCTTCTTGGCACGCCCATGGTCGTGGTCTATCGCGTCTCGCCGGCAAGCGCGATGGTGCTTCGGCGCCTGGTGCGCACACCCTTTTTCAGCATGGTCAATCTGATTGCCGGAAAACGTGTCGTGCCGGAGCTGATTCAGGACGATTTCACGCCGGAGCGCGTGGCGGAAGAGGTGAAGAAGCTGCTCGAATCGCCTGAGGCACGCGTGGAAATGAAAAAGGAACTCGCCCTGGTGCGCGAGCGGCTTGGTCCGGGCGGCGCCATCGAGCGCGCGGCGGAAATCATCGCGGGCATGTTGTAAGGCGGGCCCGCAGAAGCAACTCCCAGGGCGCAGTCTGGTATCCTAAAGAGGCTTGGCTGAATCCGACTGAATGATGCGACTCCCACTCACGAATAGACTTCTGCGCTTTGCCGCCCTTGTCGTGGTGCTTGTTCCCGCCGTTGCGCTGCACGCGCAGGCGCCGCGCAAAATTGCTTTTCGCGCGGTGAATTACGAGGTCAACGCTTCCCTTTCGCCCGCCGACCAGACACTCTCGGCGCGCGCCAAGGTGGAGTTCGAAGTCGTCGAAGCTTCGCGCGTCGTCGCCGTGGAATTGCACCCGAACCTGAAGGTCACAGCGGTCCTCGGTCCCGACGGCAAGCCGCTGACCTTCGACCGCGAGGATTCCGCGCCGCTCGTCGTGCGCGTGCAATTGCCGCAGCCCGAAACGCT
>Ga0184639_10001140_pt1 | contig 11277 bp, 14 predicted proteins | sample PLM31_170_b2_FD_133155 | JGI IMG/M metagenome (GOLD analysis project Ga0184639, IMG submission 133155) | Groundwater sediment microbial communities from an aquifer in East River, Colorado, USA - PLM3-1_170_b2 | ecosystem: Environmental > Terrestrial > Soil > Riparian zone | place: USA: East... | reverse complement strand
GCGAGGGGCACGCCGGACTTCGCGACGACCGCGCACACCTCGGCGTCGGTCGCCGCCTTGAGATCCACGAGCACGTTCCGCAAGGCATCGACGTTGCGTCCCACCTTCGTCGGCCTCCGAGACGCGTGCCGATTCGCCCCTCGTTATTTAACCGTGCCGGCTCGGCGGCCCGCTCGCGAATCGAGCGTCCGCAGGAAAATGTTAAGTCCGCACGGCTGCATCGCGCCGTCCGATGGAGGAAGGCGCGCGCCTCGTCCTCCAGACGAGCGCCGTGCTGCGGGAGGGCGAGCGCGTCCTGATCGTGACAGACGAGGGGACCCTCGCCCTCGGCGAGGCATTCGTCGCCGCGGCCAAGGCCCTCGGCGCGGATCCGGTCCTCGCGTCGATCGTGCCGCGCGCGGCAGACGGCGACGAGCCGCCGGAGCCCGTCGGCATGGCGATGCAGTCGTCCGACGTCGTCTTGCTGGTGACGGGGCGATCCCTCACGCACACGCACGCGCGGCGCGCGGCGAACCGCGCGGGCGCGCGCATCCTGTCGATGCCCGGGGCCACGGAGGACATGCTCCGCACGGGCGGTCTCGCGACGGACTGGGGGAAGATCCACGAGACGGTCCGGCAGACGGCCCGCCGCCTCCGGGGGACGCGGGAGGTCCACCTCACGTCGGCCGCGGGGACGGACGTCACGTTCCGCGTCGAGGGCCGCGACTGGGTCGCGGAGGACACGGGCCTGTGTGCGCGGAAGGGCGCCTTCACGACGCTCCCCGCCGGCGAGCTGTTCGTCGCTCCGTTGGAGGCGTCTGCGGAGGGACGCCTCGTGGCCGACGTGTACTTCGACGAGCCCCTCGACCACGCCGCGACGGTGATCCTCGAGGCGGGCCACGCGACGAAGATTGTCGGTGCGTCGAACGCCGTCCACGCAATGAATAAGGGCGGCCGCGACGGGCGGGCACTGGGCCGCTTCGGCTTCGGGCTGAATCCGCGTGCCCGCATCGCCGGCCCGCATTCCGAGGCGGAGAAGGCGATGGGCGCGGCCCACGTCGGGTTCGGGGACAACCTCGTGATCGGCGGGAAGATCCACGTCGGGGTGAGGGTCGAGGCGATCCTGTCCGACGTGGGCATCGAGGTCGACGGCAAGGCCGTCGTCGAGAAGGGCCGCCTCGTGTCCTGAGCGGGCGTCAGCGGTGGTACAGGACGCTGTAGAAGCGGTTCTCCTTCGCCGTCTTCTCGAGCTTCCCGAGGATCGTGAGCTGGTAGCCGCACTTCTTGCACTTGTTGTCCTTGTCGAGGTACCAGCCCGTGATGTCGAAGCCGTACCTCTTGATCGCGATCGCGTTGCAGCCGGGGCAATATGTGTGTTCGAGCGGGTGGCCCGGCACGTTCCCGATGTAGACGTACTTCAGGCCCGCCTCCTTCGCGACGGCGCAATGCTTCTCGAGCGTCTCGACGGGCGTCCAGGGGAACTCCATCATTTTGTAGTCCGGGTGGAACCTCAGGAAGTGGATCGGGCACTCGGGGCCCAGGTTGTCGTAGACCCACCTCGAGAGCTTCCGCGCGGCCTCGAGGTCGTCGCCCACCTGGGGGACGATGAGGTCCGTGATCTCGATGTGGATCTTCGTCTTGTCGCGCGTCTCGAGGATCGTCTGGAAGATCGGGTCCGCGTTCGGGATGTTGATGTACTTCCGCACGAAGTTCGTCTCGCCGGAGCCCTTGAAGTCCACCGTGACGCAGTCGAGGAACTTGTCCATCTCCGCGACCGTCTCCGGCGTGTCGTAGCCGTTCGACACGAAGATGTTGATGAGACCGGCCTCGCGCGCCTTCATCCCGATGTCCCGCGCGAACTCGATGAAGATCGACGGCTGGTTGTACGTGTAGGCGAGGCCCTGGCAGCCTTGCTCAAGGGTCATGTCGACGACGTCCTGGGGCTCGACCTCGATCCCTTCAACTTTTCGTCGTTGGGATATATCAGCATTTTGGCAATATCGACAAAGCCAATTACATCCGGTTGTCGCAATGCTAAAAATCTTGCTCCCAGGTCGGTAATGTGATACAGGCTTCTTTTCAATCGGGTCTACGTGGCCCGTGATCACGCGGCCGTACACGTATAGCCAGAGCTTGCCGTCGTGCACGCCGCGGACCCCGCACAGGCCGACCTGGCCTTCGCCGATCTTGCAGTAGCGCGCGCACGCCGTGCACATTATCTTGTTCGTGCCCGGCACGGGCCGCCACAGCTCGACGACCTTGCCGACCGCCTTGCCCGGCGGCTCGCGGACGTCGAGGATCTCCTGCTTCGAAATCATTTTCCATCCTCCCTACGCCCCGGGCGAGTTAAAACACTTTGCGGCTTGGAAAATTCGAGCGATAACAGATGGCGCCGTGGCAGAGGAGGCGGCGGACTTGAAGGTCCGCCACCGGCTCCACACGGTCGACGCGATCGTCCTCGCGTCGTCGAAGGCCCGGGTAGCGGACCTGGTGACGGGGGACAAGCACTTCCGAGGCATCCCTGGCGTCGTGATGCTTCCGGACTGACGGGCTTTGGGCCTCAACCGGCACGAGCTTGCCGGAAATGCTCCCAGCCCCTCGAGGCGAGGGGCTCCTTTCCGTCGCGCGTCACGAGGAGGTTCGGCCCCGCCGGGCCCACCTTCCCGACGAGCGTGATCCGGTTCCGGTCCGCGCGCCGCTCCGTCTCGTAGCGGGCGAGGAGGTCCCCGAGGCGGTCCGGTTTGACCGTCGCGACCAGCTCGTAGTCGCCGCCCGAGTACAGGGCCATGTCCTTCGCTTGCGCGGGCGGCAGGTTCGCGATCCCCTTGTGCTTCGGGAGCGCCTCCCACTCGACCTGGTACGACAGGCCCGTCATCGCGGCCATCTGCGCGAGGGTCGCGCCAAGCCCGTCGGAGATGTCCATGCAGCTCGTCACCGCGCCGGAGTCCGAGAACACCATGCCTTCCGCCACGCGCGGGTACGGATGGAGGATCGTCTGGAGGGCCTCGCTCCGCGCACCGCCCACGGGAATCTGGCGCATCGCGTGCCCCGCGCGGCCGAGCTCCCCCGTGACGACGATCACGTCCCCGGGCCGGGCCCCCTTCCGGAGCAGGACGCGGTCCTTCCGCACGCGGCCGATCGCCGTGCCGGCGAGGGACATCACGTCCGCCTGCTTCGTGTCCCCGCCGAGGACGGGGATCCCGAACTCCCGCGCGCACTCCTCGATGCCCTGCCCGAGGCCCCGGAGGAAGTCGACGTCCGTGTCCGCGGGGAGCGAGAGCGCGGCGACGAAGCCGAGGGGACGCGCGCCCGCCGCGGCGATGTCGCTCAGGTTCACGGCCGTGAGGTACCAGCCGACCTGCGCGGGGGTCGCCCCTTCGGGCACGTGCGTCCGCGGGTTCACGGCGTCCGTCGTGATCACGAGGTAGTCCTCGCCCCACTCCACGACGCCGCAGTCGTGCCCCAGGCCGACGGGGTGCCCGCGGTCGAAGATCTTCGCGAGGATCGCGATCGCCTGTCTCTCGCCGACGTCGGAGAGGCGGGGCATCGCGCTTCCCGATGGTGCCGCCCCTACAAGAAGGATGCCGGGCGAAGCGGAGGTGCCTGTCACCGCGCCCTGCTCGGGTCCGCCCGGGAAGCCTCGAACGCGACGGACCACTCGAGGAACGGGAGGAGTGCCTTCCGCATGCGCCGCCCCTCGTCCGCAAGGACATACTCCACCCGCGGCGGGATCTCCGGATAGCTGGTGCGCCGGACGAGGTGCAGCGCCTCAAGCTCCTTGAGGCGGTCCGCGAGGGTCCTAGGGCTAATCCCTTCGAGCTGCCGGAGGAGGACGTTGAACCGCGTCCGTTCGTTGTTACCGAGGACGGAGATGATGAAGAGCGACCACTTCTTCCCCAGCACGCCCATGACGTCGTCGAGAGGGTAGATGCAGTACTCCTCCCCATCTTCCCGGATCACGCAGGCGCCGTCCAAGCTGGGCTTACGGGCCACTTTCCGAACGTGAAGCGACTTCACCGCGGGCCACCGGACAGTCAAGTAGTACACTTTGTATAATTACTTTCGGTGGTAGCGTGGCGTCCATGTCTCTGAGGAATCGGATCGTGACTCGGGTGGGAAGCGTCCGCAGGGGACGGTGATTCGGCATGGCCGGAAAATACGACATCATCATCTTGGGCGGCGGGGCCGCCGCATTCAGCGCGGCGATCCGTGCAGACCGGAACGGTGCGAGAGCTCTCATGGTCGACGCGGGCACGATCGGCGGTACGTGCGTGAACGTCGGCTGTGTGCCGAGCAAGCGCCTCCTCGCGGTGGGCGACCAGTTCTTCCGGGTCGCAAACCATCCGTTCACGGGCCTGCGTCTCGAGGACGGTTGGTCCGCCGAATTCCCGTCCGTGATTCGTTCGAAGGACCGGATCGTCGCCGCCTTGCGGAAGTCGAAGTACCAGGACATTCTAGCATCGCTGAAAGGCGTGGAGTACGTACGAGGTTTGGCCGCCTTTGTGTCTCCACACGAGGTCAAGGTCGGAAAGGAGCGCTACGAAGGGGGCAAGTTCGTCATCGCGACGGGATCCTCGCCCACGGTCCCGCGGGTCCAAGGGATCGAGGATGTTGACTACCTCACGAACGTGGAGGCGCTCTCCCTGAAGGAGCGTCCCGAATCGATGATCGTCCTCGGCGGTCGGGCCCTCGGCCTGGAGTTCGCACAGATGTACCAGCACCTCGGCACGCAGGTCACGGTCCTCCAGCGAAGCGATCGCATCCTGCCGGAAGAGGAGCCGGAAATCTCCGGCTCCCTCACTCAGTACCTCAGAGAAGATGGAATCGACATCCAGACGCGTGTCGTCGTCCTGAACGCCGCTCAGCGGAAGGGGCGGAAAATCTTGGAGGTGCGCGTGGGTGATCGCAAGAGGAAGTTCGAGGCGGACGAGCTTCTCCTCGCGACTGGGCGCACGCCGAACACGGAAGCCCTGAACCTGGGAGCGGCGGGAGTCGAACGAAAGGAGGACAAGGGGGTGAAGGTCGATGCGGAGATGCGCTCGACCGCGCCGCACATCTTCGCCGGAGGCGACGTGATCGGGGAGCCGATGCTCGAGACGACCGCCGCGAAGGAAGGCTATATTGCGGCGGAGAACGCCCTCGCAAATCGGGGGCTGAAGATGGACTACCGCGCGGTACCCCATGCGGTTTTTACGAACCCTGCGGTCGCGTCGGTGGGTCCAACGGATGCGGAAGCGAACCGCGGCGGACAGATCCGGTGTGCATGCAACACGGTCCTCCTCAAACAAGTGCCGAAGCCCGTCATCATCGAGGACACCCGCGGCCTCGTGAAGATCGTGGCGGAAGCGGAAAGCCACAAGATCCTCGGCGTCCACATCCTTGCATCCTTGGCCCCGGACATGATCCACGAGGGAGTGCTCGCGGTGAAGCACGGCCTGACCCTGGAAGACATCATCGACACGGTCCACGTGTTCCCGACGCACAGCGAGGCGATTAAGCTCGCCGCCCTGTCTTTCTTCGAGGATGTCGACAAACTGAGCTGCTGTGCGCTGTGAACTCCTCCGCCCGCAGCTCGGCCGGCCACCGGCAGGCCGCCTCCTCGCTCGGCCGAAATGTTGGCGGTCTCCCTCGTCCAAGTCGCCGGCGATTCGAGGCGGATGCTTCGGCTCGCCTGTGGTCCAACCGGAATTCAGAGCCCCTTCTGCCATTCCTAGCGGAACGCCACGGCTTCCCTAAGGGGAAGGGAGACCCCACGCTCTTCGGGGCTGTTTTCCAGCCAGTCGGCCAAATCTTCGAGGTGGGGGAAGAGGTTCACATGATCGCAAACTCGGATGCCTTCGGGGCCTCCCCAAGCCAGAAGACGGTGGAAGGCGGGGACGCGGAGGCGACCTTGGCTCCCTCGATCCGCACCTCCATCCTCTGCCCACAGTGGAGGCAGGAGGCGCGGACCAGCCCGTGCCCGCGGAGCAACGCGGTCGCGAGCGAATCGAAGCCGCACATCAAGTGTGTGTCTCGCGGCCCTCCGGGAGGACCACCGACTGGCCGCGCTCTCACGTCGTCTCGCCGATGACGGCCTCGCCCGCGCGCACACGCCGGAGGTAGTCCCGTTGGATCGGGTCGAATTGGATCCGGACGCGTCGCGGGGGGCAGCGTGGGGACCTGGATGCTCGTCGGCTTCGCAGGGTACCTCCTCGTCGGCGTCCTCGCGGTCGGGGTGAGCGCGTTGTTCTATCACTACATCGAGGTGACCCAGAACAAGCCGTACACAGGGCTGACCAGCGGGCTCGCGTCGGCCCACCTCGTGCTGATGAACATCGGCGCCATCGGCGCGGGCTGGCTCTTGGTCTACGCAGGCTTCATCGGCGGCTCGCACCTGCTGACCTCCGCGACGCCGCCGCCGCGGTGTACAGCGAGGTGCACCAGAAGATCGAGGGCCTCATCCTCCCGATCGCCGCCTTCATGGCCCTGGGCGCGCTGGGCATCATGCTCGGCGGAATCGGCTACGCCCGTATGTGGATGAAGAAGGCCGCGTGACGCGCCCGCGGATTCGCCCCGGAGCCCCTCAGAGAATCAGCCTGACTAGGGACTCCCTTTCGCGATCAGGTTCGGAGGGGTGCTACGCGATCAAGGGATGACGGCATCCTCTGTGCGAACGGGATGTCGGCATCGCCCTCTCGACGGACCGCTCGTGAGCCGCCTCGCGCTGCGGGAAGTCCCCCGCAAGGGCCGTTTCCTCCTTATTTTTTCGGCGGAAACAACCCTGATGATGGGCGGTGGTTTGTGGTGGCAAGAAACCGATCCCATTGGATCCCCCGCCCTCGGATACCTAGTTAACCGGTCTGCTCTCTATGGAGTGACGATGCTTCCTCCGGCGGCAGACCTGCCCGCCGAGGCCTTCGGGGTTCTTCTCAGCCCCGGCCCCCTCGCGAAGCCTGCTCGGGACAGGCTCGAGCGGCGTCGGAAGGACCCATTCTGCCCTTTTCTCATGACGGCATGTCCGCGGCCCTACCCTATTTGCAGTGTGTTCGAAGGCGGAAAGGCGATCGCCATTTGTCCCCACAGGCTCTTGGAAGGACAAGAGATCTTCCGTTCCTTGGCCCAGTGGCTCCCAGGTTACCGTCCGACTCTGCTGCGACACCTCCACCCCGCGGAGGGATCCGGCGGCCTCGGATGGGTCCTATTCGATCAACACCATCCCGACCGCTGGATCGGAGTGAACGCGGTGACGCCCGTGCCCGCGGACGAGGCGGCTCTCGCCTGGGCCACCCATGACCTGTTCCGCCATGGAATGCTGCGGGATGAGGGGTACCCGCTCTCCTTCGTCTGGCCGGCGTCGACCGCGGACGGGGGCCGATTGATCACACGCCAGGCGGAATGGGCGCGGACATGGCAACGTCCCGTCTACACCTTCATGCCGACCCCGCTTTTCGAGCGTCTCCGAGCGCTTGTCGACCTTCGAGGCGTCTCGCTGTCTCCCCTCGCGCTCGCCCCGGTGAGCCTCGAACGCGAGGTGTCGGCGTTGCGGCTTCGGGTCCCGGTTCCGCCCGCCCCCAAGCCCGCCCCCGCCGAACGGGGCGGGATATGGAAAGCCCTCCTGCAGCACTGGTCGGAATGGATTTCCCTCCAAGTCCTGGGCCGAGTGGTCGATGCGACCTCTCCGGATCAAAGCGGGGACTAGCCGTCAGCCCTCCGCCCTCGAAACGCAGTCGTCAAATGTGAAATAAATCGCCGGGTTCCTCATTATCCTCGGCCCGGAGCACCGCCCCTGTCGCGCCCCAACATGCCTTCATCATCCTTTGGACGTCGACACGGCATGGCCTTCGGATCGAGAGAGACCATGGCGAGCTTGCCCGAACTTGCGAATGTGAGGAGCCCCCCGGCGCGGCCTATTTCGACTCGAGCGGCGCGACAAGCGAGGCTGCTGCACGGTCTGCGAGCCCTACCCTTCGGCTTGAGCCGGGTGAATCGTACAACCCCCCATTCGAGATCGTTGGCGAATATTCCTACTTCTGGGTGCCCCACGAGGGCGTCGGGATGAAGGGAATAGTCCTCGGCGTCTCCGAGCTCCCCTCGCGCGGGCCGGCGTTCTCGATCCAGCGAGCGATCGTCGTCACACTGGTAGCCGTCGGCGCCATCGCTGCAGGCGCGTCCGTGCTGCGCGCGGCGCGGAAAGGTCGCTAGACCCGCCGCAAGTCCGAGGCAAGGTACCAACAACCGTCCGCCGACCTTCATCCTCCGGGGTCCTCGAGCTCGCAGGCCCTGGGATCCTCGGCCTCCTCGCGACGGTGGGCTACCTCCACAGAGGGCGCGGACGCGGGTCAGGGATTCACACATGGCTCCGCAGGATCGAGAGGAGCACGAGTGCAAATCCTGCGGTGCCCACGAATGCTTCCACCGTGTGGGCGTCGAGGAGGTCCCATCTTGCGAATTCGAAGAGCACGCCTTCGACGACCGCGCCGAGAGTGATCAGGCCGAATCCCAGGGCGAGGAGCAAGTAGGTCCCACGGTGGTCCTGGGAAAGAAGGTTTAGCCGCACGCTCCACAAGGCGGCGAGGGCCCCCGCGGCGACGACGCCGAGGCGAAGGGCCACCAAGATTGTGTGCTCGGTCATGGGGCCTCCCGGGCGAGGCGAGGCGCGCTCCGTGGTCGGAGCAGGAGCGCGATCGCCCCGAGCCCCGCGAGCGAGAAGACCGACTCGATCACATGGACGGTAAAGACATCCCACCCGAGGATCTCATACAGGAAGGCCTCCAAGAATGAGCCGAGGGCCAACAGGCCGAAGCCGATCCCCAGGAAGAGCATGAGCCGGTCTCGGTTCCTACGGGACGCGAGGAGCGCTAGGCCCGCGATGGATGTTCCCAGGACCAGGACGACGATCTTCACTGCGAGAAACGGGACATGGACCATAAGGGGTCACAGCTCCTCCCTGAAGGAATGGAAGACCCGGAATGCCTTCTGGACCGCGTCAAGGTTCGGGGTCGCGGTGACTTGCAACTCCCCCGCGCGGAATGAGACCGTTACCTCCTGGAACGTTGCCTTGTACATCTGGTATGTTTTTCCGTCGGGATTGAGGACCGTCTTGGCCACGACCAGGAGACTTTCTTCTTCGAGTTCATGGACGCGTCGATAGGCGGTCGAGCTCGGGAGACCCGCATCGCGAATCAAATCCATCACGGACTGGGGCTGATATGCGGTCGCGGCTAGGATGCGAGCGCTCTGCTCGTCCCCAAGAGCTTTCAACAGGGCTTGCTGAAGCCGTCGATCCTTGATAAGCATGGGAGCCGACTCCCAAGCCTGAGAGTCAGGTGCGGGAATCATCTCCTTTCCTTATAGGATTCGTTCGCATTCACAGGACATGGACAGGACGGGGAAGGTAGAAGGGGACGCAACGCACGCCATCCACCGGGCTCGGACGGTTCTCGACCGAGGTCGCGTAGATGACGTGTCAGGCAAGGACCCTCGCTGTCCGAGCGTGACGCTCCGATGGATGGCCAAACCCTCGCGGAGAAAATCCTGAGCTCTCATGCAGCCCGGGTCGTGCGGGCGGGAGACATCGCGGTCGTGCGGGTCGACCTCGCTTACGTCCAGGACGGCACGGGCCCACTGACCTTCCGTCGCCTGGAGGAGATGGGCCTCACGCAGGTGGCGAACCCGTCCCGGACCGTCGTGTTCATCGACCATGCGAGCCCACCACCGCGGATGGAGCTCGCTGCAGATCACGTGTTCCTCCGTGCCTTCGCCAGAGACCACGGGATGATCCTCAGCGACGTCGGGGGCGGAGTGTGCCATCAGGTCGCGTTCGAGCGGTTCGTGCGACCGGGCGACGTCGTGATCGGCGCGGACTCCCACACGGTGATGGGCGGGGCGATGGCCGCATTCGCCACAGGGATGGGATCCACGGACACGGCTGTCGCAATCGGCACCGGGAAGATGTGGCTCCGAGTCCCAGAGACGATGCGCTTTCTCGTCGGGGGCTCCTTTCCCAGACGAGTCTACTCGAAAGACCTGATCCTCAAGGTGCTCGGGGACATCAAGACGGACGGGGCGACTTACAAGGCCATGGAATGGGCCGGCTCGGCGATCGACGCGATGCCGATGGCGGAGCGCATGGTCCTGTCGAACATGGCGATTGAAGCCGGCGCAAAGTGCGGGCTGATCGCCTCCGACGGGGAAACGAAGCGGTACCTGGCCGCCCACGATCGGGAGACCGACTGGAAACCGCTGGCATCCGATCCCGATGCAGAGTACCCTGAGGTCGTCGAGGTGGACGTGGGAGATCTGGAGCCCATGGTGGCACGCCCGCCCCAGGAAGACAACGTCGTCCCTGTCACTGACCCGAGCGTGAAGGGACTCAAGGTCCACCAAGTGTATCTCGGCTCGTGCGCGAACGGGAGGTTCGAGGACATCCAGGTGTTCTGCGGGATCATGAGGGGCGAAAAGGTCGCGAGGGGGACTCGGCTGATCGTGACTCCGGCCTCGAAGGAGGCATGGGAGACGGCCTTGCGTGCGGGGTTGATCGAGGCCATGGCGAATGCGGGGGCGGTCATCAACTCCCCGGGCTGCGCAGCGTGCCCGGGCGTCCATGGTGGCATTCCCGGGGACGGGGAGAACGTACTGAGCACGACAAACCGGAACAACGTGGGCCGGATGGGGAACCCCGCGGCATTTACGTATCTCGCGAGTCCCGCGACGGCGGCCGCCACCGCTATCTATGGCGAAATCACGGATCCCCGGGAGGTCCTCTGATGGGCCGCGCCTGGAAATTCGGGGACAACATTTCCACGGACCTCATCGCCCCCGGACGATACTACCATCTACGCTCGAACCTCCCCGAACTCGGGAAACACGTGCTCGAGGACGCGCGAAAGGAGTTCGCGGGCCAGGTGAAGCCCGGGGACTTCATCGTCGGCGGGCGGAACTTCGGGAAGGGCTCGTCCCGGGAACATGCCGTCCTTATTATCAAAATGGCTGGCGTCCGGGCGATCCTCGCAAAGTCCGTCGCCCGGATCTTCTTCCGGAATTGTATCAACAACGCTCTGCCCGCAATTGTGTGCGACACCGACCGGATCCTCGAGGGGGATGAGTTATCCGTTGACCTCGCGAAGGGGATCGTCCACAACCAGACACGAGATACGCAGATCACGTTCTCGCCCTTCCCCTCCGTCATGGCGGCCATCCTTCAGGAGGGCGGCCTCGTCGAGTATATTCGGAAGCACAAAGACCTGAAGATCGAGGTTTAGGGTAGCCAGGACAGCGCGGTCGTCGCGGGTCTTGAAGTGTAGAGCTATTGGATCCCCT
>Ga0184639_10001138_pt1 | contig 11296 bp, 8 predicted proteins | sample PLM31_170_b2_FD_133155 | JGI IMG/M metagenome (GOLD analysis project Ga0184639, IMG submission 133155) | Groundwater sediment microbial communities from an aquifer in East River, Colorado, USA - PLM3-1_170_b2 | ecosystem: Environmental > Terrestrial > Soil > Riparian zone | place: USA: East... | reverse complement strand
CTGAGGCAGCGGCGCCGTCTCGGGCGCAGACGCCGGGCTCATCCTTCTGCGGCGGCCTCGGCCGGCGGTTCGAGGCCGGCACGCTCGGCGATAATGCGGTCCAGCTCGCGACGGGTCAGCTCCAACCGCTCGTCGGCCAGGATGGGGAGCTGGTAGCGCTGCATGCGCAGGTCGTCGGTGTCGATCGAGCCGACCACCAGCGCCTCCTCGTACAGGGGACCCTCGGCGGTGGTCGACCCATCGGCTCCGAGCAGCCGCGAGCCGCCCCAGAAGGTGAGTCCCTCCTCGTTGCCGACCCGGTTGCAGAATGCGACCGGCACCGTGCCGAGCAGGGCGTACGTGTCCTGCATCTTGTGCCAGCCGCCGATCGCCGCCAGCCCCGCAACGCTGCCGGGAGCCCGTGCCGGCCCGGCCGCCAGGTTGACCAACAGGCCCGCTCCGTCGAGCGCCTGGAGCATCGGCAGGCTGGCATGCCAGAAGTCCTCGCACACCGAGAGGCCGATCCGGCCCAGCGGCTCCCCCACCGGGTGGGTCCGGATCCGATCGCCCGGGCGGGTGAAGCGACCCTCGTCGAACATGCCGTAGGTCGGCAGATAGACCTTGCGATGGACCCCCAGCAGCTCGCCGTCGCGCAGCAGGGCCGCGCTGTTGCAGAAGCGATGGGCATCGGTCTCCTCCACGAAGCCGATCGCCAGCAGCACCCCCGGCGCCTCGCGGCTCAGCGCCGCCAGGCGCGGGTCGTCCGCGCGCATGGCAACCTCCGGCACCAGGTCGGAGAGCAGATAGCCGGTCAGCGCCAGCTCGGGGAAGGCCACCAGTTGGGCACCCTCAGTGGCGCCGCGCTGCAGCCAGCCACGCGCCAGTTCCAGGTTGGCGTCGACCTCGCCGAGGCGCGGCGCCAGCTGCGCCAGGGCGATCCGGTACTCCACGAGCGTCAGCCCACGTCGCTACGGCGCCGGCGACGGCGCGTTCAGGAAGGGGCCGAACTCGCCGGCCCAGCCAACAAACCGGCCAGTGCTGCCACCGTGGATTGGATGCTCGTAATCCCACTGTGCGGCGTATGACATGAGGACATCGTTGGCGTCAAGTTCCGCGCCGTCATGGAACGTCACGCCGCTGCGCAGGTGGCAGGTCCAGACGGTCAGCTCTTCGTTGGGATCGCACAACTCGGCCAGGGCCGGAGTCACCATGGCCGTGCCGGGCCTGAAGGCGTAGAGCTGCTCGAAGATGTTGTGGCACAGGCGCACGGAATTGCCGTCGATCGCATCGGCACAGTAGAACGACCGTGGGGACGCGCTCTGCATCCAGACCAGCCTCGTGCGCCCGCCGGGATCCATGGCCGCGAATGACTCGCCGTTGAGCGGCGAAGCGACAGCGCCGACGACGTCCGCCTTCCAGGCCGTGCCCGAGCCCCCATGCGCGATCGGGATCATGGGCACGATGTCGCGGATGGCGTTGTTGGCCGCCACGTACGCCGCCTCGCGGGCTGTCGGATCGGCCGCCTGGTCGCCGGCCATCAGCGGAACGCTGATCGAGGCATCAATGGTGCCGAACTGCTGGTTGCCCGGATTGTTGAAATGGTGGTCGAGGAACGCGGTGACATCGGGGTAGGCGGCGCACCACTCCAGCAGGTAGAGGCCGTCAAGCAGCCCCGCGGACAGGTTGGCCATGAAGGTCGCCGACTCCTGGGGCCGGAGATCGGCCGTGATGTCGAGGTCGTCCTGGAGCTGAGTCTGGAGCTCCTGTGCGATCACGCTCGGGTCGGGCAGGCCGCAGCCGACCTCGTCGCGATAGTAGATGTGCGTGGTCAGCGGACCCGGGAAGCCGGGTTCGGCCAGGAGCGCAATGGCGGCACCCTTGTCGTACGCGTACCACGGATCGCCAACGCACGCGAACTCGATGGCGCAGGGGGTGAACCATCCCGCGAGTGACGATCCGGGAGGGAAGGCGTTGTCGATGATCCGCTGCCGGTCGATCCCCATCGCCAGCCCGTGACGGAACGTGAGGCTGTCGAACGGGGCGAAGATGTTCGACATCCCGATGTACATCGTGTTGAGCGCTTCGCTCGGCTCTAGATTCAGCGTCGAATCGCCCTCGATCGTGGCGAGGTCATTCGGCCGGGGGTTGTCGATGCCGTCGACGCTGCCGGACTGCAGCGCCAGCAGTCGGGCGGCGGCCGAGGATCTCCATTCGAGGACGACCTCGGCCGCGATCGCCTTGTTGCCCCAGTAGCCGTCGTAGCGGCCGAGGGTGATACCGGTGCTGGGCGCCGGGGTGCCCTCCGTGACCATGTACGGGCCGGTGCCGTTGGCCTCGACCCGCAGGCGCTGGTTGGGTCCGTACAGGGTCAGCCAGTCGCTGTCCTGGATCGCATTGTTGGCCAGCGCGATCTTCGAGAGGAAGGCCGGGTCGGGGTGACAGAGGGCGAACTCCACCGTCAGCCGGTCGACCGCCCTGATCTGGGCGATCTCGCCCCCATACGCACAGTCGGCGGGGCCGCCCTGGGGGTAGCTGGCGCTCTGGAAGGGTACCGAGCTCTCCCCAGCCGACGGAGACGTGCTGGGCGCCGCCTGACAGGCTGCGATCACCACGCCCAGCACGACCAACGTGCAGAGGCCTCTCCGGCTCGGCCCGATCCGGTACTCCACGCAGGAAGCCTAACTCGAAGGCGGCCCGATGCGCGCGGGGCGGCAGGACCAACGCACGCAGCGCGCCAAGGCTCAGGCGCGGGGCGTATGCGGACCAGGCCTCACTCGGCGGCGCCCTGATGATGCCCATGGAGCGGCTGCCGCCGCAGTGCGCGCCAGGACTCAGGCGTGGGGCGGCCCGGGCTCGTTGAAGTGCACACCCTCGACAGCCTGCGCGGTCCCTTCCTCGACGCTGACGGCGACGTCCTCCACATCGATCCTCGCAGGCAGGTCTGCCACGGCGATCGGGAAGTGGCACGCGACGTGATGGCCAGGGGCCATTTCAACCAGCGGCGGAACCTCGACCGCGCAGCGCTCCTGAGCCTGGAAGCAGCGAGTGCGGAAGACGCACCCGCTCGGCGGGTCGATCGGGCTCGGAAGATCGCCCTGGAGCACGATCCGGTTCCGACGCCCTTGTTGCTTTGGATCTGGGATCGGCACGGCCGAGAGCAGGGAGTGCGTGTACGGGTGGAGCGGCCTTGAGTAGATCACCTCTCGCGGCGCCGTCTCCATGATCTTGCCGAGGTACATGACTGCGACGCGGTGCGAGATCTGCCGGACGACCGCGAGGTCGTGGGCGACGAAGAGGTACGCGAGCCCGAACTCCTGCTGGAGGTCCCGGAGGAGATTGAGGATCTGGGCCTGGATTGAGACGTCGAGTGCCGAGACCGGCTCGTCGCAGACGATCAGCTTCGGCCGCAGCGCGATCGCCCTCGCGATGCCGATCCGCTGGCGCTGGCCGCCGGAGAACTCGTTCGGATAGCGGTTGTAGTGTTCCGGGTTCAGGCCGACCCGCTCCATCAGCTCCAGGACCGATTTCCTGACCCCGCCCGGGGGCACGACCCCCTGGACCCGGAACGGGGCGCTGATGATTCCCCCGACGGTGTGGCGCGGGTTCAGGGCGTTGTACGGATCCTGGAAGATCATCTGCGCCTTGCGCCGAATTGGCATGAGCTTCCGCGAGGAGAGGCCCGTGATCTCCTGGCCATCGATCTTGATCCGGCCACCGGTCGGACGGACGAGCATCAGGATCGACCTGGCCGCGGTCGTCTTGCCCGACCCGCTCTCGCCGACGAGCCCAAGGGTCTCGCCCGAGTCGAGCCTCAGGTCAATGCCGTCGACGGCCTTCACCGCGCCGACGGTGCGGGTGATGATTCCACGTGACCGAACGGGGAAGTAGGTGCGGAGATCGGAGACCTGAAGGACCTCGCGCGCCTCGCCCGTCACTGAGGGGCTCCGGCCAGGACCTGCAACACTTCCCGCGAGATCTGCTGGCGCTCCTCGATCTGCAGGTGGCAGCGGACGAAGTGGTCAGGCCCGGACTCCAGGAGGTCGGGGCGAACGGTCAGACAGGCTCCGCCGGGGACCCGGTCGGAGTAGTTACAGCGCGGCTGGAAGACGCAGCCTTTCGGGAGGTTGATCGGCGACGGCGGGTTGCCCCGGATGGGGTCGAGCCGCTCAGGCTCGCGGTCCATGCGAGGGATCGAGGAGAGGAGCCCGAGCGTGTAGGGCATCTCGGGCCGATCGTAGAGCTGCCCGGTCGAGGCGACCTCGACGATCCGGCCGCCGTACATCACCGCGACCTCGTCGGCGACGTCGGCGACGATCCCGAGGTCGTGGGTGATCAGGATGACCGTGGTTCCGAACTCCTTCTGCAGGCTCGAGATCAGCTCGAGGATCTGGGCCTGGACGGTGACGTCAAGCGCCGTCGTCGGCTCGTCGGCGATGAGGAGCTGGGGAGAGTTGATGAGTGCCATGGCGATCATCACGCGTTGACGCATCCCGCCCGAGAGCTGGTGCGGGTAGGCGTCGACCCGCCGCTCGACCGCCGGGATCCCGACGTGGCGAAGCATCTCGATCGTTTCGCGGCGGGCCTCCTTGGCTCCCACCGGCCGGTGGGCACGGATCGCCTCGGCGATCTGGTCACCGATCCGATAGAAGGGATGCAGGCTCGACATCGGATCCTGGAAGATCATGGCGATCTCCGAGCCCATGAGCTCCTGGACCTCGTTCTGCGGCAGGCCGATCAGCTCCTGTCCGTCGAGCCAGATCTCGCCCGTAACCTTCGCGGCCTTCCGGTTGACGAGCCCCATGATCGCCTGGGCGGTGACGCTCTTGCCCGAGCCCGACTCGCCGACGATCGCGAGTGTCTTGCCGCGCTCCACGGAGAGCGAGACGCCATCGACGGCGTGGACCAGGCCGTCCTCGGTAGGGAAGGCGACCGAAAGGTCGGTGACCGAGAGGAACGGCCGATCGAGCGAGCCGCGCGTCGGCATCATGTGATCCGCACCCGCGGGTCGACCACCGTGTAGAGCAGATCCACGACCAGGTTCGCGAAAATGATGATCGTCGCCGTCAGGAGCGTGATCCCGGTGATCAGGGGCAGGTCCGAATCGATGATCGAGCTGAGGGCGAGTGAGCCGAGCCCGGGGAGGCTGAAGATATTCTCGGAGATGATGGCGCCGCCGAGGAGATAGGCGAGGTCCAGTCCGGCCGCCGTGACGATCGGGGTCAACCCCGCCCGGAGAGCGTGCTTGATGACGACCACTCGCTCCGGCAAGCCCTTCGCGCGGGCGGTCCGCACGTAGTCGTCGTTGAGGACCTCGAGCACCTGGTTGCGGGTGAGACGCATGTAGAACGCTGCATTCAGGGTAGCGAGGACGATCCACGGCAGGAGCATCGTCTGGAAGAACTGGCCTGGGTTCTCGAATGGCGATATGTATGACGGGAACGGCAAGAGTTGCCACTTGATGACGACGAAGAACATCAGGACGAGCCCGATGAAGAACGACGGCATCGAGTAGCCGATCAGCGAGATACCCATCACAAGGCGGTCGGGCCAGCGGCCTCGCCGGAGCGCGGCGAAGATGCCCAGCGATATCCCGGCGACGAGCCACAGGATGAACGCTCCGATCGCGAGCCAGAATGTGACCGGCGCAGCACGAGCGATCAGCGACATCACCTGCTCGTGCCGATTGAACGAATAACCCAGACACGGGGCATTGCACACGATCGGCTCGGGCGAGTCGGGGGAGAAGGTGCGTCCGGCAAAGATCCCCGAGACGAACTTGACGTACTGGGTCGGGACCGGCTCGTCCAGGCCGAGCCGATGCCGGTTCGCCTCGATGATGGCGGGGCTGCAGGCCCGCCCGCACGTGAGCGCAGCCGGGTCGCCCGGCAGCAGGTTGAAGAGGAAGAAGACCGTCACGCTCAGGAAGAAGAGGAGCGTGAACATCAGGAGGACTCGGCGAACCAGGTATGCAAACACGCAGCCTGCCCTCCGTAAGCGAACGAATGTTGCGTCCCCGGGGAAGCGGCCTCGCCGCTCCCCCGGGGACCTGGACGCTAGTTCCTAGCTGACGCTAGTCCTACCTACGGCTTGACGTACATATCCCCGTACGCCCACGAGCCCCAGGCCGCCCAGAGGTAGACGGTGCTGGGATCGGCCGCATTACCGATCTTCGACCCTGCGATACGCTGGGTGAGTCCGAAGAAGGTCGGGATGAGATACATCTGCTCCGCGGCCTTCTTGTTGAGCGCCTGCCAGAGCACTTGCTGCTTGGCGCGGTCGATCTCGGCCAGGGCCGCGTCGACCTCGGCGTTGAAATCAGCGTCGTCCACGAACGAGAGGTCCCAGCCGCCCTTCACGGTGAAGAGCGGTGCGATGACGGTCGACGCGTTTGGCCAGTCAGCGCCCCAACCACCATAGCCGAACTCGTGCCCCTTCGCGTCGTAGAAGACGACGCTGTAGTACACGCTGGCCTCGATCGGGTTGGGGGTCACCGTGATATCAGCCCTCGCGAGCGCGGTGACGATGAGCGCCGCCTCCTTGTCCCGGGTCTCGGTCTGTGGATAGTCGAACGTGAGCGACGGCATCGCCGCGCCCGAGTCCGCGATCAACTGTTTCGCAAAATCCGGGTCACCGGTATCGGGGATCGCCTGTCCAAGCAGGCTCTCCCACAACCCGGTCGGAGCGTAGTCGGACCCGATGGTCGGCTTGACCGCGCCATCGGCGTACTCGCCGTAGAAGTCGCCACCGAGGTTCTTCCTCATGGCGTCTCGGTCGAGGGCGACCGCTATGGCCTGACGGTGCTTGACGTTCGGGACCTTGGTAACGTTGATCCAGAGGTAACGGGTGTACGGATCGAAGCTGCTGAAGGCACGACCCTTGAACTGGTCGAGCGGCGTCTCCGCGTCGGCGAAGATCACGGCGAGGTTCGCAGGCCGGACGGCCCCACCGATCGCGGTCTGATCAAGGCCCGAGTTCTGGATGAGCCGCTGGTCGATGACATTCGGGTCGATCCCGAAGTGGTACTCCCATGCGTCCGGGTAGGCATGGCGGTACGGATCACTCGCCTGGTCCCAGTTTTCATTCCGGGACATGATCATCTTGCCGCCGTTGCCGGTCGTGTAGCTATCGATCTTGTACGGGCCGGAGGACAGCGGCGGCACCGCGACGGCGTACGTCTCGCCCGTGTCGACACCGGGGTGGTCGACGGGGTTGGGGACCGGGAACATGCCGAGCGTGGTGGCGTAGTTGAAGTCGCCAACCGGCTTCCCCAGGTTGAACGTGATCATCTTGCCGTCGCAGACGACGGCCTGGTCGTAGAGATCCTGGCCGGTGCCGTCGTAGGGACCCTTGTAGGCGGAGGACCCGTCGTCCAGGGTCGGGATGTCAAGGTACTGGATCTGATAGGTCGGACCCTGGTTGATGACATCGGTCGCGAAGGTGCGGGAGACGCCGTACTTGACGTCCTCGCAGTTGATCTCCGTACCATCCTGCCACTTGGGACCATCGCGGAGGGTGAAGCTCCAGGACGTGGCGTCAGCGTTTGGCGTGCCGAGGTCGGTCGCCAGGTCCTCGACGAGCCTGGTGCCCTCGAGCGCGTCCGGCGAGAAGTTGAAGGCCAGGAGCGACCGGTAGATCGTGCTCCCGAAGAAGGCCAGGTCCTCGCCGGTATAGACGCGCTGCGGATCGATCTGGTCGATCCCGTCACCCAGCGTCAGGATGTAGATCGTTCCGCCGGTAGGCGGACCTGCTGACGGACCCGCGCTTTCGCCGGCGGACTCCCCGGCGGACTCCGCGGGGGACTCTCCTCCGCCGCCGCAGGCCGCCAGCGTAAGCACGGCTGCGACGCCGATTGCCAAGGCACGGAGCAATCGCCTATCTGATCTGAGCATTATCCATCCTCCAACGAGTTGGGCCCGGGAAGGTCCCCGGCGCAAATTGATGACCGATCATACACGTAGATACGCGGCGAGTATACAAACGCCACCTCTCGGCGCTGGCTCAGCGAATGGCCTTCGGGTCGAGCGCGTCCCGGAGCGCGTCGCCCAGAAGGTTGAATGAGACGACCAGGATGACGAGCACTGTCCCCGGGATGAACAGGTACGTCGGGACGACATTGAAATACTGCACCGAGTTGGCGAGCATCGCACCGAACGTCGTCTCTGGCGGGATCACGCCAACGCCAAGGAACGAGAGGGCGGCTTCGGTCCCGATGTACGCCGGCAGCGTGAGCGTCGCATAAACGAGGATCGGCGCCCATAGGTTCGGGAGGATCTCGATGAACAGGATCCTGCGCTTGCTCGACCCCATCGCTACCGCCGATTCGACGAATTCGCGTTCGCGCAGGCTGAGCACCTGTCCGCGCACGATCCGGGCGAGGTACGGCCAGCCGAAGACGCTGAGCACGAGAATGAGGTAGAGGATTCGCGATGGGTTGCCTGCGGGGACTCCCAGTTCGGTGAGACGCTGGGTGAGGACCCCAGACAGCGCCAGGACGATCAGAATGAACGGAAAGGCGAGGACGAGGTCCATGAAGCGCCCGATGATGGTGTCGGTCCAGCCCCCGCTATAGCCGGCGATGATGCCGACGGTGGTCCCGATCGCGACCGTGATCAACGTGGCGCTGGTCGCGATGACGAGGGAGATCCGGAGGCCGTAAAAGAGCTGGGCCATGATATCTCGCCCAGTCCCCCATTCGACCCCAAGCGGGTGCGCAGCGCTGATTCCGCCCCATTCCCCATAGGGACGACCACCCATGTCGCTGATCGCAGATGCGTCGGGGCGGTAGGGATCTATGCCGATCATGCCGAAGACGACCGGGCCGAAGACCCCGATGAGGTAGTACGCCACCAGGACGACCAGGCACACCATCGCGAGGCGGTCGCGACGGAGACGCGCCCAGATGATCTGGCGCAGGGTTCGGCCGCTCGTGAGACCTCCACCCTGAAAGCCGGCGACGTCCTGTGCTACAGCCATTGGTACGAGATTATCCCTCCTGTGACGGTTATTGATACGAATCCGTATCCGCTGGTGGTTCGTGCCAATCTTCGTCCGCGCCGCAGGATTCGGTCAAGCACGCGCTCAATCGCGCGGACCATGCCACATCTCTAGTACCTCCGCCCGGCCCGCTAGGTTCAACTCTCTTCGCGGGCCGGCCGTCACCGCATCCTTCCGGTGATCGGCGGCTCGCCGACGCTGGTTGCAACCTCACCCACCGGTTGCGTATCCATGGGCCAACCTGGCAGCGGGGGGACCGCCTCCGGCGCCCGGTAGCTGGTCGACTGCGCCGGCTGCCAGCCACTGGCCTCTTCGACGGGCGGGACAGACCGCCTGGCCGAAGCGGCGACGAGCACTGGCGATTGCGTCCCGGGGAGGAGGCTGGTCTCCGAAGCGGAGGCAATGGCGAACACCATGATGCCGGCGACGGCAGCGGGCAACATTCTGCCCCACTGCAGCACGCGCGCCGTCCAGGGTCGCACGGGCCGGTCAACTGTCCGACGGCGGACGAGCCCCCAGCTGACTTCAGACGGAGCGCTGCCCTCCACCCGCTCTCGCAGCGCACGACGCAGGTGCTTGACCAGCTCTCGGTCGATGCCCACCTCCTGGCGACAGTCCGCGCAAGACTCCAGGTGGGCGAGATGCGGCCCAGAGCGAGGCCCGAGCTCTTCGCGGAAGGCGAAGTGCTCAAGCAGCTCGCGACGTGCCTGGCTACAGCTCACTGACCGACACCTTTGCGCCGGCTGGCGCGCGCCGCTCCTCCGGGAGCCGCGATCGCAGCGCCTTGAGCGCGTAGTGCACGCGCGACTTCATGGTGCCCACCTTGCAGGCCGCGATCTCGGCCGACTCGGCGAGCGAGTAACCATGCAGGTAGTAAAGGATGACGGCGGTCTGCTGCTTGGGGGGCAGCGCGTCGATGGCGCGCTGGAGCAGCTCGATGATCTCACGGGACTCGACCACCTGGTCCGGTCGCGAGGTCAGGTCCGCCACCAGGTTGCTGATCAGCGCGGTCATCGGCTCCATGATCATCCTGCGGCGGGCGATACGGCTGTAGCACAAGTTGGTGGCTACGCGATGGAGCCAGGGCAGCGGAGAACGATCGGTTCGCAGCCGATGCCTGGCGCGGTATGCCTTGACGAAGCAATCCTGCAGGATCTCCTCGGCCAGGAATGGGTCGCGGGTGATCGCCAGCGCGGTGATGTAGACCGGCCGCTGATAGGTAGTGAAGAACTCCTCGAACGCGTCGAGATCCCCCGACCTCATTCGCGCGACGAGCCCGTCGGGCTGCTTCGTGACCACCTGCACCCCGTGTTCGATGCGCCGCCTGGTGCCGAATCCTACCCCTTTCCCGCCGTCTGAAGTCAAGCACCCACCTCCTGATGAACCGATGCGCCGGTCGGCGCGGTGCCGAAGTCGTGCCTCAGATCAGGCCGGCGCGCCGCGGCGGCCTCGTCGAGGCGACCGACCGGGGTGGTGAGCGGGGCGCGCCGCAGCCCATCCGGGTCCTCGACCGCCTGCTGCGCGATGCCGTGCATGACCTCGACGAAGGCGTCGAGCGTCTCGAGCGTCTCGGTCTCGGTCGGCTCGATCATGAGCGCCTCCTCCACGATCAGGGGGAAGTAGATGGTGGGCGGGTGGATGCCGTGGTCGAGGATCGCCTTGGCGATGTCGAGGGTCGTGACCCCGTGGCTGCGCTTCTGCCGGCGGCCGCTGAAGACGACCTCGTGCTTGCAGATGCGGTCGTAGGGCAGGTCGAAGGCATCGGCCAGTCGAACGCGCAGGTAGTTGGCCGCGAGCACGGCATCGTCGCTCACCTGGCGGAGGCCGTCGGCCCCGTTGCTGCGGATATAGGTATAGGCGCGCACGAACATCCCGAAGTTGCCGGTGTGTGCGCGGACCTTGCCGATGCTGGTCGGTCGCGTGGCTGGATCCTCCAGCGCGAAATGCGCGTCCGGCGTGCTGCGGCCGTCCCACGCGTTGCGACGCACCTGGTCGGGGTCGCCGGCGACGAGGAGGGGCATCGGCGTCGGCAGGAACGGCGCCAGCCGATCGCTGACGCCCACCGGCCCGGCCCCCGGGCCGCCGCCGCCGTGCGGGGTCGAGAAGGTCTTGTGCAGGTTGAAGTGCATCACGTCGAAGCCCGCCTCGCCCGGCCGGAAGCGGCCGAGGATGGCGTTCAGGTTGGCCCCGTCCATGTAGGCGATGGCGCCCGCTGCCCGGACCGACGCGACGACCTGGTCGATCTGATCCTCGAAGATGCCGAGCGTGGAGGGGTTGGTGATCATCAACGCGGCCGTGTCGGGCCCGAGGGCGGCGCGCAGCG
>Ga0184639_10001137_pt1 | contig 11300 bp, 9 predicted proteins | sample PLM31_170_b2_FD_133155 | JGI IMG/M metagenome (GOLD analysis project Ga0184639, IMG submission 133155) | Groundwater sediment microbial communities from an aquifer in East River, Colorado, USA - PLM3-1_170_b2 | ecosystem: Environmental > Terrestrial > Soil > Riparian zone | place: USA: East... | reverse complement strand
GCAGCATAAGAACCGGGCGATGGCGATGAAAATTTTGAAATCGCGTCTCTACGATCTGGAGATCGAAAAGCAGAAAGTAAAGATGGAGAGCTATCACAAGACCAAGAAAGACATCGCCTGGGGCAGCCAGATCCGCTCCTACGTGCTCCATCCCTATCGTCTGGTCAAGGATCACCGCACCAACGTCGAAGTCGGCAACGCCGACGGCGTGCTCGACGGCGATCTCGATCAGTTCATCCAGGCGTACTTGTTGCAGACCAGCGAGCCGGCCGGCTCGTAATCGGCTATCCCTGAATGCCCTCGCCCGCTTGAGGGATGGGTGAGGGCTAGAAAGTCTAACCCACCCTCACCTCCCTCCAAGGAGGGAGAGGAAAAGACAGCGGTTCGATTGGGAACGCCACTCTGGGGAACTTCCCTGCACCTTTAATCGTTCAAATAACATCTAACACTGTTGCGGAGGCGGAGATGCGTCCACTTTCGCCTTGCGCTGAGTAGATGAAGATGGTTTTCTAGTGGCTAAATTTGGCACAACTGATCGACGGAGGCGTCATGAACCCTAATTCAGTCGGCGAACTCATTGGCAAGGGCAACAACGGGAGCGTTACCGCCGTTGAAGCGGCCGTGTTCGAGCGCTACGGCGACGCGGCGCGGGAGGTCGAGGCCTGCCTGTGTGTGCCGGTGAGTTACAATCAGAATCTGCTGGAGGTCATTCCGCAAGAGATCCTTGAAAGGGATTACGGCTGCGGCGATCCGTCGCGTTACATTCGCGCAGGGGAGACCGTGCTCGATCTCGGCTCGGGCAGCGGCAAGACCTGCTACATCATTTCACAAATCGTCGGCGCCGAGGGCAAGGTCATCGGCGTGGACTTCAATCCGCCGATGCTCGAATTGGCGCGCAAATATCAAAAAACCATCGGCGACAAGCTGGGCTACCACAACGTCGAGTTCCGCCGCGGCAAGATTCAAGATCTGAAAACCGATTTGGAGGTGGTCGACCAGTACCTGGACGCGAATCCAGTTCGGTCCGCGACGGAATTGGCGCGATTGGAGGCATTCCAAGACAAGATTCGAAACGAGCAGCCGTTGATCCCTGAGGAGTCGATCGACGTGATCGTTTCCAACTGCGTGCTCAATCTGGTCCGGCCGGACGACAAAAAGAAACTGTTCGCCGAAATGTACCGCGTCCTCAAGCGCGGCGGCAGAGTCGTGATTTCCGATATTGTCAGCGACGAGCCGGTACCCGAGCATCTCGCCAACGACCCCGATCTCTGGAGCGCCTGTGTGTCCGGCGCCTTCTTGGAAGAGGATTTTTTGCGCGCTTTCGAGGAAGCCAAGTTTTACGGCATTCATATCGAAGAGCTGCGCCCGGAAGCCTATCAAACCGTCGAAGGGATCGAGTTTCGCGCCGTGACGGTCACCGCTTTCAAGGGAAAAGAAGGCCCCTGCGTCGAGCGCAACCAGGCGGTGATCTACCGCGGCCCGTGGAAGCAGGTCGTCGATGACGACAATCATGTCCTGCCGCGCGGAGTCAGGATCGCGGTGTGCGAGAAGACCTTCGAGATTTATTCCAAGCCGCCGTACCAGGATCAGTTTATTCTCGTCCCGCCGCGGGAAGAAGTCCCGCGAGAAAAGGCGGGAGAATTCGACTGCTCGCGCGATCACATACGGCACCCGCGCGAGACCAAGGGCGTGGAGTACAGAGTCACAAAGATCTCCGACAGCATCTGTGGCCCAGGATCCAACTGCTGTTCGTAGATGCTCATTGAAAGACACCTAGGAATGCTTCGACAAGCTCAGCATGAACGGTGTCAGTTTGGTGCTTCGGAGTTTTTTCCGTTCGCCCTGAGCGTGTCGAAGGGCTCCTCAGTTTGTTGCTTAGCGATCGCTGGAAGGTTCCATGGAACCATTTGCAGAGAAGCTTAATCTAAACGGGAACGGCCTCAGACGCCGCGCGGTCGACGTGCTTCAAGTCAACATGGGCCGCTACTGCAACCTGGCCTGCATTCACTGCCACGTCGAATCGGGTCCGACCCGGACGGAGATGATGAGCCGCGCGACGGTGGATGCCGTCCTGGCGTTTCTCGCGCGCACAAACATTGCGACGCTGGATATCACCGGCGGCGCGCCGGAGCTGCACGCGGACTTCGATTATCTGGTGAAATCGGCAGTGGGCCTCGGGCGCAGCGTGACGGACCGCTGCAATCTCACCGTGATCTTCGAGCCTGGCAAGGACTATTTGCCGGAGTTCTTCGCGCGACATCGAGTGGAGCTTGTTTGCTCGTTGCCCTGTTATTCCGAGGAGAACGTCGATAAACAGCGCGGCAAGGGCACTTTTGATTTGAGCATTCGAGCGCTCAAGATATTCAACGAAATCGGCTACGGCAAACCGGCAAGCGATTTGACCTTGAATTTGGTCTACAATCCAGTCGGCCCGCACCTGCCGCCGCCGCAGGGAATGCTGGAGCAGGACTACAAGCGCATTCTGCGCGACCGATTCGGCATCGAGTTCAATCATCTCTATTGTCTCACCAACATGCCGATCACGCGCTACGCGATACACCTCAAGCTGCGCGGCGAGTACGATCGCTATATGGAACTCTTGGAAACAAGCTTCAACGCCGCCACCCTCGACCAAGTCATGTGCCGCAATCTCGTCAGTGTCGGCTGGGAAGGTTCGATTTACGATTGCGACTTCAATCAAATGCTCGAGTTGCCGATTCTAGGTGCCGACGGCAACGCGCTCAACATTTTCTCTCTTTCCGTGGAGCAGCTTTTCGAACGCCCGATTACTGTGGGTAATCATTGTTACGCCTGCACCGCCGGCGCCGGCAGCAGTTGCGGCGGCGCGCTGTTATCTTAATTTCCTACCGGGAGTGATGAATATGTTTCTGGCCGATTCCCGTCGGATGAGCCTGGTCAAGAAAATTATCATCGCCTTCTTGATCATCGACGTCATCGCGGCGATTGTTTTTCTGCCCTTTCGGGATTGGTTTGTTCACTTCGAAGAATATGTGAAGGGCCTAGGAAGCGTCGGCCCCATCGCGGTGGCGTTGGTATATGTCGTGACAACCGTCCTGTTTATCCCCGGAAGCGCGATCACCATCGGCGCCGGTACGCTGTTTGGCCTGAAGACCGGTTTCTTCGTCGTCCTCGTCGGCGCGAATCTGGGAGCGCTATGCGCGTTTCTATTGGCGCGGACTTTGTTGCGAGGGAAAGTAACAAAATGGGCCGAAGGCAATGCGAAGTTTCGCTCTCTCGATCGGGCGATTGGCAGCCAGGGATTCAAAATGGTCTTTCTCTCGCGTCTCAGCCCGGCCTTCCCGTTTAATTTGCTCAACTATCTTCTGGGACTCACGGCGGTCCGAACCGGTTCCTACGTTGTCGCCAATCTCCTCGGCATGCTGCCGGGCATTTTGCTTTACGTTTATATCGGCGCCGCCGCGCGAGATGCTTTGGCGGGACAAACGGACGGGTCAACAGACTTCTACCAGCAAATCTTGAAGTATGTTGGCCTGCTGGCGACCGTCGCCGTGGTAGTCATCGTAACACGCGTCGCGCGCAAGGCGCTGCGTGAGGCGGAGCAGGCTTAACAAGGCAGAGTCGTGATGGGCAACCCGCTTCTCGACCCCAACCACAAGCCGATTTCGTTTCGCGAGATGATGCTCGTCGATGACACCCACGACAAGCAACTGATCGAGAACTGCCATCCCCCAGGCTGGGTCAACCCCACTCCTGCCGGAAGGTACAATCTGGTAGTCGTCGGCGCGGGCACGGCGGGATTGGTCAGCGCCGCAGGAGCCGCGGGACTGGGCGCTAAAGTGGCTCTGATCGAGCGCAATCTCATTGGCGGCGATTGTTTAAACGTCGGCTGTGTGCCGTCCAAGGCCGTTATCCGCGCGGCGCGAGCGTCGCATGAGTCGGGGAGCGGTTACGAATTCGGCATCGCGCTTGCGGGAGAGCCTCAAATTAACTTCTCCGCCGCGATGGAGCGTATGCGCCGGTTACGCGCCGGCATCAGTGAGCATGACTCTGTGGAGCGCTTCGCCAAGCTCGGCGTCGATGTGTTTATCGGCGATGGACATTTCGTTGGCCCAAGGTCTGTCGAAGTCGACGGCAAGCGTTTGGAATTTGATCGCGCGGTGATCGCCACCGGCGCGCGCGCCGCCGAACTGCCGGTTCCGGGGCTTAAGGAGGCCGGTTACTACACCAACGAAACTATTTTTACTCTGACCGAACTGCCACGCCGCATCGCCGTCATCGGCGCCGGCCCCATCGGCTGCGAGCTGGCGCAGAGTTTTCAGCGCTTCGGCAGTCAGGTCACGATGCTCACCGACGGGGCGGAGATTCTTCCCAAGGAAGACCCGGATGCGGCGGCGATCGTCCGCAAGCAGATCGAAAAAGACGGAGTGAAAATTGTTAGCGGCGCAAAAATTCAAAGTGCCGGCATCCAGAACGGATCGAAGCGTTTGTCGTTCGTCATCGGCGATAAGAGAGGCGAGCTTGCTTGCGACGCCATTTTGGTTTCGGTCGGTCGCGCGCCGAATCTGGAAGGGCTCGGATTGGAAGCCGCCAACATTCGTTATGGTACGCGCGGCGTCGAGGTCGATGCTCGCATGCGCACTTCTAACCCTGGGGTATTCGCCGCCGGGGACGTCTGCTCGCGCTACAAGTTTACCCACGCCGCCGACGCCATGGCGCGCATCGTGATCGCCAACGCGCTCTTTTTCGCCCGGCGCAAGGTGACCGATCTGGTGATACCCTGGTGCACCTACACCGACCCGGAGATCGCCCACGTCGGCTACTATGAGAGGGATGCCAAAAAAGCGGGTTTTGACGTAGCCACGATCACGGAATCAATGGAGCATGTCGATCGCGCCATTCTCGACGGCGAAACCGAAGGCTTCGCCCGCGTTCACTATGGTAAGAAAACCGGTAAAATCCTCGGCGGCACCATCGTGGCGCGCCACGCCGGCGAGATGATCAGCGAGCTGACGCTGGCGATGACCGCGAAACAAAGAGTAAGCGTTTTGTCATCGACGATTCATTCTTATCCGACCCAGACGGAGGTGCTGCGCAAGATCGGCGATGCGTACATGCGAACGAAGCTGACACCGACGGTGAAGAAGGTATTCGAGAAGTGGCTGGCGTGGCGAAGGTGAGAAGTAGAAACTATGCGGATATCGGTCATCCTTCCTCTGCTGAACGAGGAGAAGGTCATCGGCCCGGCACTCGCGGCGCTAACGGCATTAAAGCCCCATGAGATCATCGTCGTCGACGGCGGCAGCAGCGACCGCACGCGCGCGATCTGCGCGCAATGCGGCGCGAAGGTTTTGATTGCGGGCGCCGGCCGCGCCCGGCAGATGAATCGCGGCGCGCTGGAGGCGACGGGAGATGTCTTGCTCTTCCTCCACGCCGACACCCGCTTGCCGGCGTCGGCGCTGCGGGACATCGCCGCGGCTTTGGGCGAGCCGCGCTACGTGGGCGGCCGCTTCGATGTCGAGCTGGACAGCGAGCGCCGGCTGCTCAAGATGGTCGGCGCGATGATCAGCTGTCGCTCGCGCATGACCAAGGTCGGCACCGGCGATCAAGCGATTTTCGTCCGCCGCGGGATCTTCGAAGAAATGGGGGGTTTCCCTGATATCCCTTTGATGGAAGACATCGCTTTTTGTCGCAAACTGAAGCAAATGGGCGAAGTCGCCTGCTTGAAGAGTAAAGTCGTAACCTCCGCCCGCCGCTGGGAGGCCCACGGCGTGTGGCGCACGATTCTCAGGATGTGGATATTGAAAATTCTCTACTTCGCGGGCGTGTCGCCGGCCCGGCTCAAACAATACTATGCCGACACACGCTAACGCCCTGGCAGTGATGGCCAAGGCCCCGGTGGCGGGACAGGTCAAGACGCGCTTGCTGCCGGCACTTACCCCTGATGAAGCGGCAGAGCTGTCCCGTGCTCTACTGGTGGACCAACTCAATCATCTCACCGGGCTTGATTGCGCCGCGCTCTATCTCGCCTTTACGCCCGAGGATGCGCGAGCTTCGATGGCCAAGCTCGCGCCCTCGCGGTTTCGTATGTTTGCCCAAGAAGGCGATGATCTCGGCGTGCGAATGAGAAATGTGTTCGAACAGCTGCGCGCCAAAGGACATCGGAACATGGTTCTTATCGGCGGTGATTTGCCGCCCGTGCCGCTGCGCAATTTAGCAGAGGCTTTCAGGGCACTGGAAGTCGCCGGCGAGCGCGTTGTTCTCGGACCGAGCCGAGACGGCGGCTATTATCTGGTCGGCATGAACCGCTTGACGCCGCAGATTTTCGAAGGAATGACCTGGAGCCACGATCAGGTGCTGGCTCAAACGACAGCCAAACTCATCGTGTTGAAAATCGATTTTCAGCTTCTACCGGGCTGGTTCGACATCGATACCATCGGGGATTTGCGTGAGTTGAAGTCACACATCGGCCCCGAGTCCCACGCCGCCATGAAACAGACCGTCGATCTTTTACGGCATTTAAGGCTCGGCGCAGGGGAGCCCGATTGAAGTCTTGAGCGGCGCTCGCCTGAATTTCCTGCAGGCTGGCGGGAACTTTCTGCCCGGCTCAGGGGTGCATAAGCGCGAAACGGCGCCAAAAATTTTTCCGCCGAGATTTTAGCTTTAGACCCTAACAGCCGATTTTTAATATGTTAGGATTGAGCATCGCTTTTTGCGGTGGGGGCGCTGACCGAGCAAAGATATAAATATGGCCTACAAACCCATCGATGATTACGGCATCATCGGCGATCTGCACACGGTTGCGTTGGTCGGCATCGACGGCTCCATCGATTGGTGCTGCCTGCCGCATTTCGACTCGCCCAGTGTATTCGCCGCGCTGCTGGACGATAAGAAGGGCGGCTACTTCAAGATCGGCGCGGTGGCGCCGGTGCGACGCAAGCAGCTTTACTTGCCGGAGACCAACGTGCTGCTCACCCGCATCTACAGCGACGAGGGCATCGCCGAGGTCACCGACTTCATGCCCATCGAGGCGCGCAGCCTCGAAGGCAAACGGCCAAACTACCATCAGATTATCCGGCGCGTAGCCACCGTGGCGGGAAACGTGCGGTTTCGCCTGGAGTGCTTCCCGGCGTTCGATTACGCGCGTGAGAAACACAACGTTCACCCTTACCCGCAAGGTGTCGTCTTCCTCAGTCCTTCGTGCGGCGTCGGTTTGGTATCCCCCGTGCCCCTCGACCTCCAAGAAACGGGAGTGACGGCTGATTTTGCGCTGGCGCGGGGTAAATCGGCGACTTTCTATTTGCGCCAGGCGGATCAGGGAAGCGAGGCCAATCTGCTCATTCCGGAAGAGGAGGGCAGCGCTGCGTTTCACCGGACGGTGGATTTCTGGAAGAGCTGGCTATCGCAGTGCCGATACACCGGACGCTGGCGCGAGATGGTGCAACGTTCGGCGTTGGTGTTGAAACTTCTTACCTATGCCCCCAGCGGGGCCATCATCGCGGCGCCGACCACCAGTCTGCCGGAGGCAATCGGCGGCGTACGCAACTGGGACTATCGCTACTGTTGGATTCGCGATGCCAGTTTTACGCTCTACGGCCTGATGCGCCTGGGTTTCAACAAGGAAGCGGAGAGTTTCATGGGTTGGCTCGAGCAGCGCTGCCAGGAGCTCGATCCCGACAGTTCGCTGCAGCCGATTTACACCATCGAGGGGCAGCATGAAATTCCGGAATCCGAGCTGAGTCACCTCGACGGCTATCGCGGCTCGAAACCGGTGCGCATCGGCAACGCCGCCTATCGCCAGTCCCAACTCGATATCTACGGCGAGCTATTGGACGCGGTGTACCTCTATAACAAGTACGGCGCGCCGATATCTTTTGACCTGTGGCGCAATCTGCAACGGCTGTTGAATTTCGTTTGCGATCACTGGCAGGAACCCGATGCGGGTATTTGGGAGGTGCGCGGCGGACCGCGCCATTTCGTTTATTCCAAGCTTATGTGTTGGGTGGCCCTCGACCGCGGTCTGAGGTTGGCCGCCAAGCGGAGTTTCCCGGCCGATCATCAGCGTTGGCTTAGCATTCGGGATGAGATCTACCGCGAAATCATGGACCGGGCCTGGGACCAGAAAATCGACGCTTTCGTCCAGTCCTACGGTTCCGATCGCATGGACGCGAGCAATCTGCTCATGCCGCTGCTGTTCTTCGTCTCGCCCACCGACCCGCGAATGTTGAGAACGATTAACCGCATTCAAGAGCGGCTTTCTCTCGATAGCCTGGTACACCGTTACGACATCCCGGAGGGAAACTCGCCGGATGGTCTACCCGGCCGGGAGGGGGCATTTAGTATTTGCAGCTTCTGGTTGGTGGAAGCGTTGACCCGCGCGGGCCGCGTCGATGAGGCGCGCTTGCTGTTCGAGAAGATGCTTGGTTATGCCAATCATGTTGGGCTTTATGCCGAGGAGATCGGCCACTGCGGCGAAGCGTTGGGCAACTTTCCCCAGGCCTTCACCCATCTCGGACTTATCAGCGCAGCCTTCAATCTTAACCGCATCCTCGGCGGCGGCCAGTGACGGATTGAAATTGTTTCGAGACGGCGATAGACATGGGCCGCAGTCGCGTGAAGTTTTGCGAGCGCGGGGCTCCGGGGGAGAAACCTTTTTATGATTCCATCGATCGATCAACTATGCGTCAACACCATCCGCATGCTTTGCGTGGATGCGGTGGAAAAATCGAAATCGGGCCATCCGGGCGCGCCGATGGGCCTGGCGCCGGCGGCCTATGTTTTGTGGACCCGCTTTCTCAAGCATAACCCGAAAAACCCCTCATGGCCGGATCGCGACCGCTTCGTGCTCTCGGCGGGGCACGCGTCGATGCTCCTCTACAGCATGCTCCATCTCACCGGCTACGATGTGCCGTTGGAGCAAATCAAACAGTTTCGCCAGTGGGAGAGCCGAACGCCGGGCCATCCGGAGCGCGGCTTTACTCCCGGCGTCGAGACCACGACGGGACCGCTGGGCCAGGGTTTCGGCAACGGCGTCGGCATGGCGATCGCGGAAGCCTACCTGGCCGCCCGCTATAACCGGCCGGGATTCGCAATCGTCGATCACTTTACTTACGCGATCGTCAGCGACGGCGATTTGATGGAAGGCGTCGCCGCCGAAGCCGCCAGTCTCGCCGGCCATCTGAAATTGAGCAAACTGATCTATCTGTACGACCATAATCTGATTTCGCTCGCCGCCTCCACCGACATGACGTTCACGGAAGATCGCGCCAAGCGGTTCGATGCCTATGGCTGGCACACCCAACTGGTGGACGACGGCAACGACCTGGACGCCATCGACAAAGCGCTGCGCGCGGCGCGCGGCGAGGGCACTCGGCCTTCGCTTATTTTACTGCGCACGCATATCGGCTTCGGATCGCCGGGCAAGCAAGATAGCTTTGAAGCCCATGGGAATCCGCTCGGCGAAGAGGAGGCAAAGCGGACCAAAGAAAATCTCGGCTGGCCGGCACAGCCGCCGTTCTTAGTCCCGGGCGAAGCGTTGGCCCGCTTTAACGAGGGCATCAAGACCGGCCAAAGCGCCGAGGCGCAGTGGAACGAAAGATTTTCCGCCTATGCCAAAGCATTTCCCGACCTGGCCCGAGAGCTTGAACAACTCACGGGCGGCGAGTTGCCCAAGGGATGGGACTCAGGGATTCCCGAATTTCCCGCCGACGCAAAAGGCGTGGCCACTCGCACCGCGTCGGGCAAGGTTCTTAACGCCATCGCGCCGAAGCTCCCCGGTTTGATCGGCGGCTCCGCCGACTTGAATCCCTCCACGTTCACGGCGCTCCCCAAGCTCGGCGACTTCGAGAGTCCCGCACGAGACTTCACGAAAAGCCTGGGATCGGTGGGCGGCGGCTTAGATTATGCCGGGCGCAACTTGCATTTCGGCGTGCGCGAGCACGGCATGGGCGCGGCGATAAACGGCATGGCGGCCCACGGCGGCATTATTCCCTTCGGCTCGACCTTTTTGATTTTCTCGGATTACTTGCGCCCGTCGATCCGGCTCGCCGCCCTCATGGGATTGGGGGTGATCTACGTTTTCACGCACGACAGCATCGGCGTCGGCGAGGACGGACCGACGCACCAGCCGGTGGAGCAATTGGCCGCGCTGCGCGCCATACCGCAGCTCGTCGTCATTCGCCCATGCGATGCCAACGAGACCGCGGCGGCTTGGCGCGTGGCGATCGAGAGCCGCAACCGGCCCGTCGCGCTGGTGCTGTCGCGGCAAAACCTGCCGACGCTTGACCGGAGCCATTTCGCTCCGGTTGACGGGCTGCGCCGGGGAGCGTATGTGTTAGCGGATGCTCCGGGCGGTCGACCCGATCTCGTCCTGATCGGCACGGGCTCTGAAGTTTCGCTGATCGTCGGGGCGAGCCAAAAACTTGCGCAGCGCAACGTCAAGGCGCGGCTCGTCTCCATGCCCAGCTGGGAGCTTTTCGACGCGCAGCCGCGCGAGTATCGCGATATGGTTTTGCCGCCGTCGGTGCGGCCAAGACTTGCGGTGGAGGCGGCGCTGCCCCAAGGGTGGCATCGCTATGTCGGCGACGGCGGGGATGTCCTCGGCATGGAGCGCTTTGGCGCGTCGGCGCCCGGCCCGGTGGTCATGGAAAAACTCGGCTTCACCGTGGATAACGTAGTGCAGCGCGCGCTGGCGTTATTAAAGTAATGAGTAACGAGGACTGCGTGCAGCGGACGGGGTCAGGAGCCTTTCGGGAAGGGCTCCTGACCCCTTATCTAAGTCAGCACTCGCCGGAGGAGTAGCGCATGCGCATCGCCGTCGGCGCCGATCACGCGGGATTCGACCTCAAACAGATACTGGTCGCCGATCTGCGCCGGCGCGGCCATGAGGTCATCGATGCCGGAACGACCAGCGTCGATCCGGTCGATTATCCCGACTTCGCCGAGGCGGTGAGCAAGATGATCCTGAGCGGCGCGGCGCAGCGCGGCCTGCTGATTTGCGGCAGCGGCGTGGGCGCGTCGGTTTCCGCGAACAAGATTCCGGGCATACGCGCCGCGGTGTGTCACGATACATACTCGGCGCGCCAGGGCGTGGAGCACGACGACATGAATATTTTGGTGCTCGGCGCGCGGGTCATCGGTATCGAGCTGGCCCGGGAGCTGGCGGAAGGTTTCCTGGCGGCGAAGTTCACCGGCGAAGAGCGCCATCGGCGCCGGTTGGCAAAGATCGAGGCGCTGGAAAAACGCTACGGCAAGGCGACCTAAGGGACTCTGACGCGATCCGTCGTTCGCCCTTCGACAAGCTCAGGACGAACGGCTGAGTG
>Ga0184639_10001136_pt1 | contig 11301 bp, 14 predicted proteins | sample PLM31_170_b2_FD_133155 | JGI IMG/M metagenome (GOLD analysis project Ga0184639, IMG submission 133155) | Groundwater sediment microbial communities from an aquifer in East River, Colorado, USA - PLM3-1_170_b2 | ecosystem: Environmental > Terrestrial > Soil > Riparian zone | place: USA: East... | reverse complement strand
CGGTGTCCCCGTCCCGAAGGGGGAGGTGACCGACACGCCCGCGGCGGCGCGGGCCATCGCCGAGCGCCTCGGCGGGCGCGTCGTCGTGAAGGCACAGATCCACGCCGGCGGCCGGGGGAAGGGGGGCGGCGTCAAGCTGGCCCGGTCCCCGGCGGAGGCGGAGCGGGCCGCGTCGCAGATCCTGGGGATGATGCTGAAGACCCCCCAGACGGGCCCGGAGGGGCAACGCGTGAAGCGGGTCCTGGTGGAGGAGGCCATGGCCATCCACCAGGAGCTCTACCTGGGCGTCGTCCTGGACCGGCGGGTAGGCCTTCCGGTCATCATGGCCAGCCCGGCGGGGGGGATGGAGATCGAGGAAGTGGCGGCCACGTCCCCGGAGAAGATCCTCCGGGCGGCGGTGGACCCGGCCGGGGGCTCTTCCCCTACGTGGGGCGGAAGCTGGCCTATGGCCTCGGGGTCCCGGCCGAGTTGGTGAGGCCGACGGCTGACCTGATCCTGGCCCTCGCCCGAGCGTTCCAGGAGAAGGACTGCTCGCTGGCGGAGATCAACCCGCTGGTGGTCACGGGGGACGGCCGGGTGCTGGCCCTGGACGCCAAGATGACCTTCGACGACAACGCCCTCTTCCGGCACCCGGAGATCCGGGAGCTCCGGGACCGGGATGAGGAGGCCCCGCTTGAGGTGGAGGCCTCCCAGTTCGGTTTGAACTACATCAAGCTGGACGGGACCGTGGGATGCATGGTCAACGGCGCGGGGCTCGCCATGGCCACCATGGACATCATCCAGCAGGCGGGAGGTGCCCCCGCCAACTTCCTGGATGTGGGGGGTGGGGCCAGTGCCGAGCAGATCGAGAACGCCTTCCGGATCCTGATGGCAGACCCGCACGTCAGGGCGGTCCTGATCAACATCTTCGGCGGGATCCTGCGGTGTGACCGGCTGGCGGCGGGGGTAATCCAGGCTGCCCGGACGCTGAAGGTGCAGGTACCGATCGTCATCCGGATGGAGGGGACCAACGTGGCCCAGGGGAAACAGATGCTGCGGGAGAGCGGCCTCAACTTCCTCACGGCCGACTCCATGGCCGAGGCGGCGCGGATGGTGGTGGCGGCGAGCCGGGGGCGGACGTGAGCATCCTGGTGGACCGGGCAACCCGCCTCCTGGTCCAGGGAATCACGGGGAAGGAGGGTTCCTTCCACGCCCGGGCCTGCCGGGAGTACGGCACCAAGGTGGTGGCCGGGGTCACCCCCGGCAAGGGGGGGACGGAGCAGGACGGGGTTCCGGTCTTCCACACCGTTGCCGAGGCGGTGGCCGCCACGGGGGCAAACTGCTCGCTCATCTTTGTCCCCCCCGCATTCGCCGCCGACGCCATCCTGGAGGCGGCCGACGCCGGGGTGCCCCTCGTTGTTTGCATCACCGAGGGAATCCCGACCCTGGACATGGTCCGGGTGAAGCGGATCCTGGAGGGGAGGGAAACCCGTCTCGTCGGCCCCAATTGCCCCGGGCTCATCTCTCCCGGGAAGGTCAAGCTGGGGATCATGCCGGGGCACATCCACCGGCCGGGGCGGATCGGGGTCGTCTCGCGCAGCGGCACCCTGACCTACGAGGCGGTCCATCAGCTCACAGCCTTGGGGCTGGGCCAATCCACCTGCGTCGGGATCGGCGGCGACCCCGTCACCGGTACCTCCTTCGTGGACTGCCTCCGCCTCTTCGAGGCGGACCTGGAGACGGACGTTGTCCTTCTGATCGGCGAGATCGGCGGGACCGCCGAGGAGGAGGCGGCGGCGTTCGTGAAGACTCACATGACCAAGCCGGTGGTGGGCTACGTGGCCGGGCGGACGGCCCCACCCGGCCGCCGCATGGGACACGCCGGTGCCATCATTGCCGGCGGGGCGGGGACGGCGGCGGAAAAAATCGCCGCCCTTCGCCGCGCGGGAATCCGGGTCGTCCAGAGCCCGGCGGAGATGGGGAAGGGTATCGCGGCGGCGCTGGCCCGGCGGGGCGTGGGGGCGCGGCCCGGGCGCCGGCCCCGGGCAGGCGGCCGCCGGCTGTCCGCCGGCGGCGCCAGGCGACGGTGAGGCCCCGGGCCCGCTCGGGGACCGTCGGTCGGATCGGCCGGTGGTCCTTCCGCTGTGGGGCTGCTCTCGGAGGGGAACCGCGATGCCCATCGAGCGGACGCTGGTCATCGTGAAGCCGGACGCGGTCCGGCGGGGGCTCATCGGGGAGATCATCGGGCGATTCGAGCGAGGTCAGTTCGCCGTTCGGGGCCTCCGGATGGTCCACCTGACGAAAGAGGAGGCCGAGGGGTTTTACGCCGTCCATCGGGAGCGCCCCTTCTTCGACAGCCTCGTGAGCTTCATGGTTTCCGGTCCCGTGGTGGTGATGGTCCTGGAGGGGGCCGAGGCGATCGCCCGGGTCCGGAAGATCATGGGGGCCACCGACCCGGCCCGGGCGGAGCCCGGCACCATTCGCCGCGACCTGGCCGAGAGCATCGAGCGGAACACGGTCCACGGGTCCGATTCCCCGGAGGCGGCCGCCTTCGAGATCCCGTACTTCTTCGCGGCGGTGGATGCTTTTCCCGGGTAGCGGCGCGGTACGGGGAGAGCCTTCGGCCGGGCTGCTCCCGCCTGTCCCCCGCGTCTGGGGCGCATCCGGCAGGGTCCCGGGCCTCCCAGGATGGCGGCCACCCTGGTGGCGACCCCCGGGGTACCCCGCGACAGCTGGGGCAGGGAGGGGAGGTATCCCGCCAGCGCCGGCAGGGACTTGCACCAGGTTTCTTCGCGCTGTTTCCCGGGTCTTTTCCCTTGACACTCCACGGCGTGGCCGCTAGAATTCCATAGTTTTATGGGCTGGCGGCGCCACGATGCTGATCGACATCGCTGAGATCTCCCAGGAGGGGCTGGAGGTGACCCTCCGGGCCGAGCCGGTGGCGCTCCGGCTGCCAGAAGGGGACCCATCCGAGCAAGTTCGGGCGGATGCGCTCCTGAAGCTGACCCGCATGAGTCAGGGGGTGCTGGCCGAGGGGGAGGTGACCAGCACCCTTTCCCTTGTATGCAGCCGGTGCTCGGAGCCATTCTCCTGCCCGATCCGGGAGGTCTTCAGCGTCCACTACCAGCGCCCAGCGACGGAGGCTGCGGAGGAGGACGTGGAGCTGAAGGCCGAAGACCTGGACACCGAGTTCATTGAGGAGGGGCGCCTCGACGTGACGGCCCTCCTTTGCCAGAACCTCTTGCTGGCCCTGCCGGTCCAGCCCCTCTGCCGGGAGGACTGCCAGGGCCTGTGCCCCCGGTGCGGGGCCAACCGGAACGAGGGGCCTTGCGCCTGTCCGGGGCCGCCGCCCGACCCCCGGTTCAAGATCCTGGAGCGCCTGAAGGGAGACGCCTAGTGTGCCTCCAGCGAATTGTCCCTCAGGCTCACGCGACGACTGGGGTGCCGGGCCAAATGACGAGCATCACGAGGCCCGAGGGAGGAGGCGGCCGAAGGCGTATGCTCGGGTACGCTCCGGACCGCCGACGACCGAGAACAAAGTGAGGCGACGTCAGTTGGCCCGGCACTAGGGAGGAGTAGACCCCGCCATGCCCCTGCCGAAACGCCGCCACAGCAACGCCCGGACCCGCAAGCGCCGCGCCCACGACGCCCTCAGCGCCCCCACGCTCGTTTCCTGCCCCCAGTGCCACGAACCGAAGCGGCCCCACCGGGCCTGTCCCCAGTGCGGCGCCTACCGGGGTCGCACCGTCCGCCCGAAGGAGGAGGCGTAGGGCGTGGACATCGCCCCCACGTGGCTGCAGGACCGCCCTCCCGTCTGCGTCGCCCTGGACGCCATGGGCGGAGACGCCGGCCCCGCCGTCAATGTGGAGGGGGCGGTGGCCGCGGCCCGCGAGCTCGGGCTGGGGGTGATCCTGGTCGGGGTCCAGGAGGAGATTAGGCGCCACCTGGACCGCCACGATCTCCGTGGTCTCCCCATCAAGGTCCGCCACGCCTCGGAGGTGGTGGAGATGGGGGAGTCCCCCTCCACGGCCCTCCGGAAGAAGAAGGACTCCTCCATCCGGGTGGCGGTAGACCTGGTCCGGAGCGGGGACGCGGACGCGGTGGTCAGCGCCGGGAACACCGGGGCGGTCATGGCCATCACGCTGGTGGTCTTGGGTCCCCTCGCGGGCGTGGAGCGCCCGGCCATCGCCGCCGCCCTCCCCACGCTTGCCGGCCACGCCATCCTGCTGGATGTGGGGGCCAACGTGGACTGCAAACCCCGCCACCTGATCCAGTTCGCCATCATGGGGAACGTCTACGCCCGCCAGGTTCTGGGGAAGGCCCGGCCCCGGGTCGGCCTCCTCTCCATTGGGGAGGAGGAGACCAAGGGGAACGAGTTGACCAAGGAGGCCTTCCGCGCCCTGGAGGAGGAGCCCGGCATCGAGTTCATCGGGAACGTGGAGGGGGTGGACGTCTTCAAGGGGTACGCCGACGTGGTGGTTTGCGATGGGTTCACCGGGAACGTGGCCCTGAAGATCGGCGAGAGCGTGGCGGAGACGATCATGGCCCTGGTCCGGGAGGAGGTGACGGCCGACCTGCGCAGCCGGGCCGGAGCCCTGCTCCTCAAGCCCGCCTTCCGCCGCCTCCAGCGGCGGCTGGACTACTCGGAGGTCGGGGGGGCCCCGCTCCTGGGGGTGAACGGGATCACCATCATCAGTCACGGCCGGTCGTCCGCGAAGGCCATCCGGAACGCCCTGCGGGTGGCCGGGGACTGCGTGAAGAGCCGCGTGCTGGACAACATTCGGGACGGGATCGCCGAGAGCTGAGGGGGTCTCCGGGATGCGAATGAGTCGCGTCATCGGCACGGGGTCGTGCGCGCCGGCCAGGGTGCTGACGAACCACGACCTGGAAAAGATGGTAGAGACCACCGATGAGTGGATCCGGACCCGGACCGGGGTCGCGGAGCGCCGCATCTGCGGCCCGGGGGAGGACTCGGCGACCCTGGCGGAAGGCGCGGCGGTGCAGGCCCTCGCCATGGCCGGGGTGGATCCGGTGGATGTGGACATCCTCATGGTGGCCACCGTCACGCCTGCGGTCCCCCTGCCCGCCACCGCCTGCCTCCTCCAGGACACGCTGAAGGCCCGGCGGGCCGCCGCCTTCGACATCGGGGCCGGCTGCTCCGGGTTCATCTACGGCCTCGCCGTGGCGGACGGCCTCATCCGGAACAGCACCGCCCGGACCATCCTGCTGGTGGGGGCCGATTGCTTGAGCAAGATCGTGAACTGGAAGGACCGGAACACCTGCGTCCTCTTCGGGGACGGGGCGGGGGCCGTTGTCCTGCAGGCCCAGGAGGGGGGCCCGGGCATCCGCTCCACTCACCTCTACTCCGATGGGAGAGAGTGGGCCCTCCTGGTGGCCCCCGGGGGAGGGTCCCGCTTCCCCCAGAGCGAGCGGGTCCTGCGGGAGGGGCTCCACCTCATCCAGATGCGGAGCGGCAACGAGGTCTTCCGGCTGGCGGTCCGGGCCATGGAGGACGCCTGCATGACCGCGCTCAAGGCCAACAAACTGGAGGCCTCGGACATTCACCTCCTCATCCCGCACCAGGCCAATGCGCGCATCATCTGGGCGCTGGCGAACCGACTGGCCTTCCCCGAGGAGAAGATTGTCCTGAACATCGAGAAGTACGGGAACACCTCCGCTGCCTCCATCCCCCTCGCCCTGGACGAGGCGGTCCGGGCCGGGCGGGTGCAACCGGGGATGACACTCCTCATGGCGGCCTTCGGTGCCGGCCTCACCTGGGGGTCGGCCGTCGTAACCTGGTAGTCTGGCTCCAACGAATTGTCCCTCATGCGCACGCGACAGCTGAGGTGCCGGGAAAAATGACGAGCATCACGAGGCCCGAGGGAGTAGGCGGCCGGAGGCGTACGCTCGGGTACGCTCCGGACCGCCGACGAGCGAGAACGACGTGAGGCGAAGTCAGTTGGCCCAGCAGTAGGGGGGCCGGTGGCGGGCCGCATTGCCTTTGTGTTCCCGGGGCAGGGCTCCCAAGGCGTGGGGATGGGCCGTCCCTTCGCCCAGGCCTTCCCGGAGGCGGCTGCGCGCTTCGCCGAGGCGAGTCGGGCGCTGGGGCTCGATGTAGCACACCTTTGCTTCGAGGGGCCCGAGGAGGCGCTGGCCCTCACGGCCAACACGCAGCCGGCCATCCTGACGGCCAGCCTGGCGGCGCTCACCGGCCTGGAGCAGCGGGGTGTGAAGCCGGACTTCGTGGCCGGCCACAGCATGGGGGAGTACAGCGCGCTGGTCTGCGCCGGCTCCCTGGACTTCGTGGATGCGGTGCGGGTCGTCCGAAAGCGGGGGGAGTTCATGCAAGAGGCGGTGGCGGTGGGCGCCGGGGCGATGGCTGCCCTGATCGGCCTGGAGGTGGCGGCGGTGGAGGCGATCTGCCGCGAGGCGGCCGCCGCCGGCGTGGTGGAGGTGGCCAACCTGAATGCCCCGGGCCAGGTCGTGATCGCGGGGGAGCGGGCTGCCGTCGAGCGGGCGGTGGCGATCGCCAAGGAGCGGGGAGCGAAGCGGGCCGTCCCCCTCCCGGTCAGCGCCCCGTTCCACTGCCGCTTGATGCAGCCGGCGGCGGAGCGGCTGCGCGAGGTCCTGGCGACGGTCCGTTTCCGGGACCTGCGGGTCCCCTGCGTGACCAATGTGGATGCCGTCCCCGTTCGGACGGGAGCGGAAGTGGCGGAGGCCCTGGTGCGGCAGGTGGCGGCTCCCATCCGGTGGGTGGAGGGGGTCGAGCGCCTGGTCCGGGAGGGGGTGGACACCTTCGTGGAGGTGGGACCGGGGAAGGTTCTCTGCGGGCTCATCCGGCGGATCGCCCCGGCTGCCCGGACGTTCCCGGTGGAGGACCTGGCCGGCCTGGACGCGGCCGCCTCCGCGCTCGTGGGCGGATGAACCTGGAGGGGCGCGCCGGGATCGTCACTGGCGCGAGCCGGGGGATCGGCTACGCCGTGGCGGAGCGGCTGGCGGGGGCCGGGGCAAGCCTCCTCCTGTGCGCCCGGGACGGGGCGGCGGTGGAGGGGGCGGCGGCCACACTCGCGGCGGGGGGGGCCAAGGTGGCGGCGACGTCCGCCGACGTGAGCCGGGCCGCGGACGCCGACCGGCTCGTGGAGACCTGCCTGGCCCAGTTCGGCCGGCTGGACATCCTGGTGAACAACGCTGGGATCGCCCGGGATGGTCTCCTGCTTCGACTGAAGGCGGAGGACTGGGAGGCGGTCCTGGGGGTGAACCTCACGGGGGCCTTCCACTGCACCCGGGCGGCCCTCCGGGCCATGGTGAAGCAGCGGGCCGGGCGGATCATCAACGTGACATCCGTGGTGGGGGTGATGGGGAACGCGGGGCAGGCCAACTACGTGGCGTCGAAGGCTGGCCTCATCGGCCTGACCAAGGCGGCCGCGCGGGAGGTGGCATCCCGGGGGATCACGGTGAACGCCGTGGCCCCGGGGTTCATCGAGACGGAGATGACCGCCGCCCTCCCGGCGGCCGTGCGGAAGGCCTACCAGGCCCAGATCCCCCAGGGGCGGTTCGGCAGCCCTCAAGAGGTGGCGGAGGTCGTGGCGTTCCTGGCCTCCGACACGGCAGCCTACATCACCGGGCAGGTCATCCACGTCAACGGCGGGCTCTGGATGTGACCGGGCGACGCGGCGCGACCCCGGGGAGGAGGTGAGGGACACCGTGGCTGTGGAGGAGAAGGTCAAGAAGATCATCGTGGAGCAACTCGGGGTGGAGGAATCGCAGGTGAATCCGGAGGCGAAGTTCATCGAGGACTTGGGCGCGGACTCCCTGGACACCGTCGAGCTGGTGATGGCCCTGGAGGAGGAGTTCGGCCTGGAGATCCCCGATGAGGAGGCGGAAAAGATCCTGACCGTCGGAGCCGCGATCCAGTACATCAAGGACCGGACGTAGAGCGGCACGGCGTCCCCGCCGCCCCAGGCTCGTGAAGGGCGGGCGCGGGGGGTGCCGGAGAGGGGAACAGGCGTGAAGCGACGGGTGGTGGTCACGGGGCTCGGGGCAGTCTCCCCCATCGGCATCGGAATGGAGGCCTTCTGGGCAGCCCTCAAGGGTGGGGTGTCGGGCGCGGGCCGGATCACCAGATTCGACCCGGCCGGGCTTAACTGCCAGATCGCCGCGGAGGTAAAGGGCTTCGACCCCCTCAACTGGGTGGAGAAGAAGGACGCCCGGAAGATGGACACCTTCATTCATTACGCCGTCGCCGCGGCCGCGATGGCCGTCGAGGGGGCCAACCTGAAGGTCACGGACGAGAACCGGGACCGGGTCGGGGTGCTCATCGGGACGGGGATGGGCGGCCTCCCGATGCTGGTGGAGGAACAGAAGCGGATGCTGGAGCGGGGGCCCGGCCGGGTGAGCCCCTTCTTCATCCCGGCCATCATCACGAACCTTGCCTCCGGATGGATCTCCATGATCTACGGAGCTAGGGGGCCCAACTCCTGCGTCTCCACGGCCTGCGCCACGGGGAATCACGCCATCGGCGACTCCCTCCGGATCATCCAGCGGGGGGAAGCGGACGCGATGATCGCGGGAGGGACGGAGGCGGTCATCATCCCCCTCACGATCGCGGGATTCGCCTCCATGAAGGCCCTTTCCACCCGCAACGACGAGCCGACCCGGGCCAGCCGCCCCTTCGACAAGAACCGGGACGGGTTCGTCATGGGGGAGGGGGCGGGGGTCGTCATCCTGGAGGCGCTGGAGACGGCGGTGCAGCGGGGGGCGCCGATCCTGGCCGAGCTCATCGGCTACGGGATGTCGGCGGACGCCCACCATATCACTGCCCCCGCCCCGGAAGGGGAGGGGGCGGCCCGCTCGATGCAGGCCGCGCTCCAGGATGCGGGGGTGCGGCCGGAGGAGATCGACTACATCAACGCGCACGGGACATCCACCCCCTACAACGACCGCAACGAGACCCAGGCCATCAAGCGGCTCTTCGGCGCGCACGCCGCTCGGCTGGCCGTCAGCAGCACCAAGTCCATGACCGGGCACCTGCTCGGGGCGGCCGGCGGGATCGAGGCGGTCGCGACGGTTCTCGCCCTGCGACACGGCATCCTGCCGCCCACCATCAACTACGAGACCCCGGACCCGGATTGCGACCTGGACTATGTTCCCAACAAGCCCCGGGAGGCCCCCATCCGCGTGGCCCTCTCCAACTCCTTCGGGTTCGGGGGGACGAACGCCACGTTGGTCTTCCGGAAGGCCGAAGGCTAGTGTGAGTCCGCTCCGGTACGCTCCGGACCGCCGCGGGCACCACCCGCATCGTGGTCGGAGAACGAAGTGAGTTAGCTCGGCACTAGGGGAAAGGACCTGGCACCAAGCGCCCGGCCGTCAGGCCGGGCGTTCGTCTTTTCAGGGGGAGACAGCCGGGTCCAGGAAGCGGAGGGACGGCGGAACGGGGGGAGCGGCGGCGGCGAAGCCCTGCTGGAACGCCGCCGCCAGCGCAGCGGGGTCGCTGCCGGGCAGCGCGTGAAACGGGAGCCCCACGGCGACATCCTGGCAGCGGAGGGCTGCCGCCAGGGCCGCGGTCGTCCGACCGGCCTCCGTGAGCGCGCCGCGGCTGAGCGCGGCAACCCGGCCTGTGCCCACGAGGGCGATCCGCTCCGCGGGGAGCTTGCCGGCCGCATTGAGGAGAGCGGTGCCTCCCGGGGCGCCGACGAAACGACCCGAGAGGCTCAGGCGGGAGACGGCCGCGTTCAGGGCCCAGTCCACCAGGGCGAGGGACCCCCGGGGAACCGGAATGTCCTCGAAGTGGCAGAAGACCAGGAGGTCGGCCCGCAGGGCCTCCAGGGGATCGGCCACCAGGAGGGGAGTCACGGGGTCCGGGCCTCCCCGGCGGCCGGGCGGGGCCGGCTCCTCAGAGCGTCCAGCAGGGCGTTCACGAAGCGGCCTGATTCTTCGCCGGCGTACGCCTTGGCCAGCTCGATCGCCTCATTGATGGCCACCTTGGGGGGGATGTCCTCGAGGAAGAGGAGCTCGTAGGCGGCCAGCCGGAGGATGTTCCGGTCCACCAGGGCGAGGCGCTCGAAGGCCCAGTGCTCCGCCACCCCCGCGATGGCGGCGTCGATGCTCTCGCCGTGCTCCGCCACCCCCCGCACCAGCGTCTCCGCGTATTGCCGGCCCTCCTCGGGGGCCGGGTGCTCCTCCCAGAATTGGGCGCAGAGCCGCTCCACGGGCTCCAACCGGAACTCCCGCTGGAACAGGATCAACAGGGCGCACTCGCGTGCCTTCCGTCGTCGGCCCATCGCTCCCTCAGGGCGTGAGGTGCTCGCGGAAGAGGCGCGCCATCTCGAGGGCGGCGCAGGCCGCCTCGTAGCCCTTGTTGGCTGCCCCTGCCCCTGCACGGGCCTCCGCCTGGGCCAGCGTGTCGCAGGTGAGGACCCCGAAGACCACCGGGACGCCCGTCTGCAGGGCCACCTGCGTCAGGCCGACAGTCGCCCCATCTGCCACGAACTGGAAGTGGGGGGTCTCCCCCCGGATCACGGCCCCGAGCGCGATGATCGCGTGGACTCGCCCGCTCCGGGCGAGCCGCAGGGCGGCCGCCGGCAACTCGAAGGCGCCCGGCACCTGCACCGCCTCCACCTGCCCAGCCTCTGCCCCGTACTTGGTGAGGGCCTCAAGGGCCCCGGCATACAGGCGCTGAGTGATGGCCTCGTTGAACCGGCTCACCACGATCCCGAACTGGAGACCCCGGGCGTCCAGGGGAGCCCGGGCCGGGCCGGGCAAGTCAGGCCTCACGGGTTCTCCTCGCTCAGGGACTGGAGCAGGTGGCCCAACTTCTCCTGCTTCGTGTGGAGGTAGTGCCAGTTCTCAGGAGTGGGAGGGGTCGTGAGGGGCACCCGCTCCATGATGCGGAGCCCGTACCCCTCCAGGCCCACGATCTTGCGGGGGTTGTTGGTGAGGAGACGGATCTTGCCGCAGCCGAGGTCCACCAGGATCTGGGCGCCGATCCCGTACTCGCGCAGGTCCGCCTCGAACCCGAGCCGCTCGTTCGCCTCCACGGTGTCCAGGCCGAAATCCTGAAGCGCGTAGGCCCGCAGCTTGTTGGCCAAGCCGATCCCCCTGCCCTCCTGGCGGATGTAGAGCAGGACTCCCTGCCCCACTGCGGCGATGATCTCGAGGGCCTTCTGAAGCTGCGCCCCGCAATCGCACCGCAGCGAGCCAAAGACATCCCCGGTGAGGCACTCGGAGTGGACCCGGACGAGGGTGGGGACCTCCGGCTGCGGGCGCCCGAGGGTCAGGGCCAGGTGGTGCTTGCCGTCCACCAGGCTCCGGTAGAGGCGGGCG
>Ga0184639_10001135_pt1 | contig 11304 bp, 10 predicted proteins | sample PLM31_170_b2_FD_133155 | JGI IMG/M metagenome (GOLD analysis project Ga0184639, IMG submission 133155) | Groundwater sediment microbial communities from an aquifer in East River, Colorado, USA - PLM3-1_170_b2 | ecosystem: Environmental > Terrestrial > Soil > Riparian zone | place: USA: East... | reverse complement strand
TGGACGGTGGTCGGTGGTCAGTTGAACGCGCTCAGCGGGCAGCGCTCCAATCCCCAATCCCCAATCACCGATCCTTAATCTCTAATCGCCAATCACCAATCACCAGTCGCCAATCACCAATCACCAGTCACCAATCACCAATTACCAATCACCAATCTCTCGTTAGCACTCCATCTCGCAGCGGATCACTGACCACTCACCCCGGACCACTGACCACTCGTCTGCCGTCCGTCGCCGCCGTCCTCCGGGGCTTGCCGTCGGAACTGGCTCATATATAGATCGAAGTACAGACCGCGGCGGGCCATCAGGTCGTCGTGCGTGCCGCGTTCGGCAATCTGCCCCTGATCGAGCACCAGCACCTGGTCGGCATGACGGATCGTACTCAGCCGGTGGGCGATGACGAAGCTCGTCCGATCGAGGAGCAGGGTCTCGAGGGCGCTCTGGATCAGGCGTTCGGTACGCGTGTCGACGCTCGACGTCGCCTCGTCGAGGATCAGGATGCGCGGATCGGCCAGGGCGGCGCGGGCGATCGCCAGCAACTGCCGCTGGCCCTGGCTGAGCCCGGTCCCGCGTTCGCCCAGCACCGTCTGGTAACCCTCCGGCAGCCGTTCAATGAAGCCATGGGCGTTGGCCAGGCGCGCCGCGGCGATGACCTCTTCGTCCGTCGCCGTCGGCCGGCCGAAGCGGAGATTCTCCATGACCGTGTCGCTGAACAGGAAGCTCTCCTGCAGCACGACGCCGATTTGTCGGCGCAGGCTGGCGCCGGTCACCCGGCGCACATCGTGACCGTCGATGGTCAGGCTGCCGCCGGTGACGTCGTAGAAGCGCGGGATCAGACTGATCAGAGTCGTCTTGCCGGCGCCGGTCGGGCCGACGATCGCCACAGTTTGACCGGGCCTCGCCCGAAGACTGACGCCGCGCAGGACCGCATCGCCGGCTTCATACTGCGCCCAGACGTCGTCGAGGACCACATCACCCCGGATCGGCGGCAGGTCGACGGCGTCGGGCGCGTCTTGCAAATCGGGTACAACGTCGAGCAGGCCGAAGATCCGTTCCCCTCCGGCGATGGCGCTCTGGACGTTCGTCCACAGGACGGCGATCTGCTGCACCGGCTGGTTGAAGCGTTGCACGTAAGCGATGAAGGTCACGATCATCCCGATCGAGACCGTCTCGCCGAGAAGCGTTTGCCCTTGAAGGAGAGCGTAGCCTCCGGCCACGGCGACCATCGCCAAGGCGACATAGCCGAGCGCTTCCAGCATCGGGGCGAGGGCGGAGGTGTAAGCGACAGCTCGGACGTTGGCGTCTCGGTTGGCCGCGTTGGTTTCGCGGAAGGAGGCGATGTTCTCGGCTTCGCGGCTGAAGGCCTGCGCCTCGCGCACCCCGGAGATGCTCTCCTGGAGTTCGGCGTTGACCGAGCCCATCTGGATGCGGGTGCGACGAAAGGCCTTGCGCGCCTGTCCGGAGAACCAAGCGGTGGCAACGATCATGAACGGCAGCATCGACAGCGCCACCAGCCCATAGGCCAGGCTGTCGGAAAGCATGCTGTAGGCGACCCACAGAATGAGAAACGCACCACTGACGACCTGGATCAAGGCGAAGCTCACCGCCTGCTGGATCGTGTCGGCGTCGTTCGTCACCCGGCTCATCGTGTCGCCCGACTCATGGGCGGCGTGGTAGCCGATGGGCAGCCGGAGGATATGTTGAAAGACCTCCACCCGGATGGTGCGCAGCACGCGCTGGCCCGACCAGCTCATCCAATAGAACATCATGCCGGTGGCGACCGACGACAGGGCGTAAAGCCCGAGCAGGCGGATCACCAGTCCTGCCAGGCCGGTGATGCGCTCTTCGGTCGTGGCGGTGAGGGGGACATCGGCGTACCAGCAGCTCGAGTCCGAAGCGCCCGCCCCTTGAGACTGGGATGAATCCGTCGACGGACTGCCCGGCGAGGTCGGGGGAAGGGCGCCCGTCGTCAGCGCCGTCTCCACGGGAGGGACGATGTAGCAATCGAACGCCTGGCCGATCAACTTGGGGGCCGTGACGGCGGCCCACGTGCTCAAGATCATCATCACCAGGACGCCCAGGTAGCGCAGCCAGTAGGGTCTGAAGTAGCTGATGAAACGTTGCACGGTCTGCCAGACGTTCTGAGCCTTGCTTGACTCGACCCCGAGAATGCGCCTTGGGTCGCCAAACATTTCAGCCCTCCGACGCCAACGCCGCATTCTGGTCGACGGCGATTCCTACGGAGTCGTCCACCAGTTGCGAGGAGTAGATTTCGGCGTAGATCTCGCTTGATTCGAGCAGTTCTTCATGGCGGCCGCGGGCGAGGATGGCCCCCTCGTCGAGCACCAGGATCTGGTCGGCATTGAGCACGGTGCTGATTCGCTGGGCGATGATGAAGCTCGTGCGATCTTGCATCAGGCGGGTCAGGGCCTGTTGGATGCGCCATTCGGTTTGCAGATCGACGCTCGACGTCGAATCGTCCAGGATCAGGATGCGCGGGTCGAGCAAGAGCGCCCGGGCGATGGCCAATCGCTGCCGCTGGCCCCCGGAAAGCGTGATCCCGCGCTCCCCGACAGGCGTATCGTAGCCGTCGGGTAACTCCATGATGAATTCATGGGCCGCCGCCGCCTGAGCGGCCTGAACGATCTCGTCCTGCCCGGCGTCCGTCCTCCCGAAGGCGATGTTGTCGCGGATCGTCCCGCTGAACAGCGTCGACTCTTGCAAGACGATCCCGATCTGGCCGCGCAACGACTCGAGGGTCACCTGGCGTATGTCGTGACCGTCGATGCGGATCTCGCCTTCCGTGGGGTCGTAGAAACGCGGGATCAGGTTGATGATGGTCGACTTCCCCGAACCGGTTCGGCCGAGGAGCGCCACTTGCTGGCCCGGCTCGGCGATGAAAGAGACCCGGTCGAGCACAGGCTTGCCGCCTCCGAAGTAGCGGAAGGTCACGTTTTCGAACTCGACGCGTCCGCGCACTTGGGGCAGGGAGGTCGCCTCCTGGGCGTCCGTCACATCACTCCGGGCGTCGGTGATCTCGAAGATTCGGGTGGCCGACGCGGAGGCTTGCGACATCTGGGTGATGATGAAGCCGAGCTGCGCCACCGGGATGAAAACGAAAGCCAGATAGAGGCTGAAAGTCTGCCACTCGCCAAGGGTCAGAGTCCCCAGGATGATCTGACGGCCGCCGAAGTAGAGAATGGCCGCCTGTCCGGCGCTGGCGATGAAGAAGACCAGCGGCATGAGGAAGGTCATCAACCGCATCACCTTGAGGATCTGGAACATGAAGTCATCGGCCGCCCGGCGGAAACGCTTCTCCTGCTCGGCCTCTCGGCTGAAAGCCTTGACGACCTTGATCCCGGCCATGTTCTCTTGCAGGATGGCGTTGAGCGCCGAGAGGCGGCGCTGAACGAGTTCGAACATCGGCCGCGCCTGACTCCCCATGGCCATGAAGAGGAGCAGCGCCGCCGGAAGAATCGGCAGGACGACCAGCGTCAGCCGCGGATTGAGGGTGAACAGGATCACAATAGCGCCCACCATCAGCACCAGGGCGCTCGTCGCCATCAACAGTCCCTGGCCGATGAACGTCCGCACCTTCTCGACGTCGTCCGTGGCTCGCACCATCAGCTGGCCGGTGTGATTGCGGTCGTGGTAGCTGAAAGACAGGCGCTGAATCCGGGCGAACAGGTCGTTGCGCATGTCGAAGGCGACGTTCTGCGAAACTCGCTCGCCCATGTACGCCTGGGCGAAGGCGAACAGGCCTCGGATCGCGGCGAAGACGACGATCAAGAGCCCGCTGATCAAGAGCGCCTGCACGGCGTTCTGGCCCGCCCGCGTCAGCTCTGCCAGAGTGATTCCCAGGCGGGAGGCGGCCGCCGCCTGCACGGCTTCGGGCAAGGATGCGACTTGCAGGGAGACGACGCCGCGCGTCATGGTGTCGAGCATGCGTTGGATGATCAGCGGGACCATCAGTTGGGCGCCGGTGGCCAGCAACAACGCGCCGTAGGCCATCGCCGTCTCGCGGCGGTAACGGCCGAGATAACGGACGGCGCGAGCCAGGGAGGAAGGGCTGCCAGAACGACGCTTCATGTGTTGGACCTGGCGATCGAGGGTTCGGGCTTGCGCTCCGCCTCCAATTCCTTGACCGCTTCCGTCATCCGGCGCAGCGCCTCGACGATGGAGGCCAGGTCGTCGGCAGGGAGGCGTCGTCCCAGCTCTCGCACCCAAGCGATGCGCGCCTCGAATCCGCGCCCCATCAGGCTGCGCCCTTTCGAAGTCAAGGTGACCTGGCGGACGCGCCGGTCGTTCGGATCTTCACTCCTCTCAATCAGGCCCATGCCGGACAATCGCTCGACGATCTGGCTGGCGGCGGCCGCCGTCAGGCCGAGCTCGTCGCTGATGCCGGAGATCTGGCACGGCCCGCGGTAATGCAACCGCATCAGCGTGTTGAGCTGGCTGGGCGAGAGCCCGGAGTCCTTCGTGGCCAGGATGAACTCGTGGGCCGAGCGCCGCATGAAGACCGTCGCCCAAGCTCGCACCGCGCTTTCGAACTCTCGTCGAGTGGCCATCCTCGCTCCCGGTAGTTAAGCAAAATTGATTATATCGCTCCCTTGACTGTCAAGGGACCTACCGGTTTGTCCGGCGCCCGCCCTTGGCCGGGGTGATCAAGCCTCTGGCTATGGCCCCGGTTCGTGAGACCCGCACCCCCTGGCACCGCCCGCCACGCCGCCCCGTTCTCTGCGCCCCTTCGGGCGTCCCCTGGGGACAGGGCGCCAAGGGCGGCGCACCCGAAGGGGTGAGCCTTCCCCCTCGCCCACGGCGGCGCACACACAGGGTGCACCCGAAGGGGTGCCCGAAGGGGTGAGGGCGAAGCGCGATGCGAAGCGCGATGCACAGGGACTCGCATCGGGGGCAAGGAGTAGATTGGGGCCGCCTTTGCACGAGCCGCTTCTGGATTGGCGCCTCTCGTTGAGTTAAGCCGCGAATGAGAGAAGGCAATCGCGTTTCATCGGCGGCGTATAATGCCGCCGGCCAGAAGTGGCCTTCCGGCGAATGCCAGACCTCGGAGACACTCAACCCGCCCGGACACGCCGGACTTCGACGCAGGTCGACAAGACCGGCCGGCGACGTTTCTCGAATCGGTTACTCGCCGTGTTCGGTGGCGCTTTCCTGGTGGCCGTGATCGCCAGCGCAGTCCTGGTCTACTTTGCCGTCCGCGAGGTCACGATCGGGTGGACCGCCACTGGGCTAAGTCTGTTCCAGCCGACGGCTGGCCCGGCTCCCGGCGAGACGGCGGCTCCGGGGGACACTCCCCAACCGTCCACCTTCGCCACCCCCGTGCCGTGGAGCGGGGCGGACCGCGTCACGATCCTCCTGATGGGGCTCGATTACCGCGACTGGGTGGATCAGCGAGGCTACCCGCGCACTGACTCGATGATGCTCGTCAGCATCGACCCGATCACGAAGCAGGCCAGCATGCTTTCGATCCCGCGCGATCTGTGGGTGGAAATCCCCGGCTTCGCTCACAACCGGATCAACACCGCCTATCCGTCGGGCGAGATCAACCGCCTTCCCGGCGGCGGCCCGGAGCTGGCGATGCGGACCGTCGAGTCGGTCGTCGGGGTTCCGATCCAGTATTACGCCGTCATCGAGTTCTCCGCCTTCGAGCGGATGATCGACGAAATCGGCGGGATCGACGTGCTGGTCCACGAACGAATGAAGATCTCGCCGATCGGCCGGCCGAGCATCTGGCTCGAGGCCGAGCCGAACCACCTCGACGGCCCTCAGGCCCTGGCCTATGCACGCATCCGCAAGATCGCCGGCGACGATTTCGGACGCGCCGAGCGGCAGCAGCAAGTGGCGATGGCGGTGATCGACCGGGTTGTGGGCTTCGACATGATCCCCACACTGCTCCTGCGTGCGCCGGCGTTGTGGGGCGAGCTTCAGAGCGGGGTCCGCACCAACCTGACCCTCGACCAGATGATCTCCTTCGGCTGGATGGCGGTGCAGATTCCCAAGGCCGATATCCATCGCGGCGTGATCGGCCCGCCCAACATGGTCGGCTTCCACACCCTGCCCGACGGTCAGCAGGTTATCCGAGTTGTGCCCGACCAGATCCGTATCCTGCGCGACCAGCTCTTCGCCGCGACGAGCGGCATCGGCCCGTAGCATGTTTACCGATCCCAGCCGGCCGACCCGCAAGTCAACGACACCGGCCTCCCCTGAAGAAACGCTTCCTGGGGTTGCCGCGCCACCGGCGGACCTGCGCCCCTGGATTCTGATTGGACTGGGGGTGGCGGCCGCCGCGGTCATCCTGCTTATCGCGGCGGGCTCGGGCTACCAGTCGGGGCTGGCTGCAGCTGAAGCGACGCGCTCCGGCGTGAGCTCCTCCGCTGCCGAGGAGCAGTTCAACCTGGGCGTCGAAGACCTACTCGCCGGCCGCTACGACCTTGCCCGTCAACGGTTCGAGTACATCCTGTCCCTCGATCCGGGCAACGCGGACGCCGCCGAGTTGCTCGATCGGGCGCGCGCCGCCCTCTTTGTGCCGACGAATACCCCAGGCCCGACGCCGACGCCCATCACACCGACTCCCACGCTCGACGTGGCCTCGCTAGAAGGCCTGTTCGGCCAGGCCCAGGCCGCCTTCGCCCAGGGGGACTGGGGACGGGTGGTGGAGGCGTCGCTCCTGATCCGGCTTCGCGATCCCCTGTTGCGGAGAGATGAAATCAACGCGCTCCTCGCTCAGGCCTTGCGGGCCCGCGGCGTCCAGCGGATCCTGGCCAGGGATTTCGAACTCGGGATGTACGACTTGGCTCTGGCCGAGCGCTTCGGGCCGCTCGACGGCGGAGCCCAGTCCTGGCGGAATACCGCAGCCTTCTATACTTTCGCCAACTCGTTCTTCGTCGTTGACTGGATTCGCGCGGAGGAGAACTTCGCTCAACTGTGCCGCGGAGACTTGTGGGATTCGTGCAGCAAGTATGCCCGCGCCGCGATGGAGTACGGCCATCTCTTGCTGGCCGCCGGAACGCCGTGCGCCGCGGCGACCCAGTACGACGCCTCGCTCGAGACCAGGTCGAATCCGCCGCTCGAGCCGACGGCGACGTACGCCGCCAGGCAGTGCCAGACTCAGATGGCGCCGACCAGCACGCCGACCGCCTCGCCGACTTGGACGATCGGCCCGAGCGAGACGCCCGGAATCACCGACACCGAAACGCCGACACCTCCAGGGGCGCCGAGTGACACGCCGACCCCCACACTTTCCCCGACAGAGACACCGACTCCTACGGAGACACCCTCTTGAATTAGTGATCAGTGACCAGTCACCAGTGACCAGTGACCAGTGACCAGTGATCAGTGATCAGTGACCAGTGACCAGTGAGCGATCTGCGACTGATAACTGATAACTGATAACTGATCGCTGCCTCCGAATCCGTCGACCACGAGGGCGGCCCGAGCGGCACCCTGAATGAGAAAGATGGGCCCCGGTCCTGAGTGGACGTCCGGTGTATACTCCTTTTCGCCAAACTCCATCCCGATTGTCCGGTTCGAGGAAGGGAGACAAATGCATGCCTGAACTTTCGGATGATCGTCCTTTGGGATTTCGGGGTGATCTGCCGCTCTCGCCCGAACAGGTCGAGATGATGCGCTCCCTGGCAGGGTACGACCTGTGGTTTGTCGAGGAGCGCCTGATCCGGAGGGGCTCGGTCCCTGCCGACAAAGTCAACGGGGCGGTCCTCGAGTTCAAACGGTACATGGCACTCGTCGGGCTGGGGTACCGCGGATTGGGCATGCTCAGCCCTGAGGTCGACGAGGTCTGGCATGCCTTCATCCTGTTCACGCGTGAGTACGCCGAATTCTGTCAGGCCGCATTCGGCTCGTTCGTTCATCATTTGCCCCGCACCAGCCGCTCGCCCCTGACGGAATCGAATGCCGACAACTTCCTCACAGCGTATAGCGAGGTGTTCGGTGAGGTTCCGGCGGCGTGGTATGGGGTTCGTCATGGCGGCCGATCCGCGATGGACGACGAGCCGTCTGGCTGCGGAACAGAGGACTGTACCGACGGATAGAGGCGTGATCCTTTAATCGACAGCATTGATTCTTAGAGTCGTGGCCCCACCCGCCCACTCCCCCTCACCCTTTCAAGGGGAGGGGGAGTGGCGTTGTTTGTTGGCCCCAAGCCCCTATACTCATCTCCTTCTATGAGGAGGGTTATCCCCAGGGTACGGCTGCATCGGCGGGACCGCGCAATTCGGATCCATTTCGCGGGTGGTAGAATGCTCGGCTATGCCGGAGGGAGGTTCGCTCATGACGGGTAACAGAAATTGGGTGTTCGCCGCATCTCTGCTTGTCGCGGCGGGATTGGTCCTTGGAGCGTGCTCGACGCCGACCGCCGCACCACCGACGGAAGCGCCGACGGCTCTTCCGACAGAGATCCCGGCGGCGACCGATACGCCGCCCGCTCCGGGTCCGACGGCGATGCCTGAAGTGGGTGTGCCGGTGATCGAGACACCGGCGTCCGGGGATCCGGCCGCCGTGGCCAACTACAACACCTACATCTATGGCGGCCCCGGCAAGGACTACGTGGTCTACGGTGCGTTTCTAGGCGGGGCGAGCGCCAAGGTCACCGGCGTGAGCCAAGACGGCTCGTGGTGGGTGGTCAGCATTCCGCCGGCGCCGAACGGCATGGGTTGGGTCGAAGGCCTTTGGGTGACAGTTTTCGGCACCGAAGGTGTGCCCGTGGTCGCAGCTCCACCTGTGCCGCCGACGACGGACATGGTGCCGCCCGGCCCAGGCGATCCTCAGGCGACAGCCCTTGTCAATACCTATGTGCGCACCGGCCCCGGAGCCACGTACCCCGCCTACGGCATCGCGCCAGCGGGTGTGACGGGACGGGTGATCGGCAAGAGCGAGGACGGAACCTACTGGGTCGTCCGGCTTGACCCTCAGAAGGTCGGCGCCGGATACGGGTGGGTGGGCGCTTCGACCGTGCAGGCGAGCAATGTCGACACCGTTCCGGTGATCCAGGCGCCTCCGCCTCCACAGCAGGTCGCACCTTCGCCCCCTGCCGGCGGGGCACCTTCAGCGACGGCTTTCGAATACGTCAATGTGCGGTCCGGGGCGGGCACCTGCTACGCCGTCTACGGCGTCGGTGCGCCTGGCGCCACCGCCGAAATCGCGGCCGTTTCGTCGGACGGGCAATGGTGGCAGATCAAAATCCCGACGAGCTTTAGCCCCGAGGGATTAGGGTGGGTCAGCTCGAGCTACGTTGTGGCGTTGAACGCCGACAGCGTCCCGGTGATCCAGGCCGAGGCGTGCCCTGAGGTACCTGTGCCTCCACCGGCGGAATACGCCTGCTCGCTCGTGTCGCAGACTCCGGCTGACCACACAACGCTGTCGCCAGAGACGGTGTTCGAAATCACGTGGGTCGTGATGAACACCGGGAATGAAGCGTGGACCGATGCCGTGCTCCAATTCATCATGTCAGGCGCGGGCGGGGCGTTGCATACGGGCCCGGACTCGATCGACATCCCCGACGGCGTGGGCGCTGGCGACACCTATGACGCTACTGTCCCGGCGTTCGTACCGGCCGACGCGGGGGCCTATGGGGATCTCTGGCAGATCCTCTCCGGCGACACCGCGGTTTGCGAGTTCTGGGTGATCATCGACGTCGCAGAGTAGCCCGAGCCCTGTCGTCGCGTCGAGCGACGACGCGGTGTAAATGACGAAACCCGGTTTCTTAGGAAACCGGCTTTCTTTTTCCTCAGGCGCCCCCGCCGGGACTCGAACCCAGACCAGCGGCTTCGAAGGCCGCTGCTCTATCCATTGAGCTACGGGGGCTCAGCTCGCGGATTATAACGGGCTTCCGGGACCCGATCGCCCTTGTTGGAGGCGGAGGGAGTCGGAGTGATGGCGGTGAGACGAAGCGCGAAGGCGACACACAACGATGCTCGCCTGCCCACGAGAGGGCAGGCGAGCATCGGTAGGTGCGTCGCCGCGAACGTGTGGCTTGTGTTACGGGGCGGAGTCAGGGTAACCGGGGACCTGCTTGCGTCGCAATCCGCCTCCACCGAGAGTGGCTAGGTCGAGAACCAAGGCCGCGATGACAATTGCCCACTCGAGAGCGCCGCCGACCGGGAAGAGCAGGACGTAGGCCAGAGTTGCCCAGGGCACGAAGATCAGCCCGAGCAGAGGCCAGATGACCGTATCGAACGCAGTGTTCACTCGAACTGGTGCCAGCAGCCAGAAGATTAGGAAACCCAACCGCGGCCCAAAGAATCCGACGGCCAAGACAAAGCAACACATAGCATTCTCCTCCTCAGATGTGTTGTACTCCGGGCTCGCCCTCTTTTCACGCCCGGCAATCCCCCGAAGGGGATCGCCCGATCAAGCAGCTCGGCCCCGGCGGGGCGATCGAACGGCGAGCCCGGAGCGATCTACGGAGCGGCGGACCCGCTTACGCGCCCGCCGGCTTCTCCATCCCGAACGCCTTCTTGGTGCCGGGCAGCATGATGTAGAGCAACACCAAGCCGTTGAGGATGATCGCCGCGTTCACGTCATACCACTCCGCGCCGCCGACCAGCGACATGAAGTTGATGATCAGATTGAACACGGTGATGATCGCCAGGAAAAGCCAGGCCTGCGGATTCACACTCAGCAGCATTTGGGTCAACCAGAGGTAAACCCAAGCCAGCAACCCGTACATGAACGCGTACCACAGAGCGCCCGACACCTTGATCCCTGGGCCGATCCCCAGGCCCAAGAAGCGGAGGGCGGTGAACACTGCCAGAACTGCGAAGAATCCGGAAACAATAGCGAGCAGGGTGATCCCAAACGGTCTCTTCATCTCTTCTCCTCTAGGTTGGAATGGGGGTTGGAATCTCAGGGGCCGGCCCCATGAGTATACAGCGATTCGATTCGGCGCAACAGGCCCCCGGGTCGGGCGTCCCAAGGATCCTTCACGACCTCGCGGCCAACGATGAGCCGGCGGTCCTCCCGGGATCTGCGATCCCATCTCGCGCTGGTAAGACGCCTCAGAACGCCGGGATGACATCCTCCGGAATGTGGGCCAATTGCTGGTGGGCCCGGATCAGCCTGCGCTGGACGCCTTCCAGGGCGAGCCGCAAGTGGGGATCCTGGCAGGTGAGCAGGGCGGCGCGCAGGTCCTCCTGCGCCCCGTCGATTTCGAGCATGACCTGCCAGCGCCGGCTGGAAAGCTCGCTGCGGATCGAACGCAAGAGCTCGACCTGCTCCTCCGAGAAGGCCTTGCCGCGCTCCAGGCGAATGCGCCGTATCTCTTCGCTGCTC
>Ga0184639_10001134_pt1 | contig 11311 bp, 12 predicted proteins | sample PLM31_170_b2_FD_133155 | JGI IMG/M metagenome (GOLD analysis project Ga0184639, IMG submission 133155) | Groundwater sediment microbial communities from an aquifer in East River, Colorado, USA - PLM3-1_170_b2 | ecosystem: Environmental > Terrestrial > Soil > Riparian zone | place: USA: East... | reverse complement strand
TTACTTAACGCTAGGTATGTTTGTCAAGAGAAATCTGCAAGCGATTGAGACTCCCCTTGAGGATGTTTTTAGAGGGCGCGGATCCTGTAGGCCCGAGGGCTGAGAGGCCGGAAAGACTCCGTGAACTGCCGGCAGTTCTACTCATCTGGCTGCCGCCGATCCGTCTACAGGCGAATTGTTCCACCCAAAGCCAAAACACACCACCAGTGACAGCCTGCGGCTCGAGAGCACGCTCGGGCGCCCTACCTGGCAACTGAGACATTGGTGTGTGTCCCTGGCTGGGGGCAGGGGGTAAGGGTGTGGGTGGTAATTGCGGAGCGGGGCCACCGCACACCCCGAATCGGGAGAGCCGACTTTCTTGTTTTGCATTTGTGATTTATTTTTTTCTCGGTTGATATTTTTTATTTTCAGAAATATTTCCCAATCCGCACTCTAATTAGAGTGGTAGATTGTGTCTGCTCGACATCCAAATGTGGACGTCGTGTCTCGCGCCAGGACGTGGGCTCTTAGCTCGAATTCGCGGCAGGCTTGCGGAAAATACCTCTGGCGCGCGGGCTCAGAATCAAGCGACCTTCGAGCCCCCCTCATTGCCTAGAGGAAGTCGGACTTGCGAAGGCCTCGGGAGAAGCGAACAACCGGATTCACATCCGAATTCGGACGTAGCGCTTGCGCGCTCGCGCCTCGGCAACTGCCGATATCAGGAGGAGTTGTGAAAATGGTTGGTGGGCGCGGGTGGGATTCAAACCCACGAATGGAGGTTTTGTAGTTCTGTGGTCAGCAGCTAAATAGTTCATTTTCCTGGGCGATTCCGTCGGTTCCTACCGCCCCAATGGGCTCTCCTAGCCGGGTTTTGTTAGCAACTTGTTAGCAGCTTCAGGCTTGCCCCAGGCCTGCCGCTCGGAGTGTGGCTTCATCCGGGCCGCGCTCGGTGCAGCAATAGGCCAGCTTGCCGTTGATCGCCACGGCGGGGACGGAACGGATGCCGAAGCTCTTCACCCGGCTAGCCACGGCAGAGTTCTTCGTGTTGAGAACCGTGACGCGAGTACCCCCGAATAGACCGGCCAGCAAGCAGGACACCTGCTAACCCGTTTCCGCTGTGGTGAGTTGGTCGGGGACTGCGGCCGCGCCGGAGTGTTTCCTCTTCCCAAAAATCCAGAGACCCGCCCGCCAGGCCAGCAGGAGCCCGAGGATACCGGCGTAGGTCAGCGGCATACGATGGTCGGATTTCACAAGCCAGTAGTAGTGGACCACGCCTGCTGCCGCGCTGAGGTAGATCACCCGATGTAACATTTGCCAGCGCCTTCCTCCTAGGCGGCGTATCCAGCCGGCCGTGGAAGTGATCGCAAGGGGGATCAACAGTAGGAACGCGGCAAACCCTACGGTGATGAAACGTCGTATGGCTACATCCTTCCACATCTCCGCCAGATCAAAAAACTTGTCGAGCCAGATATAGGTGGTGAAATGCAGGCAGGCGTAAAAGAAAGCGAAGAGCCCGAGCATGCGCCGGAAGCGGACGAGTTGCGGCAAGCCCAGCATCCTCCGCAGTGGCGTGACGGCTAGAGTAATCAGGAGAAACCGCAGCGCCCAGTCCCCGGTGGCGTGCGTGATGAATTCAATGGGATTGGCAGTGAGGTCGCCGTGGAGTCCTCTCCACGCCAGCCAAGCGAGCGGCCCTAGGCACAGGAGAAAGACAGGTATCTTCGTCCACTTGCTCGACAGTATGGAGTTCATGCAGCGCTCCCGGGTCAGTAGTACTTCCGCAGGTCCATCCCACTGTAGAGACTGCCCACTTGGTCGGCGTACCCGTTGAACATCAGCGTGGGCCGCTTGAAGAACTCTCCCAAACGGCGTTCTTTGGCTTGGCTCCAGCGCGGGTGGTCTACGTTGGGATTCACATTGGAGTAGAAGCCGTATTCGCGCGGGTTCGCCAGGCTCCAGGTGGTCGGCGGCTGGTCTTTGACGAAGCGGATGCGCACCAGCGACTTGATGCTCTTGAAACCGTACTTCCAGGGCACCACTAGGCGCACCGGTGCACCGTCCTGGTTCGGCAACGTCTCGCCGTACATCCCCACGCAGACAAGCGTGAGTGGGTGCATGGCTTCATCGAGGCGCAGGCCTTCGACATATGGGAACGGAATGCCAGCGTAACTTGCCTGGGGCATCTGAGCCGGGTCGTAATAGGTTTCGAAGGCGACGTATTGAGCCTTCGGTGTCGGCTCAGCCAGCTTGGCGAGCACGCTAAAGGAGTAGCCGATCCACGGCACCACGATGGACCATCCCTCAACGCAACGGTGCCGGTAGATGCGCTCCTCGAGTGCGGCGAGCTTGAGGATCTCCTGGATGTCGAGCTTGCGGGGCTTTTTCACCTCGCCTTCGACCGACACGATCCACGGCGAGGTCCGGAAGTTTCGCGCATTCACGGCGGGCTCTTCTTTGCCTGTACCGAACTCGTAGAAGTTGTTGTAGTGCGTCACGTCGCTGTACGGCGTCTGTTTTTCGTTCGTGCTGAACGGCCCCTTGACCACTCCGCTGAGCTTGGTGGTGGCCAGCACGCCCGGGGGCCTCACGAGATTCCACAGTTTTCGCCCGACTACCAGCGCTCCGCCGGCGAGCGACAGGCCCGCGAGGAACTTCCGCCGGTTCAGATACACTTGCCTCGGCGTCACGTCGGAATGGCTCACCTCCTGCTCCCGCTTGATCAGCATGTATGCCCTTCTGCAGCCGTTGATGTCGCAGAACACTATTGCCACTGATTAGATGCCCTTTCAGCCCGGTGGATGCAGGAATTCGCGGCCCCGATCGCACTTCATGCACGTTTGAGACAGAAAAGTGCGAATCCAAAAGCAGGTTCTTGAATCTATTGTTTGTGGGCGTGCTGTTGCGGCAGTAGGAAGAGAATTGTAAGCTCTCCGCATGTGGCGTTGTTCCATCTTCGCGTCGGCCCTCGGGGCTCTCTTACTTGGCGCGCCGGTCATGGCGTGTCTGGTGCCGACCGCACAGCTTTCCGCTGAGGAGAAGCAGTGTTGCAAGGAAATGGCCGGAGACTGCGGAACAAGCTCCAGCATGCCAGATTCGCATTCCTGCTGCGATACCGTGGTTCGACCCCACAACGATCTATTACCTTCCGCGTCGGTACCTCTATCCGCCGCGCACTCCAACCGGATAGCTTTTGACACTCCTCTAGCGGTTCCGAAGATCGAAGGCCTTGACCGGTTTGGGTTTTTGTTGGTCCGCGCCCACGCTCCGCCTGGTTCAGCTCTTGAAGCCTCCTCTCCTCTGAGAATCTAGCCCGCCTTTCGGTTCCTTCCCAGGACAATCTCTCGGTGTGTGTTGTCGAACCTTTATTCTTGGAGAAGAAGCATGAGCGTCACGCTCTTGACTACAAGAGGAGCCGTGCATGATTAACCGTCTCATCGAGATTTCGCTCCGCAATCGTTTCCTCGTAGTCTTGCTCTGGATTGGTATCGCCGGCTGGGGGTGAGCGGCGTCACCTTCTACCGGTGGAAGGCGAAGTACGGCGGGTTCGAGGTGAGCGAAGCCAAGCGGCTGCGGGCGCTGGAGGAAGAAAACCGGCGGCTGAAGCAGATCGTGGCGGAGCAGGCGCTGGACAACCAGGCGTTGAAGGCGGTGCTGTCAAAAAAGTGGTAGGCCCGCAGGCGGGGAGAGAAGCGGTGCGCGTCGCACGAGAAGAAGCGCGTCTCAGCGAGCGGCGCGCCTGTGGGCTGATCGGAGTGGGCCGCGCGGGAGCGACGACGGTGCGTTGCGCGAGCGGTTACGGGAGCTGGCGGCGGAACGGCGGCGCTTCGGTTACCGGCGGCTGCACGTGCTGCTGGTGCGGGAGGGCTGGGTGGTGAACCACAAGCGCGTGTATCGGCTGTATTGCGAAGAAGGCCTGCGGGTAGGGCAACGGAAACGCAAGCGGGCCGCGGCGCACGAGCGCGGGCCGCTTCCTGCGCCGGTGCGACCGGACCAGGGCTGGTCGATGGATTTTATGGCCGATGCGCTGGCGACCGGGCGGCGATTCCGCACGTTGAACATCGTGGATGAGTACACGCGAGAAGCGCTGGCGATTGAGGTGGACACGTCACTGCCCGGTGTTCGGGTGGTGCGGGTGCTGGAACAACTCCGGCAGCAAGGACGGAAGCCGGAGTGGATGGTGACCGACAACGGGCCAGAGTTCACCGGGCAGGCGCTGGACCGGTGGGCGTACGAGAATGGGGTACGGCTGGAACCGATCCGGCCGGGACGGCCAATGGAGAACGGATACATCGAGAGCTTCAACGGGAAGATGCGGGAGGAATGCTTGAACGAGAACTGGTTCGTGGACCTGGCCGACGCGCGGGAGCGGATCGAGGCGTGGCGGGTGGACTACAACACGCGGCGCCCGCACAGCGCGCTGGGCTACCAGACGCCGGTCGAGTTCGCTGCCCGAGATGCGGCTCTCCGGTCGCCTCCGGCTCCCTGCGCGCCGCATCTCGGCCCCATTCTGGCAGGAAACGTGGTAGAAAGACCCCCAGAAGTTACATTATGACTGGACTAGAAATGGGGGGCAGGTCAGTTTGCTATCCTGTTCCATCTTCAATTTGATAGCGCAACTTTGCTGACCGCGCCGTGTGTCATGAACGACTACCATTTCTCACCGGAGTAGGGCACAAAATTGGGCACAGTTGTTGCCCTCCACGCAGTTGCTCCAGGCTGGGGAGCGAACTCGCAGTCTGGAAGCTTGCTCGAATTGACAGCTGGGTCTTCTACCGCGGGATATATTTCAGCGCTGCACTGAGGTCGCACCAAAAGGTGCTCGGAGCGGCTCTCCTATCTCCTTGATTCTCAAAGAGGCTTTCTTGCGCTTGCTGCGTGTGTCAAACCATGTGTTTTGGCGCATCTTGGGGCGGGCATGTTCACGAACAACCCTGTGCTGATTGCGAGGCTTGACGGGATGCCCCTCAATGAGAACTCCCAACCCATACGCGGTGATTGCGTTCCGGTCTAGAAGTCTGCCATCAGGCCGAGGCCAATGGAGACGCGATTGTAAAAGTTGAAGAGCGCGACCGCCATCACAGTTTCAAATAGCTGTTGCTCATTCCAGCCGGCATTGCGCACGGCGTCCACGTCAGCTTTGGTGATGTCCGCGGGCCTTCGCGTCAGCTTGTCGGCGAACCGGAACAGGGCCTGCACCTTGGGCTCCACCGGGGCATTGGCGTAGTCAGTTGCCAGCTTGCGTCCGAGGGCCTTCTCCACGCCCAGCGGACGCAACAACTCCATGTGCAGCGCCACACAGTATGAGGACGTGTTTGCGCCGCTTACTACCAGGCCGATTTGCTCTTTGATCGTCTGAGGCAAGGCGTTATCCGCGGTGATTCCACCTCCAATGGCAAGTTGGGCCTCGATCAGATTCGGTGCGTGCCCCTGAGCTAGAAAATAGTTCGGAACGAATCCCATCATTTTGCGGATCGTTTCGTACAATGGCCTCAGCTCGGCTCCGGCTTGCTCTTCTGGTATTTGCTTCACATAGGCCATGGGCCACCTCATGCGGAACGAGAAAGAGGGGAGCGGAGCCGCAATGCTACGCGGCAGCACCATCGCCGGTCAAGTTAGAGTGCTCGTCCAGATGCACTCCCGCTGACGCAGTTGCTGGTCCAGCGCTGGCGGCTGTCAGGAGCTGGGGCGACCTTGCAAAAGTCTTCGCTGTGGGTGCGCTCCACCTCGACCGGGTCCCCGGGCTCGGCCACGCGCGAGTTGCGCGGCTTGCGCACTCCCCAAGGCAGTGCACGGAGTCGCCTCCCGGGCGAACTCTTTCAGCGCGGCGGCCCGGCCAGCAGTCCGCGTTGCTTCAACCGCGTCAGGATGTGCCCCAACATGGATGTCAAGCGCCCTCCAGTCCCCAAGGAAGTTTTCTGAATCCCGCGAGGGGCCGCTGCCTCTAATAGTGAGTGGCACCGGGCGCATTGGAACCCAAGACGAGTGTGCTACCCTCCTCCCACAGCCCGGCAAGACCGGGGCTGGAAGAAGGAAGGCCGTTGCGGTGAGTTCTGCGCATCCGAACCCGATCCCTTCCTCGGTGGTTAAGGAGGACGAGTCGCAGTTGGTGGCGGCCGCCAAGTCCGGCGACGCGGCGGCGTTCACCGAGCTGGTGAACCGTTACTCGTCCAAGATCTTCCGACTGACGCGGAACATCACGCAGAACCGGGAGGATGCCGAGGACGCGATGCAGGAGGCGTTCCTGAAGGCGTACGAGCACCTGCAGGGGTTCCAGGGAGACTCGCGGTTTTACACCTGGCTGGTGCGGATTGCGGTGAACGAAGGGCTGATGCGGCTGCGAAAGCGGCGGCCAGGCCAAGTGTCGATTGACGACCCGGTGGAAACCGACGAAGACCTGATGCCGCGGGAGATCGAGGACTGGGGGCCTTCGCCCGAGCAGCAGTACGCGCAGACGGAACTGGCGCAGATCCTGTCTGAGGTGATTGACAAGCTCGACCCGGAGTACCGCATCGTCTTCGTGCTGCGCGACATTGAAGAGCTATCGACGGAAGATACGGCCCAGTTGCTGAGGCTGTCCGTGCCGGCGGTGAAATCGCGGCTTCTGCGCGCACGGTTGAGACTGCGTGAGAAGCTGAACCGTCATTTCAAAGGGAGTGTGCCAAATTGAATTGCCGAGGACTCATTCGCGAACTTTCGAACTATCTGGACGGGGAGCTCGACGCCGGCCTGAAGGCTGAGCTCGAGCGTCACCTGGAGCACTGTGACGACTGCCGCATGGTGGTTGACACGACCCGGAAGACCATCCATGTCTTCTGCCATACAGAGCCCATTCCCCTGCCGGATGAGGTGCGCACCCGCTTGCAGCGGGCGCTGGAACACCGGCTACAGAAAAGCTAAGGAAGCTGCCCGTCGTCCGCGTGCCGAATTCCCTCCCGCGGTCGTTTCTCAAGTACTCTCCCTAGGACACCGCCCTCAAAAATGACTGACCACTGAAGGCGAACGGCTTTTCAGCCGCAGTGTTCCCAACGGGGGACGCGGAAGCAAATGCTGCGCTCGACGGCATGCTCGCGAATCCGCGGGGCCAGAGCGACACCGCGGCCAAATCCGCGAGATCGCAGAAAAAAACTGAATCCAACGCTGGGGGTGCTCATCAAAGCAGGCGGGTCGACAGTTCAATTCCCAGACGGTTTGACCTGATTCCTGTGTGGTTCGAAGCCACACGATGAAGACAAAAGGAGAACCATTAATGTTTCACACGCAAAAGATCCGCTCGTTTGGCGTTCTGCTCGTTGCAGCGCTCGTGGCGTTATCCCTGATAGCGGGCGCCGCCACCGTCGCGGCCGCGCCACAGATGCACACCAGCAAGCCCTTCATGGGGCCCAAGGCCAACAAGGGCACTGTGACGCACACGAAGAAGGACGGCAAAAACGTCCTCACACTCTCGGACGACTTTGTCGTACCAGATACACCTGACCCGCATTGGATGGTAGTGGATTCGAAGGGCACTACCTTTCTCTTGGCCAAGCTCAAGATCAAGAACGACGGATACAACAAGAGCATCACTCTTCCGGTCTACGTTCACGATATCTCCAAGGTAATCATCTGGTGCGCGTGGGCCGAAACCAATCTGGGCGAAGCCAGTTTCGATAAAGCGGTCAAGTAAATCCCAACAGCCCGCGCGCCGGCCGGACCCGGTGTCCGATCGGAGGTCGCGGCTCTCGATGAGCAAGGAGCGAAAGAGGTGAGGAACACCATGGCGATCAACGACATTTTCATCCCAGCGCTTCCGATCGATCTGGCAGGCAACCTTGACTCCGCTTCCGGCGCCGCCGGAGCTGCCCTGATCAACGCACAGTGGGCGCTGACCGCAGCCCTTCTCCGGAGCGCTCTTTCGGCAAACGAATTCGACAGTGCACGAAAGCCGGCCACCCGGTACTACAGCGCCCCGCGCAACAACGCTTCCGCTCCACAATGGAGCAAAGAAAACTAAGACCGTTCATTCGAATCTTGGAGAAAGAAATGAAAAGCTCAATTTTCAGATGGCTCGGCCCCGCGCTGATGGCGCTGACAACCTTTGCCGCGACCGCCCAGGCGCAGGTCGCCGACAAGAAGTCCTTGACGCTTGACGGCGCCCGGCAAGTGATCGCCGCTGCCCAAGCCTATGCGAAGCAGAACAACGCCCCCGGCGGCGTGGTCGCCGTCGTAGATGAGGGCGGCAACCTGATGGCTCTCGAGCGCCTGGACGGCACTTTCGCTGCCGGCGCCAACATCTCCATCGGCAAAGCACGGACCGCCGTATTGTTCAAACGTCCAACGAAGTTCTTTGAAGACATCATTCGCAACGGCCGCACCCCGATGATTGCCCTCAACGATTTCACCCCTCTTCAAGGCGGCGTGCCGATTATCGTGGATGGCCAGGTCGTCGGCGGTGTCGGCGTCAGCGGCGCTGCCAGCGCCCAGCAGGATGAAGAGCTGGCCATCGCCGGTGCGAATGCACTGGCCAGTCCGGCAAGCGCGCCGACCGCCAAGCCCGTGACCTACTTCGATAAAAACAAGGTAACTGCTGCCTTCTCTCAGGGCGCCGTCCTGCTCGACGGCACCGGCCGCAACTACATGGTCCATGCCAGCCGTCGCGAAAAGCCCGGCATGGCCGAAGTGCACGTCAAGGACACCGATATCATCTATGTGCTCGAAGGCACGGCCACATTTGTTACCAGCGGGATTGTTGTGGAACCGAAGACCACTGCGCCCGGCGAGATCCGCGGTGCCTCCATCCAGGGCGGTGAGACGCGACAGCTCGTCAAGGGCGACGTCATCGTTGTCCCCAACGGCACCCCGCACTGGTTCCAGCAGGTCAGCGGGCCCTTTCTCTATTACGTCGTGAAGGTGCGTTAACCATGACACAGACTCTGGCAGGACTAGATGTCGCGACCGACAGTAAGGACAAACGGATGAAAGCCATCGCCGTGACTCCCGGCAAACCCAACACCATTCATCTCCGTGAAGTGGCCAAACCCCGTACGGAGGAAGTCCCGGGCGGGCGCGGCGTGCTGGTGAAAATCCTGCGCGTCGGCGTAGATGGCACAGATAAAGAGATCAACGCCGCCGAGTACGGCGCTGCGCCTCCTGGCGACGACTACCTCATTCTTGGCCATGAGAGCTTTGGCCGTGTCGAGGCGGTCGGCCCAAGCGTTACCGAATTGAAGCCCGGCGATTTTGTTGCCGCTACAGTCCGCCGGCCGGGTTTGAGCATCTACGACCAGATCAGTACTTATGACATGACCACCGACGACACCTACTTCGAGCGCGGGATCAACCTCCGCCACGGCTTTCTCACGGAGTACATCGTGGACGACCCCGAGTATCTGGTCCGCGTTCCAGAGGGGTTGAGGCACGTTGGTGTGCTGATGGAACCAACCAGCGTCGTCGAGAAGGGCATTGCTCAGGCCTATGAGATCCAACGCCGCCTGCGCGTTTGGCGACCGCGCCGCGCCGCGGTGCTGGGAGCCAGCACGCTGGGCCTGCTCGCCACGCTGGTCCTGCGCCTCCGCGGTCTCGAAGTGGTCACGCTGGGCCTCAGGAAAGCACCCTATTTGAATTCGACCCTGATTGAACAGGTCGGCGCGCGCTACGTGAGCACGCAGGAGATATCGCTCACCGAGGCGTCTAGGCAGTTCGGCCCGTTCGACATCATTCTCGAAGGCACTGGCTTTTCGCCGCTGGTATTCGAGGCGATGGATGTGCTGGCCAAGAACGGCGTCCTTGTCATGGTTAGCGTCACCGGCGGCAGCCGGAAGGTAGAAGTCCCTGCCGACCGCATCAACTTGGGCTTCGTGCTGGGCAATAAGGTTGCCGTGGGGAGCGTCAATGCCAATCGCGAATACTTCGAACTGGGCGTGAAAGATCTTTCCACCGCGGAACTTGCCTACCCGGGCTGGCTCAGCAAGCTGCTGACGCACCCGGTGAAGGGCCTGGAGAACTACCAAGAGTTGCTCAACACGCTGACCACGGCCAAGGGCGCAATTAAGGTCTACTGCGAGGTTGCGCCTCTGTAACGCAGAAGGCCGCCCGCAGGAGTTTCAAGGAGAAGTCTGTCATGAAGTTCAGCCGGATTCTTTCTCTAGCGTTGGTGATCCTGGCGACGGCCAGCCTTGCATTGGCCGATCTGCCGACCAAGCGAGTCTTGACTCTGGCCGCCGCCAAGAAGATCGTTGCCGCCGCAGAAGCCGAAGCGCAAAAGCGCGGCAGCACGGTGGTGATAGCTGTCGTGGACGATGCCGGCCACTTGATTTTGCTCGAGCGGCTTGACGACACGCAGGTCGCCAGCGTCGAAGTCGCAATTGGCAAAGCGCGTACTGCGGCCATCTTCCGGCGCCCGAGCAAGGATTTTGAGGATCAGATTCGCAATGGCCGCGTCGCCGCGCTGGCGCTCACTGGCGCCACGCCGCTGCAGGGCGGCGTACCCATTCTGGTGGACGGCAAAGTGGTCGGCGCGATCGGTGTGAGCGGGAATACGCCGCAGGAAGATGAGGACATCGCCAAAGTGGGAGCAGCAGCCACGCTGGATGCGATTCGATGAGGCCCGGAATGAGGGCTCTGATTCGCTCCATTCTGGTCCTGCCGTTTGCGGCCGTGGCCGCCTGGCAGGCCTCGGCGCAGGTGGTTCCGGCGGTCACGCCCGACGCGCCAGCCGGACGTCCTGTCGCTGTAATCAATTTGGCCACACCCGAAGGCGTCTCACTGCTGAAGGGTCAGTGGCGGTACAGCGACACCAAGATTGTGGAAGTAGATCACCGCAGTCCGGGACCGGACTTGCGTCCGTCTGGGCCGCCGAACCGAACCTACAATCTCACACCGCTCGCCGGCGCGACCGATTTTGACGACTCACATTGGGAGGCGATTCCGCCCTCAGGACTCGAGAGCCGCCGCGGGAACGGGCGCCTCTGGTTCAACTGGTATCGAATCAAGCTGACGTTGCCGGAGAAAGTCGGCGCGTTCGACGTGACCGGCTCGACAGTCGTATTCGAACTCGTTGTGGACGACTACGCTGAAATCTGGGTCAACGGCAAGCTTTCGCCATTTGCGCTGGGCCAGACCGGTGGGCCAGCCATCAAAGGTTTCAATGCGCCCAATCGGGTCGTGCTCACGAACAATGCCAAGCCCGGAGATCAATTCCAGCTCGCTATCCTCGGCGCGAACGGACCGCTTTCGAATCCGCCGGTCAACTTCATCTGGATTCGTTCGGCGACGCTCGATTTCTTCAAGCCTGGAACGGCCGGAAACATTCAGACCGTAAAGGTTGAGATTGACCGCAAAGATCACGCGCTCGACG
>Ga0184639_10001132_pt1 | contig 11315 bp, 10 predicted proteins | sample PLM31_170_b2_FD_133155 | JGI IMG/M metagenome (GOLD analysis project Ga0184639, IMG submission 133155) | Groundwater sediment microbial communities from an aquifer in East River, Colorado, USA - PLM3-1_170_b2 | ecosystem: Environmental > Terrestrial > Soil > Riparian zone | place: USA: East... | reverse complement strand
GTCGTAATCTGCTGGAGCGTTTGCGTTTCTAGGTTCACGAAAGCGACCAAAGGCCACACGCCGACGGGCTCCCACACAACCGGGTACTGGTACAGCGTGTAAAGGTCGATGGCTTGCTCAAGGCGCTGAACTACGCTCACCTCGATTAGACACACGGCTTCCTGGTCGCTCGCGGTGAGACTCGATGTCTTGGTTCGTCCGAACAGACCCGCGCCTCTAGGCCCAATACTGGGGCACTGGAGCACCGGGTACGGCTCTTCGCCGTGTCCGAACCATGGGCTGAACTCTGGTGGGAGTTCGTGATTCAGCGCGCCTCGGCCAATCAGCACCCGTGCGCGAATCACATTGATTGGCTGCAGAGCAACTGAGTTCACGATCGCGAGTGGGAAGCCCGCAAGAGCTTCGCTCTCGACGAACGAACGGAACCATGCCTGCTGCCGCACGACGAGCCCGACTGATGTCTGTGACATATTTGTACGGAAGGCTCGGCTGGCGTCGACTCAGGCTGTCTGACCCGTCAAGTGACCAACTCGTACTCTATACAGCGGACCTGAGGAAAAGCTCTCCCGAAGAGACTCTACTTGTTCCAGGTCGGCCCATCTATGAGTAGGCTGATCAGCCTATCTCGCTGGTGAAGCCTTCAATGATTGCGGCGATTCTCTCGTTCCAAGGACTTGTCAAAGGTCTCCATTCCCAGCCGTGGCCGACAAACACTGGTCAGTCTAGTCCTGTTAGGGTAGCAGACGATCTGGGCTCATTCCGAGCAGCTCATCGCTGCAAATCATGGTAGTGCTGACATTGCTGTGCCCAAAATTGTGCCCGCGAGCGCCCAAAATCTACCCCAAACTACCCCGCCCGCGTCTTCTTCTCGAGCCCCGCCACGATTCGGTCGATGGCCGCGTCGAAGTCGGCCAGCTCCACCGCATTCTTGCCCTTCCGTGCGGCCAAGAGCGCGGCCTCGTTCACCAGGTTCGCCAGATCGGCACCCACGAACCCCGGGGATATTCCCTTGGGAGAACCTGTCAAGCGGGCCGTAGCGATTCAAGCCGCTGAACCACCTGGTCATGCAAAGGGCTGCCCGAACCGCCCGCGGTGGGCCACCTCGGAGAGCCGCTTGCGCTGCTTCTTGCCCCGGCCGATAGCCCGAGCCGGATGACCGAACGGAACTATGGCCAACACGTCTAGGTCATCCGGGATGCCCAGGAGCGGCTTGACTTCGGTCAACCCGAGAAAGCCCACCCAGTTCGAGCCGACCCCTTCTGACCACGCCGTCAAGATCATCGATTGGATTGCGCGGCTCGCGTCGGAGACCGCAAATCTTGTCTTCTCAATCGCCACGACAATCGCCAGCGGTGCCTGCGCGATATACGGCCCCGTTTGTGCCAATGCGCCTAGTTGGCGCAGCGTATTGGGGTTCTCGACGACTATGAAATGCCAGGGTTGGCCGTTCATGCTGCTCCCGGTCAGTCGCCCCGCCTCGACGATCCGCCGAACGACATCCGGCGGCACAGGTTTATTCTGGTAAGTGCGCACGGCCAGCACCGTGCGTACGGCCTCGAACACTTCCATCGGTTGCCTCCTGTCTGAATCTAGAGATAAGGGCGCCGGGCCAACGCACTCATTGTGAAGTGGAGCAATGTGCTAACGACGCGCTGCGTCGTCCGATCCGGCGGGGTGACGATTGGAGCACGGGCTCACACATACTACGTGCCGTCCACCTCATCGTGCGTGACCGACCATTCCTCAGTCCCCCACGCTGTGATCTGCCAGGCATCCTTGACCCCCGGCGCGGGCAGCCAATTGGGCAACGGCATGAGCAGGCGGTCTGCCAACCCACTCACGAACGGCTCATACATCTGCCGCAGGCGCGTCAGCTTCTTGTCCGCCTCCGGCCCCTCCCGTAGCGGCACTCCGGCCCTTGCCAGCAGGGCCCGCAACTGCGCGAGGTCGGCCGGCGGCAGGCGCCCAGGGTAGTGGGCCTTCGGCCGCGTGCCAAGAATGTGGCTGAGGTCAGCGGCCGCATGGCGCGCCATGGCAAACGTCAAGCGCGCGGGCCGGGTCGGCGCGCCATCAATCCCCACAATGATCAAGGCGGCGACATCCAGAATCGTGGTGAGCCCTGCGAGCCAGGATTCGTGCTCATGCTGGGAGCGATAGTAGGCAAGGATCGGGTACGAGAGGTGACTTTCCAGCAGCTCCGCCGACCAGCGCTCCCACTCCATCAGCAATTGGGCCAGTGCGGGCTCGAAGTCCTCTCCGACGTGGCGGTGGAGCAGCTCGGCCGCGCTCGGTGGCGAGCCCGCGCGCGCGTCGAGTAAAGACACGTTGACCTCGCGCTGGGAGAACGCTTGGTAGAGCACCGGCATATAGGAGATGATGAGCGCGAGAAAGGCGAATCCCATCCCGGCTTCCAGCACGACGAGAACGCGCCCGATCGCCGTATGCGGCAGGACATCGCCGAGCCCAAGCGTAAAGAAGGTCGTCCCGCTGGCATACAGGGCCGTCCCGAAGCCCGCGTCGCCAGCAGTCGTGGCCAGCTTGGCGCCGAGGCCCCACAGCACCAGCGCAAAGCCCCCGACCAACGCCGTGGCCCATACTCCTATGAGCAGCATGAGCGCGAAGGGGCCATAGAAGCTCAAGTAGCTTTCGCGGCGTTCGCCGCTGCGCCAGTGCCGCCGAGCTGGCCAGGACCACAGCTGCCAGGTGGGCCGCAGCACCAGACGGGCGAGCCGCAGCCGACGGGACACTCGCCGCGGCAGCACCACAGTCTCGAAGGCATCCAGTAGCACCACGAATATCAACACGACCCCAACGACCGCCCAGAACAGCATCGGTGTCCTCCCATTCCCGAGCGAGTCAGTCTGCGACTACCAGCTACATTGATCAACCAACTCACGGAGCCTTAGGCTGGTGTAGTTGAATGCCCATAGAGCCTGGCGCATTAGCTCGACTAGGATTTCGACCCGCCGGTCAGGTACGGTCTCAAACACCTCAATGACCGAGACGGACAAATGCGTGTTCAAGCACTGGAAATGTCTGGCGGTTTCCCCGGGGTTAAAGAGGCCAGAGCTTCTTGCGTCCAAGAAGGCAATTCCCTGCAACCCGAACAGTTCATATCGGATCAAGATATTCGTGACACACCCTTTGAGAAGTCCGAGTGTCGTATCTACCACCCGGCCCAGTGGCCTGAGAAGGAACCCGAGGTTAGTGAAGCGCACCTTGCTCTTGTCTCGCCAGTCCTCAACCTCGCCGCGTATGTCTGCCCGCTCCTCAAAGAACACGATTCCGTGTGTGCCGGCCTCGAAGTAATACTCCGTTCGTCCTGGAACCTGTCCCGTTGACATGATCCCCGAGTGGACAAGGCGAAACTCCTCTAAGTAAGGACTCGCCCGTGCCGCCCGGAGGGACTCGGCCTGTGCGAGCAGATCATCCATGGGTAGGACAATCCCGCGCGGATAGACAGGAGCGATTACCACGCGAACCTTCGGTTCGTATCCGGCATACGCGGAACGCGCGGCCATTTGTTCGACGAGTTCTTCTCGCCTCCGCTCGGGCTCCTGACGCCGCTTCAGGAGGTAGTCAATTCGGTCGATGTCCGCGAGGTCGTATGGTGGCGTTGTGCTCGCCACCCTGACGTATACTTTCGTCGAGTTTTCTATCGCGTGTGGTGCTTCGAGGCTCTCTGGGACCTTCACGATCACCACAACATGGGCGGGTTTGTCTGGGATATCGAGGACTCGAACTCCTGGGATGATCGCGGGATAAATTCCGTCTAGGCTACTCTGGATGATCTGCTCTTCAGTGCCGGCGCGCTTTGGTAACCCCGTAGGTGGTAGCATCGCGCGGTTAGCATTGTCTGTCTCCACTCCGATCACCCAAATGCCCCCGACAGTGTTAGCGAAAGAGGAAACGATTTTGGGGACATTGACGACATCGCGCTTGTATTCGACGCGGACGCCCTCGGGAAACGACTCACAGAAGTTGATCAGTTGCTCATAGGTCACGTCCGCCAAGGGCGTGTGAAACATGTTCCCCCCCTTTTTTCGACCACGCGCACCCCACTCCCGAGCAGGGTAAGCGCCTCCTCTAAGAGGCTCCGCAGCTGCCGATCCCGCTCCGCCTGGGCCTCCGTCTGTTTCCGCCAACTCAGGGCCGCCCGGCACTTCCCGGAGCACGTCTTCTGCCGGCCCTTTAGGGGGCCGCCACAGCCCGGACAGGCCCCGGGGAAGTCTAGCAGAGTAGGCCCCAGGTCCGCACGTGCGGGTTCTGGCGGGACTTGGGGCGTGGAAGGAGGGAGAGACATGGGGACGCTAGCTCTAAGGTCCCCGCTTAAGGACTCCCTGTAGGGTATCCACGTAAGGTACTCACATAGGCTGTCCATTGGTAAAACCAGGTCTAATAGCGTGTCTGATCTGAAATTATCCTTAAAGAACAGGTATTTAACTGCTCAGCATTTTGACATTGACTATCTCTAGTCCTCGGCGTAACCTTTCTCCTACGGGATTAATCCTTACCGTTTTTACCACCCCTATTCCTTCGGGGATAGGGTGCGAGGCCGTTGCCCCTCATGGGGGAGCGGCCTCAGCTATTTTAGGCCCTTGAGAACGAACGTCTATATCGACGGCTTCAATTTCTACTACCGCTGCGTCAAGGGCACGCCCTACAAGTGGCTCGATTTCTCCAAGCTCTGCTCACTTCTCCTACCAAGGAACGCGAAAATTAATCGCATTCGGTACTTCACCGCGCGCGTAAGACCGTTTCCAGATGACCCGGACGCCCCCTTGCGCCAACAGATCTATTTACGAGCACTTGCTACGATCCCGAACCTAGAAATTACTTATGGCCATTTTTTGACGAACGAAACGAGCATGCGGCTTGTGGCACCTTGCGGGTGGTCCGAAATTCGCACGAGTTATTCGGACCGACGAGAAAGGTTCTGATGTCAATCTCGCAACCTATCTACTTTTCGATGCGTTCAACAAGGAATGCGGGGCGGCGATGATCATCTCGAATGATTCTGACCTCGTGGAACCGATCCGACTCGTGAGGCAACATTTTGGAGTGCGAATCGTGCTCTCCGTGCCAAAGAACAAGCCAAGTGCCGCCCTCATGAGGCATGCGGACCTAATACGCCCCATCCGAACCGGCGTCTTGAAGGCGAGTCAGTTCGATGAAATCCTAACGGACGCCCACGGCTCATTTTCGAAGCCAACAGCCTGGTAGCTCGCTATCATTTTGCCAATGGAGGCAACTAGGCCACCCTAGCCAGCCCACGAATCTCCACCGTCAACGCTCCCGCCACCTCGAGATCCGCTCGGAGCCGCTTCACATCGAAGATCTCCGTCCGGGCCCAGCGTGTCGAGCTGGTCGAGGTCTCGCTGGAGTGCCCGCTGGCGCCACGCGATCCCCGCGCCGCTCCACGGCGCCTTTAGAGCCGGAAGGGTCTGAGGGATAAGCGCCGAAGTGAGACGGGGGGGGAGGGGATCGGGTTTTGCTGGTTGCGGATAGGATTGCGTCTGCTGCCGCGATTTGCGCCGATCTGCAACCCCGCGTGTCTGAAGTTCTCAATACTTATGACGGGGGCCTGGATTACAGCAATTGACAACGAGGATCGCTATTCCGTATAGTTACGGTATCTTTTATGCCTTTCAAGAACGCCTCTTCGATCAGCGAGGATGAGATCCGGCGCTACGAGGCTCGCCTCGCCCAGGACCCTGCCTCCCCCGCCTTCGCCGCTCTGGCCGAGGCATACCGCCGGGCCGGGAGGACGACTGAGGCCGTGGCGCTCTGCCAGACCGGCCTGGAGCGATTCCCGCACTACGCTTCGGCGCGCTTTGTCCTCGCGAAGGCCCATCTCGACCAGGGCGACTTCGAGGCCGGGCGGAAGGAACTGGAGCAGCTCTTGACCGTGGAGCCTGATCATGAGCCGGCCCTGCGCATTCTCGTGGATCTCTGCCTGCGCCACGGAGCGGCCGCCCTCGCCCTTGGACACCTCCGGCGGCTGGTGGATCTCGACCCCTCAGACCGGGCCGTCCAATCGAGGCTCCGGGTCCTTGAGGCGGCCCTGGGGACGCCGTCCGAGGATGCAGGCGGGCTTTCATCGCTTCTCGCCGACGACCTGTTCACAACGGTGACGTTCGGGGATATCCTCTTCACCCAGGGGCTCTACGACGAGGCCATCGCGATCTTCACGCGGATTCTTCTGCGCCAGCCGGACCACGCCGTCGCCCGAGAGCGCCTCGAGGCCGCTCTCGATCAGCGGATCCAGAGTCGGCGTCCGCGAGGATCGTGATGCAGGTCTCAACGAATGACTTTCGGAAGGGGATGAAGATCGAGCTAGATGGGGCCCCGTATTCCATTGTGGACTTTCAGCATGTCAAGCCGGGGAAGGGCGGCGCCTTTGTGCGGACGAAGCTCAAGCACCTGAGGCTGGGAAGCGTTATTGACCGGACCTTCCGGGCAGAGGAGAAGGTGCCCCTCGCCGACTACGAGGAGAAGCGGGCGCAGTTCCTTTACCGGGACGACCACTTCCATTTCATGGACCTCGACACCTACGACCAACTTTCCCTGACCGACGACGAAATGAGGGAGACTGCCGCCTACTTGAAAGAGAACACCGAGGTCTCGATTCTCTACCACAAGGGTTCCCCCATCGGAATCGAGATCCCGAACTTTGTCGAGCTCAGGGTGGTGAAGACCGATCCTGGTCTCCGAGGCGACACGGCCTCGGGTGGCTCCAAACCTGCCGAGCTCGAGACGGGGGCGGTCGTCACCGTCCCCCTCTTCATCAACGAAGGGGATCTCCTCCGGGTCGATACCCGAACCGGAGACTACATCGAACGGGCGGCCGCGGGGTAGGGCATCAGATGACCCCCAAGGAGCTGAAAGCACTGCTGGAGCTGATGCAGACCTACCATCTCGCCGAACTGGAGATTGAACGGTCGGGCTTCCGAGTCAGACTCCGGCGGGAGATGGGCGTGGTCGTTCCCTCTCCCCCACCGCTCACGGCATCGTCGTCTCCCTCCGCGGTCGCTGCGCAAGCAGAAATCGAGAGACGCCCCCCTGATTCATTCGTGACGATCGAGGCCCCCATGGTGGGGACCTTCTACCGGGCCCCGGCTCCCGAGGCCCCGCCGTACGTCAAGGAAGGGGATCTCGTCAAGGAGGGGCAGGTCCTCTGCATCATCGAGGCGATGAAATTGATGAACGAGATCGAGTCCAGGATGGCCGGGCGCGTCGTGAAGATACTGGTCGAGAATCGCCAGGGCGTGGAGTACGGGCAGCCCCTCTTTCTGGTCGAGCCTGTGGCGTGAGCCTGTGTTCTGCCGACGCTGCTGGGCCAACCTCCCTGATGGGACTCCCCACTGCCCTCGCTGCCAGGAGGACCTGACCGCCCCGGCTCCCCCACCCCCGGTCGCTCCACCGCCGCGATCCGCCCACCGCTCGATCCCCTATCGCCTCGATGTTCTCTTACTGGTTCTCTTTGTTGTCCTCCTCGGAGGCGGCTGGTTTGTCGCGATTCAACGCTCGGGAAGCCCGACCGCGTCCCGGGCGTCCTCCTCGCAGATCGGACAACGCGACCTCCCGGGGCTCACTGAATTACGGTCGCTCCCCTCAGGCACCGCCGCCGTTGTTGAGATGAATGAAGCGGCCCTGGCCTCTCTCCGTCAGGGGCAGATTGCCGACGCCTGCCGGATGTTCACACGCGCCCTGGAATTGGAGCCGGGCCACGCGACGCTTCAAGCGAATCTTGCCCACTGCTTGGCGCGAGACGGGTGGGAGAGCCTCAATCGCGGAGAGATCGAGAAGGCCAGGGCGCTCTTCGAGCAAGGGCTGGCATTGATTCCCTCCGACGCTTCACTGCTGGGAGGCTTGGGGGTGGTCCATCTGAGGAACGGGGACGCGACTCAGGCCCTCCCGCTTCTGGAGGAGGCCCAGCGGGTATCTCCCGCGAGTCCCGACCTTCGCCTAAGGCTGGCCCAGCTCTACCTGGAGCGTGACGACGCGGATCGAGCCGTTGCCCACCTTCGCGCGATCCTGGATCGAGAGCCGGGCCACGCTGAAGCCTTGCGCCTCCTTGCCAAGATAGAGCGGGAGCGGGAGGCCGAAGCCGGCTATTACCAGGATGAGTCCCGCCACTTCGTCATCAAGTACCGGGGTCGGGACTCGGCAACGCGCCGCGCGGTCCTCGACGGGCTTGAGAGAGCCTACGACCGGATCGGTCGAGAGTTGGACGTCACACCCGGAGAAAGGATGGCCGTCATCCTCTATCCCGAGACGGTCTTCCGCGAAGTCACCCGGGTCCACCCCTGGGCCCAGGGGCTTTTTGACGGGAAGATTCGGATCCCGGTCGTTTCCGAAAAAACTGAAGGACTTGATCGCATCGTCGCTCACGAGCTTGCGCATGCCGTCATTCATCGCCTCTCCCAGGGCCGGGCTCCTCTGTGGCTCCAAGAGGGGCTCGCCCAAGAGCTGGAAGGCCAGGGCGAGGCATCTCGGCTCCTCGCCCTGAGAGGGCTGCCTCGAAGCGAGCTTCCCCCTCTTGACGCGCTTGATTCCTTGATCCGTTCGTCGGAAGAGGACCACGTCCGCCGAGGCTATCTCCTGGCGTGGAGCGGGGTGAGATTCCTTCTAGACCGACAGGGGATCCGAGGAGTCCGTGAACTTCTCGGGCGGCTCGGCCGGGGCCAACCCTGGGAGAACGCCTTCCAGTCGGTCTATGGACAACCCTTCCGAGAGTCCTCTCGCGAGTGGGCCGCCCTTCTGGCGCGGAGCTAGCGCCGTGTTCGGGAAGATCTTCATCGCCAACCGAGGGGAGATTGCGGTCCGAATCCTTCGGACATGCCGCGATATGGGGATCCGTACGGTGGTCGCGCATTCGAAGGCCGACGCCGAGTCGCTCGCGGTGCGGCTTGCCGACGAGAGCATCTGCGTCGGTCCGGGGGAGAGTCAAACGAGCTACCTCAATGTCCCGAGCCTCATTGCGGCCGCGGAGGTGACTGACGCGGAAGCGATCCACCCGGGTTACGGCTTCCTCTCCGAGAACGCTCCCTTCGCGGAGATCTGCCGGGCCTGCGGCCTCACTTTCATCGGCCCGAGTCCTGAGGCCATCCGACTTCTTGGGGATAAGGTCGCGGCCCGAGCGCTGGCGAGATCCGCGGGTGTCCCCTCGGTGCCCGGGAGCGAGGGGACTCTGAAGGATGAGGCCGAGGCCTTGGCCGTCGCCGACCACTTGGGGTATCCGGTGATTCTCAAGGCCGCGGCCGGGGGCGGGGGCCGCGGGATGCGGGTCGTGCGTGACCCGGAAACCCTGGCCCGAGCCTTTCTCACCTGCCAGGCTGAGGCTGGAGCCGCCTTCGGGAGCGGAGAGATCTATCTGGAGAAATATCTGGAGGGCCCTCGCCACGTGGAGGTGCAGATATTGGCCGACCGCCACGGCGCGATGCTCCATCTTGGCGAGCGGGACTGCTCGATTCAACGCCGTCACCAGAAGCTTCTCGAAGAAGCGCCGTCGCCGGTCGTGGGCTCCGAGCTTCGGGCCGCCCTGGGCGAGGCGGCTCTGGCCGTTGGCCGGGCTGCGGGGTACGAAAACGCCGGGACCGTGGAGTTTCTTTTGGACCGGTCCGGACGCTTCTATTTCTTGGAGGTGAATACGAGGCTTCAGGTGGAGCACGCGGTGACCGAACTGGTAACCGGACTGGACCTTGTCAGGGAGCAAATCCGAATCGCTTCGGGAGAGACACTGGGATACGGCCAAGCCGATGTCGTGATCCGGGGTCACGCCATGGAGTGCCGGATCACCGCGGAGGATCCAGAGACCTTCCTCCCCTCGCCGGGGAAGGTGACAGCCTACACCCCCCCCGGGGGACTCGGTGTCCGCGTGGACAGTCACCTCTTCACAGGTTATACCGTGCCCCCCTTTTATGACTCCCTGATCGCCAAACTCCTCGCCTACGGGCGAGACCGAGCCGAAACCCTGGCGAGGATGCGGCGGGCCTTGGCTGAATACCAGATCCAGGGGATTAAAACCACGATCCCCTTCCACCAGCGTCTCCTCGACGATCCTCGCTTTGTAGCGGGGGAGGCTTCGACGGCCTTCCTCGAGCAATGGCTCTAGTGCCGTGCCGATAAGCATCGCACGACCCACCTTCGGTGGGTACCCCGCAGTGGAACGCCTACGGCAATCATCGATTTTTCGGTCGTCGGGAGTACCTTTGCGGGCACCGCGTCCGGCCGAAGGCCGGCGTGGTCGTACACTCCGGTGCCCTTCTCCCTCGGGCCTTGGTCTGCTCGCTTCTCGCCACGGCACCACGGCGCAAGCATGATGGCCCGCGACCTGTCTGATCTCGGGCTCTACGTGATCTTAGACCGGAGCGCGACCCGGGGCCGTGACCTGGACGCCATCCTGGACAGGGTCATCACGGGCGGGGGGCGGTGGGTCCAGCTCCGAGAGAAAGAATGGGGGATTCGCCAGCTCCTCCCCGTGGCCGAGCGCCTCTTGCGACGGGCCAGAGAGGCCGGCGTCTGCTTCATCGTCAACGACCGTCTCGACCTGGCCCTGGCGGTCGATGCAGATGGTGTCCACGTGGGCCAAGGTGACCTCCCGGCCTCCTCCGCTCGCCGGCTCCTCCCGCGGCGGATTCTTGGCGTCTCCTCCCATTCCCTCCCTCAGGCCCTGGAGGCCGAGACCGCGGGGGCCGACTATGTGGCTGTCGGCTCCATCTTCCCAACCGCTACCAAGGCCGAAATCCACCTGGTGGGGATCCAGGCAATCCGCGTTCTTCGCCCCCGGATCCAGCGGCCGCTGGTCGCCATCGGCGGCATCACCCTGGAGAATGTCGGCTCGGTCATCCAGGCAGGGGCGGATGGCGTGGCCGTGATCTCGGCGGTGTGCGGGACGGAAGACCCGGCCGGGGCGACCCGGGCGTTCCTCCAGCGGATTGCCGAGGCGAAGGGCGCGCGCGCCCTCGTCCCTTGACGCGCCCCACGGACCGGACTATGATCTGGACCGAGGCCGCAGCTGCGGTTGATGCCTGTTTCTGCAATTTGTCGAGTGAAGGGAGTCTGACTTTGCCCTGTCAGGACGAGGGTGTCGCATGGCGTTCCTGACCCGTGGACAACCGGGTCCGCCGCGTGTCTAACGATCCGCCAAAGGAGGTGACGAACGCGTCGCACTTGGGGAAATGGCCCGCAATGGTCCGCGTGTCAACGTCCAATGATTCCAGCGGTAAAAAGGAGGGAGACGATGTCTAGAACCTTCAAAATAAGTCTCACGATCTTGTTGGTCGCGGGGCTCGTCCTGCCTGTGACCCCGG
>Ga0184639_10001131_pt1 | contig 11316 bp, 9 predicted proteins | sample PLM31_170_b2_FD_133155 | JGI IMG/M metagenome (GOLD analysis project Ga0184639, IMG submission 133155) | Groundwater sediment microbial communities from an aquifer in East River, Colorado, USA - PLM3-1_170_b2 | ecosystem: Environmental > Terrestrial > Soil > Riparian zone | place: USA: East... | reverse complement strand
CACCCTGACCGGTGCGCATGTCATCTCCGAGGAGGTCGGCCGCAAGCTCGACAGCGTCACGATCGAGGATCTCGGTCAGGCGCGCCGGGTGACCGCCACCAAGGACAACACCACCATCGTCGAGGGGAAGGGCGATCCGAAGGCGATCGACGCCCGCAAGTCGCAGATCAAGCTGCAGATCGAAGACACCACCAGCGACTTCGACCGCGAGAAGCTCCAGGAGCGCCTGGCCAAGCTCTCCGGCGGGGTGGCGGTGCTCAAGGTCGGCGCGCCCACCGAGGTCGAGCTGAAGGAGAAGAAGCACCGCATCGAGGACGCCCTGTCCGCGGCGCGGGCCGGCGTTGAGGAGGGGATGGTCGCCGGTGGCGGCTCGGTCCTGCTCCACGCCGTGCCGGCGCTCGACAAGATCGAGGCGCTCGGCGACGAGGCGACCGGGGTCAACATCCTGCGCCGCGCGCTCGAGGAGCCGCTCCGCCAGATCGCTGCCAACGGCGGTATGGAGGGGTCGGTGGTGGTTGAGGCGGTGCGCAAGATGAAGCCCGGCAACGGCTGGGACGCGCAGAAGGCCGAGTACACCGACATGTTCAAGGCCGGCATCATCGACCCGGCCAAGGTGACCCGCTCGGCGCTTGAGAACGCGGCCTCGGTGGCGGCGCTGCTGCTCACCACCGAGACGATCGTCACCGACATGCCGGAGAAGGAGAAGGCGCCGATGCCCGGCATGGGCGGCGGCGGCATGGGCGACTACTAGCCCGATTCTCCCTGCACCGATGCAAGGGCCCCGGCTTCGGCCGGGGCCCTTGTCGTGCTTGGAGGTACCTGCGGGCTAGCCAATTGGTCTATACCGTGCTCGACAGGCACCCGATACCGTGCTCGACATGGCATCGAGCACGCAGACCGAGCCTGCCGCGCTGCCCCGCGCCGGCCGCCGCCTGGCGGCCCTCTTGGCGTGGCGGCCGAGCGTGCGCCTCGCGGTGGCCGGGGCGGCCCTGGCGATTGTCGTCGGCATGTCGGTCGTCATCGCCAACCTGGTGGCTGAGCAGCTCAGAGACCTCGCCGTGAACGCGGCGCTGGAGCACGCGGAATCGGTGGTGCGTGCCAACCTCGACCCCGCGCTCGCGGCCGACGCCCTCAAGCCCGGCGCGGTGCGCGACCCTGACCTCGACGCGCAGCTTGAGCTGATGGTGCAGGGCGGCGGGATGAGCCGGGTCATCATCTGGTCGCCAGATGGCCGGGCAGTCTACAGCTCAGACGCGGGGCTGCGCGGGAGGCTATTCGAGGTCGACCAGGATCTGCGCGAGGCGCTGGGCGGCTCCAGCCACTGGGAGTTCGGTGCGGAGGCTGAGGACGAGGCGGCGGCATTCGAGACGGCACCCCTGCCCGCCCCATTCCTGGAGCTCTACGTCCCGATCCGTGGCATGACCGACGGCAACCCGGTAGGCGTATACGAGGTCTACCAGGATGCGCGACCGATTGAGCTGGCCGTCGCGAACGCCCGCGACGGGGTGCGGCTTGGCGCACTCGGTGCGGCTGGCGCCCTCTTCGCCGTGCTGTGGCTCGCCTTCGCCGGCACGAGCCGGCTGGTCGACCGTCAGAATCGGCTGCTCCGCGAGCGCGCCATGCGCGACCCGCTCACCGGGCTGGCCAATCACGGGTACCTCCTCGAGCAGCTCGGCCGCCACCTCGCCCGGCGCGAGGCGGCGGGCGGCATCGCCATCATCGATATCGACGCATTTCGGCTGCTCAACGCCGGGCATGGCCATCGGGCCGGCGACGAGGCGCTGCACCGCGTGGCCGACGCGCTCGTCGCGGTGGCGCAGCCGGACCAGCTCTTCGGGCGTTTCGGCCCTGACGAATTCCTGGTGGCCGACTTCACCGAGGCCGGCGCGCGGGTGTTGCCCACACTCGAAGCGTTGCGGGCGGTGCTCCTCGAGGTCGAGCTGCGCTTCGCCGGCACCGAGGCGCTGCCCCTCAGCGTCTCGATCGGGGTGGCACGGGCCCCGCTCGACGGCTCCCGGCCGCTCGAGCTGATCAGCGTCGCCGAGGCCGCCCTGCGCGAGGCGAAGACCGGCGGCGGCGCGGTGACCAAGGTCGCCGACCAGGCGACCATCGGCTCGCTGGCCGCACAGAACACGATCTTCGGTGTCTTCGAGGGACTGGTGGCCACCGTTGATGCCAAGGACCACTACACGCGAGCCCATTCCGAGGATGTCACCGCCCACGCCCTCTTCCTGGCGCAGGCGATGGGCCTGGGCGACGAGGAGCGCCGCCTCCTGCGGCTGGCGGGCCTGCTCCACGACATCGGCAAGGTGGGCGTGCCCGACGGGATCCTCCGCAAGCCGGGGCCGCTGACCGACGAGGAGTTCGAGATCGTCAAGCAGCACGTCGCCCTCGGCGATGCGATCGTCGGTGCCGTGCCGCAGCTCACCGAGGTGCGATCCAGCGTCCGCCACCATCACGAGCGCTGGGACGGTGCTGGCTACCTCGACGGGCTGGCCGGAGAGCAGATCCCGCCCCTCGCCCGGGTCCTGGCGGTGGCCGACGCGTACAGCGCCATGACCACCACGCGCCCGTACCGCAAGGCGATGACCCCCGAGGTGGCACTCGCGCGCATCGCGCGAGCGGCGGGGAGCCAGCTCGACCCCGTGCCGGCCATGACCTTCGTGCGAGCCATGCGCGCCCAGGCGGCGCGCGAGGCGCGCGAGTCCGTATCGCGTCAATCGGCCGCGGGCGGCACGCAGCGGCGCCCTCGGCTGCGTATCAGCAGGCGGCACGAGGCCCCGATCGACTAGCCACAGGTCGCGGCAGAGGCGCGTCGCCCCGACGGAATCGGGTACGCTCACCGGGTGACACGCCCAACGCGACGGGCACGCGTACCCCTCGCACTTGCCGCGGCCTTGCTCGCGGTCATCGCGCTGGCCGCCTGCAACTCTCAGTCCTCCGACCAGTCGCGCACCTTCCAGCTCGAGACCCTCAACAACTCGGGCGTGATCGGCACCGCGGTCCTCAGTGACCTGGGGGACGGCTCGACCCAGGTCGTCGTCGACGTGGATCCGGCGGGTCACCCACAGATGCCGGCGCACATCCATCCCGGCACCTGCATTGACCTAGTGCCGCAGCCCCTCTACCCACTTCTGCCGGTGACCGACGGCGCGTCAGAGACGGTGGTGCCCAAGTCGCTGACGGAGCTGCTCGCCGGCGAGCTGGCCCTCAACCTGCACGTCTCGGCGGACGACATGGGCACGTATGCGGCCTGCGTTGACCTTAACTGAAGGCTGGCCGCTCATTGCGGCAGCCAACCGCAGCCGTCGTCGTTTCGTCGATCCCCACTGCCCTCCATTCGTCGTACGGTTCGGACGGCGCCCCGTTGCGCGCATACGTGCGAGGAACCACCGATGCGCTTCGTACTGTTCACCTATCCCGATCCCGACTACGCGGCACGCTGGACTTCCCTCTCCGACGAGGAGCGCGCGGCGGAGATCGAGGAGCACAACGCCTGGTTCGCGAAGTACGGCGATCGGATCCGCGGGGGTGCAAACCTGGTCTTCCCGAAGCTGATCCGCACCGTCCGCCGCCGTGCCGGCGAACCGGTGACGACCGACGGTCCATTCGTCGAGACGAAGGAGATCCTGGGCGGCGTGATCATCGTCGAGGTCGACGGTTGGGAGGAGGCCACCGCCATGGCGGCCGAATGGCCGTCGCTGAGCCAGGGACCCGGCGCCGGGGTCCAGGTGGAGGCCGTCATCGACCATTCGGGCGACGCCTGAGCCGAGCGGGCTGCGGCCGAGCCGTCGGAGGCATCCGACCCTAGAATCAGCGGACCGATGTCCCCGCAGCCCGCGACCCCCACGACCCTCACTCCGGACCAGATCTTGGCTCGCCTCAACGAGCCGCAGCGCGATGCGGTGGCGCACCGCGATGGGCCGCTCCTGATCCTGGCCGGGGCGGGGTCCGGCAAGACACGGGTCCTGGCCCACCGGGTCGCCCACCTGGTGGCCACCGGGACAAAGCCCTGGCAGATCGTGGCGGTCACCTTCACCAACAAGGCCGCAAACGAGATGCGCGAGCGGATCGCCGGGCTCATCGGGGAGGAGAGCGCCCGAGAGGCGACGATCGGCACCTTCCATGCCATCTGCGCCCGGATCCTGCGCCGCGACGGCGGCTCCATCGGCCTGGCGCGGTCATTCACCATCTACGACCGGGCCGATCAGGTGGCGATGGTCAAGGCCATCCTGCGGCGCCAGGACCTCGACGAGAAGCGGTTCGCGCCGGCGGGGATGCTGGCCTGGATCGGGCAGCGCAAGGACGAGCTGGCGGATCCGGCCACGGCGCAGCGGCAGGCGGCGAACTATTACGACGAGACCGCCGCTCGCGTGTACGAGGCCTACCAGCGCCAGCTGGCCGAGGACGACGCGGTCGATTTCGACGACCTGCTGATGCGGGCCGTCTTCCTGTTCGAGCAGCACCCTGACGTGCTGGCCCGCTACCAGGGCCGCTGGCAGCAGATCCTGGTCGATGAGTACCAGGACACGAACCGGGCCCAGTACCTGCTCTGCAGCCTGCTGGCCGCCAGGCACGGCAACCTGGCGGTGGTGGGCGACGACGATCAGAGCATCTACTCCTGGCGCGGCGCCGACCTGCGCAACATCCTGGACTTCGAGCGCGACCATCCCAGCGCCAAGGTGGTGAAGCTGGAGCAGAACTACCGCTCCACCCAGACGATCCTGGACGCTGCCCACGCGGTCGTCTCCCGCAACGCCGGGCGCAAGGAGAAGAAGCTGTGGACCGATCGGGGAAGCGGCACCCAGATCACCCTCTTCGACGCTTACAACGAGTACGAGGAGGCCGAGTTCGTGGCGCGCCAGGTCGAGCGGCTGACCGGCGGCGGCCGGAGCTCGCTGAGCGGCATGCTCACGCAGCGGGCCGATGACGACGACGGCTCCCTGCGCTATGGCGAGATCGCCGTCACCTATCGGATCAACGCCCAAAGCCGGGTGCTGGAGGAGGCGTTCGTCCGCTTCGGGATCCCGTACCAGCTGGTCGGCGGCACCCGCTTCTACGAGCGTCGCGAGGTGAAGGATGCGTTGGCCTACGTCCGGCTGGCGCGCAACTCCGCTGACCGCGTGGCGCTGGAACGCGTCGTGAACGTCCCCGCCCGCGGGATCGGCGAGAAGACGCTCGAGGAGTTGCGGGGGTCAGCCGAGGCGCGAGGCACGACCCTGTGGGAGGCGCTCGAGCGGGCCGGCGAGAACCCGAACCTCTCGCCGCGGGCGCGCACCGCGCTGTCCGGCTTCGCCGAGCTGGTGCGCGGCTTCGCCGCCATCGCGGCCAAGGAGCCGCCATCGGCCCTCTTCGACGCCGTGTACGAGGGCACGTCCCTGCGCGAGCAGCTCCAGGACGGGACCGATGAGGGTGAGGAGCGCTGGACCAACCTGCTCGAGCTGCGCAACCACGCCGCCGAGTTCGACGAGCTCGGCATCCCGGAGGGGCTCGAGCGATTCCTTGAGGAGGTGGCCCTGGTCAGCGACCAGGACGAGCTGGAGGATCTGCCGGAGCGCGTGACCCTCATCACCCTGCATGCGGTGAAGGGGCTCGAGTTCCCGATCGTCTTCATCGTGGGGCTCGAGGAGGGGCTGCTCCCGCACCGCCGCGCGCTCGAGGACGACCGCGAGCTGGAGGAGGAGCGACGGCTCGCCTACGTGGGCATGACCCGCGCCAAGGACCGCCTCTACCTGGTGCATGCCAACCACCGCTCGACCTGGGGCGTGGGGGCGGCCAGCGAGCCGTCGCGCTTCCTGGCCGAGCTGCCGGAGGAGCTGCTCGAGGCCGAGCGCGAGGCGACCGGCACACAGTATCGCCGGGCGTGGGGCGCCCAGGGCGGCTGGCAGCGCCGCGGGACGGATGACGATGAGTGGCTCCCCGGCGGCTACCGCTCCCCCCGGCGCCGGATCGGGGAGCACCTGCGACCGGTCAACCTGCCGGACATGGCGGGGAGCGCCCCGGTGGGCGCCCGCGGCGTACCGATCGGGGCGGAGCTTGACGCGGCTCGCGAGCGGGTGGCCGAGGCGCGCTACAAGCCCGGCGACGCCCCCGACCTGGGGAGTGGCGCCTTCGAGCGCCCCGCGGCGGCTACGGCGAACGGGGCCCCGGCGGAGGCGCTGACCGTGGCCTGGCGCGCCGGGGACCACGTGCGCCATCGACGCTTTGGTGAGGGGATCGTCGTCTCCAGCCGGCTGGAGAAGGGCGACGAGTGGGTGACGGTCGCCTTCGTCGGGCAGGGCGTCAAGGAGCTGATCGCCGCCTACGCCGGCCTCGAGCGCACGTAACCGGGCACTAGAATCGCGGCCATGGCCCAACCCTCCGACCGGATCCAGGCGCTCGTCGATGAGCTGACCGCGGCGCGCGACGAGTTCATGGCCGCCATCGGCGACATCGATCCCGCCCTGCGCACCACGCCCGGGCTGGTCGGCGCCTGGTCGGCGCGCGAGCTGATCGGGCACCTCGGCTACTGGTCGGGGCACGCGGCGGAGGCTCTGCACCGGGCCGAGCAGGACGAGCTGGACGCGTTCGGCATCGACGAGCTGACCGTGGACGAGCGCAACGACGTGGTCGCCAAGGTGGCCGCTCAGGCCGATTGGTCGACCGTCACGGCCCGCGAGCAAGGCGCATGCGAGGCGTTTGCGGCACGCCTTGCCCGCGCCGACCCCGACCGGCTCGGCGAGCGTGACGCCGACGGCGACACGCTGGCGGAGATCGTCGCATTCGACGGTGTCGACCATTATCGGGAGCACACGCTCGACATCCGGGCCTGGTTCAACGAGGCCGATGCGCCCGATGACGACTCGCCTGAGGCCGATGACGACTGACCCCGCAGCCCGCGCGACGGAGCTGCGGGCCGCAATCGACGAGGCCAACTACCGCTACCACGTGCTCGACGCGCCGACGATCGAGGATGCCGAGTACGACCGCCTCCTGCGGGAGCTGACCGAGCTAGAGGCCGCGCACCGCGAGCTGGCCACGCCTGACTCGCCCACCCAGCGGGTCGGGGCCGTGCCGTCGTCGCTCTTCGCCGAGGTCCGCCACGAGGTGCCGATGCTGTCGCTCGGCAACGCCTTCGGCCACGACGAGCTGCGCGAGTTCGACGCCCGCGTGCGCAAAGGGCTCGGCCTTGGGGAGGACGACCCCGGGGTTGCCTATGTCTGCGAGCTGAAGATCGACGGGCTGGCGATCAGCCTTCGCTACGAGGGGCGCAGCTTTGCGCGCGGCGCGACGCGTGGCGACGGCAGCACCGGCGAGGACGTGACCCCGAACCTGCGCACGGTGCGGGCCATCCCGCTGCGCCTGCGGGCCGATCCGCCCGGCGATCGGCTCGAGGTCCGCGGCGAGGTGTTCATGCCGCGCGGCGCGTTCGCAGCCCTCAACGAGCAGCTCGAGCATGAGGGGAAGCCGCTCTACGCCAACGCCCGCAACACCGCCGCCGGCACGGTGCGCCAGAAGGACCCGGCGGTCACCGCCGGACGAAGGCTATCGGTCTGGTGCTACCAGGTGGTTGGCGTGCCGGGGCTCACCAGTCACTCCGATTCGCTCGCGTTGATGCGCGAGCTGGGCTTCCCGGTCAACCCGCACGCACGGCGGGTTGAGGGGATCGAGCCGGTCATCGGCTTCGTGGAGGAGTGGGCCGACGCCCGCAAGGACCTGGACTACGAGACCGATGGGATCGTGATCAAGGTCGATAGCGTGGAGCAGCAGCAGCAGCTCGGGTTCGTGGCCCGCGCCCCGCGCTGGGCAACCGCCTACAAGTTCCCCGCCCAGCAGGTCACGACCAAGCTGGAGGGGATCGAGGTCCAGGTGGGGCGGATCGGCACGCTCACCCCGGTGGCGCGACTGACGCCGGTCTTCGTGGGCGGGACCACGGTGCGCAGCGCCACGCTCCACAACCTCGACGAGATCCGGCGCAAGGATCTGCGCGTGGGCGACACGATCGTGCTGCAGCGCGCAGGCGACGTGATCCCGGAGGTGGTGAGCGCGGTGGTCGACGCGCGCGACGGCTCCGAGACGATCTGGGAGATGCCGGCCGCCTGCCCGGCCTGCGACACCCCGGCGGTGCGGGAGGAGGGCGAGGTGGCGTGGCGCTGCCCGAACCCGTGGTGCCCGGCGCAGCGCATCGGCGCGCTCCTGCACTTCACTGGCCGGGGCGGGATGGACATCGAGGGTGCCGGCTACGCGGTCGTCAACCAGCTCGTCGAGCGCGGCCTGCTGCGCGAGCCGGCCGACCTGTTCCGGCTCTCGGTCGAGACGCTCGAAGGCCTGGACCGATACGCCCGCAAGTCCGCCGAGAACCTGGCCGCCGCCATCGACGCGGCGCGGCGACGACCTCTGGCTCGCCTCCTGAATGCCCTGGGCATGCGCCACGTTGGCGAGCAGACGGCGATCGACCTCGCGGCGTGGCTGGTCGGCGAGCTGCCACGCGGCGAGGAAGAGGACGAGGCAGCCTGGACCCGGCGCGTCGCGGACCGGCTGCGGAGCGCGAGCGCGGAGGAGCTGACCGAGGTGTTCGGTATCGGCGGCGTGGTCGCCCAGGCGATCGCCGACTACTTCGCCAGCGAGCACATGCGTGACACGCTCCACGCCCTGCTCGACGCCGGCGTGGTGGCCGAGGCGCCGGCGTCCGGGGAGAGGGCCGCCGCCGAAGGACCGTTGGCCGGCAAGACGCTCGTGGTGACCGGGACGCTGGCGGGCTTCAGTCGGGAGGCGGCCCAGGAGGCGATCCGAGCCGCCGGAGGTCATGCCGCGGGATCGGTGAGCGCCAAGACCGACTACTTGGTGGCCGGCGAGAAGGCGGGCAGCAAGCTCGCCAAAGCCGAGCAGCTGGGCGTGGCGGTGCTCGACGAAGAGGCGTTCCGCCGGCTGCTCGCGGGAGACCAAGCATGACCACCGAGCTGCGCGACTACGTGATCGCGGACGGTCACCTGGATGACTTTATCAACGCCTGGCGAGAGGGGGTGCTGCCACTGCGCGAGCGCCTTGGGTTCCGCGTCGATGGCGCATGGACCATCCGCGCCGAGCGGCGCTTCGTCTGGATCCTGAGCCACGACGCACCCGAGCACGAATGGCGGGCCGTCAACGAGGCCTACTACGCCACGAGCGAGCGCGCCGGCCTCGATCCCGATCCCGCCCAGTGGGTCGAGGAGGCGCGGCACACGTTGGTCCAGGGCGCGATTCCGAGCCCGCGGCGGTGACTGGGGAGGGAGGCAACACCGCGCGGCTCTTGTCGCGGCCGTTCCTGATCCTGTCGGCCGCCACGCTGGCCTATTTCGTGGCCGACGGGCTGACGCTGCCGACCGCCCCGCGCTTCGCGGCCGGGCCCCTGGGCGCCGACTCGCTGGGGGTCGGCGTCTCGATCGGCGCATTCAGCCTGACGGCCCTGGTGCTGCGCCCCTGGACCGGGGGTCTCTCGGACCGATACGGCCGGCGGCCAATGATGCTGGTCGGATCGGCACTCCTCACCGCCGCGCTGCTGCTGCACGTGGTCGCAGTGAGCCTGCCGATCTTCGTGGCGGCGCGGCTGCTGATGGGCGCCGCCGAGGCTTTCGTCTTCGTGGCCGCCTTCGCCGCCGCCGCCGACCTCTCTCCGGACGACCGCCGCGGCGAGGCGCTCAGCTACTTCAGCCTGGCGCTGTACGTGGGGATCGGCGTCGGCCCGCCGATCGGCGAGGCGATCCTGGGCGCCTATGGCTTCAACGCGGTCTGGGTCGCGGCCGCCGCCATCGCGGTCCTCTCCGGGCTGCTGGCGCTCGGCGTGCCGGACACCCGTGGCCAGGACCTCGGCGACGGGTCGGGTGGCCGGCTGGTCCATCCGCGTGGCGTGCTGCCCGGCCTGGTGCTGATGGCCGGCGCCTGGGGGATGGCCGGCTACTTCACCTTCGTCTCGCTCTATGCGCTGGACCTGGGGCTCGACGGAGCCGCCCCGTACCTGTCCGTGTACGCGGCGGTGGTGATCGGCCTGCGGCTGGTCGGCGCGAAGGCGCCGGACCGCATCGGCGCGCGCCGCCTTTCGAGCGCGGCGCTGGTGGTCGGGGCAGCCGGCCTGGCGCTGATCGGGCTATGGACCGATCCAACCGGGCTGCTGATCGGCACGATCGTCTACGGGTCGGGCGTCGCCTTCATGTTCCCGGCGCTCGGGCTGCTGGTCGTCTCGTCGGTGCCGCCGTCAGAGCGGGGCGCGGCGCTCGGCACCTTCACCGTCTTCCTGGACCTAGCCTTCGGGCTCGGACCGGTGAGTCTCGGGGCGGCGGTGGCGGCCTTCGGCTATTCGGGAGCGTTCCTGGTGGGCGCCTGCATTGCGCTGGCCGGGGTGCTGCTGCTGCTGATCGGCACCCGTGCTCAATCGCCCTCGGTCAGGAAGGCCTCCACCAGCTCGTCGTAGCCGCGGAACGACGAGCGGACGGTATGGCCGCACTCCGGGTCGACCTCCAGCCGTGCGCCGGGGATGCGCTCCGCCACCAGCCCGGTCGCCGCCAGAGGCACCACCTGGTCTTGCCCGCCAGCCAGGACCACCGTCGGGACGGCGATCTCGCCCAGCCGGTCGGTGACAAACGAGGACTGGTCGAGGGTCGCGCGCAGCTCGGCGATGAACCGGCCGGGGGTCGCCGGGCGGGGTTGCAGCCGCGCAGCCGCGTCGAAGGCAGCCGCTGCGCCACCGGAGGCTGGCCGCATGACCACCGCCATGTGGCTGAAGAACATGCCCCAGTCATCGCGCTCGGCCATCTCGATCCACTCGGCCATCCGCTCCCTCATGGCCGAGCCAGCCGGCGTCTCGGAGGCGACCGATGCGAGAACCAGGCGCACCACCAGGTCGGGGTGATCGACCGTCAGCCACAGCGAGATGCGCCCCCCACCCGACTCCGCCTCCACCACCACCGGCGGTGCGACAACCCGCAGCGCCCGGAGGCCACGCGCCACCGCGTCTGCCATCGCGCGGGGATGCATCATGCGGGGCGCATCGGCGGGGTCGTCGGGCAGCGGGCGCCCCATTACGACCACGGGGCGGCGCGCCGTTCTGCCCTCCCATCGCCGCACTTGCGCGTGCTCGGATCCGGCCAACGGCCGCAGGCCGGTCTCCACGCCGCCCAGCACCAGCAGGGCTCTCCCGGGCCCACCGGGGAGGAGCAGCGCCTCGATCCGGCCGCCGGGGATCGGGATCGACAGCGCCCGGGGCTCGTCGGACATGTGCCGTATTGTGGCGCGAGGTCGGCGGCCGGTGCCGCTGTAATGGTCGCTTGTGCCGCACAGCCGCACAGCCGCACAATCAGCCTT
>Ga0184639_10001128_pt1 | contig 11336 bp, 12 predicted proteins | sample PLM31_170_b2_FD_133155 | JGI IMG/M metagenome (GOLD analysis project Ga0184639, IMG submission 133155) | Groundwater sediment microbial communities from an aquifer in East River, Colorado, USA - PLM3-1_170_b2 | ecosystem: Environmental > Terrestrial > Soil > Riparian zone | place: USA: East... | reverse complement strand
CTCGATCCGGCGCGGAACACGATCGCGCCGATGCTGTTCTGGACACCGCCCACCGCGCCGGCCGGCATCACGGTATACGCCGGCGACGACATCCCCGAATGGTATGGCGATGTGTTCTTCTGTTCGTACATTGACGCGACGCTGCACCATCTGCGGCTCAACGCCGCGCGCGATGCTTTCGTCAGCCACACGGCGATCAGCGGCATGTTCTGCCAGACCGACGTGTTCACTGGCCCCGACGGCGGGCTGTACTTCGTCGAAGGTGGCGGCTTCGAGCAGGGTACGCTCAAACGACTCGTCCGCCGCGCGCCGTAATGTTGTAAGACTCTGCCGCAGTGATAAACTTTTCCGAATCCCTATGAACCACAATTCCACCCTCAGGAGGTACACCCATGCGTGACGTGCAAGTCAAAGCGCCAGACGACGGCGCGAAGATCACGATTCAAAACGGCAAACTACAGGTGCCTGACAATCCAGTCATCCCCTTTATCGAGGGCGACGGGACTGGCCCCGACATCTGGCGCGCCGGCGTGCGCGTGTTCGATGCGGCGGTGCAGAAAGCCTACGCCGGGAAGCGCCAGATCAAGTGGATGGAAGTGTACGCCGGGCAGAAATCGTTCGACCAGTTCGACACCTGGCTGCCGGAGGAGACCGTCGAAGCGTTCCGCGAGTATCGGGTCGGCATCAAGGGGCCACTGACGACGCCGATCGGCGGCGGCATCCGATCGCTCAACGTCGCGCTGCGCCAGCTGCTCGACCTGTACGTGTGTCTGCGGCCGGTGCGCTGGTTCAAGGGCGTGCCGTCACCGGTCAAGCATCCCGAAAAGGTCGATATGGTGATCTTCCGCGAGAACACGGAAGACATCTACGCCGGGATCGAATTCGAGCAGGGATCCGAGGCCAATCGAAAATTCCTCGCGTTGTTTAAGGAAGCCTTCCCCAAGGAGTACGGCAAGATTCGCTTCCCCGATACGTCGGGCGTCGGCATCAAGCCGGTGTCGCGCGAGGGCAGCGAACGACTGATCCGCGCGGCGATCCAGTACGCGCTCGCCAACCAGCGCCGCAGCGTGACGTTCGTCCATAAGGGCAACATCATGAAGTTCACCGAAGGCGCGTTTCGCAACTGGGGCTACGCGCTGGCCGAACGCGAATTCGGCGGCCAGGTGACCACCTGGGATCAATGGGAACGCGCAAAGAAAGACAGAGGCGAGGAAGCCGCCAACGCCGAGCAGAAAGTCGAACTCGCCAAAGGCAAGATCCTGGTCAAGGACGCCATCGCCGACATCACGCTGCAGCAGGTGCTGACGCGCCCCGACGAGTTCGACGTGATCGCCACGCTGAACCTGAACGGTGACTATCTATCGGACGCGCTGGCGGCGCAGGTCGGCGGCATCGGTATCGCACCGGGTGGAAACATCAATTACGTCAGCGGCCATGCCGTGTTCGAGGCGACGCACGGCACTGCGCCCAAGTATGCCAACCTCGACAAGGTCAACCCCGGCTCGGTCGTCCTGTCGGGTGAGATGATGCTGCGCTACATGGGCTGGACCGAAGCGGCCGATTTGATCATCAAGGGCATGGACGGCGCGATCGGCAGCAAGACCGTCACCTACGACTTCGCCCGGCTGACCGAAGGCGCGAAGGAAGTGAAGTGCAGTGAGTTTGGGGATGCAGTGATTGCGAATATGTAGGGCGCAGGAAGTTGGAGAGTGGAGATTAGAGATTGGAGATTGCCGGGCAGGACGCGTTCAACATCTCGCCCAGCTGTTATCCGTAGACCACAACGAAATAGATGAAGGTTCAGGGAAGTTCTATCTTCAACGACTGATCGGTTTCGGCTACTTCGATTCGACGATTGTATTCCCCCAGGATTTCCTTGAGCGTTTCGAGGAAACGCACCTGATCGTTAACGGACATTTCCACAATGTTCAGGGCCAGGAAGTCTTCAATCCCAAAGAGGCTTATACGCTCTTTTATACCTTCAGCCTCAGCGTGCGAACTGGCTATGCCGATCTTGTCACGTGGCACGATCAGAATAGGGTGTATACCAGCCAATAGGTTCTCTTTGCACTTCCGTATCAACGCGAGGCTAGGCGCAGCAGTTACGTGGTAGACAGAGGAACCGAGCACGAAATCCCCCAAGCGTCCTGTTTGAATATCTCCCGCGCTCGCAGAGAAAGCAAGGACCTCCACAGCAGGATTTCGTTTTTGCAGCTTCGCTCCAACCAGATGCTGCTCGACCAATCCGCCCGACTTCTTTTGATGAGCGCTTGTCAGAATACCTTCAATCCAACTTTGTGGCGAACTTTGTCGATCGAGCGCCACTTTAATCCGCTGTCTTTGGAAGAAGGCACTTATCTCGTCTACTATCACTTGAATCATCGCTTGAACAGCTTCGACGCGCGCAGGCTTATTCAAGGACATAAGTGGGCGTCCATAGTCGACGATCTCAAGCAGCCTCCGCGTTTTCGGCGCAGCAGCACGAGTGGTAGCCCCATCACTCAGATAGGTGATCGGTTGCCCATACTTTGACAACAGAGCGCGCATACTGGTCCCTCGCGCTTTGCGGACTTCGCCACTTCCCGCTTTGGAGAAAACATCCTCTTCTTTCAGGGGGCACTTTTCAAGCAAAGTGTCCAGTGTGGCTAGACCAGCCACCATTGTGCTCCGATGGCTGCCAACTTCTTCTATCCAATCGCGGACAAGTTGCACGAAGTCAGCGGTGCTTTTGGGCATATTGGAGTCCTCCGCTGTCGCTTGCTTGGCCGATCAACCGCCCTCGAAGAAGCTCGTTGACCAAAGGGTTCAGATAATATTTTGCAATCCATTCAACCACCGGAACACAAACTGCATCGCCAAATCCGAAAAGGGCTTGGTTCAAAGGAACGTCAATGATGTAATCATCGGTGCCCATTAGCCGGGCGCATTCTCGAGGCGTAAATAAACGCGCTCGGCGACGTCCTTTGCCAGCCACGTATAGAATTTGCCGCCCACTACCACCGCGTGGCGTTCGCAACGCTCCGGCGAGTCCATCCACACGCATTTCGGCCATGCTTTTTCCATTGCGTACGCGGCGAAACACAGCCCCGTACGTTTCTTTTTTACCGGCCATCATCTCGTCAGCGATCGCGCCGTGCTTGGGGCTCATTTGATTTCGGAGGTAATCCACACGCTCTTTGCTCCACCATTCCTCAGCGTCATCTGGCAGCTCTTCAATAATATCCTCAAGGGTCAGCGTTCGAGTCGGAGGTTCGGGCAATTCCCGAATATTCCACTTGAGCTCCTGGTAAGAGAGAATAAACTGGGTTAGCTTCTTTGGCCTGAGCTCAGAGATGTGCTGCACAAAAGTGGTTCTTGGCTGCCCGTCTAGCGCTTCAGACTTAATAGCGACGATAAAAAGACGAGGACGCGACTGAGGCACAAAATGCTTAGCGTCTATCGCAAACGTATCACAGACATAACCTAAATCGTTCAGCGCCTGTAGAACAGAGCGGAAATCTTCGCCACCTTTTGAGTAAATAAAGCCCATGACATTCTCGATGAGCAGGATGGGAGGTCGTCGCGCTCCCATTTCGCGCAGGATTCTGTGAAATCCCCAGAAGGAGCCGGACTGCTTGCCATCCAGGCCTCGCATGGCGCCTGCCAATGAGAGGTCGTTGCAGGGAAATGAAGCAATGGCTAAGGTAACAGTCGGCACAGCATCCACATGAATCTTGTGCACATCATCCAGCACAAAATACCTACCAGCATCAGGAAAGTTGCGCCGATACATCTCATGTTTTTCAGGGTCGATGTCGTTCGCAAAGCGCACAGCCCAACCCGCGCGTTCCAGCGCATACCGGACTAGCCCAATTCCGGCAAAGAACTCGGCGAAGGATCGATCGATAAGGGGCACGGCTGGGACATCGCTATTGCCTTCGGCAATTCGAAGCACCATATCCGCGCAAGCGCCTACGTCCTCGGCGATACTGCTCTCCCAAAACCTGACCACGCGCCAGCCATCCGCAACGAGTTCGGATGCTACCCGTTGATCTCGCGCTACATTACGCTCAATCTTCTTCAGCCAGTACTCTTTGTTCTGATTGAGGGAGAACTGTTCTTCGAGTGAACGGAATCCACGTCGCCGCCATTGATTGCCGTGCCAGTAATCCCCATCTACGAACACTGCGATTCTTCGGCTGGGCAGCACGATGTCCGGCTTGCCAGGCAAATCTTCATAGTAGAGCTTGTAGCGCAGGCCCCGTGCCCAAATCTCGTGCCGCAGGCGCACTTCTGGTGTTGTGTCACGAGACTTCACTCGTCGCATTTTGTCCGACACCGTTCTAGAGACTTTGGGAGGTTTTCTATGTGAGCGCATTGGGCTATATTGTACAACAAAATGGATGATGAAGATTATACTCGTTTTCATTGCGCTCCTACTCGCTCTGACATTCTGACACCGTATTTCATTTGCCTCGCGCTGCTGCGCGCCTTATAATTCCGCTCGATTGTCGCGCCGTTTTCGTTCATCGTCTGCAGGGGGACATCATGACGACCATCCGACGTGTGTACCTGTACCTGGGCGCGTTTATCGGCTTGAGTGCGAGCGTGGCTGGAGTCATTGCGCTGATAGCGCTCATCGTCGATCAGGGCTTCGATGCGTTCAGAGGTTTCTCCATATCGGGCAGCGCGGCAGTGCTGGCGCTGATCATTGCGGGTGGCATCACATGGCGCTTCTTCTGGCGCACCATCCAGCGTGAGGCGAACGCCGCGCCCGAGGAGCGCGCCTCCGGCATGCGCAAGTTGTACTTGTATGGCACGCTGACGATCAGCCTGCTGATTGCACTGATTCTGATTCAACAAGTGCTAGGCGAGCTGCTGGTCCGGGTATTCGACCTGGGCTTGAACGGCTACAGGCCGTGGACGCCGCTGTTGAGCGCGGCTGCGCTGTTGTTGGTGTGGCGCTGGCATGACTGGATCGCGCTGACCGATCGCGCAGCCAACGCCGACGGCACGCGCGGCGGCGACCTGCGGCGTGGCTACTGGTTCGCGTTGACGCTCTTCGGCGTCTCCGGCGCAGCCAGCGGATTGGCGACGTTCATCTCCGGACTCTTGTCGCACGTGGGCGGCCAGGCACCCTCACCCTTCGGATTCAGTGATAGCGGCGCGACCTGGATGCAAACGCTGCTCCCATCGTTGGCGCAGATGGCCGTATCCGCCTTCGTGCTCTGGATGTTTTGGCTACCGTTACAGAAGGCCGCAGCATCGGGCGACGAAGCCGAGCGTTCTTCGCGCGCACGGTCGCTGTTGATTCACCTGGTTGTGTTCTGGGCGACGGTGTGGGCATTAGGCGGCGCGCAAGGCGTGCTGACCGATGTGCTGAATCGGCTTCTGTCAGGCTTTTCCAGCAGTCCGCTCGTGTTGACAGTGAACGGGCCATTATCCTTGTTGATCGTCGGCGGGTTGCTGCTGGTATACTTCTTCAAGCAAGTTCGTCCGACGCTGGTCACGCTGCGCCTATCCGATTACATCATCGCAGGCGTCGCGTTTTTCATCGCCGTGTTCGGCGTGCAGCTGCTGGTCGCCGCATTGTTCCAGGCTCTTGGCGGGCAGGGGCCGCGCATCGAAACGTTGATCCCGAATATCCTGCCGGGTCTGCTTGTTGGAGGCGTGGTCTGGCGCTGGCGTTGGCAGAGGCTGGAGACGGAAACATCGAGCCCAGACGGCGCTCCGGCGCGCTCGTATCTGTGGCGCAAGGTCTACCTCCATTTCTACCAGTTGGTCGGCGTGATTCTGATGTTGGTCGGCGGCGTGGCCGTACTCCAGCAGATCATCTCATCGATCCTCGGCCAGCCTTCGCCCGGCAACGCCCTGTCGAACCTGTCGATCCCGCTCTCGTTCTTGCTCGTCGGCAGCGGCTTGATGATCTACATGACGCAGATCGTAGCAACCGATAGTCGCCTCGGCGCGCTGTCGGTTGAAGAGGTGATGCAGTTCACCCTGGGCGACGCGGCCCCAACGTGGGCGATCGCGGCTCTCGTCGCATTTGTGATCGGGCCTGTGTTCACGATTGTCATGTTGGCGCTGCTCGGCCCGGTGATCGGCAACATTTTCAGCAATATTGTTGGTGGGCTTGACTAGCCACCCTCCCGCAGGTTGAAAGCCGACCGGCGCAAATGGGCAAAGGCAACCTGCGGGAGGGTCTATAGACCTGACGGCGGTAGTCGACCTTGCGAACCCTAAAGGGCGTTCCAGGGTTTTGGAACCTTCGCAAGGTTGACTCATTCCGTTTGCCGCACGCTGGCGGGTGCGATATAATCCGTGCGGCGCGCCGCCCCAGCCGCCGGCGGTGGAAATCTTGCGCCAGGATGAGGGGAGCGGCTGACGAGGGAACATGGCCAACTTACACTCTCGGTCTGCGGGGAGCTCGTGCTCCACTCTGTGGTATACTCGTTGATGGGTTGCTAGAAAACATGGTAGAGACTATCCAGCATGACATCGTCATCGTCGGCGGCGGGGGTGCGGGACTGCGCGCCGCCATCGCCGCGGCCGAGGCGGATCCCGAGCTCGACATCGCGATCATATCGAAGGTCTATCCGATGCGCAGTCACACCGTATCGGCCGAAGGGGGCGCCGCGGCGGTGGTCAAAGCGAACGACAGCTTCGAGGACCATATCCACGACACGATTAGCGGTTCAGACTGGATGGCCGATCAGGACGCCGTGGAGTCGTTCGTCAAGGAAGCTCCAAACGAGATGATTCAGCTCGAGCATTGGGGCTGCCCGTGGAGCCGCGAGCCAGATGGGAGCGTTGCCGTGCGGCCTTTTGGCGGCATGAAGATCGAGCGCACGTGGTTCGCGGCCGACAAGACCGGCTTCCATATGCTGCACACCCTGTTCCAGACCTCACTGAAATATACCACAATCAAACGCTACGACGAATGGTTCACCACCCAGCTGTTGGTAGAAAACGGGCGATGTCAAGGCCTCATGGCCATCGAGGTGCGCAGCGGGCAGGTCTATCTGATCGCTGCCAAGGCGGTGATCCTGTGTACCGGTGGAGCGGGGCGGATCTTCCCCTTCACCACGAATGGCGCCATCGTCACCGGCGATGGCATGGCCATGGCCTACCACGCCGGGGTGCCATTGAAAGACATGGAGTTCGTGCAATATCACCCGACCGGCTTGCCGGGCACGGGTCTGCTCATCACCGAGGCCGCCCGGGGTGAGGGGGGCATCCTGATTAACAAGGATGGCTATCGCTACCTGCAGGACTATGGCCTGGGTCCCCCGGACCCATGGCCCCGCTTGCGGGCTATGGAACTCGGCCCGCGAGACAAACTGTCTCAGGCGTTTGTCAAGGAGTCCCAGAAGGGCCGTACTATTCAAGGCCCTTACGGGGAGGTCGTCCACCTGGACATCCGGCACCTGGGCGAGAAGAAGATCGATAGGAAGCTCCCCTTCGTGCGGGAACTTGCGCGTAAGTACGTCGGCATCGACCCCGTGAAAGAGCTCATCCCGGTCCGGCCGGTGGTCCACTACATGATGGGGGGCGTGCACACGGATGTGCACGGCGCCACTTCGCTGCCCGGGCTTTACGCCGCGGGCGAGGTGGCTTGCGTCAGTATCAACGGGGCCAACCGGCTGGGTTCGAACTCGCTGACCGAGCTGCTGGTGTTTGGAGCTCGGGCCGGCAAAGAGGCGGCGAGGTTCGCTCGGGCGCACCCGGAGTTCGACCGCACGGCACTGGCAGCCCAGGCGCGCGACGAGGAGCAGCGGATCGCCAACCAATTCATCCGCAAAGAGGGGGGCATGGAGCGCATCGCCACCCTGCGGGCCGAGATGAACCAGGCCATGGAGGCAGGCGCCGGCATTTACCGCGAGGAGGCTTCACTCCGAGAGACCTGCGAGCGGCTGGCCAGCCTGCGCCAGCGATTCGCACACATCCGCCTCGACGATCGCAGCCAGATCTTCAACACCGAACTCATCGCGGCGTTGGAACTGGAGTTCATGCTGGATTTGGCCGAGGCGCTGGCCCATTCGGCACGGGCGCGCACCGAGTCGCGCGGATCGCACCAGCGGACCGATTATCCGCAGCGCGACGACGAAAACTTCCTTCGGCACACGATGGCTTATCGAACCGGCGGCCCGCCGCGGATCGAATACCTGGATGTCGTGATCACGCATTGGCCGCCCGGCGAACGCGTCTATGGGAGATGAGAATGTCGAAGCCGACGATGACCTTGGAGGTCCTCCGCTATCGACCAGAGCAAGATCAAGCGCCCCGCTTCCAAACTTATGAGGTCGCCTATCGGGAAGACTGGGTGGTCCTGGATGCCATTAACCACATCAAGGACCAGATTGACGGTACCTTGTCCTATCGCTGGTCCTGCCGGATGGGTGTGTGCGGTAGCTGCGGCATGATGATCAACGGGGTTCCCAAGCTCAGTTGCGCCACCTTTCTGAAGGACTATTGGCCCGCGCCGGTGCGGATCGAGCCGCTGGCCAATTTCCCGATCGAGCGCGACTTGGTGATCGTTCTGGACGACTTTATGGAGAAGCTCACAAGCGTCAAGCCCTGGATCATCCGCGAGGAGGAGAAGCCGCTTTCCGAGGGGGAGTACCGTCAGAGTCCGGCGGAGCTGGCCCGTTACAAGCAGTTCAGCATGTGCATCAATTGCATGCTTTGCTACGCCGCCTGCCCGGTCTACGCCATGGATCCTCATTTCCTGGGCCCGGCGGCGACTGCTCTGGCCCAGCGCTACAACATGGACTCGCGCGACCAGGGCCGCCGGCAGCGTGAGGAGGTCTTCGCCAGCCATGTAGGCATCTGGGACTGTACGTATGTCGGCGAATGCACTGTCGTATGTCCTGCAAATGTCGACCCGGCCGGCGCTATTCAGCAGGCCAAGCTGTCCAGCACCCTCGACTGGTTTAAGGGTGTCCTGATGCCGTGGGGGGAGCGATGAGGCCGTATCGTCGCCCAGTGGCGCCTACCTGGTGGCTGAGCAACCGAGCATATTTCCTCTTCATCGTGCGCGAGCTCACCAGCGTCTTCATCGCAGCCTACCTCGTGCTGTTCCTGCTCCTGCTACACAACATTGCTGTGGGACGCGAGGCGTACGAAGCCTACCTGCGGTTTCTCGCCACGCCGGGGCTGCTTGTCTTTCACGTCCTGGCGCTCGCCGCCGCGCTCTTCCACACGGTCACCTGGTTCAACCTTCTGCCCAATATCATGGTGGTGCGATACGGAGAGAATCGGGCCCCAGCGATCATCATCGCGGGCGTCAACTACGTGGCCTGGATTGCCGTGTCCATTTTCATTGCCTGGATCGTCTTGTCGAGGTGAGGGATGGCCAAGTCGAAGTCGAACCCTAAAGGGCGTTCCAGCGAGCCGTTTTGGTGGTTTCTCTTTGGAGCCGGGGGAACGATCGCCGCCTTCCTCGTGCCGTTCCACATTCTGCTCACCGGGATCGCGGCACCTGCGGGCTGGGTTGGTGAGTCGTTCGAATACAATCAGGTGCTGGCGCTGGTTTCCCACCCGGTCACCCGACTTTACCTTTTCGCCCTGATCTCATTGCCTCTCTTCCATTGGGCGCACCGGTTCCGCTTCACCCTCATCGATCTGGGGTTGAAGGGCGGCAGGCGGGCCGTGGCTATCGCTTGTTACGGCAGCGCCATTGTCGGTGCGATCCTCACCGCAGTCGTCCTCCTAAAGCTATGAAGTCCAGCACATCTTGATCGACGACAAAGGCGTGCGCTTCAACACCGACCTGTACGAGGCGTGGGAACTCGGCTGCCTGCTCGACCTGGTCGAGGTGACGGCGTACTCGGCGCTGGGCCGGGCAGAGAGCCGAGGTGCGCACTATCGCGAAGACTTCCCCAGGCGCGACGACACTAACTGGCTCAAGCACACGTTCGTCACGCTGCGGAATGGCAAGCTGGAGCCGAGCTACAAGCCGGTCACCATCACCAGGTTCCAGCCGAAAGAACGGACGTATTAGGGACGCACTGAAAGCGATGATGTTGACAGGAGCAAAGGAAGGGTGGAGCAATGAGCAGCGAAAGCGGTAGGACATGGATAGAGCACCCTGAACTGGCAGACAAAGTCATCCGGTTATTGCGGCGGACCGACCGCGAGCCAGGCGGGGATAACTATATCGTCATCGAATTTGAGGATGGCACGCGGTTTGAACTGGGCGCAAATGACCTGGGAACATGGGTCATCAAATCGCCGACTGAGTACGCTGCTTCTAATCCAATGGAACACCCACTCCGCGAGGCTAAGCTGGAATACGCGGCGGTCAAAGCCTTGGTCGCGCAGTTAGCCCCGGCCGACCGATTACGTCTCATCAATGACCTGACCGGGCAACTGGCTGATATCCCGGAAACCGCCCAGCAACCCAAACGCTACGCAAGCGATTTTTACGGTATCTGGAAAGGTGTCATCTTTTCCGAGGATGATTTCAAGGCAGCCGAGTGGCATCCAAATGACGAGGAGTTGAATGCCGCCTAAATTTGTCCTGGATACCCACGCAGTCTTATGGCACATGACTGGCGACCGCAAACTGGACCGGAACGCTAAAGCGGCCTTGATGGACCCGAGCAGCGATTTGATCTTCCCTGCGATTGCCGTTGCGGAAGCACTCTTCGTCATTCAGGCCGGAAAGTCATCTGCCCTGGTGAAAGACCTGTGGGACTTTACCTTTGCCACTGCGAACGTAACATTCTATCCGCTGGATGAGGCCGTTCTCCGAAAATCTGAGGGATTGACTGCCATTCCAGAAATGCACGATCGCCTGATTGTTGCCACTGCGCTCATTTTGCAGGACGCCGATACCGAGACGATCATCCTTACACACGATCCGATCATTCAAGCCTCAGAGCTGGTGAAAACACTTTGGTAATTCGATTTCACTGTCCTGCCCCTCGTTCTGGGCCAACAACGAATATGTCGAGCCGGCGGCGATCATCCAAGCGCACCGCTTCATCTTCGACAGCCGTGACCAGATCGCCAAAGAGCGCCTCGACATCATGGCCGACACGATGGGCGTATGGCGCTGCCGCACCGCCTTCAACTGCCGTGGACGTCTGCCCGCGCGGCATCGATGTGACCCGCGCCATCAAGGAAGTGCAGATCGCGATCAATTCGGGCCATAAGTAAGCCGCCATGTCCGGTGCAGACTGACAACCTGCAAAACGATCAAGTCGGCCCTCGTCTGCTTCTTGCAAACTAGGGCCGTTTTGTTTGCGTAACTCGCCGCGCCGCATCGGGTTCTATTTCCCCAAACGCGGGGAGGACTGCGATGATCGTCAGATTCGTGTGTATGAAAGTCAAGCCGGAGAAACTGGCTGAGT
>Ga0184639_10001127_pt1 | contig 11336 bp, 7 predicted proteins | sample PLM31_170_b2_FD_133155 | JGI IMG/M metagenome (GOLD analysis project Ga0184639, IMG submission 133155) | Groundwater sediment microbial communities from an aquifer in East River, Colorado, USA - PLM3-1_170_b2 | ecosystem: Environmental > Terrestrial > Soil > Riparian zone | place: USA: East... | reverse complement strand
TGGCAAGGTAGGGGCCGCTCTGGATCCCTGCGCCGCGATCCAAGTTGCATTCGAGCTAGCCGACGGGCAAGAGCGTGAGTTCATCTTCAGGCTCGGCGTAGGGCGAGACGCCGATGACGCCAGTAACCTGGCGCGTCGCTTCCGTGGGTATGTTGCGGCGCGTGGGGTACTCGAAACGGTGTGGCAGTACTGGAAGCGCACTCTCGGCGCAGTCCATGTGGAAACCCCAGATCCGTCCCTCGACGTGCTGACCAACGGCTGGCTCGTGTACCAAACTCTCGCGTGCCGTCTGTGGGCGCGGAGCGGATACTACCAGCCGGGGGGCGCCTTCGGTTTCCGCGACCAGTTGCAGGACGCGATGGCGCTCATCCACGCCGCGCCACACCTCCTGCGCGAGCACTTGCTCCGCTGCGCGGCCCGTCAGTTCCGGGAGGGAGATGTCCAGCATTGGTGGCATCCCCCCTCGGGCCGGGGCGTGCGTACGCACTGTTCGGATGATTACCTCTGGCTGCCGTTGGCGACGTGCCATTACGTTCTGAACACAGGGGACACCGAGGTGTTGGACGAACCCATCCACTTCGTAGAGGGCCGCCCGGTAAACACGGAGGAGGACTCGTATTACGATCTACCCAGCCGGTCGGAAGAAGCGGCCAGTTTGTACGAACACTGTGTGCGAGCCATTCTGAGGGGCCTCAGATTTGGTGAGCACGGCCTGCCGCTCATCGGCTCTGGTGACTGGAACGACGGCATGAACATTGTGGGCGAACACGGCAAAGGCGAAAGCGTCTGGCTGGGGTTTTTCCTTTATGAAGTGCTCATGCGGTTCGCCGAGGTTGCCCGCACGCGTAGTGACCTATCCTTCGCCGAACGGTGCCAGATGGAGGCGGCTCAAGTGCGCCAGAATATCGAGCAGAACGGCTGGGACGGCGAGTGGTACCGCCGCGCCTACTTCGACGACGGCTCGCCGCTTGGGTCGGCGAGTAACCCCGAATGCCAGATTGATTCGATTGCGCAAAGCTGGTCGGTTCTATCCGGGGCAAGCAATGCCGAGCGCTCGCGCATGGCGATGGAAGCGGTGGATCGGCGCCTCGTTCGCCGGGACCATGCGCTGATCCAACTTCTGGACCCGCCGTTCGACAAGTCGGATTTGAATCCCGGCTATATAAAAGGGTATGTCCCGGGCGTGAGGGAAAACGGCGGACAGTACACTCATGGGGCGATCTGGGCGGCGATGGCGTTCGCCGCATTGGGCGATAGCCGGCGCGCGTGGGAACTGTTGGCGATGATCAACCCGGTGAACCATGCGAGATCTCCGGAGGGGATTGCGACCTATAAAGTGGAACCGTACGTCGTCGCGGCCGACGTCTATGCGCTCTCGCCCCACAATGGCCGCGGTGGATGGACGTGGTACACGGGCTCGGCCGGCTGGATGTACCGGCTGATCGTGGAATCCCTCCTGGGGCTGAGGCTGGAAGTGGATAAGCTTCGATTCGCTCCGTGCCTCCCCGCGGATTGGAAGGGGTTCAAGGTGTACTACCGGTATCGCGAGACGGTCTACGAAATCGCCGTCCTGCAACAGCTTGCCGAGTATGGCGAGACGAGTGTGACCGTTGATGGGGTCGAGCAACACGACAAGGCGATTCCCCTTGTTGACGACCGCCAGAAACATTCGGTCGAGGTGGTGATACACAACGCACGCAGTTAACACCAAGCGAGGCTATGGTTCGGCCCATCGGGCTATCCCCTCGAGCCGTACCGCTGTGGAACCTTCACGCCTAGGACCCCCCCTCCCTCGGCTTCCACCCCGGGCACTCGAAAGCTGTGTCGCCGGGATCCATCACCGCCTCCACCCGCGTGATCCACTCCGGCTCCGTGACGGGCTCCTCGTTTCCGGCAAAGACCTCCTCGCTCAGGAACTGGACGTTGCCGCAGAGAACCCCGTCCTCCGCTCCGCCCGGCGTGGGCGGCGGGCCGAAGGCGAGGGCCCACCCGCAGGTGCCACAGACCTTGCGCGGCGCCTGCTCATCGGCCATCGCCGGCCCGCCTTTCCCCCGTGCCCCCGGAGCCCTTCCAGAGCGTCTCAATGCATCGCAGCGCGCCGTTCATGGCAGGGGAGGGCGGGGCCCCGCGGGGCGGCTCGCGGAGAAAACTGCTGCCCAGAGCGGCGACGACACCGGGGGTGCGCGGAGAGGGTGAGGCCGACAAAGAGGACCAGGTCGAGGGGAGCCGCCCCAGGCGGCGAGGAGGGCGGTGCCCAGCAGGGAAACGCCCCAGGTCACCGGTCGGGGAGCCTGGCGGGCGGGGGCGGAGCCGGCTGGGCAGCGGTGCCGGGGTCGCTCAGGGCCTGGTCCAGGTACGCCTTCAGGGCCCCGTAGACCACCTCCCCCGTCCGCATCGCCCTCCCAGCGTCTCCCTCGGTGTAGGAGCGGGATGGGATCCAGATGGGGAGGTCGGGCCGCTGGAAGAGGGGGAACCGGACCCGGGCGCCGTGCCGCTCGAGGGAGTCAATCCCCCGGACCAGGTCGTCCATGTTCCGGAAGTTCTCCTGGTAGACCGCGGCGAAGAGGGCGGAGAGGTTATGGTCCACGGTCCGGATGTTCTTCAGGGAGAGGCAGGCCTTCACGATCTTCTCCACGGCCTGCTGGACGAAGTAGATGGTACGGCTGTGGTACTCGGTTCCGGAGAGGAGTTGCGCGATCCGGTAGTCCACCTCGCTCTCGATGAGGAACGCACGGGCGATCTCGCGGGCTTCGTGCATCGGCACTCCTCCCCCCCCCCTCTCGCTACTCCGTCCCCGACTCAAAGACGCGAGCGATCTCATCCCGGGCGAAGACCGGGAGCGGCCTGGCTCCCGCCGGGGTCACCAGCATCACCCCCTCCTCCGGGGGAAGAACCTGCCCGATCCGCCCCGCCAGGATCCCCGATCCTTGCAGCGCCTGCACCAGATCCGCCACCGCGGCCTCGGGGCAGGTCACGAGGAGGGCCCCCGAGGCGATCGTCCCCAGCGGGTCCAGGCCGAACTCCTTGCACAGCGCGGCGGCCTCGGACAGGACCGGGATGGCCGTCGCTTTGATCCGCAGCCCGACGCCGGCCGCCGCGGCCAGCTCGTGCAGCCCCGTGGCCAGCCCGCCCTCGGTCGGGTCGTGCATCGCCGTGACCGGCGCAGCGGCCACCGCCACCCGCGCATCCCGCAGAACGCCGATTCCCGGGTCCCGCAGGTACCCTCGGGCCCGCGCAAGGAAGGCCTCCCCGTAGCCCCGGGCGCGGAGCCGCGGGGCGAACTCACGGGCGAGCAGCGCCGTCCCCTCGATCGCGATCCCCTTCGTCAGGATGACCGCGTCCCCGACCTTCGCGCCCGCCGTCCGGATGACCCGGTCCGCCGGCACCTCCCCCACCATCACCCCGATGGCGATCGGCCGATCCAGGCCGGCGGTCACCTCCGTGTGGCCCCCGACCAGGCTGACGCCGATCTCCTCGCAAGCCGTCACAACCTGCGCGAAGAGGGCCTCGGCCAGCGCGGCATCCGCCTGCCCCTCGGGGAGGAGCAATGCCACGCCGAACCAGCGGGGCTCGGCCCCCCGGACCGCCACGTCGTTCGCGTTCACCGTGACGGCGTAGTAGCCGATCTCGTCCGTGGCGAACGTGATGGGGTCCAGCGTCAGGACCAGGCAGGTCTCCCCCATCGCCAGGACAGCGGCGTCCTCTCCCACCGCCGGGCCGACCAGGACGCGCGGGTCTCGCGCCGGGATCCCGGCTAACAGCCGGGCCAGGAGACCCGCCGGGAGTTTCCCCGCCGGGAGGAGCGCCAGGCCCGACCGCGGCCCCACCCGGCCCGCCTTGTGGATCGTTCCCCCTCCCGCGCGCCGCAACCGCCCCCCGGGCCTCCGCCTCACATCCCCTCCGGAAAGAAGAAGGGGGCCGGGGTAATCAGAAGGAGGAGCAGGGCAAAGGCGCTCAGGGCGAGCAGACGCCGGCGCGGATCGAGCGGCGTCACGTCGTCCAGGGGAGGCGGGTGCTGGAACCCCATCGCCATCGGCAGGACCGCCCAGACCAGCCAGCCCTGCCAGAAGAAGACCCCGAGCGCCACCAGGACCCCCGCCGTCCCTATCGCCACCTCCCGGTGCCGGCGCCCGAGCAGCGCGTAGGCGATGTGCCCCCCGTCCAGTTGCCCGATGGGCAGGAGGTTAAGCGCGGTCACGAAGAGCCCGATCCAGCCGGCGAACGCCACCGGGTGCAGGAGGATGTCCAGGCCGTCGGGCACGGGGCCGACGGCGATGGCCTGGAGCGCCAGGAACAGGAGCGACGTCCCGAGCCCCACTCCCGCGCTCTGCGCCGGCACCACCGTCGAGAGGCGCAGCCCGACGAGAACCGCCGGGATGGCAAGGATGAGGCCGGCCAGCGGGCCGGCGATCCCCACATCCAGGAGAGCTTTCCTGTCAGTGACCGGGGACTTCATCCGGATGAAGGCCCCGAAGGTCCCGAGCCCGACCGGTGCCGGGATGAAGTAGGGGAGCGTTACCCGGATCCCGTAGGCCTTCGCCGTGAAGTAGTGGCCCAACTCGTGGACCCCCAGGATGGCCAGAAGGGTGGCGGCGAAGGGAAACCCGGCCACCAGGGTCCCGGGGTCGCTCAGGGGGTCGGCCCCCTGATGGAGCGCCCCGACGAACAGGGTCGTTAGCAGCGTGGCGACGAACAACACCAGGTTCGGCCAGGGCTCCTTCAGCCACGCGCGCCCGCGAGGGACGGCCCGGAGGAGGACGATCTCCTCCCGGCTTCGCAGGAGGGGATGGTAGCCGAGCGGTGCGAGGCGGCCCGTCAGGATCCGCACCGCGGTCTCCGGGGAGGCCAGGAGAACTCCCCGGAATCGGACAGCCGCCTCCTGGACCTGTGCCTCCTCCACCAGGAAGACGTCCGTGAGGAGGCGCGCCAGCTCGAAGGCGGAATGCTGCGAGGCCTCCGGCTCGGTCATGTCGTCTCCCCCACGGCGGAGGCGGCGCCGCCCGCGGCCGCCGGCACCGGCAGCCGCGCCCCCGTCCGGGCGAGGAGGGCCGCCGCGGCCACAGTGCAGGCCACGGAGAGACCGAAGGCAGCCTGGTACGACCCCATGGCATCGAAGACCGCCCCGCCCATCCAGGGGCCCAGGGCCATCCCGAGGCCCTGCCCCACTGAGATCATCCCGAAGATGGCGCCGTAGGATCGCCCCTGGTACAGCTCGGCCGTCAGCGCCGAGATGATTGGTCCGCGCGCGCCGAAGGTGAGGCCGAAGAAGAGGGCGTAGGCGTAGAGGGGCCAGAGAACCGGCGGGCCCGGGGCGAAGAGCAAGGCCAGGATGCCGAGCGCCGTCAGGGCATAGCTCAGGATCCCCGTGGCCACCCGCCCGAAGCGATCCGAGAGGGCACCGAAGGCGAAGCGGCCGACCGAGCTCAGGGCCCCCACGATCCCGAAGATGGCGACCGCCGTCAGGTGCCCGTAGCCCCGATCCACCGCGTAGACCACCTGGTGGGTCGTGACGGTGAACATCCCGATGGGGGTCAGGAAGAAGACCAGCAACAGGTACCAGAGGGTGCGGGTCCGCAGGGCCTCCCGGAGCGTCCAGCCCCCGGCCGGGCCGGCCACCACCGTCTCCTGCGCGGGGCCCGGCGCCCGGATGCTCGTCTGTCGCGGAAGCAGGAAGGTCGTCAGCGGCAGGAGAACCGCGGCGGCGAGCGCGGCCAGGACCAGGAAAGCGCCGCGCCACGTCAGGGCCGCAATGAGGGCCTGGGTGAGAGGGCTCAGGAGGAAGACCCCGAGCCCGATGCCGGCGAAGGCCATGCCGATGGCCCTCCCGCGGGTCCGGGGGAAAGCCTGGGCCAGGAGAGCCGACTGGGGGACGTTCCCGACGCACCCCACGCCGAGGGCGGCCAGGACGCCAAAGGTGAGGGCCAGGTCGGTGAGGTCACGCGCAGCGGCGCTGAGGAGAAGCCCGCCAGCCAGGAGGATGGCGCCTGTCGGGAGGAGCAGGCGGGGGCCCGAGCGATCCATGTAGTAGCCGATCAGAGGAGAAACTCCGCCGCCCACCAGCATGTGGAGGGAATAGACGGCGGCGGTCGGACCGCGACCCTGGCCGAACTCTGTGAGCAGGGCCACGTAGAAGACCGGGAAGGTGAAGGAGAGGCCGTAGGCAACCGCCAGGGTGAGGAAGCTGACGCCCAGCGTGAGCCTTGGCCCTCCCTCGCCTGGCCGGCTCTCCCCTCGCGCTGCCCGCGCCCTCCGCCACGGCGCGCGCTGCATTCTGGTTTGCCTTATAGCACGCGCCGCCGGGGCAGTCAAAAGGAACTGTATCCAGGGCATACGAGTCCTCCTGGCGGCACAGGTCTCTAGGATTCCCCCGCGACCACTCAAGGGAGGGGCATGGGGAACAGGGTGCCGGCAAACCAGGCTTCGAGCTGGTCGGCGTAGTGGGGGGAGGAGGGCTCGCCCGAGACGCCGCCCGGGATGACCCAGCCGCCGCCCCCGGGCTCCCCCAAGTCCACCACCTGCCGGTAGGAGGGTCCCGCCACGGCCTCGAAGGGGGCAGCGAAGAAGTAGGCGCTCATGTTGACGGTCATGCCGTCGCCCGGCATCTCGACCGGCCCCCGGTTGAAGCCAAAGAGCCGGCCCAGGATCCGGCTGCCCCGGGCCGTTCCGGGCGTCAGGGGATGCCGAAGCGTGAGCCGGTGCAGCCGCCCCCACCGCCAGGTTGACGCGTCCGGGCCCATCTTTTCCCTGAGAAATGCCACCGCCTCCTCCAGGGTCTGCTGAAGGATGGACGGGAGAGGCGCGGGGAGTGCCGCCGCGTCCCCCTCGAGGAGGAGGGCGTCCAGGAGAGCGGCTGGAACGTGGTTGACGGCGAAGAGGCGCGCGGCCAACCCGGGCCGCAGCGCCTCGAGGGGCGCCCCCAGGACCCGCTCGCGGAGACGCCAGTACCAGGCGTGAAAGAGGGCCGCCGTGCCGCTCTCGCGGGCCATCTGTCCGTCCCAGGCGAGCAGGCGATCGGCGGCCTCGCGCGCCGCTCCCGCCAGGGCATCCCGGTGCGGGGCAAGGCAGCGCCCGACGAGGAGCAGCGCCTGGAGCGACACCGTGTCGGTCTGGAGGCGGCGGCAGGCCTCGGGGCGGACCGAGGGCATCTCGCGCAGGACCCCCTGGATCCGGCTGGCCCGGTAGGGGGGCTCCCACAGCGTCGTGAGGTACGGTCCCTCTTCGCTCGCGCGGTTGTTGGCGCTGACCAGGAAGCCCGACGCCGGGTTCAGCACGTGCGGCAACTCCTCAAAGGGGAGGAACCCCTGCCAGGCCGTGGCGGGATCGGCGCCGTCCAGGGGAAGGGGGCCATCCCCCGGCCGGCACCGCCTCGGGAAGCGCCCGGCCACGAACCCGCCGATATTCCCGTCCGCGTCGGCCACGAGGATGTTCTGGGGGGAGAGGGCGAAGTCCCGCAGCGCCTCCCGGAACGCCGTCACGTCCGCGGCGCGGTTCATGGCCAGCAGCGCGTCGAGACTGCGCGTCGGCAGCATCCCGGTCCAGGCAAGGGAGAGGGGGCCGAGCGGCCCGGTGTCGAGGAGGTCCGAGATGAGCGGACAGCGCCCTGGGAACCGGCGGACGAAGCGGAGCGTAACCCGCCGGGGCTCCGCCTCCCCGCGCACCCGCACCGCCACCTCCTCGATCTCGAGCGGCTCCCAGACCTGCCCGCGGCGAGCGGCGACGGGCGGACCTGGCGCCAGGGTTTCCCGGTACAGATCCACGTCATCGGGGAGGGCGGCCGTCATCCCCCAGGCGAGGGAGGGGGTCCGGCCGATGGCGACCCCCGGGACGCCGGGCAGGGTCACGCCCGCAACCCGGTAGGGACCGCCCCGGAGGCAGACCGGCAGCCAGATGCCGGGGAGGCCGAGGGGCAGGTGCGGGTCGGCGGCCAGGATCGGCTTCCCGCTGGCTGTCCGCTTGCCTGCCACGGCCCAGGCGTTGCTCCCCACCCAGCCGCCGCCTCCCCATCCGAAGCCGTCAAGAGCCGTGCCGGACATCGGGAGGCGGTCCGGCGGCGGCCCCGTGAGGGTCGGGCCCCACGCCGGGGACGAAGGCAAGAGCGGGGGTCCCTTCCGCAAGAGCGCGATCTCCCCCAAGGTCAACTCGGCGCGCAAAGCGATACTCAGGCGCCAGGCCACGAGGCGGCCCACGGCGAGCGAGTCCGCCGGGCGCCAGGGCTCGGGGACATAGCCCAGGACGGCACGCTCGAGAGGCCAGGCGCGGCGCGCCTCCGCCTCCGCGAGCCATGCGTTCACGCCGGAGGCGTAGGCGGCCAGGGCGTCCTGCGTCTCGGCCGAGGCCTCCGTCGCCTCCGCGAGGGCAGCCGCCCCGAGGCCGAGGGCCCGGTGGAGCAAATCCATCTGGAGGAAGACCTCCCCGGGCACCGGGAGACTCCGGACCTCGGGCGTCCCTTTCCCCGGACCCAGGATTTCGGCCAGCCGTCCACAGGCGACGCGCCGGTACAGGTCCATCTGGAAGAGCCGCTCGGAGGCGACCACATACCCGAGGGCCTGGAACAGGTCCCAAGGCTCCCGGGCCTCAATGGTGGGGACGCTGCGGGCATCGCGGAAGAGGCGGACGGCGGCCCGCTGGCCCGGCAGGGAAAGCGGGCCCGGGGGAACCGGTGGACGTGGCGGCGGAAGGAGGCCGCACCGGCGGCCGAGCGCCCTCAGGAGAATCCACAAGCGCAGGGAAAGGGGAAGGGAGAGAAGCACTAGCGTGACTCCAACGAATTATCCCTCATGCTCATGCGACGGCTGGTGGGGTGCCGGGGCAAATGACGAGCAATACGAGGCCCGAGGGAGGAGGCGGACAGGCCGCTCTGCCGCGGGTCCTGTCGCCGGCGTGCCCCACTCGCCGCCGGGCTCCGTCACCCGCTCAGCCCCTGCCGCACTTCGGTGAAGTGCGGCAGGGGGCCGAGGGGGTCCCACTCCGCCCCGCTGCTCGGGGGCCGCGCCCGGCGCCACCCGCGGCTCAACTGCAATCCTCGGTGAAATTCGTTGGAGCAGCGCTAGGAGCCGCCAGGGACCCGGGATAGGCCTCCCAGATACTCGAAGGAGGCCACGACGTTCAGCCGGTCGAGACCCATGGCCTCCGGGAGGGGGGAGTAGGGGGCGGCCTTTCGGATGGCCTCCAGGGCGGCATCGTCCAGGATGGAGACGCCGGAGGAATCGGCCAGGCGGAGGCGGGCGAGGCCTCCGTCCTGCCGGATGGCGAACTCGATGACCAGTTTCCCCGTGAGGCCCCGCTCCTGGGCCAGGAGGGGATAGCGCCACGCCCGCTCGACCCGCCGCTTGACCTCCTCCAGGTAGGCGGCGTACTCGTGCGCCCGGGACTCCAGTGCCACGGTCGCCTCCCGGCCGCTCCCCTCGCCCACCTGCCCGGCATCGTAGGGGCCGGGCACGGGTGACGTGAGCGCCCGGTTCCCGATGCGCGCGAGTTGCTCCCGGAGGGAGAGGCGGGGAGGCGACGGGCTCGGGACCGAGGTCAGCGCTGGTGCCTGGGGAGGGTTCGCGATCAGGGGTGGAGCCGTTGCCTGCGGAGGGCTGGGGACCGAGCGTGGCGCGGCCTCCTCCGGAGCGGGTCGAGCCCCCAGGACGCGCGGCGCCAGCCCCGCCCGCTCCCTTGGGGGACCGGGCTCCGGCCCACGCGGGAGGGGGCTCGTGGGCACGCGGGGAGTCCCGCGGCTCTCGGCCGAGCCGATGGGGCCCGTTCCCGGACCGGGGGCCTTCGCCCGGCTGCTGAACCTGCCGATCGCTTTGGCCCCCGGAGGAGCCGGCTCCGGGCGCCGCGGCGGCGGCTGGTCCACGAGGGGGCCGACCGGCGGCTCGACGAAGCGGATGCGCAGGGGGGGAAGGTTCGGTAGCGGATCGGCGGGCGGGGTGAACTGGAGGAGGCTCAGGAAGCCAGCATGCACGAGGGCGGAGGCGGCCAGGAACCGGAGGAGCGACTGGTCCCTCAGGGTCATCCCCGCCCTCCCCGACGCCCGGTCTTCCGGAGGCGGGAGGCCCGCTCCAGAATCGCCGCGGCGTGCCGGCGGGGAAGGTCCGAGTCCCCCGCGGCCCCGAGCATCCGGGCCAGCTCGGCCACCCGGTCCTCGCCTTCGAGGCTGTGCAGCGAGGTCTCGGTCCGGCCGCCGCGGGTCCGCTTCTCCACCCGGTAGTGAGCGTCGGCCATGGCGGCGATCTGGGCCAGGTGCGTGACGCACAGAACCTGGCGCCCGGCGCCGACGGCCGCCAGTTTGCGCCCCACCACCTCGGCCATCCCGCCCCCGATCCCGCTGTCCACCTCGTCGAAGATGAGGGTCGGGGTCTCATCAGCCTCGGCGAGCATTCCCTTCAGGGCCAGCATGATCCGGGACAGTTCGCCACCCGAGGCCACCTTGGCCAGCGGGCGGACCTCCTCCCCCGGGTTCACGCTCAGGAAAAACTCCGCCTCCTCCAGGCCGGTCACCCGGAACGGCACGGACTTGCCCTCCTCGGCCGGCTCCCGGTGGAGGCGGACCTGGAAGGCCGCCCGGGGCATCCCCAGTTCGCGCAGTTCGGCCAGGACCCCCTCGCGCAACTTCGCCGCCGCCGCCTCGCGCTTGCGGGAGAGCCGCCGGCCGCGCTCCAGAAGATCCGCGGCGAGTCGCGTCTCCTCCGCGGCCAGGGCCTTCAGGCGCTCGGGGGCTTCCTCGATCTGCGCCAAGTCGGCAGCCGCGACCGCCCGGGCCTCGAGAGCCGCGGCGACGCTCCCGCCGTACTTGCGCCTCAAGCGCTCGATGGCGTGCAGCCGGGTCTCGATCGCCTCCAGGCGGCCCGGGTCGAAGTCCACCTTGGAGCGATACCGGCGGACCTCGGCGGCGACATCCTTCAGGAGCGCCTCGGCCTGGGCGCACGACTCCTGGAGGGGCGCCAGGCTGGGATCGTAGCGGGCCCCCTCGGCCAGGCGGGCCGCGGCCCCCTTCAGGCGGGCCAGGAGCGCCCCCTCCTCTCCCTCCAGGGCGCCGTAGGCCTCCTCCACCAGCGCGAAGAGCCGCTCGGCGTTGGCGAGGATGAGGCGCTCGGTCTGCAGCCGCTCCTCCTCCCCGACCTCCAGGCGGGCGGCGACAATCTCCTTTACCTGGAAGGCGAGGAAGTCCCGCCGGGCCGCCTGCTCGCGGGCGGCGGCCTGGAGGGTCGCCTGCTCGCGCCGCACCCCCTCCCACGCCAGGAACTGCTCCCGAAAGGCGCCCGCCTCCTCCGCCGTCCCCCCGAAGACGTCCAGCAGCTCGAGGTGTCGCCGCGCGCTCAGGAGGAGCCGCCCCTGATGCTGGCCGT
>Ga0184639_10001126_pt1 | contig 11336 bp, 11 predicted proteins | sample PLM31_170_b2_FD_133155 | JGI IMG/M metagenome (GOLD analysis project Ga0184639, IMG submission 133155) | Groundwater sediment microbial communities from an aquifer in East River, Colorado, USA - PLM3-1_170_b2 | ecosystem: Environmental > Terrestrial > Soil > Riparian zone | place: USA: East... | reverse complement strand
CTGGCGCAGTTTGGACAGAAGTGGGAGATTGTAAGACGACGTTACAAGGAATTTGTGGAGGAAGGTACCGGGCAGCAAAACCTTTGGAGCGAGTTGAAGCGGCAGATTTACTTGGGGGATGAACGCTTTGTTGAGCGCATGCAGGCGAGGCTGGATGATGAGCAAGCAAACGACGTGAATATTCCCAAGGCGCAACGGCGCGGTGCGGCGCCCACCCTTAAGCTTATCGAGACACGGTACGGGGATCGAAGTCGAGCCATAGTGGCTGCCTATGAGACGGGTGAATACAGTTATCAACAGATCGGGAAGTATTTTGGGATGCATTTTACGACGGTGGGTCGAATCGTGCGAGCAGCGAGAGAGGTCAGAGGGAATAGGCCTGCATAATTACCAGGTGCTTCAGGGCTAGACCTGCTTCTTTGCTAGACCTGACCCCAAACTCCTTCATGATCAGCTGGTTCGAACGCCCGCAAGGTTCGCCTACAGAGTACGAGAATGCCCAGAAGCGAATACTTGATGTGTTCGGTCAATGGAAGGCGCCCGCCAATTTCAAGATCGAATTGTTCGTAGTGCGAGTCGGCGAGTGGGGTGGGCATGTGTTGGTAGACTGCGACGATCCGCTGGCCGTTCACAAATTTTGTTCGACCTGGCCTGCTTTCGAATTCCAGGCACGACCCGTGATTGCCGTCGAGGACGCTGTCCGCGTCGAACTCGAGGCTATTGCCTGGCGAGATGGACTGAAACGCAAGTGATAGTGGCCATTGCCTTCGGCTTCGGCCAGACCGCGGGCTAACCCCTCGCTCAACCGGACGGCCAGCGGCCTGCGGCCACTGGCCGCCGTCGTGGATCGTGCCATGGATCGTGGATCGTGCCAATCGTGGATCGTGCCAGGCTTTGATTATTTGATATTGGTCGAATGGTTTCCACTAAAAGCAAACAACAAAAGCCTGGCACCAACTCCATCCTGAGTCAGAAGGTGTTGGAGTTATAACCGTGCTGATCGCCTCAGATTGCTGCGTGTTTTTAGGGAGGCAGGCCGCCCTATCGGGCAGTGTTTGCAGGCCAACAAGTTGTTGACAAGCCGGAGTAGCTGGCGGATATTGCAATCGATTTGGATTTGATTGGTTGAGGCGTGTTAGGAGATTGGGCGCCCGGCATTTGTTGCCGCCCAAAGCGGGTCACTTAATAGTTAGGCGCTTCCGATGAGACCATGATCGATTTCTTTAGACCGACTATCAGGAAAGTTGCGGTCGCAGGAATCATTGTTTTGCTCATTTGGCTGGCAGCTTGGATTGGAGGATCTCTCTCCGTTTCGCTCTTTCCGGGTTTCAAGCCACCAATGGTCGATCCCCTTCGGGAAGACATTCCCTCCCCACAAGTAAGAAAGTTTCTCGAACAACATGAGAACTATGTGGTGGCAATGCGTCGGCGCAACTTTCTGACTAAGCTAGCTGTCAGCTTATTTCTTGCATATCTCGGTGCGTGTATTGTGGACAAAGGGGTTTACAGGAATCTCTGGGGTCTCTGGGGTCTGGGGTCTCTGGGGTCTGGCATAACATTCATTACAATCTTAGCTCGAGGAGAAAAAGGGGCATCCTGAATATTGGATCTGCGGCAAGATTGTGGGGGCTGACCCCGTAACCTTGCCCCGTGATCTTGTGCTCGAACCCACGGGCATCAATCTTTTTGGCTGCCCTTGCTGACGGGAACTATGATCGTCGTCGGTGAGCGGCACCGGATATCATGCTCAGCTCCATAGAAGCCGGTGTCAGGATTTGGTTGTTTGATATTGTCAGAATGCGGTGCTAAAGGGACGGCATGGCTCGCAGCCCTCGCGTCCATTTCCCCGGAGCTCTTTACCACGTCATCAGCCGGGGCAATCAAAGGCAGGCCGTTATCAGAGACGCCGATGACTACCGTCGCTTTGGGCAATTGCTTGAAGATGTTCAAGGGCGCCACTCCCTCACCTTGTACGCCTACGAATCGTGCCAGGCTTTGATTATTTGATATTGGTCGAATGGTTTGCGCTAAGAGCAAACAACAAAAGCCTGCACCAACTCTGGCACCAACTCCTTCGACAGGCAAACTAGGGTTCAGAGAACTTTTTCCTTGACGATGTCCAAACCCGGCGATTAGCTTACGAACGATTTGGAAACACTCGGGAACGATAAGGCGGCCGTGTTTAATCGTCGAACGACGGGGGGGGGACCTAAGAAGACGGTCGCGACCAGGATTGGAAAGGTCCTCGGACCCCGTTGTCGCTCATTTTCGAAAATGTTCATGGAGGTGTTATGAAATCCCACATAGCTAGTCTCGGCGTAGCGCTCGCCATGGTTGCCGGTCTTGGCATCAATAGCGTGTTCGCGCAGCAGACCCCGGCCAAAAGGAACTTTGAGGCGGAGATCTAGGCCGCGCTGCAGTCGGCCAAGACTGCGGCCGGGTTCGAGTTCCTGGGCACCCTGGTTAGGACGTGCCTCTTGCCTCAGAGCGGCGGCGAAGACGCCCGCGACGAATTGCCGAGCTACATTACGAACCCCGCCAGTGCGCCGGCGCGTGACACCTGGTACGCCGAGCCCGCCAAGGTCTTCGACAATCTCTACTTCCTCGGCGGCAAGGTTCATTCGGCCTGGGCGTTGACGACGAAGGAAGGGATCATCTTGATCGACACGATCTATCCCTACAATTCCGAGGAACTGGTCATCGGTGGGGGAATTAAAGGGGACAGGCTACTTTTTTCCATTGTGATCGGACGCGGCGCTGTGATAAAGCCTGCTCATGCCGAGAATCCCGCGCGGGCAGCAGGCTGGTTTTGTTTATCATGTGATCAATCGAGGAAATGGTCGCGCGACTGTCTTTCATAAAGCTCAAGACTACCAAGCCTTTGTTTCCATCCTTGCGCTAGCGAAAGCGCGCCACCCCGTAAAGATCTTTGCCTTCTCGTTGATGCCGAATCATTTTCACTTTGTGATCGAGTCCTCGCATCATCAGTCCCTGAGCCAATTTATGCAGTGGCTTTTGACCAGCCACGTAAGGCGTTATCACAAGCATTACGGGAGCAGCGGGCATGTTTGGCAGGGCCGTTTTAAAAGTTTTCCGGTGCAGCGCGACGAACATTTGTTGATGGTGCTGCGCTACGTTTTGCAAAATCCCGTTAGATCGGGCTTAACAGAGTCGGTTGATGATTGGCCATGGTCAAGTTGGTGTCGGAGCGAGCTGGCCGATCCCTGTCCTGTAGAAGTCGAGGCAAACTGGATAACGAAGGTCGACGAACCGTTGTCAGCGCCGGAGCTGGCTTCAATTCGGGAGTCTGTGAACCGGCAAAGACCTTTTGGAGAAAAACACTGGCAGAACAAGATAGCGAGTGTATTCGGACTTGAAAGTACCATGCGCCCGCGGGGCCGACCGACGCTAAATGAAATGAGGAGATAAGATGGGACGAAAAAGTAGCCTGTCCCCTTTAAATTTCCATGACAACAGATTTGCTCGCAGGTGAATCGCTCGAACAGATGGCTGACGCAACAGCCGCGGGCCTGGCACAGGCTGCGGCGGGCGCCGCATTCCAATTGTTTCGCGAAAAACAATTCCGTTGGTTGGCAGGGTTCGAGCAGTTGAGTCAAGTCGAGCAGGACAGGATCTTCAATGAGCTGGTCGTTGCGTTTGTCGTGCTGGTTATGCTTCTGCTCGAGGCCCCCGATCTCCGGGTCGCAGGAGAGTTCCAGGACTATCTCGCCGGTCTGAACAAGTCGATCCCGAAAGCACACGTGAACCACCTGAGGACCTTGGGTGTCGAAACGAACCATCTTCGAGACTGGGGAAAGCTCATGGCCATGCGCTACGAGGAATACGCACGCGACAGGCACGATGTGCGCGCGGCTGCGATGCAGATTGAGTCAGCGGAGAAAAGCTTGGATTTGGATGATCTTTCGAAGATCCAGATGCTCGTGCCGGTTCAAGCCGTTGCCATTGGCTGCCACCACCATATCTGTCGCGGTGACACCGAGGGGCGAGATGACCTCTTCAAATTGACGCTGGGATCACTGTCGAAGTTCTATGTCGAACTCAGAGTTCGGCTCGAGGGCGGCAGGATTACTCCTCTAACGCGGGCGCGCGTGGCCTTGAAGCGAGTGCTCCACCGCATCGGTAGAAGAAACCGGCGCACCCGGTAGCATGCGGCGAGCCGAACCAAAGCGCGCAGCGTACGCCCCATTCCCGTACCGGTGGCGCTGATCGTTGGGCCTTCTTCGGCAGGAGTGATATAGTGTGTCGAGGGTGATCGTCGGTTTAATTTTCTCGCCGGGACTCGGTTTGTTTAACAGACACGGGATCATCTATCCTTTCCTCGCGGTTTCCTTTCTCCTTGCCGGTTGCCGCTTCTCGCCCACGCCGGAGCCTCCTGCCAATTATCTTGTCGTCGGCATCGAGAGCAATCCGCTTCAGCTCGATCCGCGCTACTCCACCGACGCCAACGCCGCGCGCATCGGCGGTTTGATCTACAACTCACTGCTGCGCGCTGACGAGCGCATGCGCCTGCAGCCCGAGCTGGCCGAACGCTGGACGGCGCCTGACGACCGAACCTACCTGTTCGACCTTCGGCGCGACGCGAAATTTCACGACGGCAAAGCGCTCACGGCGGAAGACGTGCGCTACACCTATGCGAGCATTTTGGATCCGAAGAGCCGATCGCCGAAGCGGGGCATGCTGAAACCCCTTGACGGCATCGACGTGCTTGGAACGCATCGGGTGCGTTTTCGCCTGTCGGCGCCGCACGCGCCGTTTCTCGAACAGTTCACCATCGGCATCGTGCCGGCGGGCTCGCCGGGAGTCGACGCAAGCGCAAAGCCGCCGCCCGGCTCGGGCCCGTTCATGCTGGAAGCCATCGACTCCGGTGAAAAGGTAACGCTCAAAGCCAATCCGTTTTACTGGGAAGGTAAGCCATCCCTTTCAGGTTTAGCATTCAAGGTCGTGCCCGACGCGCTGGTTCGCGTGCTTGAATTTAAGCAGGGCGCCATCGGCTTCATGCAGAACGATATCGAGCCCGACGTGCTGCCCTGGCTAGAACGAAACACTCAGGCTTCCGTCGCTGCCCATCAAGGCACGACCTTTCAATACATCGGTATCAATCTGATCCATCCGATTTTGCGCCAGCGCAAGGTGCGCCAGGCCCTCGCTCTCGCCATCGACCGCGACAGCATCATTCGTCATGTTTTGAAAGACAGCGTCCGACCTGCCACCGGTCTACTCTCGCCGCTCAATTGGGCCTTCGACGAAAACGTGCCCCCGTGGCCCTACGATCCGCAAAAAGCCAAACGGCTATTGGACGAAGCCGGCTATCCCGATCCCGACGGCGACGGACTGCGGCCGCGCTTTCGGGTATCTTTCAAAACCACCAACATCGATCTGCGCCGCAGAATCGCCGAGGCGTTCAAGGAACAACTGGCGCGGGTGGGCATCGAACTCGAAATTCGCAGTTACGAGTGGGGAACTTTCTACAGCGACGTAAGAAAGGGCAACTTCCATCTCTTCTCACTCGCTTGGGTCGGCGTCGCCGACCCCGACATTTATTTCCAGCTCTTTCATTCCGACAGCGTGCCGCCCAACGGCGACAACCGCGGACTCTACCGCAATCCCGAAATCGACCGCCTACTGGAAGCCGGCCGGGCCACGGTCGATCCGGCGCAGCGAAAACTCATCTACGGCCGGGTGCAAAAACTACTCGCAGAAGATCTCCCCTACATCCCGCTCTGGTGGTGGAAGAACGTCGTCGTCCAGGCGCCGCATGTCCGGGGATTCGTCCCCTATCCCGACGGCGATTTTATTTCGCTAAAAAAAGTCTCGCTCAGTGCCGATTCGACAGCCCAGTGAAACGCTATCTACTTCAGCGCCTCTTGTTGCTCCTGCCGACCATGCTCGGCGCTTTGACGCTGGTGTTTTTCTTGATCCACCTGATTCCCGGCGATCCCGTCGAGGTCATGCTGGGCGAAACCGCCAGCGCCGCGGACAAAGAAGAGCTGCGCCGCAGCCTCGGCCTCGACCGTCCCCTGCTCGCTCAGTACCGGAGTTTTCTAACGGGACTCATGACGGCGGATCTCGGACGTTCGCTCTCCGAGCAGGCGAGCGTTTTGGCCCTCATCCGAGCGCGCATTCCGGCTACCTTTCAACTGACGTTCTGTGCCATGGCGGTGGCGTTGCTGCTGTCTTTTTCACTGGCCGCCATGGCGGCGCGTCACAGAGCCTCCTTGATCGACCGCGCTGCCCTGCTGTTTTCACTGCTCGGCCTTTCGCTGCCCAACTTCTGGCTCGGCCCGATGCTCATGATCGTGTTTGCGATTCAACTCGGCTGGACGCCGGTCTCCGGCCGCGGCGGCCTCGGCCATCTGGTGCTGCCGTCGCTCACCCTCGGTCTCGGCATGGCGGCGATACTCACGCGGATTCTGCGCGCCGGTCTGCTGCAAGCGATCCGCGAAGATTACGTGCGCACCGCCCGGGCCAAGGGCTTGAGTGAATCGCTCGTTTGGCTAAAGCATACACTGCGCAACGCCCTGCTGCCGGTGATCACGATTGTGAGCCTTCAGTTCGGCAGTCTGCTCGCCGGCTCGATCATCACCGAAACGGTCTTCAGTTGGCCCGGCATCGGCAGACTGACGGTGCAGGCGATCCAGGCGCGGGATTATCCCTTGGTTCAAGGCTGCGTGCTGGTGATCGCGACAACCTATCTGCTGGTAAATTTTCTCACCGATATTTTTTACCGGCTCGCCGACCCGAGAATCCATTATGGAAAGTAAGCGCGGTCTGCACGCAGGCATCCTTATCTTGATTCTGCTCGCGTCATCCGCGCTCTTCGCGCCGGCGCTGGCGCCCCACGATCCCACCCGTCAAAATCTCGGCCAGGATTTGCTGACGCACACACAAGATCATTTTCTGGGGACGGACAAACTCGGCCGGGATATTTTGAGCCGGACGATCTATGGCAGCCGTGTCTCGCTGCTCGTCGGCGTCGCCACCGTCGCGCTGTCTCTTTCGATCGGGTTCGCCCTCGGCGCGCTGGCCGGCTACTTCGGCGGCTGGCTCGATCAACTGCTCATGCGCCTGGTCGATATCCTTCTCGCCTTCCCGGGGATTCTCCTCGCCATTGCTTTCACGGCTGTGCTCGGTCCGGGACTCGATCATGTCATCCTGGCCCTTTGCTTGATCGGCTGGACCGGTTACGCGCGCTTGGTGCGCGGCGAGATCCTGGCGCTGCGCGAGCGGGAGTTTGTGCACGCCGCGCGGGCGCTCGGCTGCGCCCCCGGCCGGGTTATCCTCCGTCACCTGCTGCCGAATCTGCTGCCGCCGCTCATCATCCAGGCCACCTTCGGCTTGGCCGCGGCGATCGTCGCCGAAGGCAGCCTGAGTTTCTTGGGCCTCGGCGTGGAGCCGCCGACGCCTTCCTGGGGCTCGATGCTGAACGAGGGAAGACAATTTCTACTCGTGGCGCCCCATCTGACGACCTATCCTGGGCTCGCCATCATGATCACCGTCGTCGCGCTCAATCTGGTCGGCGACGCGCTTCAGGATCGACTGAACACTCGAAGTTGAAAACCGCCGTTCCAATAGTTCCAATCGTTCCAGCCGTTCCAAACGTTTTCGGAAAAGGGGCTTTCCCCCCTTCTGACTATTTGAACGGCTTGAACGTTTTGAACGAATTGAACTCTTACGCGACTCACCGACATTGCCTCTCGTACGCTACGGTGCTAATTAAGCCTTAGAAGAAGAGGAGGTTGTCTTCATGAAACTCTACTCCTGCCACACCTGACCCTACGCCCACAGGACAAGGATTGTCCTGGCCGAGAAGAAAATTCCCTACGATCTCATCGAGATCGATCTCAAGAACAAGCCGGAAGATTTGTTAAAGCAAAATCCCTACGGCAAGGTGCCCGTGCTGGTCGACGGCGACGGCGTGATCTACGAATCGGCGGTGATCAACGAGTATCTCGATGAAAAATTTCCCCAGCTTCAACTCATGCCCGCCGACCTTCTGCAGCGGGCCAAGGTCAGGATCTGGATCGATTTCTTGAACACCCGGGTCCACCCCGCCGCGTCCGACATCACCCATAACAGAGCGCCGGAAAAGGCCCGGGAACGGATGAGACAACACCTGCAAGCTCTCGACGAGGAGATAGCGGGCAAAGACTATCTCGTCGGCAACTACTCCTTGGCCGATATCTCGTTCATTCCTTTCTACACCCGGCGCGAGCGCTACGGCGTCGTCATCGACGACACGTACCCCAATTTAAAGCGCTGGGGCGAGGCGCTGATCGCCCGCCCGCAAGTCGCGCCGACGCTGTGAGAGAAAAAACGGAGTATTGGAGTGATGGAGTACTGGAGCGATGGGTTCCGGACCCAAGAGTCCAACACTCCATCACTCCACCACTTCAACAGGTTTGAAGGAGTCTCATGCAACCCGTATTGCTAGGTCCTCAGGAAATCCGCGGGATCGTCACCATGGCCGAGGCCGTCGAAGCGGTCCGATTGGGATTTCGCGAATGGGGCGAGAATCCCCAGCTCAACGCGCCGCGGCGTCGAATCCATATTCCCTCGGGAGTGCGTGTCAGCGTGCACCAGGGCGGCGTGCCCGCGGCCAAAGCCACCGGTTTGATGACTCACTGCGAGTGGGTGAAACCGATGGCCGCAGAACAGGTTTATCCGCGCCTCAATCATCCGGTCATCGTGCTTTACGATTCCGCCGAGGGAGAACTTAAGGGCGTCATTATCGGCGAGATCACCTGCGCGGAGCTGCCCGATAATATCGCCGTCACGGGACTCCGCACGGCGGCCACCAGCGCCATCGGCACCGACCTGCTCGCCCGGCCCGACGCCTCGAGCATCGGCATCTTCGGCGCCGCCGGCCAGGCGAAAAATCATCTGCTGGCGATGATGCAGGTGCGCAAGCTCAAGAACGTCAAAGTCTACAGCCGCAATCCGGAGAACCGCAATCGATTCGCCGATGAAATGGCGCGCGTGACCGACCTCAACATCACGCCGGTCGCGACGGCCCGAGAGGCCGTGCGCGGCGTCGACATTGTCCTCACCGCGACCAACTCCAGCGTGCCGGTGTTCGACGGAAACTGGCTCGAAGCGGGGCAGCATGTAACCACCATCGTCGGCAGCAACGTCGGCCTGGTCAAAGGCGGCTTCACCGCCGCCAAGCGGCGCGAGATCGACGACGCCACGCTTGCGCGCAGTCATGTTCACGGCATCGTCTCGGTTCAACAGGCGATTCAGGACGAGCAGGCGGATATCTTCGACCCCGTGAATCGCGACGTCATCAAATGGGAGCAATTGATTGAGATCGGCGCGATACTCGCCGGCGACAACGACGGCCGCACCAAGGCCGAGCAAATCACCTTCTATAAGAACAACGCCGGACAGGGCGTCGCCGACGTTGCCCTCGGCGCGGTCGTGCTCGAAAAAGCGAAAGCGAAGAACGCCGGACAAACGCTGGACGTATGAGGACTTTGGAGTGATGGAGTACTGGAATAATGGAGTACTGGGAAATCTCCAACCCTCCAATACTCCAACACTCCAGTACTCCAGTCCCTCGATACTCCATTACTCCAGCGCATTTTTCCCATGATTCGCATCGCCATCGCGCAATTCAGCTCCTCAACCGAGAAAGCCGAAAGCCTCAAGGCCGCGCTCTTTCTCATTCAAGAGGCTCGCGCCAAGGGCGCCCAGCTCATCGCCTTCCCGGAATTCTTGATGGCGTTTACGCCGGCAAGCCAAACGGCCGAGGAGCTGGCCGCCCTCGCCGAGCCCGTCGATGGTCCTTTCATTGCGTCATTGCGCGACGCGGCACGGCCCGCCGGCATCGGCATCCTGGCGACGATCTACGAGACCTCTTCCCTGCCCAATCGCGTTTACGATAGCGCGGTGTGGATAGACGACGAGGGCGGCGTTGCCGCGGTTTACCGCAAGCTCCATCTCTACGACGCCTTCGGTTTCAAAGAATCGGATAAGTTTCTCGCCGGCGATGAAGTCGTGCCTCCGGTGACGAACGGGGATGCCCGATTCGGCATGATGATCTGCTACGACCTGCGCTTTCCCGAGATGGCGCGCATGCTGGCGCTGGCGGGAGCGAACGTCATGATCGCTCCCTCCGGCTGGGTTCAAGGCGATCTCAAGGTGGAACACTGGGAGACGATGATCAAAGCGCGAGCGCTCGAAAACGGCTGCTATGTGATCGCCCCGAACCAGGTTGGCAATATCTACACCGGCCATAGCTTGGCCGTCGACCCGCTCGGGCGCACGCTCGCCGATCTCGGCGAAAAGGAATGCCTGGCCGTCGTCGATCTCGATCTTTCCCTCGTGACGGAGGTCCGCGAGAAATTGCCGCTGCTCCAGAATCGCCGCGCGGATGTCTACGCGCGGTATGCCGCCACCGCCAAAGGTTCGTGACCGTGTAAGTTCAATCCTAGCGGGGTGCGCAACAGCGTCCCCATTCCCCCCTGGTCCGAAGCCTTAGCGACCAAAAACCTTAAAAAATGCAAACCCACTACGTCGGTTCGCGTCCTTGCCCTTCCCGCCGCCCTATCGCATAGAATCCCAGAAAATTAGCAGCTTGTCGGTTGGTAGTTTAGCGCATGATTAAACTCGAAGACCTCCAACCTAATACATCAGTCCGTGGCATCCTCCCTGACAGCCTTGTCACGGTTGTTAATGTGCAGTGGTTCGGTTCCGAAGCTCTCGAACTGACCTATAAAGATCCGGGCGGCCGAGTCGCTAACCAATTGCTTTATCGACACGACGAGCCGCGGCTTGAAATCGTCGCAAAAGGTCGGCCTTGGAGTTTTGACGGCGACGGAAGTCTTCTCCGTTTAGTATCGGAAGCGCACCGCATCCGACTGGCCTATCTATTCGATCCCGTGCTGGCCGTTCACACCTCGCTAGTCGAGCCGCTGCCGCACCAGATCACTGCCGTATACGAGGCCATGCTGCCACGGCAACCGCTGCGCTTCCTGTTGGCTGATGATCCCGGCGCCGGAAAGACGATCATGGCGGGGCTTCTTATCAAGGAGTTGATCGTCCGCGGTGATCTCCAGCGATGTCTGGTCGTTTGCCCGGGCAGCCTCGTCGATCAGTGGCAAGATGAACTCTACTTGCGCCAGCCTTTCCAACGTGAACCGGATTTTCACGTTACGAGCGTGAATTACAATTTTTCGGAGCTGTTAGCACGACACGGTAAATTTGTTCTCGATTTTTCATGTTAAGCGTGGAGGGCGGTGCGAGAGTTAGCGGTCATGCGCAGGTAGTCGAAGACCAAGCGAGTGTTGCGGTTGAGTTGGCGCATTTTCTGAGCG
>Ga0184639_10001125_pt1 | contig 11341 bp, 4 predicted proteins | sample PLM31_170_b2_FD_133155 | JGI IMG/M metagenome (GOLD analysis project Ga0184639, IMG submission 133155) | Groundwater sediment microbial communities from an aquifer in East River, Colorado, USA - PLM3-1_170_b2 | ecosystem: Environmental > Terrestrial > Soil > Riparian zone | place: USA: East... | reverse complement strand
TGGATGCGGATCGTGTCGTCGGGCAACCCCTCGCCGCCCCACCGCTTCGTGATGTGATAACCCAGCGTGGTGCCCACGGTGCGGTTGACGTTCCGGATCGGCAGCCGGAACGCGACCGGCTTGTGATACTCGACGGCCTCCCGACACGCCGGGATGATGGTCGTGTGGTCGAGCGACTTCTCCAGCGAGTGCTCCTGCGACCGCACGCGGCGCCGGGCGACCTCGGGCGGCATGTCGGGCTGGTAGAGGATCGAGGAGAGGTCGAGCCCCTGGGCCTTCCAGTGATCGAGGGCCGGCGTGAAGTCGAGCCGGTCCACGCGCCCGATCATCTCGTCCATCGTCCGGAACCCGAGGTGGGCCATGTGCTCCCGGACCTCCCGGGCGACGAACCGGAAGAAGTTGACGACGGAGTCGGCGCGGCCGGCGAAGCGCTTGCGGAGCTCCGGATCCTGCGTGGCGATACCGACAGGGCACGTGTTGAGGTGACAGACGCGCATCATGATGCAACCCAGCACGACCAGCGGCGCGGTCGAGAAGCCGTACTCCTCGCCGCCGAGCAGGGCGGCGATGACCACGTCCCGCCCGGTCTTCATCTGGCCGTCGACCTGGACCACGATGCGGTCGCGGAGCTTGTTCAGCACCAGGACTTGTTGCGTCTCGGCCAGACCGAGCTCCCACGGGACACCGCCGTGCTTGATCGAGGTGAGGGGCGAGGCGCCGGTGCCGCCGTCGTGGCCGGAAATCAGCACCACGTCGGAGAAAGCCTTGGCCACCCCGGCCGCGACCGTTCCCACGCCGATCTCGGCGACGAGCTTCACGTGCACGCGCGCCTCGGGGTTGGCGTTCTTCAGATCATGGATGAGCTGCTTGATGTCCTCGATCGAGTAGATGTCGTGATGGGGCGGCGGCGAGATGAGCGGGACGCCCGGGGTCGCGAAGCGCACCTTCGCGATCCAGGGATAGACCTTGGGCCCGGGGAGCTGGCCGCCCTCGCCGGGCTTGGCACCCTGGGCCATCTTGATTTGTAGATCCGTCGCGTTGACGAGGTACTCGCTGGTCACGCCGAAGCGCCCGGAGGCAACCTGCTTGACGGCGCTCCGGCGCCAGTCCCCGTTGGGGTCAGGCTTGTACCGCGCCGCGTCTTCGCCGCCCTCACCGGTGTTCGATCGCCCGCCGATGCGGTTCATGGCGATGGCCAGGGTCTCGTGCGCCTCCTGGCTGATCGAGCCGTAGGACATCGCGCCGGTCGCGAAGCGCTTCAGGATCGACTCGACCGGCTCGACCTCCTCGAGCGCCATCGGCGTCGCGGCCGGCCGGAGAGCCATGAGGCCGCGTAGCGTCGCAAGCCGCTTGCTCTGGTCGTCGCAGAGGCGCGTGTAGTCCTTGAAGAGCGTGTAGCTGCCGGCGCGCGTCGCGTGCTGGAGCTTGGCGATCATGTCGGGATTGACCATGTGGTGCTCGCCGTCGCGCCGCCACTGGTACTCGCCACCCCAGTCCAGCTCGGCGACGAGCGGCCGCTCGGGGAAGGCGCGCGCGTGACGCCGTCGCACCTCGTCGGCGATCACGTCGAGCCCGATGCCGGAGACCCGCGAGACGGTGCCGGTGAAGTAGCGGTGCACCAGGTCGCCGTTCAGTCCGATGGCCTCGAAGATCTGGGCGCCGGTGTAGCTCTGCAGGGTCGAGATCCCCATCTTGGCCATGACCTTGAGGATGCCCTTGTTGAGGGCCTTGATGTAGTTCTTCACCGCCTTCGCCCGGTCGGTGTCGGTCAGCAGGCCCTCGCGGATCATGTCATCGAGGGTCTCGAAGGCGACCCACGGGTTGACCGCGCCCGCGCCGTAGCCGATCAGGAGACAGAGGTGGTGCACCTCTCGCGCGTCGCCGGTCTCGACGACGAGCCCGCAGCGCGTGCGCTCCCCACGCCGGACGAGGTGGTGATGCACCGCCGCCGTGGCGAGCAGACTCGGGATCGCCGCCGTCGCGCGGTCGATCCCACGATCCGACAGGATGATGACATTGTAGCCCTCGGCGATCGCCGCGCTCGCGCGGCGCCGGAGGTCCTCGAGCGTACGCTCGAGGCCGGCGGCGCCCGCGGCGACCGGGTAGAGCATGGGCAGCGTGATGGCTCTGAAGCCGCGCTCGGCGACGTGGGCCAGCTTGGCGAGCTCCTCGCTGGTGATCACCGGGTCCTTCAGCACGATCTGCCGGCAGGACTCCGGCTCGGGCGTCAACAAATTACGCTCCGGGCCGACGGTGGACTCCATCGAGGTCACCAGCTCCTCGCGGATCTGATCGAGCGGGGGATTCGTCACCTGGGCGAAGAGCTGCTTGAAGTAGTCGTAGAGCGGCCGGGGACGGTTCGAGAGCACGGCCAGCGCCGTGTCGGTGCCCATCGAGCCCACCGGCTCCTCGCCGTTCTTGGCCATCGGCAGCAGCAGGATTCTCAGGTCCTCGTGGGTGTAGCCGAACGCGATCTGCCGGGTCAGCACCGTCAGGCGGTCGGGCGCCGACACCGGGTGCGCCGGAAGCTCCTCGAGGTGGACGAGGTTGTCCCGGAGCCAGTCGGCGTAGGGGTGCTCGGCGGCGAGCTGGGCCTTGATCTCCTCGTCGTCGATGATGCGGCCCTGGGCGGTGTCGACGAGGAAGATCCGTCCGGGATGCAACCGCTCTTTGACCAGAATCCTCTCGGCGGGGATGTCGAGCACGCCGACCTCGGAGGCCATGATGACCATGTCGTCCTTGGTGACGTAGTAGCGCGAGGGGCGCAGGCCGTTCCGGTCGAGCACGGCGCCGATGACGGTGCCGTCGGTGAACGCGATCGAGGCCGGTCCGTCCCACGGCTCCATCAACGAGGCGTGGTACTCGTAGAACGCCCGCCGCTCCGGGCTCATCGACTCGTGGTTCTGCCAAGGCTCCGGGATCATCATGAGGATCGCGTGCGGCAGCGACCGGCCGTTCATGACGAGGAACTCGAGCACGTTGTCGAAGGTCGCCGAGTCCGACAGGCCGTCGCGCGTGACGGGCAGCACTTTCCGGAGGTCGTCGCCGAGCGCATCCGACCGGCAGAGCGCCTCGCGGGCGCGCATCCAGTTGATGTTCCCGCGCAGCGTGTTGATCTCCCCGTTGTGGGCCACATACCGATACGGATGCGCGAGCGGCCAGGACGGAAACGTGTTCGTGCTGAAGCGCTGGTGCACGAGCGCGAGCGCCGACTCCACGTCGGGATCGGCGAGATCCGGATACATCGTCTCGATCTGGTCGGCGCTGAGCATCCCCTTGTAGATGAGCGTGTTCGAGCTGAGGCTCGGCATGTAGGCGAACGTGTTTTCCGGAATGTCGAGCGCCACCACGGCCTTTTCGAAGAGCTTCCGGATCACGTAGAGCTTGCGCTCGAAGTGGGTGTGATCCCGCACAGCCGGTCCGCGGCCGATGAGCACCTGGGTGATGTGCGGCTCGACCGAGAGCGCGCTGGCGCCGATGAGGTGGTCGTCGGTGGGAACATCCCGCCAGCCCAGGAGGCGCTGGCCCTCTTCGTCCACGATCGAGTGCAGGAGCGCGCGAACGCGGTCCCGCTGCTCCGGGTCTCGCGGCAAGAACACGAGCCCGCAGCCGTACTCCTTGGGCGGCGGCAGGGGAATCCCCAGGCGATCGCACTCGCGCCGCAGGAACTTGTCCGGCACCTGGAGCAAGACGCCGGCGCCATCGCCGGTATTCGCCTCGCAGCCGCACGCACCCCGGTGAAGGAGGTTGATGAGCACCCGGAGCGCCTGGCGCACGATCGTGTGCGACGGCCGGCCCTTGATGTCGACCACGAAGCCGACGCCGCAGGCGTCGTGCTCGCAGCGCGGGTCGTACAGCCCCTGGGCGGGCGGAGGACCGGGAACGGCGGTTCGGTGCTGAACTTCAGTCATGGGCTCCATCCCTTTTGTGAAAACAGTTGCACGATAGTACCGGCATTTACAGTATTAGTCATCCCCAAAAAGTCGGATAGTAAGTATCAGCGTGGCTTATAATCAATCCGTGCATCTCGAGACGCTGCGTCTCTACTGCGACGTCGTCCGGCACCGGTCATTCTCGCGTGGTGCCGCGCAAAACTTCGTCTCCCAGTCGGCGGCGAGCCAGGCGATGCAGCAGCTCGAGACGGAGTTGGGTGTGGCACTCCTCGACCGCACCAAGCGCCCGTTCGTCGTGACCCCCGAGGGCCAGGCGTTCTACGAGGCCTGCCGGGGATTGCTCGAGTCGTGGGAGAAGGCGAGGGCCGAGATCGCGGCGGTGAAGGCCCGCGTGGACGGCACGGTGCGGGTCGCGGCGATCTACTCGGTCGGCTTGCACGACGTGAGCCGGAACGTGCAGCGGTTCATGTCGCTCTACCCGGAGGCGCGTGTCCAGCTCGAGTGCCTGCACCCGCACAAGGTCGTCGAGGCCGTGATGCAGGGTGAGGCGGACGTCGGGATCATGTCGTACCCGCCGGCCGACCGGGCGCTCGCCATCGTGCCGCTCCGGTCCGAGCCGATGGCCTTCGTGTGCCACCCGAACCATCGTCTGGCGCGGCGGCGCGTCGTCGTGCCCGCCGACCTCGTCGGCGAGACGTTCGTCGCGTTCGACGCCGGTCTGACGATTCGCAAGGCGATCGACCGGGCGCTCCGCCAGCACAACGTCAAAGTCAACACCGTGATGGAGTTCGACAACATCGAGACGATCAAGCAGGCGATCATCATCGCGGCCGGGGTCTCCATCCTCCCGCGCCACACGGTGCAGAACGAGGTCTCCATCCGCACGCTCGCCGTCGTCCCGCTGGGTATCACGGACCTGGTGCGGCCCGTCGGCCTGATCCACCGTCGCCAGAAGCCGCTCACGCCGACGGTGAGCCGGTTCATCCAGTTGCTCAAGGACGCCAACGAGGAGCCGGCCCGCGTCGCGGCGCGCTCGTGACGCGGGGGGCCGTGCCATTGCCGGGCGCGTGGCAAAGAGTTACGATCGGAACCGGGGAGGGACGTCATGCGTGGTGAGTTCGAGGACGAGTACTCCGCGACGATCGACGACGACCTGCGCGAGACCAGGGGCGCCCTGCTGAACGACACGATCGCGGTGCTGGCGCCGGCCGAGCCGATCTGCCTCTCCGAGACCGCCACGGTCCACGAGGCCGTCCAGACGATGCTGGCTCGGCGGCAGGCGGGTGTGCTCGTCACCGACGCCGCCGGGCGACTCACGGGCATCTTCACCGAGCGGGACGTCCTCACACGCGTCGTCGGCAAGGACCTCGACGCGCGCCGGACACCCCTTGCGGGAGTGATGACGCGCAATCCCGAAGCGCTGATCGCGCATGACCGCGTGGCCTACGCCGTACATTGCATGAGCGTGGCCGGCTACCGGACGATCCCGCTCGTCGACCCGGAGGGCCGACCCATCGGCGTCGTCACGGTCAGCGACGTCATCCGCTGGCTCGCGAACCTGTTCCCCGAGGCGGTCCTGAACCTGCGGCCGGGCGGCGCCATCAAGCACCCCCAGGACGTGGACGCCGGCTGATATACTTGTTCGGACACCTCCGGGGCGGGGCGGGTGGACTGACCGCGCGTTCGGAATCTTGCCCGCGCCGGCCGCCTTCGGTAGAATGACGGTTGGTCCGCCGGTGTTTGCGTTGACGGCGCCGGCGGGCAGCCTCTGTAGCGATTCCCCGTACCGGGCTCGCCGGGGATGACTGCGCGAGCCGAGCGAGGAGACAGGACGCGATGGGTCAGATAGCGACTCCCGCCACCGGCGCCGAGAAGTCGCGAAAGGCGCTGGACCGTGCGGTGATCCGGTTTGCCGGTGACTCCGGTGACGGCATGCAACTCACGGGCGAGCAGTTCACGACCGAGTCGGCGTGGGCCGGCAATGACCTCGCCACGCTGCCCAACTTCCCCGCCGAGATCCGCGCTCCCGCCGGCACGCTCTTCGGTGTGTCGAGCTTCCAGCTCCAGTTCGGCAGCCAGCGCGTCTACACCCCGGGCGACCGGCTCGACTGCCTGGTCGCGATGAACCCGGCCGCCCTCAAGGTTCACCTGCGTGATCTCAAGACGGGTGGTCTCCTGATCGTCAACACGCCGGCGTTCGACAAGCGGAATCTGGACAAGGCGGGCTACGCGACGAACCCGCTCGACGACCCGACGCTGGCCGAGCGCTACCGGCTACACAAGGTCGACATGACCGGCCTGACCCTCGAGGCCATCAAGGACCTGCCCCTCAATACCAAGGAGAAGGACCGGACCAAGAACTTCTTCGCGCTCGGCCTGGTCTCGTGGATCTACACGCGCCCGCTCGAGCCCACGCTCGACTGGATCAAGAAGAGATTCGCCAAGAACAAGGACATCGCCGAGGCCAACACCCGCGTCCTCAAGGCCGGCCACGCCTTTGGCGAGACGGCCGAGATCTTCGGCGAACACTATGCCGTCGAGCCCGCGGAGATGGCGCCGGGACTCTATCGGGCCATGACGGGCAACCGCGCCCTGGCCTGGGGCCTTCTCGCCGCCGCGCAGCGCTCCAAGCTCCTGCTGGTCTACGGCGCCTACCCGATCACGCCGGCGAGCGACATCCTGCACGAGCTGGCGCTACACAAGCGCTTCCGCGTGAGGACGATCCAGGCCGAGGACGAGATCGCGGCCGTCACCGCGGCCATCGGCGCCTCGTTCGGCGGAGCGATCGGGGTCACCGCCTCGAGCGGTCCCGGCATCGCGCTCAAGAGCGAGGGCATCGGCCTCGCCGTGACGGCGGAGCTGCCGCTCGTCGTCCTGAATATCCAGCGGGCGGGTCCCTCGACCGGCATGCCCACGAAGACCGAGCAAGCCGACCTCATGCAAGCGCTGTATGGCCGCAACAGCGAGGCCCCGGTGGTGGTCCTCGCCCCGGCCACGCCGGGCGACTGCTTCTACATCGCGTATGAGGCCGTGCGGCTGGCCGCCAAGTACATGGTGCCGGTGCTCGTGCTGAGCGACGGATTCCTGGCCAACGGCTCGGAGCCCTGGCTCATCCCCGACGTGACGACGCTGCCGCCGATCGAGATCCAGTTCAGGACGGAGCGAGAAGGCTTCTTCCCGTACCTCCGCGACTCCGCCACGCTCGCGCGGCCGTGGGTGCGGCCGGGCACGCCGGGCCTCGAGCACCGCATCGGCGGGATCGAGAAGCAGGACGTCACCGGGAACATCTCCTACGACCCGGACAACCACGACCACATGGTGCGCACGCGGGCCGAGAAGGTCCGGCGCGTGGCGCAGGAGATCCCGCCGACCTCGATCAACGGCCCGGCGACGGGCGACCTCCTCGTGGTCGGCTGGGGCGGCACCTACGGCTCGATCACGGCGGCGGTCGAGCAAGCGCAGACGGCCGGCAAGTCCGTCGCCTCGATCCACCTGCGCCACCTGAATCCACTCCCGCCGGATCTCGGCCACATCCTGCGCGAGTACCGCAAGGTGCTGGTGCCCGAGATCAACAGCGGGCAGCTCGTGCGGGTCCTCCGCGCCGAGTACCTGGTCGACGCGGTCGGTTTCAACCGGGTGCGTGGCCTGCCACTGCCGTCCGAGGAAATCTACGAAGCGATCAATCAGCTTCTCGGGAGCACGCCATGAGTCCGAGCGAAGCCGGAGCCAAGGAAGCGCCGAAGTACACGAAGAAGGACTTCGAGTCGGATCAGGACGTGCGGTGGTGCCCGGGCTGCGGGGACTACGCCATTCTGTCCGCGCTCCAGAAGACGATGCCCGACCTCGGCATTCCGAAGGAGAACATCGTGTTCATCTCCGGGATCGGCTGCTCCAGCCGCTTCCCGTACTACATGAACACCTACGGTTTCCACACGATCCACGGCCGGGCGCCGGCGATCGCGACGGGACTTCGGGTGGCGCGGCCCGAGCTGAAGATCTTCGTGGTCACGGGCGACGGCGACGGGCTCTCGATCGGCGGCAACCACATGCTCCACGTCCTGCGCCGCAACGTGAACCTCACGATCCTGCTCTTCAACAACCGGATCTACGGGTTGACGAAGGGCCAGTACTCGCCGACGAGCGAGCTCGGTAAAGTGACGAAGTCGACGCCGGTGGGCTCGGCCGACCGGCCGGTCAATCCGCTCTCGTTCGCACTCGGCTGCGGCGCGACCTTCGTGGCCCGGACCGTCGACCGGAACATCCCGCACATGGACGAGATGCTGAAGCGGGCGGCCGCCCACAAGGGCACGGGGTTCATCGAGATCCTCCAGAACTGCAACGTCTACAACGACCTGGCGTGGAACGTCATCTACGACCGGGAGTCCAAGGTCCAGCACGAGCTCCGGCTCGAGCACGGCAAGCCCTTGCTCTTCGGGCCGCCGGACGACCGGCGCGCCCTCATCATGCAGGGGGTCACCCCGAAGGTGGTCCGCGCCAAGGACGTGCCCGAGAGTACCCTCTGGATTCATGACGAGACGAACGTGAACGCCGCCAAGCTCCTCGCCGATCTTTTCGCGCCCGACTTCCCGATTCCGGTCGGCGTGCTCACGGCCGTCGAAGCGCCGGTCTACGAGGACCTCATCCTCCAGCAGGAACAGAAGGCCATCTCGGAGCGCGGCCCCGGCGACATCGCCAAGCTGCTGACCTCGGGAGACACCTGGAAGATCTCGTAGTCCACCCCGGGGGGCGCCTCGCGTCATGCCCCTGAGCGGAACCTTCCTCGCGGACCTCGAGCGGATCGTCGGCGCCGAGGGGCTCGTACGCTCAGCCGAGGGTCGACTCGTCTACGAGTGCGACATGCACACCTTCTACAAAGGCGCCCCCGACGCCGTCGCCTTACCGACCCGAGCGGAAGAGGTCGTCGCAATCGTGAACCTCTGCCGGCGGGAGCGCGTGCCCATCGTGCCGCGGGGCTCGGGCACCGGACTGATCGGCGGCGCCATGGCGCCCCTCGGCGGCGTGATGATCGGCACGAACCGGATGGATCGAATTCTGGAGATCGACCTCACCAACCGATGCGCGACGGTTCAGCCCGGGCTGATCAACCTTTCTCTCACCCGGGCGGTTGCAACTCAGGGATATTTCTTCGCGCCGGACCCCTCGAGCCAGATGGTCTCCTCGATCGGGGGCAACGTCGCGACCAACGCCGGTGGCCCGCACTGCCTGAAATACGGGATCACGACGAACCACGTCCTCGGGGTCGAGCTGGTGACCGGCACCGGCGAGCTGGTGCGGCTCGGCGGCAAGGCGGAGCGCCCGGGCTACGATCTCGTCGGCGTGGCCGTCGGCTCGGAGGGCACCTTCGGGATCGTCACCGCGGCCACGGTCCGGCTCCTCCACGTGGCCGAGGCGGTGAAGACGATCCTCGCCTCGTTCACGGCGATCGAGGATGCCTCGGAGGCGGTCTCGGCGATCATCGCCACCGGTATCGTCCCCGCGGCGCTCGAGATGCTCGACGCGGTGATGATCCGCGCGATCAACGAGGGCACGGGGGCCGGCTACCCGAAGGACGCTGCCGCCGTCCTCTTGATCGAGCTCGACGGCCCCGCCGCGGAGGTCGAGGCGCAGGGCGAGCGCGCCGCGCGGATCTGCTGGGCACGCGGCGCCCTCGAAGTGCGCGTGGCGCGTGACGACGCCGAGCGCGCGCTCCTCTGGAAGGGCCGGAAGGAGGCCGCGGGCGCCGTGGGACGGCTCGCGCCGACCTATCTGTTGCAAGACGCCGTCGTCCCGCGCTCCAAGCTGCCGGCGATCATGCGCGAGCTGATCGCGATCGGTGCGCGTCATCGCGTTCAGATCGCCAACGTGTTCCACGCGGGGGACGGGAACCTCCACCCGCTCATCCTGTACGACGACCGCGTGCCGGAAGAGCTCGAGCGAGCGAAAGCCGCGAACGAGGAGCTTCTACTCGCCTGCATCGCCATGGGCGGGACGGTGACGGGCGAGCATGGGATCGGTCTGGACAAGGCGAAGAATCTCCCCTTTCAGTACGCCGACGCCGACTTGAACTTCATGTACCGGCTCCGGCGCGCCTTCGACCCCGACGGGATCATGAACCCCGGCAAGCTGCTGCCGTCGCACCCCGCCTGCGGGGAGGGGTTCCGCCCGGCGCGGCCGCGCGTGCCCGAAGGCGCCTGGATCTAGAGGCGCGATGCCCGCCGCAGCGCGCTCGATCGGCGAAGCCCTCGTCACGATCGCTGGTCGCGAGGGGGTCCAGGACGACGACCGCGCCCGCACCGCCGCAGCGGTCGACGGTCAGCTCCCGCGCTGGGTCGTCCGTCCCGCTTCGATCGACCAGCTCGGCCGCATCGTGGCGCTCGCCCACGACGATGGCCTGGCGGTCGTACCGCGGGGCGGCGGGAGCGCGCTCGAGCTCGGGCATCCTCCGGCGCGCGTGGACGTGCTCGTCGATCTCTCCGGACTCGATCAGGTGCTCGAATACAACCCCGACGACCTGACCATCACGGTCCAGGCCGGAATCACCGCGGGCACTCTCGCCACCCTGCTCGCCCCGCGACGGCAGTTCCTGGCGCTCGACCCTCCGGGCGCCGCCGCTCGCACGCTCGGCGGCATGACCGCGACCAACGCGAGCGGCCCGCTCCGGGCGCGGTACGGTACGATGCGCGATCTGCTGCTCGGCGTGCGCTTCGTGCAGGCCGACGGCGTCGTGACCTGGGGCGGGTCGAAGGTCGTGAAATCGGTGAGCGGCTACGATGTCCCGAAGCTGATGGTCGGCGCGCTCGGTACGCTCGGCGTTCTCGGCGAGCTGACGCTCCGGCTCCATCCGCTGCCCGACGCGGAGCGCTCGTGGCTCGTGCTGCTGGCGTCGGCCGAGGCGGCGCAGGCCTTCATCGAACGTGTCATCGCCTCGCCGCTTCAGCCGAACCGGATCGAGTTCTTCAACGACCGGGCGCTGAGATCGGTGCCGGTGGAGGCGGCGGCGGCCGGCGTGGCGCTCTCCATCGGGAGCGTGGCGGAAGCCGTCCGGGAGCAGGGAGAACGCCTGGGCGTGATGGCGAAGGCCGACGGCGCGCGGATCGTGCCGCTGCCGGAGGGGTTCTGGAGCAGGGCCGCGCGAGCGTCGACGGAGGGGAACGGGGCGGTTCTCCACGTAGCGTCACTCCCGAGCCGACTCGCAGAAACCGAGCGCGCGATCGGGGACGCCATCCGGACGGCTGCGCCCCGAGGGGAGGTCTGGATCAGCGCGTGCGCGGGCGTCGGGACGTTTCGAGTCCGGGTCGGAAACGCCAGCGCTGCCGAGACGGCCGTGGCCACGACGCGCTTGCGGGCGCGGCTCATGGACCTCGTGGGCAGCGTTGTCATCGCGCGCGGGCCGGCCGAGCTCCGGAAGGCCGTGGACCCGTGGGGGCCGGTCGAGGCCGGCCCGTTCG
>Ga0184639_10001124_pt1 | contig 11342 bp, 7 predicted proteins | sample PLM31_170_b2_FD_133155 | JGI IMG/M metagenome (GOLD analysis project Ga0184639, IMG submission 133155) | Groundwater sediment microbial communities from an aquifer in East River, Colorado, USA - PLM3-1_170_b2 | ecosystem: Environmental > Terrestrial > Soil > Riparian zone | place: USA: East... | reverse complement strand
TTGCAAGCTTTGTTCGATGACTTTGCCTAAACCAAGGCGATCGAACCAAGCGCGGTTGAGTTCATTAAACAGCCGTTCGCGCTCGTCCACGTCGGCGATTTCATAGATACGATTTCGCCGCTCTTGGAGCTCCGCCGAAACGTAACAGTCACGCTGGGCGTGAAACACCGCTTCTTCAATCAAGCGCGGGTCGTAAAAGAGGTTCAGAGCTTGGTTCATACCGAATCGGCTTCCTCCGGCACCGAGGCGCCGGGCATCGCGCCACACTCGGTCCCGCTGCCGCACGCCATCGGCATGCGGCTGTCATCCGCGGGCCGTAGTCCGAGACTCGCCGCACCCAAAGGGATTTGCAGCCGGGCGCATTCCGCCGCGACAAAGCGGTGGCAAATCTGGGCGAGCCTGGCGTAGAAACCCGATGAATCTTTCCGCTCTAACTTGGCGGCAAACGTCGGCAGGAATCGGCCGAGGTGGTCGCGCAGAAACAATTTTTCCGCCTTCTGCGTCTCCGCCAACATTTCTTGGTTTTCATGGTCCAGCGCATAACTCTCTTTGAGCGCGAGAAACATTAAGAACTCGCATTCGCAGCTTATGTGATCGGCGCGCTCGCGCTTGCCCGGCTTCAAGGTCAGACCGAAGGCGTTGTAAAACCCCATCAAGTCGCCCAATTCCTGGGGCTGTTGAAACAGCGCTTCGTTGCCGTATTCGGTTTCATAAGGCGGGACAGGGCCGCTTGCGGTGTGACCGAACAATCCACGATACCGTGTCGATAGTGCTGTGGTACTGTCGGCATCGGCGTTGGGAAAAGCCTCGATCAAGGAAATGAGATCCGGTTGCCGGGACGGATAAAGCATGGCGACTGCGCTGGTCAGCGAAGATTTGCTTTCATCCGTAAGCAATCGACAAAGGCTTTCCTTTCGAGGCGCTTGAAAACCAATCGCCAGCGCGCTGTAGAGCGCGGCGCGGCAATAGGCGGCATCGAGATCGCTAACTTCTTGATTTGATCCGTTTGCTTTCATTTGTTACCTCGCCAGCGAATTCAAAATGCTCAACCCCCACCTCTTTCCTCCCCCGCGTCGCAGGGGACGAAGGAGGGGGATTAAATTGAATTTGCATGTTTGTTGGGCCGCACATGCACCGGTTCTTCTACCTGTGTGCGAAAAATTTCTTTACCGTTTTGGCCGTAAGCGATCACGGTGTCGTTGTACATGGTAACTTTGCGGCCGCGCAGCGTCGCTTCGTAAACCTTCGGACCCTCTTTGATCTCGTAGCGGAAAATTATCCGGTTCGAGCGGCGAAAAAGTTGTAGCACCGCTAACAGTTCGCGGTCAGGATAACTGTAGCGTTCGATGGCGTCATCGACGCCGGGACCGAACATTTGTTTCAGATAATCCCGCGGCACCCAACGCGGCGGAATGTAATAGCCGTTGGGCTCGGTGCCAAACTGCGGATAGAGCGGCAGGGCGACTTTGGCGACATGGATCATGTAATAAAGCGGGTTGTAGCGGTCCTCGGCCCAACTGCCGTCGTTGTTCATCGTGACCAAACCCTGCATGCGGATCTGGCCGATGCAGGCGGCCATGCAGCGGGTCTCCATCGGCTCTCCGCCGCTTTCGGGATCCTTGCCTTCGATGCGCGGATAGCAAGCGACGCATTTTTCCGAGACGCGGGTGTTGCCGCGATACATGGTCTTCTTATATGGGCAAGCTTCGACGCACTTGCGGTAGCCGCGGCATTCTTTTTGGTCGATCAATACGATGCCGTCTTCCGGCCGTTTATAAATTGCCTTGCGCGGGCAAGCAGCGAGGCAAGCTGGATAGCTGCAATGGTTGCAAATGCGCGCGAGGTAAAAAAACCAGGTCTTGTGTTCCGGCAACACCGTGCCTTCCTTGTCGATCTCGTTACGAACGCCGCGCTTGCCGACCGGATTGTCTTCGTAAATATTCGGCAGGTTCCACTCTTCATCCGTCGGCAGATAGCCGAGCACCCGTGCGCTGTCCGGCGTCAGCATGTTTTGCGCTTCGAAAATCGTTTTGCCGTCGAATTGGCCGTAGGGTTTTTTCATGTCGTTCGACGGCTTGCCGGACCATGCCTGGTTGCCGGGGTTGGCTTTCTCCAACAGGTCGAGAATCTTCGCGTCCCAAAATTGCGGGTAGCCGCCGTAGGGCTTGGTCTCAACGTTGGCCCACCACATATGCTCCTGGCCCTTGCTGAAAGTCCAGGTCGACTTGCAAGCCATGGTGCAGCTCTGGCAGGCGATGCAGCGGTTGATGTTGAAGACGAAGGCGAATTGGCGACGCGGGAACGCTTGCGGGTAGGGATAATTCATCTCCCGGCCGATCTGCCAGTTGTGAATCTTACTCATCGCAACCTCCTCCCGCTCCCATTTTGGATTTTCGATTTTGGATTTTGGATTGGGGACCGCCGGCCGCCATTTTGGATTTTGGTCCGCGGGGCTGCTTTTGGATTTTGGGTTAGGGATTCTGGACTCGGACAGTTGCTTGTTCGCTTTGGGTTTTTGTCTTCTCCGTCAATCGCAAATCCAAAATCTAAAATCGAAAATTTAGCCTGTCCCCAGGCGTTCAGGCATTCGTCGATGATCGACAGCGTCTCACGCTCACCCAACGCCTGGTACGCCCCATGGGCGCCGCCGTAGAACGGATTCTTGAACAGCCAGAGCAGCCGGTCGCGGTCGTAGCCCATGCGCGCGAACTCTTCCGCAAACACGTAGGCCATGTCCCGCGTTGCTTCGGCGTCCGCCGGCAACATGACCCCGACGAGCATGTTCGGATCGGTTGGGTCGGGGTCGTTGTACGGCATTTGGTTCTCATTTCTCCCTCACCCTAACCCTCTCCCAGAGGGAGAGGGAACTGTGAAGGAATGTCTCCGCACTCACTCCCTCTCCCGCCATGCGGGAGAGGGTAGGGGTGAGGGTATTACGATTTCACCTTCGTTAAATCTCCCGCCAGATAACGCTTCATCAGTTCGCTCTCGTTGTCCGGCGTGAATCCGGTGGTTGCCGGTTTCCAAATGCCTTTGCCGCCCATGCCGCCGTCTTCGGCCTTGGTCACGCGCACGAGGGTTTCCTTCGGCACGGTGTTGATCGCGTGATTGTCGGCTTCGCCGCCGAAGATGAAACTCATCGACACTTTGGCTTTGTGGAACAGCGTGTCGGTTTGATGCATCGGCATATGCCAGTTGCGCGTCACCGACTGCTGCGAACCGTAACGCAGATTGGCCTGATAACCGGTGTTTTCCGAGAGCGCCCGGCCATCGGGCCGGGTCTCATGCGCTTTGACGCTCTTCTCCGTGGCGATGAACGGCGCATGCTTCATCATCACGATGTTGTACGGATAGGCGTGGTTGTACTTGACCCGCAGCATGCAGCGCGACACGCGGTAGAAGGGATCGTCCGGTTTCGCGCCGAGATAAGGCCGGTCCGCCGGATTGGCATCGACGTAGACATAATCGCCGTCGTTGATGCCGAGATCGCGCGCCGCCTGCGGATTAATATTCAACTGGTGCTCGCCGACGCAAGGCGCGCGCTTGTCCAATCGATAGGGATCGCCGAAGTTGGAGTCCATCAGCATATGCCAGTCGACGTTGGACCAGCCGCTGTGCACCCGGTGGCGCGTCTTCGGCGTCAAGCAATAGAACTGAAAGCCTTTCTCCCAGAGAAAATTCTTGGTCGTTTTGACCTTGCTCCAAGGCATCTTGATGTTGCGGATGGTGCGCTCGTCCCAGTGCTCGGCGTTGGCGGCAATGCCGTAATCTTCTGGACGCACGAGCGGATTGGAACTGACGATGACGTTGGGCAGATACGGCGTCGCTTCCGGTCCTTCGCGGTGTACGATGAAGTTCTCGCCGTACTCGATCGCTTCCGGCACGTCGGCATAGGCGTGCATGCGCCCAGTGTCGGTGAAGAACGGTTCGTTGTCGTGCACCTGTTCGTAGAACGGAATGCGCGGATAGGTGCGAAAGTTCAGCAAACAGCCGCCTGGAGGGCCATACTTGCCGGCCATGATGTCGGTGAGTTTGTAACCGGCTGTCGTCGTGCAGCTGTCGAGCAGCCGCTGAATGTAAACGTGGCGCTTGTTCGGCGCGGCGAAGGCGAAGTAGTCGCTGAACCGTTTATCGCCGGTGGCTTTCGCCAGAGCATTAGCCATGCCCGCGAGTATGTCGGTGTCGTCTTTGCTGTCGAACACCGGCGGAATGCCGCCTTTCCAAATCTGCAAGAACGGATTCGAACAGCTCGCGGTGATCTCCAGCCCTTCGAACTCGAGCCAGGAATTGGCCGGCAACGCGATGTCGGAATACTCGATCGACGCGGTCATCTGGATGTCCACCGAGACGATCATCTCGACGTTCGGATTGACGTTCTTGATCATGCCGTAGGCCCACTTGGCATTATTGATAAGGTTCACGTTGGTAAAGATCATCGCTTTGGTCGGCGTCGGCATGTGAGTTTTGCCGGTAAAATTTTTGCGCCCGAACTTCGGCGTGTTGACGATCAACGCGAGATCGCCATGGTTCCAGTAGGCAGGCTCTTCGTCTTTGGTGTAAGCGTGCGCGTGGATATCTTTGCCGTGCGCGTTTGGATTCAAATTCATCTCGAACGGGTCTTCCGCCACCCAGCCCTTAAATCCTGGGCCAGCCCACGCCGATCCCTGAAACAACGCAGCTTTGTAGTTGCCCGCCCAGGTGTGACAGCCGGCACCAGGCTTGCCGATGTTTCCGGTGAGCATCAGCGGCAAATACGCCGCGCGATTCATTTCCGTCGCGTGGAACCAGTGGTTGATGCCTTCGCCTTGGTGGATCGCCACCGGCTTCATCGCCGCGATGTCTTGGGCCAACTGTTCGATCAGCGCTTTCGGCGCGCCGGTGATATCGGCCACCGTGTCGAGGTCGTAATCTTTCAAGTGAGTTTGATAGAGCGTCCAGAGCGTGGCGACGTCAATCTCCTTGCCGTCGACGAGTTTGACCTTGAAGGTGCCAGCGAGCGCCGGGTCCAAGCCTTTCTTCGCCATGGTTTCGCCGACGTCGTCGCGGGTGAGCGCGACGGGAGCATTTTTCTTCGCATCCCAGATCACGAAGTCGCCGAGTTGGCGATGTTGCTCGGCGGTCAGGCCCTGCACTTTCATCGACGGGCCGTCGCCGGATAGCGTGGTTTTGTAGTTCGGGAAGACTTCCTGGGCGCGCAGCCGTCTTAAATTATCCGTGCGCACGAGCAGCGGGAAATCGGTGAAACGCTTGACGAAGGTTTCGTCGTACCATTTTTTGTCGATCATCAATTTGGTGACGCCGAGCCAGAGCGCGGCGTCGGTGGTTGGCCGAATCGGAATCCAGTAATCGGCTTTGGTCGACGGCGGGCCATATTCCGGCGCGATCACGACGATTTTCCCGCCGCGCTCCATGCACTCGATGAACCAGTGCGAGTCGGTGAGCTTGTTCTCGACCAAATTTTTCCCGTCCATGATGATGAGCTTGGAGAAACGCAGATCGTTGAAGTCACAGTCGGAAGCTTGCAGCCCGTGCACCCAAGGATGGCCCGGCGCTTGATCGCCGTGCCATGTGTAGTTCGACCAGTTGCGCCCGGCGCGCGCTTTGTCCGGGCCGACGCCGCGAATCTTGGCGTCGAGCAGCGCAAGCGAATTATTTAAACGGTACATGCCGTACTTGCCGATCACGCCCAAGAGTCCCATGCCGCCGCGCATTTTCACCGCGCGCGTGCCGGCGCCGCCCATCTCGTCGACCATTTCGGGTTGATAACCTTGAGCGAGGAGAAGTTTTTTTCCTGGCTCGCCACTGTAGCGCGTGCTGATGGCGACCAGCGCTTTGGCGATATTGTCGAAAGCGTCGGGCCAAGAAATTTGTACGAACTCGTCTTGGCCGCGGGCGTCGAACATATACCTGCGCTTGTTTTCCGGCGTGAGCTCGGGAAAGCCGGCGTCCGCCCACGCCTTCCAGCCTTTGCGCACGATCGGATGGCGCAAACGATACGGTCCGTAGATGACGCGGTGAAAAGTGTAGCCTTTGGCGCACTGGCGTGGATTCCAATTGGCGGTCGCTTTGTTGCCGTAGAGATCGGCGTAGTTCTGATAATCATAAGTGCTGCCGAGGCGCGTCACGATGCCGTTGCGCACGTAGGCACGCACACGGCACGCGTGGGTGTCGTTGGGCGAGCAGACCCAATCGAAAGACCTGTCGTACTTGTATTGATCGCGATAAATTTTTTCCCAGTTGCGGTTGACCGAACCGGCGAGCGGATTTTCACCGGGGCTGGCGGCGGCGAGCAAGTTCAGCGGCAGTGCGCCGCTTAACGCAGTGGTGCCGCTGCCGACGCCGAGCCACTTCAGAAAATCACGGCGAGTCAGGACCGAAATTTCTTTTGCGGTTTGGTCAGCCATCATCGTGTCTCCTTCGAGTCTCGTTCAAGCCGTTCCAGTCGTTCAAGCGGTTCAACCCCCTCCTTCATTCTCCCCCGCGTCGCGGGGGAGGACAGAGGTGGCGGCTGGAACTATTTGAACGTTTTGAACGATTGGAACGGTATTCATTATTCAAGTTTCAGTTCTTGCCAGATCGTCACCGACTTTTTGCCGTCGCGATCCCCCGCGCTGCCGTTCCACACGGCGAAGCCGACGGGCACCGTGGAACCCGGGCGCAGTGCCACCGCTCCCTGACCCGTCGGATTCAGCGAGCGACGAAACATCACGCGATACGATCCCGATCCGTAAACCCCGCGAGCGTCGACGCGTTGGTCGATTCTCGGCCTCGCTTGCAAGGTGCCGAAGCCGCGCGCGGCGAGATCTTCGGCGGGGCTTTTTCTCGTTGGGTCCGAAACGATATTTCACGCTCCCCAACCGGCGACGAAGGTTGGATCGGACTGCAACGTCAGCGCGTTGCGAAACGGTTGTTCGACCGCCGAGCGGGTTAAGTTGGGATAAGAATCGATACCAAGATTGGGATAGGCCTTTTCCAAATCCTGGTATACCGGCTCAAGATCGGCTTGTCTTTCCGATTTCCACATCCAGATGTTGACCTGCGCCGCTTTCTCGCCCATGGCGAAGAACGGCGGATTGGCTGCGAGCGAAAATTGAACCGCTGCGGCATCGCGAAAATCTTGCGGCCGCAGCGCCGCGTGATCGTGGGTATCGTCTTGCCAGACCATCAGGATCGCCAGCTCTTTGCCGTCGTGTAGCACGCGCACAGTTACTTCCTCCGGCCGCTCGCTGCGCCACCAAAGCGGCATGAGATGAAGATTGACGGGCTCAGCGAGACGCCAAATCCCAGACTCGGGGTGATCGGGTAGAGATTTGACTCGTGTCGCTTGGATGGAAAATTTCTTCATTTCCACCCGTTCGCGTTGGGTGTCGCTGGAGAGCGAGCGCACGTAGTTGACCAGATGCCAGGCATCATTGCCCCATGCCCAATCGCTCATCGGCATCGGGCTGCCGGGAATGCCGGCGATGATGTGACGGTAGAGCGAAATCGGATCGTGATTGCCTTTGAATACGCCGGCGGTGAGATCGCGCGGGCGAGTCGGGTAGCCTTCTTCGTCGACCTGCTTCTCCGTGCCGTCGCCGCGCCCGGTGGCGCCGTGGCAGGAGGCGCAGGCCTCTTTGTACATTTCCAACGCTCTTGTTCTTGAGGCGCTATCGAATGGCGGCGCTGGCGGAGGTTGAATGACTCCCTGGCCGCCGCTGCCGTCGGGATTTGGGTTTTTCTGTGGCTTTATATCGAGCGGTTTTTCGGCGAGGGATTTCACGTAGGAAACCAAAGCCCAGCGCTGCTCCGCCGGTAAATGCCCCCAGGAGGGCATGGCCGAACCCGGCATGCCGCGCGTGATCGTGTCGAAAAGATCTTGGTCCGTCGGCACTCGATCCCAGGTTGAAACCATACGATACTTGGCGGCAACGAAATCGCGCGGCTTGGGATAAAGCAGATAGGCGGCTTCCCCGTCGCCGCGACCGGCTACGCCGTGGCAGGCGGCGCACTGCTGACCGTATACCTGCTTCCCCAATGCGATGAGCTTGGGTGATGAAGCGAGCTTGACCTCAGCACTCTGGGATGAGTCGGCGACCCAGAGAAACAGTAGCGCCGCGACTATAGTGAAAGAGATCCGTGACATTGCTCGACCTCCTGCGGTTTTGCGCGAGCCCCAAGCGCGTGGCTGGCGCAACGGAAAATCGATCTGAGTTGGCAATAACGATCCACGCGGACTTAAGTTTCGCTCGCCCACTACTTCTTATTCATCTCGATGTTGAGCTTGGCTTCTTCTCCGGCCTTTACCGATACCGTCTTGGTAATTTTGCCGAGCGTCTCATGCCAAATCTCGATGGTGTGATTGCCGGGCGGCACGTCGCTGATCTTAAACATCCCGCCGGCATCCGATGCGGCGATGTAGGGATGGTCCGTCACGACGATCCAGGCGCTCATCCAGGAATGGGCATCGCAATTGACTTTAATGATTTCCGGTTGGCCGAAGGTCTCGGCGAGTCTTTTTCTAAAGCCAGGCTGGGCTCGGTTTATCGGCGTGTTTTTGCTGCTCTGCGTGTGAAAGTTGTGTAGGATGCCGTCGCTGTTCAAGATATCGACGCCGGTATTTACCGGCACGATCAAAACATGCGGCCGGAATACACAGCCCTTCTGGTCGAGGGTCGGCGGATTGTCCGGCTTCGTGACGGTTCCTTTTTGCCCCAGGACGGTTACCACCGCGTTCTGAATGCCGCGATCCGGCGCGACAACCAGATCTTCCGCCGTCACTTCGCTACCGCATTTCTCGTTATCCTTAGTCACCTTGAGTTTCTTTGCCGCGGGGACATCGCCGACGAGCACGATCTTTCCGGAAATGGCGCCTCCTCCGGCCGCCTGCACGGATAATGGTTTGCCTGATAGGGTTAGAAAAACGCCCAGGACAACGGTTCCGAATGCCGAAATGATGGCTAACAAACTACGCATCGATTCGCTCCTTTGTAGGTATTTGGATTCTGTCGAGAGCAATTAGGAGGCCAATCCAAAGTGGCAAACTTTTCTCAGCTTAAAGTGAACTCAGCGCGCGTGAGGGTTCCAAATTTTAAGAAGTTTCATGTTTTCGCTTCTCAAAGTTAGTACTACGAACCGGAGAATTGCGCGGACGGCGGAGAATTTTATCTCACCAAACCGGACGCGCATGATGGCCGCCGCTGTGGTATGGATGGGCGGCGCGGTTTATATGGCCGCGGTTCATCCTGGGGGTGGCGCTGATCGCTCTTCTGGAAGACGATGACCGCGCTTGGAATTACGTCGGCACGTTGAGCGCGCGGGTCGGGGAACGCGAGCACAGCCATGCTCAAGCGGTTCAAATTGAGATTCGTTCTACTTGCTTTTGCTGCTGTTTCACTCATAGCGGGTCTCTGGGCCGGCGCCGCGCGGCTGGGGTTGGATTTGCCCGCGCTTCATCAAGAGCTTCCGTCAAATCACGGCCCGGTGATGGTCGTCGGTTTTCCCGGAATATTGATCGCCCTGGAAAGGGCGGTGGCGCTGGACCGTCTTTGGCCCTATGGCGCGGCGCTACTCGCGGGCGGCAGCGTCCTGACGATTCTTTCAGGCTTCCCGCCTGAGTTCGGCCCCGCCCTCGCGCTCGGCGGAAGTTGTTTGTTAACTGCGGTTTTTGTTTCGCTTCATCGCCAGGCGCCGGGGGCTCATTTTACCGTGATGATCTTAAGCGGTGTCGCTGCGTCCGTTGGCAATGCGCTGTGGCTGAACGCTCAGCCGTTCAACCTCGCGGCGCCTTGGTGGGCAGGGTTCCTCGTGCTCATGATTGCCGCGGAAAGGCTGCAACTCTCACGCGTCATGCAACGGCCGGCGCGCGCGTCCTGGCTTTTTAACGCGAGCGTCGCGGTCTTACTGATCGGCCTCGTGATATCTCTACCCGCCTTTGATATCGGCATTCGCATTGCGGGACTCGCTCTGTTGGCGCTGGCTCTGTGGCTATTCCGTTACGACATCGCCAGGCGGACGGTCCGCGAGCATGGCTTGCCGCGCTATATGGCCGTCTCCCTGCTGTCCGGTTATTTCTGGCTTGCGGCGGCCGGCGTGCTCTGGATCGCTTTCGCGCATGATTTCGTCGCCGGGCCGAAGTATGACGCGATGCTGCATGCGGTTTTCCTGGGTTTTGTTTTTTCGATGATCTTCGCCCACGCGCCGGTGATTTTTCCTTCCATCACGGGAGGAGCGTTGCCGTTCCGCCGGGGTTTTTATCTTCATCTCTTTTTATTGCACGGATCGTTGCTGCTCAGGGTTGCCGGCGATCTCTTCGGGTCACCGCTTGTTCAACAATGGGGCGGAGTTGGAAACATTGTGGCGGTACTTTTGTTTCTGTTCAACAATCTCCGCTCGGTGATGATCGCGCGTAAGTAGCGCCGGCTCGCATGGCCAGATTCCGACATTTTGGAATCGCAACCACTTCTATTCCCAGGGACGAAAAATCACCGACTACGGTTCGCCATGCGAGAACCCCGTTATTCAAAGCGTCGCCGTCTTGCCAAGCGAAATTCGTTGGTCCTGAACTCGTGGCATGGCGCATGCTTATGGAGTGGGCAATGGATTTCAATCAGCGCCCCTTCACGGTGGTTTGGGAGACGACACGGGCCTGCGATCTCGCCTGTCTGCACTGCCGCGCCGAAGCGAATCCGGCGCGCAGCGCGGCGGAGCTGAGCTTTCAGGAAGCCCAACGACTCATTCAGAACGTTAAAGCCTTCGGCCGGCCCTACCCGATTTTTGTTCTAACCGGTGGCGACCCGGCCAAGCGGCCGGACGTTTTCGAGATTATCCGGTATGCCAGTGAAGAAGGGCTGCGTATCGCCATGACTCCGTCAGCCACGCCGCTCATAACAAAGGACGCAGTGAGGCGGTTCGCCGCCGCGGGATTGATTCGACTCGCATTGAGCCTCGACGGGAAAAACGCGGCGACTCACGACGGCTTTCGCGGGGTCGCGGGTTCTTTCGACCGCACGATGCAGATCCTGGACTGGTGCCGCGAGGCCGGACTGGAAACCCAGATTCATACCACCGTAACCCGGCATGCGCTCGGTGATCTGCCCGAGATCGCCGAGATGATCGGCCGCCTGGAAATCAAACTCTGGGCGCTGTTTCTGCTGATTGCGGTGGGCCGGGCGGCGCGCCCGGAGATCCGCCGGCTCAATATCAACGCGCGCCAGTTCGAGTCGCTTTTCCAGTGGCTCTACGATCTCACGAAGTCCGCGCCCTTCGATGTGACGCCGCGGGAGGGTTATCACTACCGGCGAGTGCTGTTGCAGAGAAGAGCCGCTGAGATCGGCATCTCCGTGGAGGAATTGCTGGCGGAG
>Ga0184639_10001123_pt1 | contig 11355 bp, 11 predicted proteins | sample PLM31_170_b2_FD_133155 | JGI IMG/M metagenome (GOLD analysis project Ga0184639, IMG submission 133155) | Groundwater sediment microbial communities from an aquifer in East River, Colorado, USA - PLM3-1_170_b2 | ecosystem: Environmental > Terrestrial > Soil > Riparian zone | place: USA: East... | reverse complement strand
TCGCGTGTGAGGCGAGTGCTCGTACCGCTGAGCTAACCGCCCGAACCGCGTGGGATTTTCCCATGGCGCGCGAGAGCGGGTCAAACGGCGCCGCACGGCGTTAACATCGACCCACGCCCAGCCGGAGAGGCAAGCATGCGAGTCGGCGTACCCAAGGAGATCAAGACGCACGAGTACCGCGTCGGGCTTACGCCAGCGAGCGTGCGTGAGGTGCGCGCGCACGGACATGAGGTGATCGTGGAGCGCGGGGCCGGCCTCGGCGCCGGTGTGACCGATGCCGAGTACGTCGCGGTGGGCGCACGGATCGTCGACGCGGCCGACGAGGTGTTCGCGGCGGCCGACCTCATCGTCAAGGTGAAGGAACCCCAGGCGGTGGAGCGGAAGAAGCTGCGCCCGGGCCAGGTGCTCTTCACGTTCCTGCATCTCGCGCCCGATCCGGACCAGGCCAAGGATCTCGTTGCCTCCGGCGCGCTCGCTATCGCGTATGAGACCGTGACCTCGCCGCAGGGCACGCTGCCGCTGCTCGCCCCGATGTCGGAGATCGCGGGGCGCATGTCGATCCACGTCGGTGCGACGAGCCTCGAGAAGTCTCGAGGCGGCCGGGGCGTGCTGCTTTCGGGAGTGCCGGGCGTCGCGCCCGGAAAGGTGGTGATCCTGGGGGGCGGCAACGTGGGCAGCAACGCTGCCTACGTCGCCGCCGGCCTCGGAGCGGAGGTCATCGTCATGGACCGCTCGCCCGAGGCCATGCGTCGGATCGCGGCGCAGTTCGGCGCAAGGGTGAAGACGGTCATGGCGCTCGCCGAGCTCGTGGCCGAGCACGTCTTCTCGGCGCATCTCGTCATCGGGGCAGTGCTCGTTCCCGGCGCACGCGCGCCGCGTCTGGTGACCCGCGAGATGCTCAAGCGCATGAAGCCGGGGGCGGTCCTCGTCGACGTCGCGATCGATCAAGGCGGCTGCTTCGAGACTTCGCGTCCGACGACGCACGCCGACCCGATCTACCTCGTGGACGGCATCGTCCACTACTGCGTGGCTAACATGCCGGGGGGGGTGCCGCGCACGTCGGCGTTCGCGCTCAACAATGCGACGCTGCCCTATGTCCTCCAGCTCGCTGACCGTGGGTGGAAAGCGGCACTGGCGGCCGATCCGCATCTGCGCAACGGCCTGAACGTCTGCGAAGGGCGGGTGACCCATCCGCAGGTCGCCGAGGCGCTGGGGTACCCTTACACCGATCCGCAGACGCTGCTCGGCGCGCCCTGATGATCCGCACCCGATTCGCTCCCAGCCCCACCGGCTATCTACACGTCGGCGGTGCACGGACTGCGCTGTTCTCCTGGGCATACGCTCGCGAGCACAAGGGGCAGTTCGTCCTGCGAATCGAGGACACCGACCTCGAACGCTCCACCCGGGAGTCGACGCAGGCGATCCTCGACAGCATGCGCTGGCTCGGGCTGGATTGGGACGAAGGCCCGGTCCACCAGATGGAGCGGCTTGGGCGCTATCGCGAAGTCGCGGACCGGCTGATCGCCGGCGGCCACGCTTATCACTGCTTTGCCAGCAAGGGCGAGCTCGACGAGCTCCGGGAGCAGCAGCGAGCGCGCGGCGAGAAGCCGCGGTACGACGGCCGTTGGCGGCCGGAGCACGCGAAGGGGAGGACGCTGCCGTACGGCGTAAAGCCGGTCGTGCGCTTCCGCAACCCGGACGACGGCGAGGTCGTCTGGCGGGACCTGGTCAAAGGCGAGATCCGCATTGCCAACAGCGAACTCGACGATCTCGTTCTGCTGCGCGCGGATGGCGTGCCGACCTACAACTTCGGGGTCGTGGTGGACGACCTGGACATGCAGATCACGCACGTGATCCGGGGCGACGATCACGTGAACAACACGCCGCGGCAGATCAACATCTACCGGGCGCTTCGTGCGACGCTGCCGGAGTTTGCGCACGTGCCGATGATCCTCGGCGCGGACGGCGAGCGCCTGTCGAAGCGGCACGGTGCGGTGAGCGTGCTGCAGTATCGCGACGACGGCTATCTTCCCGAGGCCATGCTCAACTTCCTGGCGCGCCTCGGCTGGTCGCACGGCGACGCCGAGGTGTTCTCGAGGGAGCAGTTCGTCGAGTGGTTCGACCTCGGGCACATCAGCCGCTCGCCGGCGCAGTTCAATCCGGAGAAGCTGCGCTGGCTCAACCAGCAGTACCTGAAGGCCGCGGAGCCCGGGGAGCTGGTCAAGGAATTGAAATCGCACCTCCCGGAGGACTCTTTCGATCCTCGTACAGTGCGAGATGTAGCCAGTCTGTACCGCGAGCGAGCATCGACGCTAGTGGAGCTCGGAGAGTACGTGACGCAGTTCTACAGTGACCGCCCGCCTCCGGCCGAGCTGCTCGCGGAGCACGTCACCGAAGCGGTCAAGCCGGCGTTACGGAGTCTCGCCGAGCGATTCGCGACTGTCGACCCGTGGACGGAGGAGGGGGTCAAGTCGGCGTTCGAAGGGACGCTCAAGGCGCACGGCCTGAAGATGCCGAAGCTCGCGGTGCCGGTGCGCGTAGTCGTCTTCGGCACGACCCAGACGCCGTCGCTCTACCCGACCCTTGCACTCGCCGGCAAGGCCCGGGTGGTCGAACGGTTACAGCGGTACGCCTAGATTCCCCCTGTTGAGAGCGGGTCGCGAAGCGCAGCGGACGGGGGTTTCCTTTACACCCCCTTGATCCACCGATACAATCTTGCCTTGCCGGTTGGGGGTATAGCTCAGCTGGGAGAGCGCTTGCATGGCATGCAAGAGGTCAGCGGTTCGATCCCGCTTACCTCCACCAATAAACAAGAACTTACGACGGCCGCACCGCACCAAACTGCCCAAAACCGCCCACTTCGCGCTCAGGTAGCCGCAGCGCGACCTCCGAGACTGCTGGACGTAGCCCTCGGTCGCCACGGCCACCCGTCCGGCGGCCGCCGCGCTTGGCCACGCTCAACGTCGCGCAGCTCTTCAACGAGCGGCAGGAGGAGCTCATGAAGCTTGTCGCCGGTGGCGGCGAGGCCGCGACGCAGAAGGCGATGGACATGGCATAGGCGTTCGGCAAGGAGCTCGAAGCCCAGGTGCTCGCGCTGCCGAAGGAGTGCGGGTGCATCGTGCTCGTGCGCGGAGCGGTCGTGGCCAGGGGCGAGCTGCCCGACTACACCGATGTGCTTCGCCAGCGGCTGAGGGCGCGATGAGAGCACCCGACGCCGATTGATGCTCCGGCGGGTGCCTCCGGGCCGCTCGGCGTGCATTTGCGAGCGTACGGGGCGTCGTACGCGTCGCTCCTGCCGGGGATCCTGTACTTCAGCGCGCACTTCACCGTGGGCGCGAACGCGACTCCGAGCCTGCCCTACACGCTCTGGATCATCGTGAAGGGCGACTTCACCCCGCGACGCGGCGATCTCGTCGCCTTCCGCTGGCACGGCGGCGGCCCTATCCGGCGGGCGCCACCTTTATCCGAAGGGCTGGACCAAGGCCGCGATCCGCGAGATAGTGGAAGGGGGTTACGGCTACCACGCGATCCGGCGGAACATCATCCGCTACATCGAGGAGGCTGACATCGGGAAGATCCGCGCCGCCGTGCAGGCCACTCCGTAGAGCGCGCGCCATCGCCGGCCGGGCAGGGCATGCGGCCGGGAGGCGCGCGCCGCTATTCGAGGCGGATGTTGAGCTCCTTGATGAGGCGCGCGTATATTTCGTAGTCGTCGCGGTAGAGAGCCTCGCGAACTGCTCGGGGGCGCCGCCGACCGGCTCGAGACCGGCCTGCGCGTAGCGCTCGCGAACCGCAGGCTCCGCGAGCGCCCTGTTCACCTCGGCGTTCAGCCGCGCGACGCCCGCCGCCGGGGCGCCTGCCCCGACGAACAGACCGAGCCACTGCTCCAGCACAAGGCCCTTGTGGCCCGCTTCCCCGTAGGTCGGCGGTCTTACGCCCTCGCTTTTCTCACCCTCCTCCACAGCCCTAAACCACCCAGGCCGGAGCCGAGGAGGAGCAGGGTGGAGGGTTCGGGGACCGCGCTTGGCGGCGCTGCTGGGGTGAATGTCATGAAACGGGGGCCATCCAGCCCACCACTGCCAGCGGGAACAAAGGCGTCAATGAAAACGCCTGACACGCCATTGTAGCGGAGCACCTCATCGCTCTCTTGACTGACGACGTAAAGGTTGCCATCGGGGCCGACGCGCACCCCCCGGGGTATATTTAGCCCACCGCCAGAGGCGAAGCTGTCGATGAAATCTCCATTTGTCCCATCATAGCGTCGGACGTCGATGGTCCCCTCTGCGCTGACGTAGAGCTTGCCATCCGGCCCGAAAGTCAAGTCAAATGGGCCATTCAGATCAGAGTCGACAAAATCGTCAATGAAAACCCCAGTCAGGCCATCGAAGCGCTTAATCTCTGTGCCGTTACCTCTAGCAACGTACAGGTTGCCATCAGGACCGAAGGTCAGACCGCGGGGACTTCCCACATCGCTGACAAAGGCATTGATAAACGTCCCGGTCGTCCCGTTGTAGCGCAGAACCTGATTGGTATCTTCACTGCCAACGTACAAGTTGTTGTCCGGGCCGAAGACCAAGCCCCGGCCCGTACGCAGCCCTCCACCGGAAGCGAAGATGTCAATGAACGCACCCGAGGTCCCGTTGAAGCGCAAAACGTTCCAAACACCGCCCCCGGCATTGTTACTGGCGGTATAGAGGTTCCCATCGGGGCCAAAGGTAAGGCCCCCGGATGGAAATGTCAGGCCGTTTCCGGAAGCAAAGACATCTATGAACGCCCCGGTTGTCGCGTCGTAACGCAGCACCTGATCTGTGTTGGCGCTGCTGACGAGTAGATCTGCGCGAACGCACGGAGCCGCGAACGCGGCTATGAACAGCACGCCTATTAAGAGCTTTTTCATAGCCCCTCCCTTCTGAGTGAGAGTCATCGACATACGCCCTCGAATGATTGGGCTATCTCGGCTGGGAGCGCAGGCGAGCCAAGCACCGGATCAATGCTCGAGCCCGGCGCCGGCTGGTCGTAGACGACCGCGCTGCGGACCCGCCATCGAGGGCACGACCGCCGCCTGAGTCAACCCCCACCCCCACCGATGAGGCCTGGAAAGCCTCCGAGCGAATTTCGTGCCAGAAGTCAGAATTCGAATGCCGACAGCTTGTTGCTCGTGCCCCGGTTGCGACGGGTGGGCAAGTTGTAAGGTTTGGCGACGGACCGCCTCTCGCTCACGGGCTCATCCTGCAGCTTCGGATCGACAGTCATCGTGCTCGAGTGGGATCGACGGCAACGCTGCCATACGATCGCCAACGGCTCGCGCCGCCCGAGGATCGCCGCGACGACCACGCAGACGAGGAGGACCAGCGGAATCTCGGTCGAAGCTGCCCGGGAGGCCGCCGCGCGCGAAGCTGCCGGCCACGGCGACCAGGGTGCTGAACGCGAACAGCACCGCGAAGTCGGCGGCGAAACGCGATAGTCGAGCGGCCCTACCCGCACGAACGCCGCCAGGCGGACGCCGGCGAGGAGGTTCAGCGAAGGCCGTGCGCGAGCGCGGCAACGGCGGACTTCATGGGAAGCGCAGCTGCGGGGACGAAAACGCTGCGATTCTAGCGCGCGCCGCGGGGTCAGTCCCGCGCGGCGAGCGCGATCGCGACCGCCGCCACGCGGGCCGCGCGAATCGCCGCGGCGACATCGCTCGGGTGCGCCTGGGCGACCGCACCGCCATCGACCCCCTGTGCAGCCGCCAGCACCCGGCGCGGGTGCGCAATCGCTCCGGGTCAGCTTCACCCACGCGGCGGCATCGCATTCGCACGCCTTCAGCAGCTCGGCAAAGCGATCCGGTCGCCGAAACGCGTCGGCCCGCTCGAACAGATCAACGAGGCGCGCAGGGCCGCATGGTCCAGCGCAGCGAGCGCGCACCGCGCTCCATGGATCGGCCCCCGTGGAGTTCGGTCGAGCAGCCCTGCCAGCGCACCCTCGGCATCAACATAGGCCTGTGCCTGAGCTGCTCGATCGCGCGGCTGTACCGGGCCGGCTCCCTGCCGCCCGCCCCGCGGCCCCCCTCGTCCACTACTGTCGGATCCTTTTACAGTTTCTACCTGAATGAATTGAGGGACAAGTTTTGAGGTAATGTTCTCTCGGAAAATTGTGAAAATTTTTCTACGCAAAAATCCAGACTTATGTTCAGAAAAGGTAGCAACGATCCCGTTCGCATGTAATTGGAACAATTTATGCTCAATGTAATGGCGTGCGTAATTTGTCGCACTGCAAAACCAAAGTCCTGCCATTCACGGGGATCGCACTTTTCGTGTGCGCTCTCATCGCTCCCGTTGCCAATGCGCTGCCGATCGGCACGTTCGGCGCTATCGCCTCTGGCAACGTCAGCGGTAATTGCCGAACGGACCAGAGCAGCTACCTGAACGGCGGGACCTTTTTCGCCGCTATCCTCGGTTCGACCACGAACGTCGGATTGACGACGACGTGCGGGGGTTATCCTCCTGGGGCATGGACTGGCACGGCCTCAAGTTTCGCGTCCCTTGGAAGTGGCGAGCTCAAGACCTTCGTCTCGGTGACTAGTCCGGTGCCTTCGATTCCGCTCGGAGGTCTTTTCTTCGGCGCACCGTACAATGTAGAGGCCAATGCTACAGCGCAGCTCACCGATACGATCCAAATCTTCGGCCCGCCTTTCGACACCCTGTCAGTGCTCCTGACACTGGAGGTGGAGGGCAACCCGGCAGCGGCTATCATACAGAACGACTCGTTGCATGCCGGCACGATGATGAACTTGCGTTTGGACAGTGCCCGCAACTGTTTCGGGGATGGGGGAGGTTTTGGGTTCTTCAGTCTTTTTTGTCCCTTTCAGTTCCCGCTTAAGGTTCAAGTGGTGCGGACGGTGTCCAGCAGCAATCCCTTCCTTATCTTTACCTCAGAACTAAACGTGAGAGCCATAAACAACGCGACCGTCGACCTCTCAGACACGGCGTTGCTATCCATCCGTCTACCGGACGGATACACATTTGAGTCAGCGTCCGGCGTGTTGCTCACCGAGCCCCCCGGCGATGGTGCATCGGTCCCGGAGCCCGGGAGCTTGCTCCTCACAGGGACGAGTTTGTTCACTTTTGTAGGTGTCCGCTGGTGGCGCAATCGTCGGATGTCGAAACCTCTTTCAGCGGAGAAACGCACGAGCGTAGCCTGAATAAAGCGTCCGCGCTCAGGGCGCCGTGGTGGGAGCGCTGCGCGCAGCTTCGTCGCGGTGGCGATCGGGGCATCCCCGAGCGTTGCCGAGCCGTTGACGAGCGCGAGCGAGCGACCGGCGGTGCCGAACCGCTCGTTGAACAACTTCCGCACGGCCGCGAGTTCGCGCGCGAACACGTCCTGCGACGAGTACGGCGCGACGTCCAGGAAATAGAGATCTTCGACGCCTGGGCGCTCGAGTTCCAGGCGCGCGAACGGGCGTCAGTCCCGTGCGGCGAGCGTGGTCGCGACCGCTGCCACGCGCGCCGCGCGAATCGCCGCGGCGACGTCGCTCGGGTGCGCTGGGTCTTCCACGAGGGTGTGTGCGCCCAGCAGTGAAGCGCTGCACGCCGTGTGTTGGCCAAGATCATCAGGCGCATCCTGAGGTTGCTCACCCGCCGGGGCTGCCTCGTCGAGGAGCAGGGCATGAGCCGAGGAGCGGTTGAGAAGCGCGACTGCTTACTGCACCACGATTGCCGGCAAGGGCGCGGTGCCGGCGTTGAGCGGTTCCTCACTGAAGACTGACTACTGCCGAAATCTCAGCGCCCCGCTCACGCGGCGCGCTCGTACAGCACGGCTTGCTCGACTTCCTCCACGGTAAGGTCGTAGTCCGCGGCCACTTCAGCCGCGGCTTTCTTGCCATCCGTGCGGTCCGCGATGGCAGCCGTAGAAATCCCGGCGCGCTCCACGACGGGCTGGCCAAAGGCGGGCATGGGAGTTGGCCGTTGACCTGCGAGCCTCCACCAAGCCCTCATGAAAGAACGGCGCGGCGGCTCTTTTCTTGTGTGCCCGACGGGGGGAAGGGGACGCCGGGCGCTTGCTCGCTGTGAACCATTCGAATCTCGACATCGGGGTGTAAGGCACCCCGCGGCGTCCCTAATACTACGCCGCCGCTCGCGCGTAACTCATTGATCGCAAGACGACGCCGAGTGGCGGGGGTTTTGGGGAAGATGGACGTAAACGATTGAGCGGGCTAGAATCCGCCGCTTTATGGCATGCAAGAGGTCAGCGGTTCGATCCCGCTTACCTCCACCATCCGCCCGATTCCCGCATCCCGTCCCCTTCGTCTAGAGGCCTAGGACACTGCCCTTTCACGGCAGTAACAGGGGTTCGAATCCCCTAGGGGACGCCACTCTGCATCAAGTGGCTGATCTTCCGTAAGTCCGCGTTAAATCTGTTACTTCAGCTTCCCGAGCGTTCCACAGCGGCGTTCCACCAACCGCTATGCTCGGGAGTATGAAGATGGCGAAAGGCAAGACGCGGCTGTCTGACCCGAAAGGGCGCCGCTACCAATTTCGAGTTCGCATCCCGGCGGATCTTGTCCGCGAGTATCACGGTCGGCGAGAGATTCGCTTTTCATTGAGGACGCACGATAAGTCGGAAGCCAAGCGCCTCGTGGACTTCCACTCCGTGCGGTATGAGGCGGAGTTTCAGGCGAAGCGCGTTGCGAAGGTGCCGCGGCACAGGTTCACAGAGGCCGATATCGACGGGCTGTCCAAGCTGTGGCTCCACCGGCTGCTCAAGGCCGATGAGGATTCCCGCATGAATGGGCTGACGATGGCCGAGGTTGAGCATCGGCAGCGCACGCTCGAACACGTCGAGCAGGAATGAAGGCGGTTCACCAGCTGACCCATCCCGCGCCTTATGCTGTTGCCGCCGCGTAGCTCACGGGGCTAGAGCGCGGCCGCAGTAAGCAGGCCGTTGTAGCGGCGGCCCTGCGATTCTCGAGTGGGGACCCGAGATCCCCTGCGACTAACACAAACGGAGGGCAGGATGTCAAACGACTTTGTCGAGAAACAGTTCGGTGAGGTTGGCGCCTGGGCGCGTCACTACAGTACGGTCCGGCTAACACTCGCGACGTTTCTGTTTACCATGAGCACCTACCTCATTGTGGCTCGGTGGGACCGTCCGGAACTGCTCAGTTTGGTGATTTCTGTTTTTGTTTGGTTGCTTGCCCAGTGGTCCTTCGCATGGTTTTCCTGGAAGAAGACGCGCGACATGCAATACCAGAACCTACTCCGTGACGCGCTTCTGGGGACTCTTGGACACGGCAAGTTCGATACGTTGCGCCGCGGGGCTTTCTATGAGGCGTACCGCTACTTCGGCAGCGGGGACTACAAAAAGGACCCGCTCTTTTGGCTGGTACCCGCTACGATTGTCCCGTTCTCCGTGGGGTGGCTCTGTTACGTTGACCGGGTGTATGGATGGAGTCTTTGTATCTGCAGCTGGAGTGCACCTCTGGCCCCGAAGCTCCCGGAGATCTTTCACTAGCTTGCGGATATTCGTCGCGTTCTCTCGCCATCGACGGTGCAGGGTGCACGGAGCCGCCGCTCCCGGGCCGAAAGCACTGACCGGCCCCACTCTATCGGACGCGGCGACAGGGGGGCCAGAAACGTGGCGATCTTTGGGCTGAACGGGCAACTTAGAAAGCTATGGAAGAGGCGGCGCTACAGCACGAGGCACGGGAGTGCGGCGGTGTTGTTGCCGCCACCGCATGGATTCGTGCGGGTCTACAAGTTCACCAAGGCGACGTACGCGCGCCAGGCACTCCGCCTCGGGCGTATCAAGCTCGCGCGATTCTCCGACCTGAACGACCCCTTTGAGTTTTTCGCAGTCAGTTTTGAGTCTAGGGAAGTGCGCAGTACGCTACGCGCGCTCAAAGAGGAATACGACAACGACTCGGCTTTGCTTTGCTTCAGTGCCGATTGGACGGATCCGCTTCAATGGGCCCACTACGGCGATCGGCATAAGGGTGTTTGCCTCGGGTTCAACGTGACGCGCTCCAAAATCGAGCGCGTCAAGTATCGGGCGAAGCGCATCCAAACCCCGGCCGCCGATTCGCTGCATCCGTTCGAAGTCGATGACGAACTGAAGAAGAATCTCTTGTACACAAAGTACAGCCACTGGAGGTATGAGAGGGAATGGCGAATGCTCGTGAAGCTGAAGGACGCGAAGCAGGCGCACGGCATGTACTTCCGCCAGTTCGACGCACACCTACACTTGATAGAAGTGATCGTGGGTGGGTCCTGCACCGAGGACGACTTGGCCGGATTTCGCAAGCTGACCGCGAAGCGGTACCCCCGAGCGGTGGTGTATCAAGCACGCCCTGCGCTCAAGTTCTTCGGCATCGTTCCAAAAGAGAGCACCGTTCCGTTCCATTTCGTGAAGTAGGACGAAGCTGCGGCCCGCGCTCAACAAGACCCGCACAGTCATCGGCTGGATCGTACGCGGCTTCATGGGTATTCCACGCGGCATGGACCGAAAGCCTGACGAGTAGCCCAACTCTCCCGGCGCCTACTTGGTAACGCGCGGGCGTTTCGCTCGGATCAGAGAGCGGCGGCCCTGCTACTCGAATCGTTCCACCTCGGTGATTGCCACCGGGCGTAGGACGCCACGACTGCGCCCTACGCGTGTGCTGGCAAAGCTCTGAGGCGTGGCGCTTCGAGCGGGGGCCACGGGGGGTCCCGCCCGCGCACTCGGGGTCGGAGACGTCCTCAGATTTTCTTGTCGGATTGGCCCCGACACAGACGACGACGTTCGCGAGGACAAGTGATGCGCTCCGGAGGTAGGCGAATAGTGGCGTCAGCCGAGCGGCTACAATCCTGCAGGGGGTAACTTCGTTCCTGATTACCCACGAGGCTCAGCTAGTGAGCCAGTGGGGGTTGCACACTGGCATCGCGTGATTGGACAAGGAGATACGCGATGCCGAAGAACAGGGTGCAGTTTCAGAAGGGCATGAGCTTGGCCGAATTCGTGCAGCGCTTCGGCGCCGAAGAGCAATGCGAGCAGGCGCTGTTCGAGTGGCGCTGGCCGCACGGGTTTCGCTGCCCCGGGTGCGGCTACGAGGGCTGCTGCTGGCTGGAGAGCCGCAAGCTCCTGCAGTGCCATCGCTGCCATCGTCAGAGCTCCCTCATCAGCGGCACGATCTTCGCCGCGACGAAGCTGCCGCTGCGGGTGTGGTTCCTCGCCATGTACCTGCTCAGCCAGGCCAAGAACGGCGTCTCGGGGCTGGAGCTCTCGCGCGCGCTTGGGGTGTCCTACAACAGCGCCTGGCTCATCAAGCACAAGCTCATGCAGGTGATGGCCGAGCGCGAGGCGGGGCGGCGGCTGCGCGGGCTGGTGCAGCTCGACGAT
>Ga0184639_10001122_pt1 | contig 11361 bp, 3 predicted proteins | sample PLM31_170_b2_FD_133155 | JGI IMG/M metagenome (GOLD analysis project Ga0184639, IMG submission 133155) | Groundwater sediment microbial communities from an aquifer in East River, Colorado, USA - PLM3-1_170_b2 | ecosystem: Environmental > Terrestrial > Soil > Riparian zone | place: USA: East... | reverse complement strand
TTTTGTGTACAACCCGGACGGGACCACGTTGACCTGGTCTTCGGCACTGAGCACCAGCACCAACTTCCACATGACGTTGCCGGCGGCGGGAACCTACACGATCATGGTAGACCCGAACTCGACTAGCACGGGCAGTACGACGTTAACGCTGTCGTCGGAGGTGAATGCCGGGACCATTGTAGTGGACGGGTCGTCGGTGACGGCAACGATTAGCCGGGTCGGTCAGAGGGCGCGGATGACGTTCAGCGGGACGGCCGGGCAAAAGGTGAGCTTGGGAGTCAATGCCATCACGCCCGCATCCGGCACCGACCTTTACATTTTGAATCCCGATGGCAGCGCGTTGACCTCGACTACGTCAACCACTACCAGCACCAACTTTCACATGACGCTGCCGGCGACGGGTACCTACACGATCCTGGTAGACCCGGACGCGGCGAGCACGGGCAGTACGACACTAACCTTATCTTCCGAAATCAATGCCGGTTCCCTAACGGTCAATGGCGGGTCGGCGCCGGTAACGATCGGCCGCGTTGGCCAGCGGGCTCGTTACAACTTCAGCGGCGGGTCAGGACAACAGGTTACAGTCAACGTCACGGGAAACACCATGGGCTCCGTGACCGTTCAGATGCTCAAACCTGACGGCACACAGCAAACGGCTTCCACTTCTAGCGCGAGCAGCTTCAACCTGGCAACGCAGACGCTCGCCGCGACGGGAACGTACACAATCTACGTCGATCCTGCATCGACGAATACCGGAAGCATGAATGTCGCGGTGACCGGCACCACGGTCGCTACCAAGCTGGCCGTAACCTCTGTCAACAGCGGCAGCGCGCCAACCGCGGGCGCCGGGTTTCCCGTCGTGGTGCAAGCGCAAGACGCGGGCGGAGCAGCAATGAACGTCACGGCGAACACCGGAGTGAGCCTTAGCTTGAAGACCGGCGCGGGAACATTGGGCGGCACCTTGACCGGCACCATTGCTGCCGGATCGAATCAAGTTACGATTAGCGGAGTAACTTACACCAAATCAGAGAGTGGGGTAGTGATCACAGCGACGCGCACCAGTGGAGACACACTCACTGCCGGCGACAGTGCGCCCTTCACGGTAAATCCCGGCGCAGCGAGCGCCTTGGCTTTCACAACGCAGCCCGGAAATGTCGGGGCGGGAAACAATATCCCCGGTGCTCCGGCTGTGACGGTGCAGGATAGTCTTGGCAACACCGTCACTTCTTCAACCGCATCGATCACCATTGCGATCGGGACCAACCCAGCGGGTGGAACACTCAGCGGCACCACCACCAAGAACGCCGCTTCGGGTATGGCAAGCTTTACGGACCTTACCTTGGACAAAGTGGGGACCGGTTACACGCTCACCGCTTCAGCCACCGGACTCGCGGGCGCCACGAGCAGTGCGTTCAATATCAGCGCAGGCGCCGCTGCGGCGCTTGTGTTCAGTACGCAACCAACAAATGCTAATGTCGGGAGCACGATTCCGGGGCCTCCCACGGTTACGGTTCAGGACAGCGTTGGGAACACCGTTACCTCTTCCACTGCGTCGATTACGGTCGCCATTGGGACCAATCCTGGTGGCGGGACGCTCAGTGGAACGACCACCAAGAATGCCGTCTCGGGTGTAGCGAGTTTCACTGATCTGAGCATCGATCAGTCGGGTAATGGTTACACGTTAAGCGGTTCCTCAGTCGGGCTTACGACCGCTACAAGCGGAGTATTTAACATAACGCCCACTACCACCGGTACCATAGCCGGAACCGTTGTGAGGGCCAGCGACGGCACTCCCATCGGTGGGGCCCTAGTAGAAGCCTTGCAGTCGGGGCTCCTTCGGGGATCAGCGACCAGTGGGGCAAACGGTAGCTATTCGATTCCGAACTTGCTGGCCGGGACCTACGATGTTCGTACATCGGCGGGCGGCTTTGTTACCCAGACTCCAACAGGGATTTCCCTCACCGGCGGCAGTAGCACGACGGTTAACTTCTCGCTGAACTCGGCTACAGCAGGCGTAGGCGTAGTTTATATCTACGACAGGGTCGCGCGGCTCCGCGCGGGCGTCGATCTTGCCACTGACACGGCCATATTCAATTATGACTCTGTCGGCAATCTGCTTAGCATCCAGAGGCAAAGCTCTTCGGTTGTCTCGGTTATCGAGATCTCGACAAACACAGGTTCCAGCGGCACAACCGTTACGATCTTTGGAACAGGATTTAGCAGCACTTGTGGCCAAAATACTGTCACCTTTAACGGCACGCCCGCAACCGTTGCCTCATGTACAGCAACTCAGATCGTCACGAATGTGCCCGCCGGCGCAATCAGTGGTCCGATCAATGTCACGGCGCCCGGTGGTTCTGCATCGAGCACTGAGAACTTCAATGTCACGGCATCCTCGGGTGCGCCGGTGATCGCGAGTTTCAATCCGACTATTGGCTCGTCTGGCACTTCTGTAAGTGTTGCCGGCTCTGGGTTTGACGCTATTCCGACCAACAATCGAATTACCTTAAACATTTCGCGATCTGACGCTACATCAGCAACCGCTACCAGCATCGCTACGGCCGTGCCCAATGCAGCCACTTCTGGTCGAATCTCTATCGCCACCCCGGCCGGCAAGGGCGTCAGCACCGATGACTTCTTTGTTCCGCCGTTTCAACTGACTGCGGCGGATGTAGGGTACACCAGCCGTATGAGCATCGGTGGAAACAACACAGTGTCGATAACGTCAGGCAACAATATTGGCTTAGTTACTTTTGACGGGACGCTGGGGCAGCAAGTGACGCTGAATATCAGTGCTGTTACTTTCCCTCGTCCGGTATCTATCCATATCCAGAGTCCGGAGGGAACGAGTCTAACCACAGGCCTCATCGGCTCTACCGGAGGCGTGATTGGTCCGATAACCTTGCCTTCAACCGGGACGTACACAATTTTAGTCCTGCCAAGGATTCTCACGAACGTCATAGGCTGTTGCTTTACCGGGGAAGGTGTCCCGGCGACGATTGCTCATCTAAGTATGCCTTCCGGAATCGCGATGGATGCACAAGGGAATTTGTTTATTGCTGACAAGGGCAATAACCGTATTCGTAAGGTAGACCCCAACGGGATTATAAGCACAGTTGCCGGAAATGGCGTCGCAGGCTTTAGCGGTGACGGGGCTCCCGCTATTTACGCGCAGCTTAACTTCCCGTGGTCCGTGACCGTGGACAATCAGGGGAATCTGTTCATCGCCGATTTTAGCAATCATCGGGTTCGAAAAGTGAATACGAGCGGCGTCATCACCACGGTCGCCGGCAATGGCACCCCCGGATATAGCGGTGACGGAGGTCCGGCAACGAACGCGCAACTCAATGGTCCTGGGGCCGTTGCAGTAGACGCTCAAGGTAATCTGTTTATCGCGGACTACGATAATCATCGCGTTCGCAAGGTGGCAACCAATGGAACGATTACAACCGTGGCGGGAACCGGAATCGGTGGCTACAGCGGCGATGGGGGGCTGGCGACCAGTGCGCAAGTGAATCAGCCCGCCGGAGTGGCGCTCGATGCGCAGGATAATCTTCTCATCGCTGATTATTCTAATCATCGCATTCGAAAGGTTGATATCGGAGGCGTGATCACCACGGTAGCGGGAAATGGTACAGCCGGCTTCAGCGGTGACGGTGGAGCGGCATCAAGCGCTCAGCTTAATTTTCCGTCTGGCGTAGGGTTGGACACTCAAGGCAATTTGTTTATCACGGATGAGCGTAATTATCGAATCCGCAGAGTTGACACTCTCGGGATTATTGCAACGGTAGCCGGAAATGGCACCTGGGGCTTTGCCGGAGATGCTGGACCGGCGATTAACGCCCAGCTTATTAACCCTTGGGCCACAATCGTAGATGCCTCAGGAAATTTGTTTATCTCTGACACTGGGAACGACCGCATTAGAAAGGTCGACACGAGTGGAATTATTAATTCCATCGCAGGAACTGACGATGTTGGGGACGGTGGTCTCGCAAAGGATGCAGTCATTGACTATCCCACCGGCGTTGCAACGGACAGTCAAGGAAATATTTACGTTGCTGATTATGGTTTAAGTCGAGTTCGCAAAATCGCCCCCAACGGTATCATCACGACTGTCGCAGGCGATGGGACCTATGGATATGGAGGTGATGGGGGTCCGGCAACAAGCGCTCAGATAAAGGGGCCGTGGCAAATTGCCTTGGACAGTCAAGGAAATTTGTACATCGCTGACGACTCCGATAGCCGAATCCGAAAGGTTGATACGAATGGAATCATCACTACCGTGGCCGGTACGGGCGTTGGGGGATACAGCGGCGATGGCGGTCCGGCCACAAGCGCCAGGCTCCATTCGCCGCAAGGCGTGGCCGTTGACTCATTAGGTAATGTTTATGTCGGAGATACCTTCAACGACAGAATCCGCAAAATCGATACGAGCGGCATCATCACGACTTTCGCGGGTACGGGCGCTCACGGGTATAACGGCGATAACATTCCCGCAACGAGTGCTCAGTTCAAGTACCCAATCGGCTTGGCGGTAGATTCCAATGATAACGTTTACATCGCCGATGAAAGTAACAACCGCATTCGAAAAGTAAACACAGCCGGAACAATCACAACCGTCGCTGGTAACGGAGTATTCGGTTACAGCGGCGAGAACCTCCCAGCAACCGGTTCCAGCTTGAGCTTTCCTCAAGGCGTCGCCGTCGATAGCCAGGGAAACATTTATATCGCCGAAGAAGAACACCGTGTCCGCAAAGTAAATACCGGCGGTATGATCTCGACCCTTACGGGAAGCGGTGAAGGTGGCTTCAACGGCGACAACATCGTCCCCACCCTTGCCCAAGTCAACTTTCCTACACATGTAGCAGTGAACGGTCAGGGCAATATTTACATAGCCGATAGCAATAATTTTCTCCTTCGAGGCATCTACGCTAACGCCACCGGCAGCCTGACTTTAACTTTAACCACCCCGTAGTGAAGGAGACGAGATGAATTTCTTTGCGCGCAAAAACAAACGAAGCCGGCTTACGGTTACCCTCGTTCTCCTTACAGTGATGGCGTTGGATCTGGTTTTACCGATCACCACGGCAAAATCGCAATCCGGACCACAAGGGCCCATCCTGATTCCGGGTCAGACTGCCACCCGGCTTCCCGATGGGCGTTGGTTACTTGCCGGTGGTGAGAGTACTGGTAGTTCCTTAGCGACCGCTGCGATTTGGAATCCACTCACAGGTAACACAACTCAACTGGCCGCAGATCTTCAACAAGCCAGGGCTTGGCACAGCGCTACGATGCTTCCCGAGGGCCAGGTTTTAATTCTTGGTGGCGTCGGTCCGAACGGACGTGCCCTTCAATCCGCCGAGCTTTTCAATCTCGAGACCCAAAGCTTTTCTACTTTGGTGATCGACGGTTTGAACGCACGCTCACGCCACACTACAACGCTGCTAACCGACGGGCATGTTTTGATCGCGGGTGGTACCGGAGCGGACGGCCAGACATTAGCAACGGCCGACCTTTGGAACTCCGACAACGGAACGCTAACGCCAGTCTCGCCATTTGCCACAGCCCGGCGCGGTCACACTGCCACTCTATTGGCTGACGGAAGAGTCCTCTTATGGGGCGGTGTCGACTCTGCCGGACAAGCGCAGAACACCGGCGAGGTCTTCGACTTATTCACTTCGCAATTTACTCACCTAGCATCCTTCCCGATTTCTCTGTTTCCTTCGTCGACGGACACTCCGGTCCTCGCTGCTTCCATCCCTCCCGATCAGATGACCGATGTCCCAAGCGATGCGCTCATTGCCATACGTTTCTCCAAGCCGTTACGACCTGAGACCATCAACAGTGGCACCATAACTTTAGGCGGACCTAGAGGAATCGAATCGATCAGAGTCGTCACCGCGGAAAACGGCCGACTGGCATATATTACACCAGAGGTTTTGTTGCTTCCCGACGCAACTTACACGGTAACGATCAATGGCGCAGCTGACCAAGACGGGCTGCCGCTCCCGGCCAGCGGCTTTAGTTTCTCCACACCGCGAGCGTCCAGCGTCGCCGCTGCGCCAGCGGCGCAGTCTTCGTCTTCTAGCCTACAAGCGGTGCCCCCGCCGGCTACGTCAGAACGGTCGCCAAGCGCGGACTCCGATGACGATTGGGTATGGACGGGAGCAAAGAAGGACGGCAAGCCTCATTCACCGTGGCAGGATCTTGGGCCGCTTAAGGCAGAGCATGGCGAAACCGCGCTCGCCGGGCAAGTGCTAGACCTCAAAGGCGAGCCTTTGGTTAACGTTAACCTGAAAACGGCAGGGGAGTACGGCGATGAGTCGGCGAGCGCACAAACCGACGACACGGGTAGATTTCTCCTAACTGAGATCAAGTCAGGCGAGGGTAAGTTACTGATCGATGGCCGGAGCGCAAACAAACCAGGAAAGAAATACGGCATTTTTGAAGTTTACGTTAAGATCAAAGAAGGCGAAACCAATGTTCTCTCCTACACCATCTGGATGCCAAAGATCGACACGGCGCATGCGCTGCAGATCGCCTCGCCAACGACTTCCGAAGTCATCCTCACCACGCCCAAGATACCCAACCTGGAGGTCCGCATACCCGCGGGCGCGGTGATCAGGGATCACGAGTATAATATTGTCACTGAAATCGGCATTACCCCGCTTCCTCTGGACCGCCCGCCATTCGCGCTCCCGCCGCGCGATGTCAATCCGCCGGCCTTTTTTACGGTTCAGCCGGGGGTCTCTAAAATATACTCTACCCAGGGCGGCGCGCGCCTCATCTATCCCAACTACACTGAAAATCCCAAGCCGCCTAGGAGTCGCTTTGACGCCTGGCACTACGATGCCGATCGCCGCGGCTGGTACATCTATGGTCAATCATCGGTGACAGAGGACGGTACGCAAATTGTTCCCGATCCAGGTGTTGCAGTGTACAAATTTACTGGCGCGATGCACGGTAACCAGCCGGCTCCGCCGCAGATCGAACCGACCGGAACAGAAGGTGCGGACCCGGTCGATCTCGGTTCGGGATTATTTGTTTTACGGAAAACCGATCTTATGTTGCCCGATGTTATCCCGGTCACGCTCACGCGCACTTATCGGCAGAATGATAATGTTTCGCGGCCCTTTGGTATCGGAGCGACCCACCCCTATGAGATTTACCTGTATTCTATAAATACTTATCAGGACGTTGATCTCATCCTTCCCGACGGCCGGCGTATCCACTATATCCGGATTTCACCGGGTACGGGGTTCGAAAATGCCGTCTATGAACACACCGCGACACCGACTCGGTTCTATAAGTCGCAAATAGCGTGGAACGGTCAAGGATGGACCTTAACGCTAAAAGATGGGACGCTTTATAAGTTTCCGGAATCCTGTCCAGGTTGCCCATCTGGAGCCCTAAACGAGATCCATGATCGCAATGGCAACAAACTATTGATCTCTCGCACGGGCACAAATCAGTTCAACGATCCGTTCGGCAACATCACCCAAATTACCTCACCGAACGGCCGTTGGATCAAATTTACCTCCGATGCCAGTAATCGGATTACCCAGGCTAAGGATAATGCCGGACGGACGGTAACGTACGAGTATGATACCAGCGGCCGCCTCTTTAAGGTGACGGACCCAAACGGCGGAACAACCGAATATACTTACGACACTTCAAACCGAATGCTGACGATCAAAGACGCTCGCAGTATCCTGTATATCACCAATGAGTATGACACCGCGGGCCGCGTCAAAAAGCAGACGATGATCGATGGCGGCATTTACAATATTGTCTACACGACCGATGCCAACGGCAAGATCACGCAAACAGATCTCACCGACCCACGTGGCAACATAAGGCGAGTCGTTTTCAACTCCGCAGGTTATCCGACAAGCGACACCCTGGCGCTGAGCAAGCCCGAGGAACAGGTGACCACCTACCAAAGGGATGCGATAAGCAATCTGCCGACTTCTGTCACCGACGCGCTGAATCGGGTTACGACGTACGTTTATGACTCGATGGGAAACGTAACCAGCGTTACCCGACTTTCCGGGACACCCGATGCGGTGACTACGACGTACACATACGAGCCAACATTTAACAAGCTAGCCACCATCACCGATCCTCTGAACCACACGACCAGCTTTAGCTACGACTCGACCGGAAACCTGACTACGATTACTGATGCTCTCAACAACCCGACTACTATGACTTACAATGCGCAAGGTCAGTTAGCTTCCTCGACAAACGCCTTAAGCCATACGACGCAATTTACCAATGACTTAGGGGACCTCGTCACGATAACCGACCCGTTGGGGAATGTCACAGAGCGATTCATCGACGGGATAGGGCGCCAATCCGCGATGACGAACCCATTGGGAAACGCGACGCGCTACGAATACGATCCACTGAGCCGCCTCACCAAGGTGACCGACTCGCTCAGTGGCTTAACGCAGTTTAGCTACGATCCAAATGGGAACTTACTAAGCCTCACCGACGCGAAAAGTGGCTCGACCGGCTACACTTATGACAACATGGACCGGCTCGCCACACGCACCGACCCGCTTTTACGCGGGGAGAGCTATGTTTACGACAACAACGGAAATCTATCACAGTTCACAGATCGGAAGAGTCAGGCAACGACTTACACCTACGATGCGCTCAATCGCCGCACTGGCACTACTTACGGTGATCTTTCCACAACCACCTACACTTACGATAAAGGCAATCGTCTACTTCAGATCAACGATTCGATCTCCGGCATTATCACCCGGACATACGATGGCTTGGATCGATTGACTTCCGAGACGACTCCGCAAGGAAGCGTGAGTTATACCTATGACGCGGCAGGCCGCCGGAGTACCATGACAGTTCAAGGGCAGCCGACGGTTACTTATACATACGATAATGCCAATCGACTTACGCAGATCACCCAAGGATCATCTATCGTCTCCCTTGCCTACGACGTCGCAGGTCGGCGCACGTCTCTTACCTTGCCCAATGGAATTCTGGTAGAATACGTCTACGACAACGCTTCGCGGATAACCAGCATCGCCTATAAACAGAATGGGACCACAGTGCTTGGCGACCTGACCTACGAGTACGATAAGATTGGGAGCCGGACCAAGATCGGCGGCTCGTTTGCACGCACGGGAATTCCTCAGGGTATCGCCTCTACGGCCTATAACGCGGGCAACCAGCAAACGACCTTTGGTGATAAGACGTTGACCTACGACAATAACGGGAATCTGACTTCGATTGTCGATGGTAGCGGGACTACGCTTTATACGTGGAATCCTAGGAACCAGTTGGTCGGTATCAGTGGCCCGAACGTTAACGCGACGTTTGTTTATGACGGTCTTGGAAGGAGAGAGAAGAAAACGATCAATAGTAATCTCACTGAGTTCCTGTACGACGGCGTCAATCCGGTCCAGGAAACCTCCGGCGCTGCGGTGCTGGCGAACATCCTGACCGGACTCGGAATCGATGAGTTCTTTACCCGGACCGACGTCCCAGCAGCAACGACCAGCCATTTCCTCGCCGATGCCCTGGGCTCAGCTTTAGCGCTAGCCGATTCTGCCGGAATCGTTCAGACGGAATACACGTATCAGCCCTTTGGCAGTACCACAGCTACCGGTGCAAGCAGCACTAATCCGTTCCAATATACCGGCCGCGAGAACGACGGCACTGGCCTCTACTACTACCGCGCGAGGTATTATGCCCCTGGCTCGCAAAGGTTTATTAGTGAGGATCCGTATTTGCATCCTCTTTATGCAAAATGTGCCTTGAATCCCGGTCTCCCAATTAACAATCTCGCAGTCTTTGCCGCAACTGGTTCGCTGGATCTCAATATGTACAGTTATGTGAGTAATAATCCGCTCGCGTATATTGATTCATTCGGCTTAGATAAGGAGCCTCCGTGTAAGAGCCCTTTCTATTGTGACCTCAATTCTGTACTGGACGTATTTAACTGTTCTCTATCGTGTCCAGCTCGAAGCGATACTTGCCGCAAGGAATGTAGGGAGAAGGGACATAAAAATCGGAAGATATGTTGCGAAACGGGCACCTATCCTACGTAGATAACGAAAATGGGTGACGGACCGATGCCAAAAAAGAAATTCTCACAACACGCCCTTACCAAAAAATCTTCGTCGCGGAGTGCTCTCACACACATCATGGAAGTTGACGTGTGTCCGAACTGAAATTGTTGGGCATATTACTTTATTAGACGCCAATCGTACCAATGGTGGCGACACGCAGAGAGACCACTGTCCGCATGTTCTTGAGCGCTATAAACCTGCTGGCCGTTGGAGTGCTTGCATACGGGTTTCTGAACGAGCCTGTGCGAACTTTCCTCTTAGAAGAAACACCGTACGCAGTTGCGATCATTGGGTTAGTTTTCTTGGCCCTCTGCGTGAACGCCATAATGCTCGGCCGGTCCGCTTTTATCAGGGTTGATTTAGGGCGGTTTACCGGCTATTGCCTAGCGGCCGTGAATTTTGTCGGTACCTGCCTATGCGTATTTGCAGCGTATGCGGCATTCAAAATAGGTGCGGTGTGGAGTGGCAGTGTAGCGGTCGCGTTAGCCGTTATCTTTCTCGCCGATGTCCTGTTTCTGCGGGAGCGACCGGTTTAGATATGTTTCGGAAAACGTCTCGGAAACGTACAGGGGATTGGGGTCAAATCTTTATTCTTGACACTCAGCCTTCTTTTTCGTTAAAATCCCGCCATGGCGCGAGCCTTACGGATACAGATTCCCGGCAGCTACTATCACGTCACGTGTCGCGGGAATGAACGCAAGGCGGTCTTCCGCGATGACACCGATCGGCAGGCCTTTTTGGACAAGCTGCAAACTTCGCTTGCCATCTACCAAGTCGAGCTTCATGCCTAGATTTGGGGTCGGGTCTTTACTTTTGACTTTCATCGCTTCTCGCCGACTGTTAGGATTCCGACATCAAAGCTAAAGACTTGACCCTCCACTTTCAAATCACGCAGGGCTCCTCGATCGTGAGTTTTGCATACGACATTGCCGGCAGAAGAACCAGTCTTACGCTCCCCAATGGAATCGTAGTAGAATACGTTTACGACAACGCCTCCCGGGTAACGGAGATACGATACAAGCAGGGTGTCACGGTGATCGGGAACCTGACCTATGAGTATGACAAAAACGGAAGCCGCACGAAGATTAGGGGCTCCTTTGCCCGCACCGGTATTCCGCAGACTATAAGCTCAACTGGGTACAATGCAGCGAATCAGCAGACGACGTTTGGGGACAAAACCTTGACCTACGACAATAACGGCAACCTGACGTCAATCGTTGATGGGAGCGGAACGACTCTGTACACTTGGAACGCGAGGAAT
>Ga0184639_10001121_pt1 | contig 11367 bp, 9 predicted proteins | sample PLM31_170_b2_FD_133155 | JGI IMG/M metagenome (GOLD analysis project Ga0184639, IMG submission 133155) | Groundwater sediment microbial communities from an aquifer in East River, Colorado, USA - PLM3-1_170_b2 | ecosystem: Environmental > Terrestrial > Soil > Riparian zone | place: USA: East... | reverse complement strand
CGGATTCCGGTTGGTCCTGAACACCAACCGGGACGGAGGGCAGCTCATTTTCCACCTCCACGCGCACCTGCTGGCGGGCCGGCCGATGGGGTGGCCGCCGGGCTAGAGCTTGGAGATTCCGGTTGACAACAGAGCGGTCGCCCGCCTATATTTAGGGCGATTGACTTGCCCGCTGCACCGATTGGCGAAACCCTTTGGACCCGCGGGTAGTATGCCCCGGGAAACAAAGGGTTTCGCGTCTTTGTATACTTTGAGCATCCCAGCGAGAGGGGGGTGGGTGCTTTGACCAACGTGGTCGTGAAGGAGGACGAGAGCTTCGAGAGCGCGCTCCGTCGGTTCAAGAAGCAGTGCGAGAAGGCGGGCGTCCTCTCCGAGCTGCGGAAGCGCGAGCACTACGAGAAACCCAGCGTTCGCCGCAAGAAGAAAGCGCTCGCGGCCCGCAAGAAGGTGCTGAAGAGGATGCGGCTGATGCAGGGGCCCTGATGGGGCTCCGGGCCCGCCTTGACGCCGACCTGAAGGAGTCCTTGAAGGCAGGAGAGAAGATCCGGGCGTCGGCCATCCGGATGCTGCTCGCTGCCGTGAAGACCCGGGAGGTGGCGGAGGACCGGCGTGGCGACCGTCGGGCTCCCCTCTCGGACCCGGAGGTCTTCCAGGTCATCGCCAGCGCCTGCAAGCAGCACCGGGACTCCATCGAGCAGTTTCGGGCCGGCGGGCGGCAGGACCTGGTGGAGAAGGAAACAGCGGAGCTGGCCATCCTGGAGGCGTACCTGCCCCGGGCCCTGGCGCCCGAGGAACTCCGGGCCAAGGTGGCCGAGGCGGTCCGCGCGACCGGCGCCAGCTCCCCCCGGGACATGGGGAAGGTGATGAGCCACCTGATGCCCGAGCTGGCCGGCCGGGCCGACGGGAAGCTGGTGAGCGAGATGGTCCGGGAGGCGCTCGGCAAGACGTGACGGAGGGCTATGGGCGGGATTGACTGGCTCTTCGGCGCGGTCCTGGCCGGCTTTACGGCGCGCGGCGTGTGCAGGGGACTCCTGGTGGAGTCCCTCGCGTTTTCTGGCCTGCTCGCCTCGGCCGCCATCGCCCTCCTGGGGGCGGGCCGGGCTTCCGCCGCCCTGGCCGCCCTTGGTGTGCCGAGCCCCTTCAGCCTCGTCCTGGCCGGCGCCGGCCTCTTCCTCCTGGGGCTTCTCCTGACCGATGCCGCCGAGCGGCTCGCCCGCACCCGTCTCAAGAGCTGGCGGGGGACCCGGACCGACCGGGCCGGGGGCGCCTTCGCCGGCGCCCTGAAGGGGACCGCCCTCCTGAGCCTGGTGGCTGCCCTCCTCCTCCACGACGCCGCCCCGTTGCTCATCCGGCGCCCTGCCGAGGAGGGGGGCCTGCCGCGCCTCCTCGGCCCCGCCGCCCGCGGTCTCACCCGGCTGGCCCGGCCTCTCGTCCCGGCGGACCTTCTGGAGCGGGGGAAGGCCCTGGCGGCGGAACTGGCCGGCCTGGAGATCCGAACCCTCGCCCCGGCCGATCCGCCCCGCCGTGCCCCGGCACCCAGGGTTCGGCCTGCGTAAGGCTGGCCGCTCTTCGAGTCCCTCCATGGATGCGCACGCCCTGAGGGTTCTGGAGTTCCCCGCGGTCCTGGCCTGCCTCGCGCGGGAGGTGGGGACCCCCCTCGGCCAGGAGGCGGCGGAGGCGCTCGGCCCCGGCACAGATCCGGCAGCCATCGCGGAGGCCCTCGACGCCGTCGCGGAGGCCCGCGAGGCGCTGCTCACGGCTCGCCTCCCGATGGACGGAATCCACGACATCCGGGAGGCGGTCGCGGCGGCGCGCGTGGCGGGGACGTGCCTGGACCCGGTCACGTTGGGGGAAATCGCTTCCACCTTCGAGGCGGCCCGCCGGCTCCGGGCCGCTTGCGCCGCCCTGAAGGGCTCCTGGCCCCGCCTGAAGGCGGCCGCCGCGCGGCTCACCCCGCCGGGCGAAGTCCTGGCGGAGCTCCGGCGGTGCCTGACCCCGGACGGGGCCGTGGCCGACGAGGCCAGCGCCGAGCTCACCCGGCTCCGCAAGCAGGTGGCGGCCCAGCGGGAGGCGATCCTGGCCACGCTGCACGCCCTCCTGCAGGTCGCGGCCGCCCAGGGGACAGTCACTGAGAGTTTCGTGACCCTCCGCAATGACCGCTACGTGATCCCGGTGACCCGGGAGGGCCGCAGCCGGATCCGGGGGATCGTCCAGGACCAGTCGGCCAGCGGGGAGACCCTCTTCTTGGAGCCGGAGGGGGTGGTGGAGCAGAATACCCGCCTCCGCCTCCTCCGGCAGGCCGAGGAGCGGGAGGTCCGGCGGGTCCTGACTCGGCTCACCGGGCTCGTGGGCACAGAGGCGGACGGCATCGAAGCGACGGTGCAGGCCCTGGCGGCCCTGGACCTCCTCCTCGCCAAGGCCCGCCTGGCGGACCGCTGGGGCGCGGCCCGCCCGGCCCTGGCCGCCGACGGCCGGCTCACCCTTCGCCGCGCGAGACACCCGCTCCTGCTGGAGCATGCGTCCCAGTCGGATGCCCCGGTCGTCCCGATTGACCTGGAGGTCGGAGGCCGCTTCCGGGTCCTGGTCATCACCGGGCCCAACACCGGCGGCAAGACCGTCGCCCTGAAGACCGCCGGCCTGCTGACCCTCATGGCCCTCGCCGGGCTCCACATCCCGGCCTCGCCCGATTCCGCCGTCCCGGTCTTCGATGGCCTCTTTGCCGACATCGGGGACGAGCAGAGCATCGCCCAGAGCCTCAGCACCTTCTCCTCCCACATCGGGCAGATCGGCCGCATCCTGAGTCAGGCCACGGCCCGCTCCCTCGTCCTGCTGGACGAGCTGGGGGCGGGGACCGATCCGGCCGAGGGGGCGGCCCTCGCGGTGGCCGTCCTGGAGAATCTCCTTCGGCAGGGACCGGCCGTCGTGGCTACGACCCACCTGGAGGCGGTGAAAATCCACGCCGCCCGGACGCCGGGGATGGAGAACGCCAGCGCCGAGTTCGACCTGGAGACCCTCCGGCCCCTGTACCGGCTGAGCCTCGGCGTGCCGGGGCGCTCCTTCGCCCTGGAGATCGCGTCCCGCCTGGGCGTGCCCGATCCCATCGTGGCCCGGGCTCGCGAGATCCTGGGGCCGGCCGCGCTCCACGCCGGGGATCTCGTGGCGGGCCTCGCCTCGGACCGGCGGGCGGCGGAGGCGGCCCGCCGCGAGGCAGAGGGCCTGCTGGCGGAGGCGGCGGAGGCCCGGGAGCGCTACCAGACCCTGTGGAGCGAGCTGCAACGCGAGACGGCGGCCCTTCGGCGCCAGGCGCGATCCGACGCCGAGGCGGCCGTGGCGGCCGCTCGGAGGGAGGCGGAGACGCTCGTGGCCCGCCTGCGCACCTCCGGCGCCGACCGGGAGGCCATCAGGGCCTTCCAGCGGGACCTGGCGGATCTGGCGCGGAGGACGGGGGAGGGGGTCGCGCCACCCCCGGACGCCGCCGCGGCGCCGGACCTGCGGCCGGGCCAGGCGGTCCACCTGCCAGCCTACCGGCAGCGGGGGACGGTTCTGGAGGAGGTGGCGGCCGACGGGACCGTGGCGGTTCAGCTCCCGGTGGGGAAGGTCCGGGTTCCGGCCGGCCAGGTCCACCTGGTGGGGCCCGAGGAGGAGCCGGCCGCCTTCGCTGCGACGGTGCCCGCCGTGGAGGAGCTCCCCCTGGAGCTGAACCTGCTCGGGGCGCGGGTGGAGGAGGCGATCAGCCGGGCCGAGCAATACCTGGACGACGCCTTCCTGGCCGGGGCCCCCCGGGTTCGGATTGTGCACGGGAAGGGGACCGGGGCGCTCAGGCGGGCCATCGCCGAGTTGCTCCGGGCGCATCCGCTGGTGGAGCGCTTCTCCCTGGCCGAGGCCGGCGAGGGGGGGAGCGGCGCCACGGTGGTGGAGTTGCAGCGGCGCTGAGGCGTGCCCCGGCGGGGAGTTGGGGGGAGGATGGCCGGTCTGATCCCGAGCGAGGTCGTCGCGACCGTCCTGAGCAGCACCGACATCGTGGACCTCATCGGCGGCTACCTCCCGCTGACCCGGGCGGGGCGCTCCTTCAAAGCCCTCTGCCCCTTCCACAGCGAGAAGACCCCTTCCTTCATGGTCAACCCCGACCGGCAGATCTTCCACTGTTTCGGCTGCGGGGAGGGGGGGGATGCGGCCCGCTTCCTGATGCGGCGGGAGGGCTTCTCGTTCCCCGAGGCCATCGAGTTTCTGGCCCAGCGGGCGGGGGTCTCGCTCCCCCGCCGCCGCAGTGGCGGCCGGGAGCAGGAGGACGGCCGCCTCCGCGTCTACGAGGTCCAGCGGGCCGCCTGCGAGTACTTCCGGCAGAGCCTCCAGGCGAAGGAGGGGGAGGCCGCGCGGGCTGCCCTGGCGGGCCGGGGCATCCTCCCCGAGACCGTGGAGCGGTTCCAGCTGGGGTACGCGCCCGACGCCTGGGAGGGCCTGGTCCGCTTCCTCACCCAGCGGGACTTCCCCCCCCGCCTCATGGAGGCAGGCGGCCTGGTCATCCTCAGGCCTGGGGGGAAAGGGCACTACGACCGGTTCCGGGACCGCCTCATGATCCCCATCCAGGACCCGGCGGGGAAGGTCCTGGGCTTCGGGGGGAGGGCGTTAGGGGGCCAGGAGCCGAAGTACCTGAACTCCCCAGAGACCCCGATCTACCGGAAGGGGCACCAGCTCTTCGGGGTACCTGTGGCGGCCCGGGTCCTCCGGGAGACAGGTCGAGCGATAGTCGTGGAGGGGTACTTTGACTGCATTGCCCTGCAGCAGGCAGGGATCCTGGAAGCGGTGGCGGTCCTGGGGACCGCGCTCACGCGCGAGCAGGTCTTGCTCCTCCGCCGGTACGTGGAGCAGGTCACCCTGGTCTTTGATCCTGACCGCGCCGGCCTCCAGGCCGCGTGGCGGGGGCTCGAGTTGCTGATGGAGGGAGGGCTCGGAGCATCCATCGTCGCGCTCCCCGAGGGGACCGATCCGGACGGCTTCATCCGGAAGGAAGGGGTGGAACCCTTCCGGGCCCTCCTCGCCTCTGCGCGGGATTTGGTGGACTTCGTCCTCGGGCAGGGGACGCCGGGCGGCGGAGTCGAGGGGGCGGCCCGGGCCGCCGATCGGATCCTGGCGGTCCTGGCCCGCCTGCCGGACGGGATCCGCAAGACCCGCTACGTCCAGAAGCTCGCAGAGCGGCTGGGGGTCCCGGAGCAGGCGGTCCTGGCGGACCTGGCCCGGCTCACCCAGAGCCGGCCCGCCCGACCGGAGCCCGGCGGCGCGAGTGCGCCGCGCCCGTCCGTGGCGCCGGAGGAGAAGCTCCTCCTCCAGCTCCTCCTCCTCTTCCCGGTCCTGCGCGAGGGCGTCCGCGCGGAGGCTCCCGCGGTTCAGGGGGAGGTCACCCGCTCTATCCTGGAGGTGGTGGCCGGCCCGGACGGGCGCCAGGAGGCTACGCTCGCCCGGGCCCTCGCCCACCATCCCCGCGAGGATGTGCAGCGACTGGCGTCGGAGTTGCTCGTCGCGGGCCCGGAGGCGTTCCCCGAGCCCGGACGGATGCTCCAGGACTGCCTCGAGCGGCTCCGGCTGCGGGCCGAGCGGCCTCGGCTCAAGGAGTTACAGCGACAGATCGCCGAGGCCGCCCAGCGGGGGGATCGGGAAGCCGAATCACGCCTCCTGGCGGAATATCAGGAGCGGGCCCGCCGTGCTGGCTAGACGCTGCTCGAGGCCCTATACTAGTGACTTGGACACAGACGCTCCCCGCCAGATGACGGGGAGGGGAAGGAACTGGCGTCCCGGACTGGCATGACCAAGGGGGGGGTGAGCCCGATGGCGGAGGCAGGCCGCGTGGAGGAGCTGAAGGCCCTCATCGCGCTCGGGAAGAAGAAGGGCTACCTCACGTATGAGGAGATGAACACCCACCTGCCCGAGGACGTAACGTCCCCGGAGCAGATCGACAATATCCTGAGCCTGTTCGACGAGATGGATATCGAGGTGATCGACGCTCCGGAGAAGACGAAGCGGCCGGGCCCCGAGGCCCCCCCCGTCGTGGAACCGCCCCAGGAGATAGAGCTGGACCTCTCCCCCGCCCCCGTGGGCCGAACCGATGACCCGGTCCGGATGTACCTCCGGGAGATGGGGAAGACCCCCTTGCTGACCCGGGAGGGGGAGATCCGGATCGCCAAGCGGATCGAGGAGGGGCGCAAGGAGGTGACGGAGGCCGTCTGCCGGTCCGGGGTCGCGGTTCGAGAGGTCCTCTTCCTGGCGGAGCGGCTCCTCCAGGGGAAGCTCCACGCGGCCGACCTCGTGGCCCTGAACGAGTTCGACGAGATCTCGGAGCAGAAGGAGCGGGAGCTCGTCAAGGATCTGGCCCCAACCCTCCGGGCCCTCAAGCGGCAGCACGACAGGATGGAAGCCCTGGCGGTGCTGCGGGCGCGGGCCCTCGCCCGGCGGAGCGCGAAGCGGGCGGAGAAGCTGGAGGCGGAGCTCCAGACCTCCCGGGATGCCCAGGCTGCTCTCGTGCGCAAGCTGCACCTCAACCAGCGGGTCATCGACCGGATCGTGGCGCGGATGCGGAACCTCCTGGAGCGGGTGGAGAAGGCGGAGCGGGAAGTCCGGGAGCTGCAGCGGGCCGGGAAGTTCTCCCAGGCCGACGTGGCCGCCTTCATCGCTGCGGGGGATCGCAACGGGACCGCCGTTCGCTCCGTGTTGCGCCGCTCCCGCCTCTCCAAGGAGCGCCTCCAGGAGTACGAGCGGATGATCCAGGCCGCTGCCAAGAAGATCGAGAAGGTGGAGCAGGAGGCGGAGGCCTCTTCGGCGGAGATCCGGGAGGTGTTGGAGGCGATCCGGCGCGGGGAGCAGAAGGCGCTGGAGGCGAAGAAGGAGATGGTGGAGGCGAACCTCCGCCTGGTCATCAGCATCGCCAAGAAGTACACGAACCGGGGCCTCCAGTTCCTGGACCTGATCCAGGAGGGGAACATCGGCCTCATGCGGGCCGTGGACAAGTTTGAATACCAGCGGGGGTACAAGTTCTCCACCTACGCCACATGGTGGATCCGGCAGGCCATCACCCGGGCCATCGCGGACCAGGCCCGGACCATCCGGATTCCGGTCCACATGATCGAGACCATCAACAAGCTCATCCGGGCCTCCCGGCACCTGGTGCAGGAGATGGGGCGGGAGCCCACCCCGGAGGAGATCGCCCTCAAGATCGACCTCCCGGTGGACAAGGTCCGGAAGGTCCTCAAGATCGCCCAGGAGCCCATCTCCCTGGAGACCCCGATCGGCGAGGAGGAGGATTCCCACCTGGGGGACTTCATCGAGGACAAGGGGGTGGTCTCCCCGCTGGAGGCGGTCATCGGGATCAACCTGAGCCACCAGACCCACGAGGTCCTGAAGAGCTTGACCCCGCGGGAGGAGAAGGTCCTCCGCCTCCGGTTCGGCATCGGCGACGGCTGCGACCACACTCTGGAGGAAGTGGGCCAGCGCTTTGACGTGACCCGGGAGCGGATCCGGCAGATCGAGGCCAAGGCCCTGCGCAAGCTCCGTCATCCGACCCGCAGCAAGAAACTCAAGTCGTTCGTGGAGGCTGGAGGCGAGGGGTCCGGAGTCGAGGGGGGGGACGCGCCCTCCGAAGAGTCCTGATCCCGACTCCCGGGCGGGGGGCCCATAGCTTAACGGGCAGAGCGACCGGCTCATAACCGGCCAGGCCCTGGTTCGAATCCAGGTGGGCCCACCACGGGGGAGAAGCGCACTTCGCCCGCGAGCCCTTTGGCTGCGCGGGCTTTCCTATTTCTCGACCTGAGTGTCGGAGCCCAAAGGCGCCTCCCGATTCTGCGAGGGCAGCTGCGTGGGAGGGCCGGGTGTGCTGCCTCCGTTCACCCGCACTACCCCTTGACACCGCCGCAGGGGTGGGCCACTCTCTAGCCCTTTACCAGAGGGCATACTTTCTCCGCGGAGGACCGCGTGGCTAGCGGGAGAAACGGATGAGACTTGAAACCCGTCACGCGATAGTCATCTTGGCCTCGCTGCTGCTACTTACCGGGCAGCTGGGTTGTGCATCCGGTCCCCGCCTGCTGCCGCCCCCTCCATCAGCGCAGGTGAGGGCAACGCTTGGGACCATTGGCGTGATTTCGGCACGCCTCGCCCCGGAAACTACCGTAGAATCGCCTACGAGTGGAAAGGGATCTGGCGCTGCGAAAGGCGCAGCAGCAGGCTTTTTCGGGACGGCCGTAGGCCTGGGGCAATCCGGATTAGGGTACCTCGCGGTCTTCCCTCCTGCTGCCCTCGTTCTCGGAGGTGTAGTGTTAACGGGTGGACTGGTCGGAGGCGTTTACGGAGCAATTGCAGCGGAGGACGCCGCCAAAGTACAGGAAGCTGAGGCCGCACTCAAGAATGTTCTAGCTACTGAGAAGATCCAGGAGGCAATGCGAGAGCGCGTCTTCCGTGTTGCCCGGGATCAGACCCGCTACCGTTTCGTCGTTCTTGAGGCACCCAGTCCTACTGCCCTCGATGAGGAGGCCAGCTATCGCTCTCTGGCCAGTGAAGGAATTGATACCATTCTTGAGATCAGCGTGCCCATCGTCGGCTTGGGGGGTGAACCGGGCATCAATCCGCCCCTTGCGGTGGTCATGACGGCGCACACCAGACTCGTGCGAGTTGGAGACATCGCACCGATCTATGAAGCGACTTTCCAATACAGAGCGAGCGCGCGCACATTCACCGAGTGGGCTGTCAACAACGCCCAGCCTTTCCGCGACGGATTGGACCACGCCTACCAGAGCCTCGCCGAGAAGATCGTGGAGGAGCTGTTTCTCCTGTATCTGCCCATGGGAGCGCAGTCAGAAGAGAGCGAAGTCGCCAAGCCGCCCAGTGTCCTGCCCGCCTACATTGATCCCAGCGAAAGAAAGACCCGTCCTTTTTGAACTGGGATGAGAGCTGATCCCCATGACCGATGCAGAACGAGCCATCGAGTGGCCGAGCAGTCAGCGAGCGGGTGAACGGACAAGGCGCACGTCTGCCCAATGGCCGGCGCTCACCTGGATGGCCGGGTTGGCTTTGGTCGGCGGATGCTCCGTCGCTGTGTCGGGGCTGCGGCCTGAATACCCCGCAGTTCGGAATTGGACCGCGTTTGTCGAAGTCGATTCCCTTCAACCCACGCTGCGGTGGGAGGCGTATCCCCGGCCACAGGACCGCGGAGAGGACAAGGAAGGGGTGCTGGAACGAATCCGGAACGTGACCTATGACGTAAAGATATGGCGAGCAGAGAATGCGACCCCGGGCGAAGTGGTCTATGTACGACAGGGGCTGCCAGAACCTTGGCATAGGCTAGAACGGCCTCTGGAGCCATCGACGAAATACTTCTGGACGGTCCGGGCGCGCTTCGAGCTTGACGGCCACCCTCGGGTGATCGAGTGGGGCATAATAGGCGATCCAATGGTGCCTGCATCTAGTCCCTTGCGGCGATCGCCGCTAGTTCCAAAACCGGCGCATTATCGTTTCAAGACGCCTTAGGTGGTAGAAGCAGCTCTACGGCAACCAGACCGGCTCAGCGGCCTAGCACCATGGCCATTGACATTGGTCCTCCGGGCGAGCGGGTCAGGCTGGGGTACGACTGGGAGCTGGGGAACACATACGGGCATTTGGACTGCCACCGGCGTTGACCGGCCGTAGCAACTGTGCAAATATCTTGAACCGAGCGGCGCGGAGTCTCAGGCTCATAACCGGCCAGGCCCTGGTTCGAATCCAGGTGGGCCCACCAGTCTCGGGGCCCGGGGCAGCAGAGGCCCCCGGGGGCCCCTCCCGCCGGACCGGAGGCAGCGTGCCCTTGCCAGAGGTCGAGGACCTGATCGCCCTTCAGGAACTGGACCAGCGGATTGCCACCCTGGATGCCGCTGCCCGCGCCATTCCCCCCCTCATCCAGGAACTGGAGAGCCGGCTCCAGGCCTCGCGGAGCGCCCGTGAGGCGGCCCGGGAGGCTCACACCCAGATGGAGAAGACGCGCCGCCTCAAGGAGGGCGAGCTCAAACAGGTCGAGGAGCAGGCCAAGGAGAAGCAGGCGCGCCTCTGGGAGATCCGGAAGAACGAGGAGTACAGCGCCGTCCTGAAGGAGATCGAGCTGCTGAAGGCCAAGCGCTCCGCCCTGGAGGAGGAGATCCTCCTCCTCTTTGACCAGATCGAGGAGGCCACCCGGACGGTGGCGGCGCGGGAGGGGGACCTTCGGGAGCGGGAGGCGGAGTTCGCCCGCCTCCGGGGGGCCAAGGAAGTCGAGCTCACCAGGCTCCAGCAGGAGGTGGCCGAGTTCACCAGGCAGCGAACCGGCCAGGCCCGCCGGATCGACGCCGGCCTCCTCCAGAGCTACAGCCGCCTCCTCAAGAGCCGGAATGGCCTCGCGGTGGTCCCCGTGAAGGACGGCTCCTGCAGCGGCTGCTTCGTGGCCCTCACCCCCCAGGCCCAGACCGAGGTCCGGAAGGGGGAAGTGCTGATGACCTGCGCCAACTGCCAGCGCATCCTCTACTGGAAGGGATAAGATGGGGAGGCGCCCGGCGGCCGCCATCCTCCGGATCGACGGGGCCTCTCGGGGGAATCCCGGGCCAGCCGGCTGCGGGGTCATCCTGGAGGACACGGACGGGGGGCGCGAGGAGCGCACCCGGTACCTGGGGCGGGCGACGAACAACGCGGCCGAGTACCAGGCGCTCCTGCTGGGCCTGGAGCGGGCGGCCGCGCTGGGGTACCGGAGGGTGGAGGTGCGCTCCGACTCCGAGCTCCTCGTCCGGCAGATGACGGGGGCCTACCGGGTCAAGCACCCGGGGCTGCTGGCCCTTCACGGTACCGTCCGCCGCCTGCTGGAGACCTTCGAGCAGGTCCGCTTCACACACGTGGACCGCGAGGCCAACGCCGAGGCGGATCGCCTGGCGAACCTGGCGATTGACGAGGGGTTGGCGGCGGGGAGCCGGCGGTGAGCCCGCCCCGGGGACCGACGCCGCTCCGAATCGTCCTCGCCGAAACCCTCCGGGCGTTGGACCTGGAGCGGCCCCTCAAGGCGGCCAGCCTGGAGGGCCTCTGGCCCGAGGTGGTCGGGCAGGAGGTGGCGCAGCGGACGCGTCCCGGCCGGATCTCCCGGGGCCGCCTGACCGTCCTGGTCGCGGACAGCGTCTGGCTCCAGCAGCTCACCATGCTGAAGCCCCGCCTCATCGAGGCGCTGAACCGGCGCCTCGGTGACCCTCTGGTCCAGGACCTCTTCTTCCGCGTGGAGACGCTTCCCCCGGTGGCTATTGTCCCCCTGGCCCCTCCCCCTCCTCCGGCCGAGCCCCCTCCCCAGGTGATCCTGGATGCCTACCTGGCCCCGGTCCAGGGGCTCCCCTGCGAGTCCGT
>Ga0184639_10001120_pt1 | contig 11372 bp, 11 predicted proteins | sample PLM31_170_b2_FD_133155 | JGI IMG/M metagenome (GOLD analysis project Ga0184639, IMG submission 133155) | Groundwater sediment microbial communities from an aquifer in East River, Colorado, USA - PLM3-1_170_b2 | ecosystem: Environmental > Terrestrial > Soil > Riparian zone | place: USA: East... | reverse complement strand
GGGTTGCGGATGGACGAGGCGATGCATCCGCTGGCTATTTTGTCGGTCGGCCTCTACGGCGAAGTGTTGCCGTCGCAGAATGGCGCACCGGTGCGCCTGGTGGTGCCGTGGAAGTACGGTTTCAAGAGCATCAAGTCCATCGTCAAGGTCCGCTTCGTCGAGAAACAGCCGGCCACGGCATGGAGCTTACAGACGCCGCACGAGTACGGATTTTATTCCAACGTCAATCCGGAAGTCGATCATCCGCGCTGGAGTCAGGCGACGGAACGGCGCATCGGCGAATTTCTGCGCCGCAAAACCCTGATGTTCAACGGCTACGGCGAGCAAGTGGCGAGCCTGTACAAGGGGATGGATCTGAAGAAGTTTTACTAATGCAAAAGGCAAAGTGCAAAATGAAAATTGCAAAATTTCGGAACAAACCAGGTTGCGCTGCGGGTCTAGATTCCGGTTTCCGATTTCCATTTTGCGTTTTGCACTTTGCACTTTACATTCTGCAATGAAATTTTCTTTCCTAAAAGCGCTCGCCTTTCTCGCCTGTCTGATTCCGTTCGGACAGCTTCTGTACAACGGATATCAAGGTGATCTCGGCGCCAATCCCATTGAAACGATCACGCGCTTCACAGGGTCATGGGCACTGATTATCTTGCTCGTGACTCTGAGCGTCACCCCGTTACGTAGAATCACGGGCTGGAACGAGCTGATCAAATTTCGGCGCATGCTCGGGCTCTTTGCTTTCTTCTACGTCCTGCTGCATTTTTCGACCTTTCTCGTCTTAGATCACTTTTTCGACTTCGACCGCATCGCCAAGGATATTCTCAAACGGCCTTATGTCACGGTGGGATTCACCGGTTTCCTGCTGATGATTCCGCTGGCGATCACCTCGACGGCCAAGATGATCCGCCGCCTCGGCAAACGCTGGCAACAGCTCCACCGTTTGGTTTACCTCGTTGGCATCGCCGGCGTGATTCACTTTTACTGGCTGGTCAAATCCGATATCCGCCGCCCGGTCCAGTACGGTGCGGTTTTGGTTTTGCTTTTAGGTTATCGTTTGGCCACAAAGTGGGCGCCCGTCTTTACGCAGAGATTTTCAAGCAAGCCTGCCGCCGTCCGTTCCAGTTAGCCGTTTAATCGACCCGCCGCAAGAGTTGACATCTTCCGCCGTTATTCGATACTTCCAGGTTATGAACCCGGCGCATGCGTCCATCAAACAGGCCTTCGGTCTCACCGTTGGAAGTGAAATCACCCTGCGCGGCTGGGTGCGCTCGCGCCGCGACTCCAAGGGCATTACGTTTATCGAATTGAATGACGGCTCGCGGTTTAAGAGCATGCAGTTGGTCGTGGAGGCCGGGGCCGTACCGGAGGAGATCCTCAAGCAGGTAACCACCGGCAGCAGCATCGCCGCGTCGGGCGTCCTGGTCGAATCGCCCGCCAAGGGACAAGCCGTCGAGTTAAAGGTCGCGGCCATCCGGGTTTACGGCGGCGCCGATCCTGCGACCTATCCGCTGCAAAAAAAGGGGCACACGCTGGAATTCCTGCGCGAAATTTCCCACCTGCGCGTGCGCAGCAACACCTTCGGCGCGGCCTTTCGCGTGCGCAACGCGCTGACCCACGCGATCCACACTTTTTTCCAGGAGCGAGATTTCATCTACGTCCAGACGCCGATCATCACCACGTCCGATTGCGAGGGCGCCGGCCAGATGTTCGGCGTGACGACATTGAATATGCAACAGCTAGCGCGCGCCGCCGACGGTAAAATAGACTGGCAGCAGGATTTTTTTGGCCGCCCGGCTTACTTGACCGTCAGCGGCCAGCTCGAAGCGGAAATCTTCGCGCTGGCTTTCTCCAAGGTCTACACCTTCGGCCCGACGTTTCGCGCCGAGAACAGCAACACGCCGAGGCATTTGGCGGAATTCTGGATGATCGAGCCGGAAATGGCCTTCTACGAATTGGCGGACGACATGCAGTTGGCCGAGGAGTTTCTCAAGGTCACGATCCGCTACGTCCTCGATCATTGCCGAGAAGATCTGGAATTTTTCAACCAGTTCATTGAAAAATCGGTCCTCGCCACGCTGGAGCATGTCGCCGAGTCGCAATTCGGCCACATCACTTATACCGACGCGATCCAGGAACTAAAAACGTCCGGCAAGGCCTGGGAGTTTCCCGTCGAGTGGGGTAGCGATCTCCAGACCGAGCATGAACGCTTTCTGTCGGAAGAAATTTTCAAGAAGCCGGTGATCGTCACCGACTATCCCAAAGACATCAAAGCCTTTTACATGCGCGTCAACGACGACGGCAAGACCGTGCGCGCGATGGACGTGCTCGTCCCCCGCGTCGGCGAGATCATCGGCGGCAGCCAACGCGAAGAGCGCCACGACGTGCTGCGTGAGCGCCTGCGCGGAGTTGGACTGGATGAAAAGCATTACTGGTGGTATTTGGATTTGCGGCGCTACGGCTCCGTCCCCCACGCCGGCTTCGGCCTCGGCCTCGAACGAATGATGATGTATCTCACCGGCCTCAAGAACATCCGCGACGTCATCCCCTTCCCGCGCACGCCGGGCAACGCGGATTTTTAGTTATATGCCCAGGTAGCATGAGACTACCCCAACTGTCGTGGCACTTCATTAAGATCGGCAGCGCAGCTTTCGGCGGGCTGGGCGTTACTCTCAGCCTGATCGAGCGGAATTTGGTTAAAGACCAGGGCGTGTTGACGGCACGGGATGTAACTGAGAGCCTCACCTATACGAAATTCCTCCCAGGCTCCACGGGAGTACAGGTGGTGGGCTACCTGGGGCATCGCCTCGGTGGCTGGCCCGGCGCCGCATTGGCTACCGGCGCTTTTCTTCTCCCCGCATTCCTTTTGATGCTCGTGCTGTCGATACTCTATGAGGAAGTCACGGGTCTGCTGGCCGATACTGCCGCGCCCGCGCTTAGAGGCCTCACTGCCGCGGTGGCAGGGATATTGGTCGCTACGATTTATCGCCTGGCCAAGCCGGCTATTACCACGCTTATCGGCGGGATGGTTGCTGTGGCGGCATGCGCTCTGGGGATCGTTCTGCGCGTCAATCCCGCTTGGATCGTCCTGGCCGCCGGGATTCTTGGCATCCTGATGCCACAGCGATTTGCCCAAGGACAAAGTGCTGGCTCCAAAGAAGCGAATCCGGACGGTCATGGGAATAAGCGATGATTCTTCTCGAACTGTTCGTCTACTTTGCCATCATCAGCATGCTCGCCTTTGGCGGAGGCAACGCGGTTATCTCCCTTCTCGAACGAATCTCAGTGGAGGAAATGCGCTGGATCACGCCGCAGGATTTCGCCGCTGCGATCGGCTTCGCCTACATAACGCCGGGCCCCGTATTGATTACAGCGGCGTTCATCGGTCATCGCGCCGCGGGTCTTTCAGGGGCTCTGGTCGCAACAGTCGGGGTCTTCCTCATCCCGTGGCTGTTGTCAGTTCTGGCTTCACGCCAGGTGCGCCGCTACATCGATCACCCGTGGTTGCAGGGCTTTGGTCTAGGCGCGGCCCCCGCTGTGATTGGCTTGCTTGGGATAACCGTATTCACGCTGGGAAGCTACGCTTTCTTCGGTTGGCTGTACTGGGTCATTGCCGGCGTTGCTCTTGTCCTGAGCCTATTCACGAAAGTAAGCCCCATTCTTATCCTCATAGGCGGCACTGTGCTCGGCGCTTGGGCCGGCCCCCTGCTAATCGACTAGCGGTTGGTTCACAACGACCATGCCAGCCACGAGATGAAACTGAAAACCGAAAGCCAAACCGTCGCGATCACGATGGCAGCCGTGCGGTTCCGAGGCAGCTCGGACGCAAGCTCCGCCCGCGCGTGGTTTTTGCAATCTTCCCAGACATCGCGAGGCATCAGTTTTACCGCCAGCGCAATCCCTAGCGGCAAAAGCAACATATCGTCCAAATATCCGAGCACCGGAATGAAATCCGGAATCAGATCGATGGGGCTTAATGCGTAGGCCACAACGAGAACAACCACGAGCTTCGCGACGACAGGCACTCGCGGATCGCGCGATGCCAAATAGAGAGCGTAGGTATCTTCTTTTAACGCCAGCGCCCAGTTTCTCCACGCCTGCCACACGCTTACACTCCTCTGCCGTCCACGGAGCTTAATTTTGGAATTCCACGGCATACGAGTGTTCTTCCCTCTCGCAGCGCCATGTCCTTAATGTTCACTCAGCGGTTTTTCGCAGCGGTGAACTATCCGTCCCGTCTTCGCATTGACGATATGCTCCAAGTAGCGGTCATTTTCCCTGTCTTCTATCTTTTCGCGACGGTTCCACTCTCCGGTTTTACGATAAAAGTCATCGCCGGTTTCTAACTCAAGGAACGGCTTCACCTCACCTGCTTTGCCATGACGTGCCTTGTGTTTTAGTTGTTCCCGGAAAGTGATTTCTCCCTTTAGTTCGATCCTGTAGAGACGAGCTTTTGAACCACACGAGGGGCAAGGCGATCGCCGATCCAAAGCGGCATTTTCAGGCTCATCAAGTAAGCCCCCACATTGATTACATTTTACCGTCGACTTCTTCTAAGCGTATAAAGCAGCCTGTCCCCTTTTATTTCTCCCTTATTAATAAATTGTTGGGTCGATTGATTCGTTGTTTGCTCAATCAGACAATTGTGAAGCCGGGCTGAAGCGTTCGGTGAGTTCATGTAGCCCCGCCTCGCCGCGAAAGCCCATTTTGGCTGGCCATGAGACTTGCTCGAGATGCACGGGCCACACCTGCAAGGTTAGCTTATTCCATGGCCCCGTCCTCTCCGCCACTGTCACCGTTGTGTTCGGCGGAACCGCGCTTCGAACCCGCAAGGTTCTTGTTTGGATTGCCAAGGAACCGAAGACCATAGTGGTGACAGTTGCCGTAACACTTTCGTCGCGAACGGAATCTGTGCCCCGAAGTTTCTTGGATGCACTGTACATCCCCGAGTGCTCGAGGCACTTCGCGATCCATACCGACGTCCACTGAGGAAGCGATTCATCGCTGCGCAAGCGCGCTCTCTCTTCGTTGGTAAAGAACCACTCGGGTGGTGGACCTGTCGACTCTAGCACCATCGCTGTCTTCACCGCCCATGCAGCGATGCTTGCCATCGACTGCAGGTCGAGGACATCCAGTCGGTCATCAATCAACGATTCGATGACGGGCTTCGCCCGGCTCTCGAGCCGACTCATCCAGCCGTTGTTGCAGGCCCGACAAACACGTTTCACCGATATCGCCGGCGATTTTGTCCGCCAGCTTTCGAGAGCCGCCCCCGCGCCGCGCTCCGCGTCCATGGTGCTGGACCTCGATCCTGGAAATCGACGGAGAAGCCAGTGAGGCCATGCGTCTTCGCGGGAAGTTGCATTCTCCTCACAGAAGATGCACTTCCGGTTACTCCCCTTCGACAGTTCACTCATGGTTAGGTCGCATGCTGAATTACACACTGAATGCCGGCTGCGGAAGCGGATCAATCTGTGGAATCAACCGTTCAAAATCCTTACGTAGATGTTCCGTCTCTATTAGCCACGTCTCAAGTGTATACGCATTATGTCCTTCCCAAACGTTCCCTTCGGTATCCACCGGATAGCGAGGAAATTCGCTGTGTGGGCTGTTTGGGTTTTGTTTTACCGTTTCGGCGATACGACCTGTAAAATCGAATTCCTTCTTTGGGTAGAGCTTTCGATATCTTCTGTAGAGCGGTTGAAGATCGTGTGGGCGTTTATTGCGTTTAATTTCACCGGTCGATTTGAGAATCGCGGCCTTCAGGAAGAGTTCGAGGGCGTGGGTGAAAAGGAAATGTGTTACTTGCGCGTGGGCAAAGGTTTGCGGCAAGTAAGCATCAAGCATTGATCGCACAATTTGATGGCTGGAATCAGCGTATGCGGAGGCAAGTCGAAAGAACAATTCGGGTCTCGTGTAATCGCCAATGTTGTCATCGATGACCATTGTTGGTTGTTGCATAATGTCGTGCTCGTTCACTGTAAGTCCTTTCGGGCGAGCGGGGTCTACGGTATGTCGTTCGGTGGAGATGGTCATGGGTCTCGCCTGACCCTCCAGAACGTTGCCAGTTGCTAGGCGTTCAAAACCTCTGAGGTCGCGGCTATTACACCCCGTGCGACAATATCTCGAAACTTTTCGTATTTGATGTGAACACGTAACACTTGTTCAGCATTAGCTCCTGTTAACATCGAGGGATGCTCGTCGGTTGCGAAATTAAACCCCCAATAATGCCCTTCGTGAACAACATCACACCGAACATCGTAAAGAATTTCAATTAGGCCTTCAAAGGTAGAATGTTTCTGACAGATTTCAATATTTTTGACTATCTCTTGTTTATCACTTGGAGAACAGAACTTACAGAAAAAGCGCTTAACGTGGTATTTGGACTTATTTGATTCTTTCGTTGAAACATTGAGCTTCGATATATTCTCAGCACATATGAGGAGAAAAAGGAGCTTTAAGGGTTCATACCCTGGTTCCACGATTTCCATTCTATCTGCAATAGATAACAGCCTCCTACCCTGATGCATCATTATTTTTGCACGATGTCGGGGATCGTGGACTTCAAGACCTTCACAAGCTTGAACAAATTGTTCCAAATCGCTAGATTCGGTAAAATATGGACGGTAAAACTCTAACCACTTATCCACTAACGCAGTCCGCCTTTCATTGAGTTGGTAATACCGACCGTTTTCACGCTCACCGTCGTCACACGCATCAGTAAGTCGATTACTTTTTCCTTGTAGTCCGCGAAGCGGTAGGTGTTGAACTTCTCCCGGATCGTCGGGTCTTTCGGTTTTTTCTCTTTGTACTGGTCGAGAATCCATTCGAGCGCCGAACGGTTGCCGAGTCTGTAGTCCCAAGCCACAGATGAGTATGAAATTGCACTTAATTTACCCTAAATTCAAAAACTTCGCGAGACAAATTCCTTTTCCGGTTGCAGAACTATGGTATACCCTGCCTCTCTCCGTTACACCCGCTTCCGCTCTGACCCTCGGCATGATATCCAGATCAGAAACTTGAAGGAGTGGAAGACTGGCCTCGTATAACGATCAACCCGATCGTAAAACCGCCGAATCAAGAAAGGGAGGAATCTATGAAAAGATTATTACTAGCTATCGTCATGTGTTTCGCGGTCTCGGGGGTCGCCCTGGCCGTGGTCAACATCAATACCGCGACCAAGGAGGAGTTGACGACTTTGAAGGGCGTAGGCGAAAAACGCGCTCAGGAAATCATCAACTACCGGACCAAGAACGGCCCGTTCAAAACCGTCGATGACCTGGAAAAGGTCCCCGGCATCGGCCCGGGCATCATGAAACAGATCCGCTCCGAGGTCACGACCACCGGCAAAACGAACATCGAGAAAGCGGCGACGAAGGATTCCAATGCCGCCGACACTAAGAAGGTCGAACCTGCCAAAGGCGCGACCACAAAAGCCGACGAGAAAAAGGCGGAAAAGAAGTAAACCGTACTCAGCGCGCCGTGGAGTTTCCCGCGGATTCTACGTCTGGCTCAGCGATTCCCACATCAGCTCAACCGGATGTTTCGCTTTCCGGCCCGCCAAATGATCGATCTGCTGGCGGCAGGAAATACCGGGCGCGACGATCTCCACGTCGGCGCCCGCGGCTTTCACCGCGGGTCCAAGGCGGCGGTTGCCGATGGTAAGCGACAGATCATAGTGTTCCTTTTCAAAGCCGAAAGAACCCGCCATGCCGCAACAGCCGGAATCGACTTCGCTGACTTCGAACCCAGCGGCTTTGAGCATCGCGACGGTTGGCGCGGTGCCGACCAGCGCTTTCTGGTGGCAGTGGCCGTGGAGCAGAACTTTGCGGCCCTTGCCGCTGCCCTTGATCGTCAATCGACCCCCGGCTTGTTCTCTCTGCACGAATTCTTCCAACAGGAAACTGTTCGCCGCGACTTTTTTCGCGGCGTTGGTCCGCAAGAACTCGGGATACTCGTCGCGCAGTGTCAATAAACACGACGGTTCCAGACCGACGATGGGAATTCCTTTCTCAGCGTAGGGCGTAAGCTTGTCGACGTTCCAGGCGGCGTTTTCCTTCGCCGCGCCAAGCATGCCCTTTGAGATCATCGGCCGCCCGCAACATTTCTTATCCACCAGCAACACGCGGTAGCCCGAACGTTCGAGAAAACGCGTGGCGGCAATCGCCACGTTGGGCGTGTTAAAGTTATTGAAAGTATCGTGGAACAAGACGACTTCTCCCCTGGCACCGTCGCCCTCTGCTTTATGATTGCGGAACCAATCTTCGAAAGTCTCGCTCGCAAATTGCGGCAGCGGCCGCCTGCGGTCGACGCCGGCGAACAGCTCCATCAGCCAGCGGTTCAATGATGAATTGACCAACCAGTTCGACAAAGGCGCCAGACCCGAGCCGAGACGATTCAAAGTCTCGATGCCGCCGAAGATGCGGTTGCGCAGCGGCAGGCCGTTGGCGCGGTGGTAGTGATCGAGAAACTCATACTTGATCTTCGCCATGTCGACGTTCGACGGGCACTCCGCCTTGCAGGCTTTGCACTCGAGACAGAGGTCCATCACTTCATAGAGTCGCTTGCCGGTGAATTCTTCCTTTGGAACTTTGCCCGAAAGCACGGAACGCAGCGCGTTGGCCCGGCCGCGCGTCGAGTGCTCTTCATCGAGCGTGCCCATGTAGGAAGGACACATGGTGCCGTCGAGCTTCTTGCGGCACTCGCCCATGCCGCTGCACATCTCCACCGCTCTGACGAATCCGCCCTGCTCGGTGAAATCAAGTGTCGTCTGCGGCTCCCAGGTCTTGTACTGGGGATTGATTTTCAGCGATTCGGTCATCGCGGGCGAATCGACGATCTTGCCGGGGTTCATGAGATTCTTCGGATCGAAGGCGCGCTTGACCTGGCGGAAGGCATCGTAAAGGACGGGACCGAAGAGTTTGGCGTTAAAGTGGCTGCGCGCCAGGCCGTCGCCATGCTCGCCCGACATCGCGCCGTTGAACTCCAGGACGAGATCACAAATCGCATCCGCGATGGAGACCATTTTGTGCATCTCGCTCTGTTCCTTGAGATTGATGAGCGGGCGAATGTGCATGCAGCCGACGGAGCAGTGGCCATAGTAGCCCGCGATGGCGTCGTGGCCGCTGATGATCTCTCTGAATCGTTTGATGAACTCGGGCAGCTTGGCCGGCTCGACGGCGGTGTCTTCGACGAAGGCGATGGGCTTCTTATCGCCCTTGGTGCCGAGCAGGAGTCCCAGCCCGGCCTTGCGCACTCCCCAGATCGTTTTTACCTCTTCTGGCTTGAAAGCCAGGGTCGACGCATAACCGATTTTTTCTCGCTTTCGTAACTCTTCGAGTTTAAAGACCTGTGCTTTGACCTCCTCTTCGGTCTCGCCGGCATACTCGACTATCAACAGCGAATCGGGATTCCCCTGCACGAAGCCGAGCTTGCGCGATTGCTCTATGTTGCCGCGCGCGAGATTGAGTATCATCTTGTCGGTGGACTCCATCGCGTAGGGCGCCGTCTGCAACACGACTTGAGAGCACTCCAGCGCTTCCTGATCGCTGTAGAAGTGGATCACGTCCATCGCCGTCCACTTGGGCTTGGGCACGAGACGCATCTTGGCTTCGACGACGACACCCAGTGTTCCTTCAGAGCCGACGACCATACGAGACAGATTGAACGGCTGCGGCTTGATGAACTCGTCCAAATTATAGCCGGACACGCGCCGCATGATTTTCGGATAACGCGCGAGGATCTCGTTTTTATGCTGTTGCGCCAGGCGCAAGATTTCACGATACGCCCTGCCCTCCAGCGAATCCGCTTTGCTCTTGCTCTCCAGCGCCTCGGGGGAGAGATCTTTCAGCACGACTTCGCTGCCGTCGGAGAGCAGCACCGTCAGCTCGATGACGTGATCGAGCGTCTTGCCGTAGGTGAGCGAATGGGCGCCCGCCGAGTTGTTGCCGATCATGCCGCCGATGGTGGCGCGATTGGAGGTGGAAGTGTCCGGGCCGAATTGCAGCCCCACCGGTCTGACGTAAGCGTTAAGCTCATCTTGAACCAGGCCCGGCTGCACGCGGCACCATAGCTCTTCCTTGTTCACCTCGAAGACCTCTTTCATGTACTTGGAAAAATCCAGGACGATCGAGTGCCCCACGGTCTGACCGGCCAGAGAAGTGCCGCCGCCGCGCGGCAACATGGATACATTTAATTTATTCGCGACCTCAATCACCGCCTGCACATCACCCTTATGACGCGGCACCACCACGCCGATGGGCTCGATCTGGTAGATCGAGGCGTCGGTGGAGTAGAGCAGGCGCGAAAACTTGTCGAAGTGAACATCTCCTTCAACGCGCTTCTTCAGCTCCGCCTCGATCTCAAAATAGTCTCTACTCCCGCTCATTGCGCCCTCCAGAAATACTACACTCCGAAGTAACAAAATATGTTATCGCGCCAAGCATCCAGCGAAACAAATCCGAAATTCGAATATCGAAATTCGAAACAAACCGCAGCCAAATAAATCAAACCCGAGCAATTCCAAAACGAGGAATCCGAATCAGCGTTGTTTGGAACATTGTGTTTTTGGGTCATTTGAATTTGTTTCGTATTTCGGTCCGCGGGGCCTCTTTCGTGCTTCGAATTTTTTGTTCTTGGTGCCTTTGCGTCCCTTCGACGTCGGTCAGGGCATGTTTTGCGGGAGTCACGGTAGTTTGGATTCTCTTGCGCGAAAGTCCGCTAAAATTTTAGGGTCTTCAGGTTTCCGTGTGGGTAACCTGACACTATCCCATTGTTTTTGTTCACCACGAAGGCACGAAGGTTTCGGACCTGCTTCATTGAAGACCTCGTGCGCTTCGTATTCGACAGCGCAACCACGAAGGACTATGCCTACAATACTGACACCCGAAATTTTTGCTTTCTTTGCGCTCTTTGCGGTTAAATCTTCTTTCCTTCGTGCTCTTCGTGTCCTTCGTGGTGAATACTCTTCCACACTAAACCCGGAAGAGCCAAATTTTAAGTGGCGCGATTCTTATTTTTCGTTGACCACGCTGCTGGCAGCATGGAACCACTTAAATGGAGATTTCAAAGGGGGTGAGCATCTCCTTCGGTCCATTGTATTCTACGGCGGGGTCAACACCCCGCTCGCGCAGTGGCTTCGTTTATTGAGGTTAGGAACGAAGGAACTTACTCGAAAATTTCACTAACGGCGCATTCAAAACCAGGCAGAAGTTCCGTAGTGAGGACATCGTTAGTTTCTTTGCTCAGCTCTGAGGCGCGTCCGTATCCGTGTTGCGTTAGCTTGAAAACCTTTACGATCTCCAATTCCGGGTCGATAATCCAGTACTCCTGGACGCCAAAACGTTCATAGAGCTTGCGCTTGGTCACTTCGTCCTTTTTGC
>Ga0184639_10001118_pt1 | contig 11378 bp, 14 predicted proteins | sample PLM31_170_b2_FD_133155 | JGI IMG/M metagenome (GOLD analysis project Ga0184639, IMG submission 133155) | Groundwater sediment microbial communities from an aquifer in East River, Colorado, USA - PLM3-1_170_b2 | ecosystem: Environmental > Terrestrial > Soil > Riparian zone | place: USA: East... | reverse complement strand
TGCCGCCCCTCCAGCGGAAGCCGAGCGAGTACATCCGTGGGCCGCAATATTTCCAGAGCATTCAGCTGCACGAGGGCGAGCAGTCGCTGCGCCACGCGCTGGAGGCCCTCGGCGAGGACACGCTGATGTTCGCGACCGACTACCCGCATTCGGAGAGCTGGTTTCCCAAGTCGGTGGAGGTCGTCCTGGGCTGGACCTCGATCTCCGAGACGGCGCGACGCAAGCTCCTCTGGGACAATGCCGTGCACTGCTACCGTCGGTACGGGACACGGGCCCTCACCCGGGAGGCGCGCGCCGCGCGGTGAAGGGCGTGAGGCCGCCATGAAGATCGACGTCTTCCCGCACATCCTGCCGCGGAAGTACTTCGACCGCCTGCTCGCGGTGGCGCCGCCGGGGCTCGCGTTGCAGAAGCGCATGTCGGGGATCCCGGTGCTCGTGGACCTCGATCTGCGCTTCACCATGATGGATCGCTGGGACGGCTACGTGCAGGTGCTCACGCTCGCCAATCCTCCGGTCGAGGTGGTCGCCCCGCCCGCGACGAGTCCCGACCTGGCGCGGATCGCCAACGACGAGATGGCGGCCATCGTGGAACGTCATCCCCACCGCTTCCCCGGCTTCGTCGCCTCGCTGCCCATGAACAATCCCGACGCCGCGCTCGCCGAGCTGGAGCGCGCCATCGACGATCTCGGCGCGACCGGAGTGCAGATCTTCACCAACGTCAACGGCCGGCCGCTCGACCGGCCGGAGTATCAGCCGATCTTCGCCCGCATGGCGGAGCGCCGGCTGCCGATCTGGATGCATCCCGCCCGCCCGGCGACGGTCGCGGACTATGCCGGCGAGTCGCGGTCGAAGTACGATCTCTGGTGGGCATTCGGCTGGCCGTACGAAACGAGCGTGGCCATGGGGCGTCTGGTCTTCTCCGGCGTCTTCGATCGTCACCCCGGACTCGTCATCATCACGCATCATCTGGGCGCGATGATCCCGTTCTGCGAGGGGAGGATCGGGGGCGGGCTCGATCAGCTGGGCGCCCGAAGCGATGACCCCGACGACGGAGCCGCGCTCGGAGGGCTCACGCGGCGACCCATCGACTACTTCCGCATGTTCTACGGCGACACCGCTCTCTTCGGGGCCTGGCACGCCATGGAGAGCGGGCTCGCCTTCTTTGGCGCCGATCACGTGCTGTTCGGTACCGATTTCCCCTTCGACCCCGAGAAGGGGCCGGGCTTCATCCGTGACACCATCGCGGCCATGGAGCGGATGCGGTCCAGCGACCTCGACAAGGCGAAGATCTACGAGGGCAACGCGCGGCGTCTCCTCCGGCTGAAGCTCGGATGAGAGAGACGGTAATCATCGACAACTACCGCTGGTCCCACGGCTTGCTGCTTGCCGCAGGAGCGGCGCCCTGGGGCGGTGGCGAGATCGGCGAGATCAACCGCGTGGGACTTCGACTGCGTCAGCGGATGGGCGACGATCGTGCCTGGTTCGAGGAATGGACGCGGATGGCGGAGTCGGTGGAAGTGGCGGGGCGACGGCACGGCGAGGCGAAGGAGGACGCCACCACCGCCGCCTATCTCTTCCGCGCCGCCCACTACTACCACGTGGGCGAGCGCTTCTTGCAGCCGAAGAGCGCCGACGGCTTGGCCGCATACCAGCGCGGCGTGGAGTGCTTCCGGGAGGCGGCCCAGCGCGTCCGGCGGCCCCGCGCCGGCCATGATCTTCTTCGATGGCTTCGACGTCACGAAGGAGATTCAGTACTTCAAGGGCATTCCGGATCTCGCCCCCCGCGGCATCGGGCGCCTGATCGTGGACGGCCCGGGAAACGGCGAGGCGATTCGCTTCCGCAACCGGCCTCTACACCATGAGACCGGGCGCTACGCCACGGCGGCCTACGAATACCTGGCCGCCCGACCGGAAATCGACCGCGGGCGCATCGGGGTCATGGCGATCAGCCTGGGTGGCTACTATGCGCCCCGCGCGGCCGCGTTCGAGCCGCGTTTCGCCGTCTGCATTGCGTGGGGTGCCCAGTGGGACCACCGCGCCGTCTGGAAGGAGCGCCTGGACCGCATCGCCCGCGGCGAGACGCTCTCGCTCTCCGTGCCGCGTGGGAGCACCTGCTGTGGATCTTCGCCGCCTAGACCAAGGAGGAGGCCCTCGAGCGGCTCGAATGCTTTCACCTCGACGGGGTGGTGCAACGGGTCGCCTGCCCCTTCCTGCTCGTGCACGGGGAGGGTGATGCCCAGATCCCACTCGCGACCGCGCAGAAGTGCTTCGATGCGATCGGGTCCACGCAGAAGACATTCAAGATCTTCACCCGCGAGGAAGGCGGCTATCACCATTGCCAGAGCGATAACGTGAGCATCGGCACCGCCTACATGTGGGACTGGCTGGAGGATGTATTCGGGATGCGGCATTGATCACGTGATTGAGAGAGGAGACGGCCATGGACTGTCGCATCATCTCGGCGGCCGATCACATCGACATGGCGTGGCTGCCCCAGGATCTCTGGCTGACGCGCGTGCCCACCCCCTGGCGTGAACGTGCCCCGCGGGTCGTCGACGCCGCGGACGGGCCGTATTGGGTCTGAGGCGATGATCGATGGGAAGCGTGGGGCGAGCGAAGGGGCGGCGTGGGGGCGCGGAGCGGTCGACGCTCGGCGGTCGAGCGAGGTGGCGTGCTGGAGCCCGGGGTGTTGCGCCCGACCACCACCGCCCTGCGCTGTGACAAGGCAGGTCCCGCGGGAGGACCCTTGGGCGAGGCGGGCCATGACTGAGAACGGGCTTTATGTCAGCTATGCACTGCGCCAGCACATCGAGTGTCGCGGCCGCCGTCGTCCCTTCATCTGTCCCCTCGTCCTTCGTGGTGATAAGCTGCAGCATAGGTGGCGTACCTTTCTCCCCGGGTGGCACCGGGGTGCTGGGGTTGACGGTTCAACTTCCCCCAGAAGGGTACGTCGCCTGTTTTCTTCATCCACAACTTTTGCTTATACCTCCAGTGTATAGAGAGATGTACAAGGCGACCAGGGTGGAGGTGCTTGATGGAACTGCGAACGAAATTCGAGTCAATCTGACCCCGATCCCTGTAGCCGGGGCGGCGCGTAGGCAACCTGTCAGGGTGGACGTGACCGCCTATACTCAGTCCTGAGCCAAGGTACGACGGATGCCGCGATACGACTTCAAATCGCTTTCCAGTCAGGACTTCGAGGAGCTGATTCGCGATCTCCTGCAGACCGAGTGGAACGTCGCCCTCGAAGCGTTCCGAACCGGTCGTGACGGCGGGATTGACCTGCGATACGCGCAGGCGGACGGCGGCGCGACCGTCATCCAGTGCAAGCACTACGCGGCCTCGGGCTTTGCCAAGCTGCTGGCGCACCTGCGCGACGGCGAGCGCCCGAAGATCGCCCGGCTCGGCCCGACCCGCTATGTCGTAGCCACCTCCGTCAGCCTCACCCCGGGCAACAAGGACGGGATCGTGGAAGCGTTGCGTCCCTTCGTCCTGGGTGTACGGGATGTCCTGGGCGCGGACGATATCGAGGGCCTGCTCAGCCGCCACCCGGGCGTCGAGCGCGCCAACTTCAAGCTATGGCTCACGAGCACGAGCGTTCTCGACCGCGTGCTCCACAACGCGGCCGTGTGCCAGACGGACTTCGAGGTCGAGCGCCTTCGCCGAAAGCTCCCCGTGTTCGTCAAGAACGATGCCTATCCCCGCGCGACGGAGATCCTTGACCAGACCCGCATCGTGGTCGTTTCGGGTACGCCCGGCATTGGCAAGACCACGCTGGCCGAGATGCTCCTCTACGCGCATTTGGAAGACGGGTACGAACCCATCGTGATCAAGGCGGAGATTGCCGAGGCGAAGCAACTCTTCAAGCCCGCCCTCAAGCAGGTCTTCTACTACGACGACTTCCTCGGGCAGACGTTCCTGGGCGACCGCCGGGAGTACCTTGGAAGAAACCAGGACGCCGCGATGGTGGATTTCATGGAGATGGTCCGGCAGTCGCCCCATTCCCGCTTCATCCTCACGACGCGCGAGCATATTCTGAGCGGCGCGCTGCAAGTGTCGGAGCGGCTTGCCCACAGCCCGATGCTGGAGCACCGCTGCATCCTCGAACTCGGCGACTATTCGTACGGCCACAGGGCCCGCATTCTCTACAACCATCTTTACTTCAGCGACCTGCCGCAGGAGTACAAGGACGAGGTGCTGAAGGATGATTTCTTCCTCGACATCATCATGCACCAGCACTTCACTCCCAGACTCGTCGAGTGGCTGTCGGCCCACACGCGCCTGCGACAGGTTCCCGTGCAGGGTTACAGAGCACACATTTCGGCCTTGCTGGAATCGCCGGAGACTATCTGGGCGCATGCGTTCCGGCAGCAGATCTCGGACGCCGCGCGCCACGCGCTGCTCTGCCTTTACACTCTTGGCGCATGGACTGACGTCATCGACCTGGAGCCAGCCTTCATTGCGCTCCACCGGCACAGTGCCGCGAAATACAATCACCGCATCGCCGCCGGCGACTTTCGTGCGGCGCTCCAGGAGCTGGATGGCGCCTTTCTGACCTACAGCTCGGGCCATGCGGGCTATCTCAATCCCTCGGTAGGGGAGTTTGTCGCGTCAGTGATCTTCAAGGAGCGCGAGATGGTGGAGGATCTCCTGATCTCCGCCGCTCGCTTCAAGCAGGTCGCCAATCTCTGGAAGCTCGCCGCGGCCCGGCCGGCCGGCGACCTTCGAACTGTGCTAATGGCGAACACCGATCTCCTCTGCCGATCGCTGTCGCGCCTGCTGCACGGTCCGGCTCTTCGTTGGGAGAGGATGCGGGATGGAACCCGCACGGGCTACCCGATCGATATGGACTACGAGGCGAAGGTCGGTTTTTTGGCGGAAGTGGCCGCGGCGCATGAGTCGACACAGCTCGCCGCGATGGCCGGCCAGGCGGCCGACACCCTGCTCGCCGGCTGGGACCGTCAGGTAGTCGACTTCGGGCCGGTGCTCCGGCTCCTTGCCGCGATCGCAGAGAATACGTGGTATCTCGCGAACGGCGGCCGAGACGTCTATCGAAAGCTCCTGAACGGCCTTCTCGACGGCCTCGAGTCTGCCCGGGCGAACGACTGGCTCGACCTCCTCGCCTTCCCGGAGAAGGCGCTGGAATGGAGCGAGGCCGATGAAACCCGCCTGAGTGCCGGGCTTCGACAGTATGAACAGCGCGGTATCGATGACGAGCGGGACGAGTGCACGAGCTTGGACGAGGTGACGGGGCTGCGGGAGTCGCTCGACACGCTCAGCAAGAAATATAGCCTCGACTTTGACTATGTGATTGATCGGCTTGACGAGGACATCGCCGAGCGCGAGGCACGACCGCTGGACCTTGAGGAAGGCAGCGGGTTCTCGCGGAACCGGATGACCGTCCCCCATCAGGTTGTCACGGATGACGAGGTCCGGGAGATGTTCCGGACGCTTCGCGACAGTGCGTGAGGGGGCTCGTTGCTGTGACAAGGGGAAGAGCTGTGACAAGGAGGGAAGAGCCTGGGCCGCGGGGCGCCATGACTGAGAACGGGCGCTATATTAGGGCCTGCTGCGAAATAAGTGGACCAGATCCTATCGCGTTGCCGACGGGGCGGGAAGGATCGTGTAGTTCCAGTCCCCGCGAAACGCATCGGGCCGCAGTCGGACGGCCTCCCGGGTGGCGCGACTGACCTTGAGGCCCGAGGGATAGCGGGTCGTGTCCAGCCGCGCCCGCACGCGGAGGCCCGTGGTGGTCGCGGTCGCTGCGATCAGATTCACAATGACCGCGTGGCTCAGCGGGGGCTGGTCTCGCCAGTTCTGGCTGATGAAGGACAACAGGCGGTGTTCGATCTTGTTCCACTTGCTCGTGCCGGGCGGAAAATGGCACACCGTGATGGGCAGGTGAAGGCGGTCGGCCAGTTTCTGCAGCTCGACCTCCCACAACCGCAGGCGGGCGGCGTTGCTCCCGCCGGCGTCGGCCGTGATCAGCAGCCGCCGGGCGTGGGGATAGGCCTGGCGCCCGATGGCCTGCCACCAGTGGCGAATGCTCGCGACGGCAAACGCCGCCGTGTCGTGGTCGATGCCGACACTGACCCAGCCGGTGTTGGCGCTCAGATCGTAGACCCCGTAGGGAATGGCGCGCCCCAGGCCCGGCTGCGCGAAGTCGTGGACCGGTGACTACCACACGTGGGCGGCGGTGTGGGCGACCGATTCCCTCCAGCAGGTCGTGGCCGTCAAGGCGTACACGGTGAATCTGGCGAGCGGCATCAAGCCCGTGGACAGCCATACCCACGAGGCCTCCGTGATCGCGACGATCACCTCACCCACGAAGGCAAACTACACGACGACGGCGCGCGCGACGGCGACCGGCGGGCAGCTCACCAAGGCGGCCGTGCGGTTGGCGGATCTGCTGAATGCGATCGCGTGGAAGTAGCCGAAGCTGGAGAGCCTCAGCATGCTCGATCAAGGTTGATGTTTCTACGTGCGACTCCTTGGGTCGTGACGACTTCGGCCCGGTCACGAATATGGGGCGTCCAATCACTCATTGACTGCGCGACCGAACAAGCGCAGCATCGCGGCAAATTGTGACACGGCAGACTCTGGGGGAGGACCCTCGGGCGAGGCGGGCCATGACTGAGAATGGGGTTTATGTTATCTACGCTCCAAACAGGATCGGCTTCGTATCGATCTTGGTGAAGATGTCAAATCAAGCGGACCGCCGCAGACGCAGGCCGTTGGCGATCCGAATCGAAACATCTGCAAATTATAAGCCCCCTCGGCCGGACACCAGGCTGGGCATAAGCATTGACTTGAGGTGTCGCGAGCGGCAACTTAGCCAGCTCCGCGGAGGCTGACCACCATGCGTTATCACACTCGTTCTCTTCCTGCCTCGCTCGCTGCCGCGACCGCCGCATGGCTGTTCCTGTCCGCCGCGTCCCAGTGCGCGCGCGCCGACGAGGTGTCCGGCACGGTGACAGTCGGCGGCGTGCCGACGAAGAACGCGACGCTGGTGCTGCGACGGGAACCATTCACCGGTGCCGCCATCGAGGTGCCCATCGACCACGCGGGGCTCTATCGCGTCTTCCTCGAGCCCGGCCGTTACCAGGCCAATCTGAAGGACGGGCCCAGGGAGGTGCAGGTCGTGCAGAGTCTGCCGGCACCGGTCCGGCGCGATCTGTCCTTTGGGCGCAGGTAGCGCAGATGGCGACGCACAAAGACTCTGCCCCACCGGCTGCGGACCGCATGAAGATCCTCCGCGACTGGCTCGACGTGATCGCCAAAACGGCGATCGCGCTTGCTGGCGTGCTGGTCGCTTATCTGGCCAACACCTACCAGCAGAAGACGTCGGTGGTGACGCTGCTGAGCCAGCGCGAAACGGCGGAGAGCAATCTGCGCTCGGCCATGATGAACCACCTAGTCAGCCCCTTCGTCGGCAGCGTCGAGCAGAACAAGCCGCTGGACCCCGACAATGCGCGCGTCTTGCTCGAGATCCTGGCGCTTAATTTCCACACCCACTTTGAGTTGAAGCCGCTGTTCCTCAAGGTGGACGGTGATCTTCAGCAGAAGCGGCGGGACCCGGGCCGCGCCGCGCTCCAGGTTGTGGCCCGGCGAGTGGTGGACCGGCAGATCGCGATGCTGCAGGTGGCCGGCGCAGCCGAGAGCAGAAGTGCCTGGATGCGCCTGTTCGCGCGGGTGCCGGCCGGCGCGAAGCAGGCCGACCTGTTCTTCGCCGAAACCCGGATCGTGCATAGGCAGGATGCGATGTTGCGCGAATCCACGGGCGCGCGCACGGGCGAGGAGGGCGTCAACACGTCTGACAACGCGGCCCTGTTCGGCGGCGGCGCTGGTCAGGCCGTCTGCTCCGTGGCGCCCGACTGGAAGTACGCGCTGCGCGTCCGGGTCACACGCTACGATGTCGATTCCCGCACTGCAGCGGTCGGCTGGGAGCTGGCGCAGGACTCCGGGGCGTGCAAGCCGGGCACGGCGGCGGCCTGGCAGCCCGGCCGGAACTTCGTGCTCTCGCCGTACGACTTCCCCCTGACGGACAACACTCAACTCGATCCGAGCCATCGCTTCGCGCTCAACCTCTACTACATCACCGACGGCGACCCGCAGGGCGTGACGTTGCAGCTCAAGGTTGTGTGGTTCCCCGAAGGCTACATCACGGAGCGCGAGCGGCCCATGAACCTCTACGAGGTGAACCGGACACTCGGGCTTCAGTGAGCCGGCACGGCCGCGGTTGTTGGGCTCTCCGTGACCGCGTGTGGTGGTGCGCTGGTCTTCTGTGACAAGGGGAAGAGCTGTGACAAAAAGGGAAGAACCTGGGCCGCGGGGCGCCATGACTGAGAACGGGCTTTATGTCAGCTATGCACAGCCGTTCGCCGACAAGCTGGTGATGGACCCGGCGCGGATGGCGTGGGCGCGGGCCCTGGTCGACCGCCTGGGCGGCTGAGGCAGCCGCCGCGTGCCGGCGAAGTTTCTGGTGGTCGTGGCCTTCCTGATCGAGAGCGATGGGCGCCTGCTGATGCTCCGGCGCAGCGCGAGCAAGGACCACGCGCCCGGCGAGTGGGAACCGGGCAGCGGGCGCGTCAAATCCGGCGAGGCGCCGGTCGAGGCCGTGCACCGCGAGGCGCGAGAGGAGACAGGCCTGGACGTCGAGATCCTCGGCGTCGTCGACACGTTCCACTACTACCGCGGCGCCGCCCGCGAGGAGGCGATCGGCATCGCCTTCCACTGCCGCGCGATCGGCGGCGACCTGCGGCTGTCCGCCGAGCACGATGCCGCCGAGTGGGTGCCGTTCGAGCGGATCGCCGAGCTGGCGGTCAGCGACCCGCTGCGCCGTTCGCCGACCGCCCTCGCCCGCAGCTCAGCCCGCTAGCGGACCCGTCACGCCTTCAGGTGCTTGGTGAACCAGGCGGTGCAGCGCTTCCAGCCGTCGTCGGCGGCCGCCTTGTTGTAGGAGGGGCGGTAGTCGGCGTGGAAGGGGTGGCCGGCGTCCGGGTAGACGACGACCTCGACGTTGGGGTTGTGCTGCCGGACCATCTGGCCGAACTCCTTGGCGAGGTCGAAGGCGCCTCGAGGCTCCGGTTTGACTTGTCCCGCGCGCTCTGACAGGATCTGCGCGCGATGCTAGGCGGTTCATCCGCGCTGTGCCAAGCTGGGCAGGCCAAGGCCCACGCCGGTGGTGACTGAAAATGGGCTTTCTGCCTATCGGGTTGACTCCGAAGAGCACAGCATATCGTAGGTCGTTGGCCCACGGACGCCGGACGTGAGCTACCCATGGTGGCGTTCGGAGTCAACCCGATAGGCAGAAGGGCCTTTATGTTGACTACGCGCCCGCGATGGCGGCGGGGATCAGACTAAGCTAAACTGCTGAACCCACCGTCTCATTCCTATTGGCAGGCTCTGCCGCACGCAGAGCTGGACGGCGAAACCGTGGTGGTCGGCGTCGCCGCGATGTATGGTCTGTCGACCCAGGAGGAAAGCCATGTCGCAGACGTCGCTCACAGAGCTGCTGGGCCTCACGTCGACCCCGGTGGCCATCACGTTCGTCGACGCGGCGCCGCCGGGGAGGTGTTCTTCACCGTCGCCGACGATCACAAGCGCTGCCTGGTGGGGGCGCACACGCACAACGTGACGCTCTCGCCGGCGGAAAAGCAGGAGATGATGGGCCTGGTGCAAACGATGGTGGGCCTTTCGTACCTCAAGATGGAGGATGTGCCGCAGATCCCGACGCGCAAGACGGCGCTGCAGGTGGCGGTCTACGCGCCGCTCGCCGCCGCGCCGGTGCCGCCCGACGTGGTGCTGGTGCGCGGGAACGCGCGGCAGTTGATGCTGCTGGCGGAGGCGGCGCAGGCGGCGGGCGTGGCCGGCACCGGGGCAACCATGGGGCGGCCCACCTGCGCCGTGCTGCCGGAGGCGATCAACTCGGCGCGCATCGCCGCAAGCTTCGGTTGCATCGGCAACCGCGTCTACACCGGCGCCGACGACACTGAGGCCTACTTCGCCATCCCCGGCCTGCAACTCGGCGCCGTCGAGGAGAAGCTGGCGGTGATCGTGCGCGCCAACCAGGAGATGGAGAAGTTCCACCGAGGGCGCGCCACCGCGACGCCGACGGCGTAGGAGGACGAGCGTGAACAATTATCCGCTGCTCATCGAGTTCGTTCCCGGTACCCGCATCAGCTGCGAACCGGAGGTCGTGTCGAAGCTGCCGATCCTGCAGAACGGTCCCCGTGGAACGTCTGTCGTCTTCGGAGACGGAGCAACGGTGCCCCTGCCAACCGATCAGATCGTCTTCGCCGAGGATGGCGGTGGCGCCACCCATGTGGGTTTCGGCGGAATGAGCTTCGAGGGAATTGAAGGCGGTCAGTTGGTCTTCCTCCGGGTTCGCGACCTCCAGCCCGAGGAGCTATTGTCCCCCCAGCGTGGTCGAAGGATGACGCTAGAGCCTCGCATGGTCGCCTCCATTGCGGTTGACGGGCGAGTCGTGTGGCCGCAGTGACTGGCCGAGCACCGGATGGCCGAGCGAGCGACCGTGCTCGCCACGGCGTACGCGGCACATCCCGCGCGGTTTCCCGTCGGCCCACCGAAGCCGGCGGCGGCGCCAACCGAAGTCCGGATCGATCCCCCCAAGCCCCGAGCAATCGAGGAGGCGCTCACACACTAAACTCGTGAACCCGCGGTCTCATTCTCGTTGACAGGTTCCGCGCGGCTTGCCTACGGCAGGCTCGCGGAGGACCGGGCTGGCTTCGTGGACGCCGGAGGGAGCCGCAGAGCAGGGGGGGAAGATCACCATGGCGTACGTCATCGCGGAGCCGTGCATCAACGTCAAGGACAAGGCCTGTGTCGAGGTTTGCCCGGTGGACTGCATCTACGAGGGGCCGGAGATGCTCTACATCCACCCGGATGAGTGCATCGACTGCGGCGCCTGCGAGCCGGTGTGCCCGGTGAAGGCGATCTTCGCCGAGGACGAGACGCCGACCAACTGGAAGAACTTCATCGAGGTGAACAAGCAATTCTTCGTCGACAACCCAGGGGTTCAGGCCTGCACCAGCAGGAACTGATCACAGCGAATCTGGGACGACCAGTCGAGAGGAAGGGCGGTCGCAGATCCGCCAAACCCCACAGGAGGAGAGACCGATGACCCAATTCATCAAGGTAACCACGGCCGATGAGCTGGAAGACCAGCAGGCCAAGCTGGTCGAAGTGGAAGGCCAGAAGATCGCCCTTTTTCGGGTGGGAGAAGCGTTCCACGCGCTGAGCGATACGTGCACCCATCGAGGAGGGCCGCTGTCCGAAGGGACGGTGGAGGGGGCCGAGGTGACGTGCCCCTGGCATGGGGCGAAGTTCGACATCAAGACCGGGGCCGTCCTCGGGCC
>Ga0184639_10001117_pt1 | contig 11379 bp, 8 predicted proteins | sample PLM31_170_b2_FD_133155 | JGI IMG/M metagenome (GOLD analysis project Ga0184639, IMG submission 133155) | Groundwater sediment microbial communities from an aquifer in East River, Colorado, USA - PLM3-1_170_b2 | ecosystem: Environmental > Terrestrial > Soil > Riparian zone | place: USA: East... | reverse complement strand
TGCTCTCGGTGCGCGCCGGCGACATCGTCGGCGATCATACGGTGATTTTCGGCGGCATCGGCGAGCGCCTCGAATTTATCCACCGCGCCCATAGCCGCGAGACCTTTGCCCACGGCGCCCTGCGCGCCGCCCAATGGCTCGCCAAGCAGAAACCGGGGCTTTACGGCATGCAGGATATGCTGGAACTATAGTCGTCAACCACCGATCTGCACTGTAGCTGCATCGGCTTCAAAATCCGGAACCGTGTTTAAAGCGGCACGCACGGGCAACATGGGACAGCTTGCCGGGCTAGATGTTTTCTTGTAGTGTCGGTATTCTGATACCGATAGAAAAGGTGCTGTTATGGCCGTTGAAAAAGTCACATTTACATTACCGGAAGAGTTGGTGCGGCGATTGGAGAAAGTTCCGACGGGTCAGAGAAGCATGCTGGTCAAGCGGGCCGTCGAAAACGAGTTGGATCGGCAAGCGGCGCTCGTAAGACTCAAGCGGATGAGAGGAAGAGCGGTTTGGGACGCGAAATATCATCCCAATCTCGTCACTCCAGAGGACTTCGCGAAATATCGTCCAATTAAAAGCCGCCTCACGGGATGAATCTCCTTCTCGATACGAATTTCCTGATCGGGCTCCTGCCGATTCTGATCACGCGAAATGTTGATCACTTCCCGATGTTGTCTTTAGGCAGAAATCTCATACAGTTCCCAGCTGGATAGAGGTTATTCGAGCCATGTCTTTTGCCGCCTCCTATGTACGTCGTTAGTTGATGGTGGGCGGGGAGAAGATCATGTCGCGGTGCAAACGGCGCGGGTTTATTTCGCAGTCGAGCAAAATTCACGGTGCCGTTGTGCCCGTAAGACCTTCGCCCACGGCACCCTGTGCGCCGCCCGGTGGCTCGCCAAACAAAAACCGGGGCTTTACGGCACGCGGGATGTGCTGGAGTTGTAGCTGATATTGTCCATTTTGTCATCGATCCTCGCTGCCAGCGCAGCTTTTCTTTTTATTTCTGTTCGACGAGTGAACAATCCACAATGGAATCTGCGTACCGCCGTCCGCCGAAGAATTGGTTGTCCCGTCTGCGCTTCAGATTGCCTGAACGAATTGATCGCCGCATCTGGTCTGCGTTGGGCAACCGAGTCGTAGGCTTCCAGGCTTACAGTAAAGAATTTCCTCACTATCGATTCGTGGATCTCTATAACGCAGCCGTGGAATCTTGTAAGCGGCGTGGCGATGTCGTGATCATTAGGTCTGAACATAATCAGGAAGACCTCAATAATATACTCAACGCTGAGCGTCCTAATTGGACAACGCGCGATGTCAAAAATTCAAAACTTCTCTCGTGGCCAAATAGTTATGACCGGGAATTGTCTCTGCCTGTAGATTGTTTCTGGGTTTGTCGAGAAAGCTCGTCTGGAGCGCGGGATCAAATGATCGTACGTCTTCGCTTCGATTCTTACCGAGGACAAAGCATCCTAGAGGTGGCATCTCCGACAGGCCAGGTCGCGGAACAGGGACTGGAATGGATCGTAGATTATAGCGTTGAAGCGTCCATCTATCGAAACAAAGTTATCGAGCTTGCCTATGAAGCCGGAACCAAGGACGAGTACGGCGATGTTGAGCGTCCCGGGCAACTACGAGTCTTATTCAAAGCAATTGATCCGGTGAGCGACGATGACATCATTATCGCCAGTGAGGTGCGGGAGATTCTTTGGCGCAATGTAATCGATCTCCATCTAAGGCGGGAGTTACTCAAAGCCCATCACGTTCCTGTCAGGCGAGGGATTTTGCTATACGGACCGCCGGGCACGGGTAAAACCTTTGCTTGTCGGTATCTCTGTGGCAAACTGCCCCAAACAACAAGGATCATTGTGACCGGCACCGCGCTGCTCCAGGTGAATTCTATTTTCAGTCTCGCCCGAATGTTGCAGCCTTCGCTGGTTATTCTTGAGGATGTCGATTTAGTTTTTAGCTCGCGCGAGATCAACCTATATAGCTCGGTCTTAGGTGACTTACTCGACCAGATGGACGGGCTTCGCCCCTACGAGGACATCGGGTTCATCTTGACCACCAACGCCATCGATCGGATGGAGGCCGCGATCAAAGATCGTCCGGGCCGAATCAGCCAGTGTGTGCACTTCGGAGCGCCTGAACCGGAGCTTCGTCGACGGTATCTCCTCCGCTATCTTCAACGCTATCAAATATCAAACCTTGACATGGACATGTTGGTTCACGACTCCAAAGGCGCCACACAAGCGTTTCTCAAAGAATGGGTTCATCGATCGGTTCAATTCGCGCTAGAGCGCCTTGAAGGAAGCCAACCAGACATTGAACTCGTGAACGAGGACTTTCGGCGCGCGATGAGCGAGATGAGAAAGTTTAGCCAGGGAGAAACGGGGCGGATCATTGGTTTTCACACCTCGGACTGAAAGTTGCGCCGTATGGAATGCCGCGGGCGCCAGACTTTTGATTTTTAAACCGTCAAACTTCGGTTTACAGACCATGCTAACTTTTGACTCTGTCAGCCCCATCCATTACATTGAAAACCATTTGCAGCTCGGTAAGGTGGCTTAATGGTCGAAATGGACAAGATCGTGTCGCTGTGCAAGCGGCGCGGGTTTATATTTCAGTCGAGTGAGATTTACGGCGGCACGGGTTCCTGCTGGGACTACGGGCCGTTGGGCGTCGAATTAAAAAACAACGTCAAGCGTTTGTGGTGGCGCGACAGCGCGCAGGCGCGATCGGACATGGTGGGGCTCGACTCCTCGATTCTCATGCATCCGCGGGTTTGGCAGGCGAGCGGCCACTTGGATCATTTCACCGACCCGATGGTCGATTGCAGAGCGTGCAAAAAGCGTTTTCGTTCGGACAAGATCGAAGACGATACCTGGGTCCACTACTGCGAGGCGACCAAGGGGAACAAGTTTCTGGTGCCGGCGGGTGAACCTTGCAAGCATTGCGGCGCCAAACGCACGCTCTGCCCGGCCTGCGGCAAGGGCGAATTGACTGAGCCGCGCCAGTTCAATCTCATGTTCAAGACTTTCATGGGGCCGGTGGAGGATGACGCGGCCGTCACCTATCTCAGACCCGAAACCGCGCAGGGCATCTTCGTCAATTTCGACAACGTGCTTCAGTCCATGCGCATGAAGCTGCCCTTCGGCATCGCCCAGATCGGCAAATCGTTCCGCAACGAGATCACGCCGGGTAATTTTACTTTTCGCACCCGCGAGTTCGAGCAGATGGAGATCGAGTTTTTCGTCATGCCGGGAACCGATGAGGAATGGCACCAGCGTTGGATCGACGAGCGCTTCGCCTGGTATCCGCGCTACGGCATGCGCCAAGAGAACCTGCGCTTGCGCGAGCATGAAAAGGACGAGCTGGCGCACTACGCCAAGCGCACCGCCGATATCGAATATCTATTCCCCATGGGTTGGAGCGAGCTGGAGGGCATCGCCAACCGCACCGATTTCGATCTCAAACAACATGCCCAGTTCAGCGGCAAGGCGCTGGAATATTTCGACGAGGAGAGCAAGCAGAAAATCGTTCCCTACGTGATCGAGCCTTCGGCGGGCGCCGACCGGGCGACTCTGGCGTTTCTGGCCGATGCCTATCATGAGGAAGAGGTCAGGGGCGAGAAGCGCGTGGTCTTACGATTTCACGCCGAGCTTGCGCCGCTCAAGATCGCGGTCTTGCCGCTGCTAAAAAAGAACGACCGGATCGTCGAAACGGCGAAAAAACTAACCGCTGATCTGCGCCGGCTCTGGCACACCGTTTACGACGACACCGCGTCCATCGGGCGGCTTTACCGCCGTCAGGATGAAGTGGGCACGCCCTTTTGCGTCACGGTGGACGTGCAAACCGTGGGCGACGAGAAAGCCGCGGCCGATGACAAGGTTACGATTCGCGACCGCGATACCATGGAGCAGGTGCGCGTGCCCATCGGCAACTTGGAGTCCGTGATGGCCGATCTCATGACGGGCCATTGGAACGTCGTCGCGCGCCAACACGAAGTCATCAAGAATTAGCGTCCAGGCATCGGCGCGCTCTGAATAAGGAAATCGAACATTCTCAGGCATTACTACCGCGTCAAGTTTCTCATTGATCGATATCGCCGGTTTCTCGTCTTCGGCGTGCTCTCGCTAGTCGCCACCGACTTCGCCGGCATGGCCCTTCCCTGGCTGATCAAGGAAGGCATCGATTCGACGCTTCACCATGGCGGAACCCCGCCGTCGCCGTTCAAATATCCCCTGCTGCTGCTGGCGGCCGCGGCCGTTCAAGGATTTTTCCGCTACTGCTGGCGCATCAATATTCACGGCTTCTCGCGGCGCTGCGAGGCGGCTCTGCGCGATCGCGTCTTCGCGCACTTACAGAAGCTGCCGGTCAGCTACTTCCAACACACCAAGACCGGCGATCTGATGTCGCGCTTGACCAACGACATTCACGCGGTGCGCGAGCTGATGGGCTTCGGTTCCCTCGCCATCGTCGACGCCCTGGTGGTGCTCGTCTTCAGCTTGAGTCTGATGATCGCCATCGATCCGTGGCTCACCCTGTGGTCGATGTTGGCGATGCCCATGATCACGGTGCTCGTGCGCTTCTTCGGGCGGCATCTCTTTCGCTGGTCGCGCGACACCCAGGAGCAATTAAGCGTGATGAGCGCCTATGTGCAGGAAAATCTCTCCGGCATTCGCGTCGTCCAGGCCTATGCGCAGGAGCAAAACCAGATTCAAGGCTTTGACGCCATCAGCACCGACTACCGGCGGAAGACCCTGTGGCTCGCCACGCTCTGGGGAATCTTTTGGCCGCTCATGCAGGTGCTCGCGGGCATCGGCGCGACGATCGTTCTGTGGCTCGGCGGCCGGCAGGTGATGCAGCAGACGATGACGCTCGGCGAATTCGTCGCCTTCAACGGTTACCTCGCGATGCTCACCTGGCCGCTGATGGCGATCGGCTACACGGTCAACCAGTATCAGCGCGGCACCGCGGCGCTCTCCCGGCTGTGCGAAGTGCTCGACGTGCCAGTCTCGCCGCGCTATCTCACGGAGTCTTCCCCGGCCTCGTTATCCGGCGACCCTTCGACTTGCGCCCCGGGCTTGGCCGAGGGCTCCCGCTCAGGATTCCGCCCCACGGGCACAGTGGAGGGTGCCACGGGCTCGCCCGTGGGGCTCCACGGCGCCATTGAATTCCGCAATCTCACCTTCGCCCATGGGGCGGCGTACGCGCCGGTGTTGAAGAATATCAGTCTTAAAATCCCCGCGGGGAAGACTTGCGGCATCGTCGGCGAGACCGGTTCCGGCAAGAGCACGCTGGTGAGCCTGCTGCTGCGGCTCCACGAGCCTGCGGACCAAAGCGTTCTCATCGACGGCCTCGATATCAAGTCTCTGCCGGTGCTCCGTTTAGAAGCCGCCATCGGCTACGTCTCCCAGGATATTTTTCTGTTCTCCGGAACGATCCAGGACAATATCCTATTCGGCGCCGAGAACGGCGAGTCCGGCAACGTGGAGGAGGCGGCTAGAGTCGCGCAACTGCTGCCGACGATTCGCTCCTTCAGCGCGCAATTCGATACCGTTATCGGCGAGCGCGGCGTGCGCCTCTCCGGCGGGCAAAAACAACGCACCGCGCTGGCGCGGGCGATCATCAAGAATCCGCCGATCCTGATTCTCGACGACGCCTTTTCGAGCGTGGACGTCGAAACCGAAGAAGAAATACTCCGAGAGCTCAGGCAGTTCATGAAGGGCCGCACGACCTTGCTTATCTCCCACCGGATTTCCACTGTGCGCGAGGCCGACATGATCGTCTATCTGCGCTCCGGGGAAGTGATCGAGCAGGGCAGCCACGAAGAGCTGCTTGCCCGTCGCGGCCCTTACTACCAATTGTTTCAGCGCCAGCGCCTGGTGCGGGAAGTCGAAACCATGAGTCACGAGGAACAACGGCCGTGAGCGAAGCGCTGCACGCGGACGATGAGATCCTCGGCAAGGCATACGACGCGCGCTTGATGGCGCGCATGCTGCGCTACCTGCGGCCTTACTGGAAGCTACTGGCGGTTTCGTTTAGCTTTCTCTTGCTCCACACCGCAACCCAACTGCTGGGTCCTTACATCACCAAGGTCGCCATCGACCGCTACATCGCCCACCGGGACGTTGGCGGACTGGATCTCATGGCGCTCGCCTACCTCGGCGTGGTCCTTCTCGGTTTCATTTTTCTCTTCGTGCAGACCTACACCACCGAATACACCGGCCAGCGCGCCATGCACGACCTGCGCATGGAGATTTTCACCCACCTGCAGAAGCAAGACATGGCTTACTTCGACCGCAATCCGGTGGGTCGGCTGATGACCCGGACCATCAACGACGTGGAAACGCTCAACGAGTTGTTCAGCACCGGCGTGGTCGGGCTGCTCGGAGACCTGTTCATCGTCTTCGGCATCGCCGGGGCGATGCTCTGGATGAACTGGCAACTCGCCCTGGTTTGCCTCGCCGCTTTTCCGCCGATCCTTTACTTGAGCCGCTTCTATCGCCGCCGGGCGCGGGAAGTGTATCGCGAAAGCCGTCTGATCCTGGCGCGGCTCAACGCCGGACTGCAGGAAAATATCGCCGGGGTGGCCACCATCCAGGCCTTCGGGCAGGAAGAAAAAATGTATCGGCGCTTTCAGGAGATCAATCTCGGTTATCGAAACGTGCTCCTGCGCAGCATCCGCTACAACGCGGTGTTTTTCCCGATCATCGAAATTTTCAGCGCGCTGACCATCGGACTCCTGCTCTGGTACGGCGGCGGCCTGGTGGTGCAAAATGTCCTCGAGGCCGGCGTCATCGTGGCGTTCATCCAGTATATCCAACGAATGTATCACCCGATCCGCGACCTCGCCGAGAAATACAATATTATGCAGGCCGCCATGGCATCTTCGGAACGGGTCTTCACCCTGCTCGACACGCCGGAAACGATCAAAAATCCCGCGCGGCCCAAAGGCGTCGAGCGCGCGCGCGGCGAGATCGAATTCAAAAACGTCTGGCTCTCCTACCATCCGGGGGAGCCGGTGCTAAAGGACATCTCGTTTCGCATCCGGCCGGGAGAAAAAGTCGCTTTAGTCGGCGCCACCGGCGGCGGCAAGACCTCGATCATTTCCGCCCTTTGCCGTTTTTACGATATCGAGCGCGGCGCGATTTTGATCGACGGCGTGGAGATCCGCGAGTGGGACAAGCAAGCGCTGCGCCGCCAACTGGGGTTAGTCTTGCAAGATGTGTTTCTCTTCTCCGGCGATATCGCTGGGAACATTACGCTCGGGGATGCGCGCGTCAGCGAAGCGCGGATGCTCGAGGCGGCGCGCCGGGCGCAGATCGCGCCGTTCATCGAGTGGCTGCCGGGCGGTTATCAAGAGGAGGTGCAGGAGCGCGGCTCCACTTTGTCCCAGGGCCAGCGCCAGTTAATGTCATTCGCTCGAGCCCTTGCGTTCGATCCGCGGATTTTGATCCTCGACGAAGCGACCAGCTCCGTCGACACCGAGACCGAACTGCTGATACAGGCGGCGCTTGAGGAATTGCTCAAAGAGCGCACCGCCCTCATCATCGCGCACCGATTGTCGACCATCAAAAACGCCGACCGGATTCTGGTCATCCACAAGGGCGAGATTTGGGAGCAGGGGAGCCACGAGGAACTGCTCGCGCAGGGTGGGCTCTACGCGCGGCTGTATGACTTGCAGTACCGGCTTCAGGAGCGGGAGATTAACGGCGAATCGGCGGCAGTCGAGTCGTAACTCACTTCGAGGCCCTGCCGCGGCTAACCCGCAATCAAGGCGGAACCAGATATTTCACCACGAAGGCACGAAGACCACGAAGTTTAAGATCATAAACATCGGAACCCTTCGTGCCCTTCGTGAGCTTCGTGGTGAATAGTCTGAATGTAAGGTCGATTTACGTGACGATACCGAGCGGTGCCGTTTTAGGGAAGTTCGGAAAGACTTTGCTTAAATCTCTCTGGCCAAGATGGCGCGCCAGCGCTTCGCCGCAAACCGTACGGTAGTCGGTGGTGAGAGCGAGGTCGCGGCCTTCATGTAAAACTTCGGGCGCGAGTCCAGGCCAGCGGCCGTAGACTTTGCCGCCGCGCACGCGTCCGCCCATGGCGAACATCGCGTTGGCGTGGCCATGGTCGGTGCCGCGGTTGCCGTTTTCGCGGGCGGTGCGGCCGAACTCCGACAGCGTGACCAGCATCACGTCGTCCAGGCGATCGCCTATGTCCTGATAGAACGCCGCCATGCCGTCGCCCAATTCTTTCAGACGATTCGCCAATTGCCCCGTCGCGCCGCCCTCGTTGACGTGGGTGTCCCAGCCTTCGATTTCGGCGAACGCGATTTCCAAGCCAACGTTTGCTTTGATCAGCCGGGCGATCTGCTTCAGCGCTGTCGCGAAGCGGCCCGCGGGATAATTCCCCGCGCTCGCGGGAATCTTCGCATCGAGCTTGCGCAGCATGGCTAAGGCTTCGAAAAGGCTGTTCGCGCCCTGGCGAAAGAGCGGGTCCGAAGCTTCGGCGTAGAGTCTTTGCAGCGGTCGGCTCATGCTCTCGTCGCGCAATCTGAATTCCTCAATCGACGAAAGGGTCAACACCGGGGCGCCGCCGCTCAACATACGCGGAGTTTGCGCCGTCAAGGCGACGCCACGAAAGGGCGAATCGGTCCGCGCGGTTTCTCTCAAGTGCCGATTGAGCCAACCATCGGGCGTGCTCTTGATGCCCGGCGTGCCGAGCTCCATGTAATCCTGGGCGTCGAAATGGGAGCGCGTGTTGTCCGGCGAGCCGGCCGCGTGGACGATGGCGAGTTGGCCTTTGTCGTAAATGCTTTTCAGCGGCGCCAGCGCCGGGTGCAGGCCGTAAAAACCATCGAGATCGATGGCCCGCTCTGCGCCGGACGCGGGCTCGGGAACTGCGATGTTGGGGCGCAGGCTGTAATAAGCCCGGTCTTTGAACGGCACGACGACGTTCAAGCCATCCATGCCGCCGCGCTGGAAGACCACCACCAAGACTTTGCCGCGTTCAGCTTGCTGAGCGCCAGCGGCGCGAACGAGAAAGGCAGGCGGCAGTCCTAACGCAAGAAAACCCAGTCCGGCGGACTTGAGAAGCGAGCGGCGCGCGGTGTCCATGCTTATCTCCTTTGAAACTCCGGGGCGGCCAAGAGCAACGCCACCGCTTCCCGCTCCTTGGTTTCCGCGAGGGCCGCCCGCGTGGCGGACGAGAGCGAGTCGGGCGCAATCAACCTGGCAACGGCGTCGGCGCTTCCCACGGCGTCGCTGAGCACGCGCGAGCCGGGCAGCCGGTTGGCCACCAGATCGCTCACGAAGTTCATGCGCGTGAGCAGCATATCAGGGCTTACCCAGGAGCTGCCGACGTCGGGGTAGCCGGTCGGCGGCTGGGCGAGGAAAAGCGGCTCGCCCATGCGCCCCAGATAGCGCAGCAGTTGGTGGGTGATTTCCGTCTCCGATCCGGTGACGCGCAGAGCGCTGGCGACATATTCCAAAGGCTTTTTCACCTTGCTTCTGTAAACCTCTGGAGAGAAGAATGCCGGCGCGTCGATGACCGCCCGGAGCACTGAGCGAATATCCCCGTCGCTTTGACGGAAGGCGGTCTCCGCCTTGCCCACGATGGCCGCCGGAGGATCGTCGGCGACCAAACGGCGGATGAGTTTTGTCGCGATGAACTTCGCCGTAGAAGGGTGACGCGCCAGCAGGTCGATGACCTTTAGGCCGTCTTCCATCCCCCCGCCCGAGGGGATCGTTACGCCGAGAACGGTTTTGGCGCCGTTGTCGTGGAGACGCGGCTCGAAGGTGAACTCGGCTTCGCCGCGCGGCCGGCGTATGGTCCAACCGGTAAAGCAACGCGCCACTTCTTGAACGTCCTTTTGCGTGTAGCCGCCGTCGACGCCGAGGGTGTGGAGCTCCATCAGCTCGCGGGCGTAATTTTCGTTGATGCCTTGGCGGCGCAAATTGGGCGCACGCGTGGCAAGGAAGGAGTCAGGGGTGACGCTCATCCAGTTGTCGAGATAAAAGAGCATCGCCGGACTTTTTGCGGTGGCGAGCAGAAGATCGCGGAAGCGCCCAAGGGCGTGGGGGCGTATGGTGTCCCGGTCGTATGCGGTCGTCAGCCAGCGGTCGGCGCCTTTGGCGGCGAAGACATTAAAGTGATTGCTCCAAAAGTCGACCATGACTTCGTAGAGCTGGCGGCGGCTGTAGACGGCGCGCAGCAACCGCGCGAGCTGAAGTTCGAGTATCACCTGGCGCGGCCCCTGCGTCGGCGCCATGGCCATCCCTTGCTCGCGCGCCTTCTGCGGCGGGGGATAGAGCTCGATCAGCTCGCGGCTGCTCAAGCGCATGGACTTGAGCGCGGCGATTTTTTCCTCGACGAAGGTGTCGGGAATTCTATCCGGTTCAAGTTGCTCTTCGAAGCAGGCGCGCGCACCGATCCGGTTCACGCGCTCGATGGTCTCGCGCGTGGGACCGAAGCTCGTGCGGTTCAGTAAGTGGACCGTCCGTTGCTCGGTTGTCAGCGGTGTGCTCACCTGCCGAAGCGCTCCCGCGAATCGATCCTTCGACTCGCGCCCCGGCCTTGGCCAGGGCTCTGGCTCAGGATTCCCGCCCCCACGGGGGTGTTGGAAGGCGCCACGGGCTTCCCGTGGGGCTCCACCGGGGTTATCCTTGTTGCTGGCCCGCTTGAGGGCGGTGGCGCTCGCGCCATTCCTGGAAATGCGCCTTGCGCTTTTCCCGCAGTTCCTGCAGCTTCGCTTTCTGCTCCGTGGTAAGGACGCTCGAAACCTGGCTCGTCAGAGCGGCCCGCCGTACCATCATCTCCGCTTGCAGCTTCGCCAATTCCTGAGCCTGGAAGCGCACCGCGGCTTCATCGAAGGGTTGCCCCTGCGCGGTGTCTCTCAAGAGCTGGCGCTGTTCTTGGAAACGCTGGTGCAGGGAGCGAGCATTTTCCCGATTGGCGGCGAACAGCTCATCGATGGTCGCCTTTTGGTTGTCGCTAAGCTGCAAGGTTTCGAACAGCCGCCCGCCGTGAAATCCGCCGTGAAATCCGGGGCCGGGTTGCGCCTGCGCGCGCGAGCTTGCCAAGAGCCCGGCGAGCACCAGAGCGCTGAGAGCGAATGGTTTTGCGATTTTCATGTTCTCCTCCAGTTAAAACTCAGGGCATATGCCCGGCGCACTGATTTCCCGAGCGCCGGTTTTCCGTCTAGCGGGTTACTGAAAAACTCTGTCGGAGTCCTTCGACGGTGCTCAGAGCCCGCCCTGAGCTTGACGAAGGAACGAACGGAGGGGTTTTGATATCATTGAGGATTTTCCGTTCTGCTGAGCCTGTCGAAGCATGAGGCTCTCGAAGCATTCCGAACCTTTTTTCAGCAACCCGCTAGTC
>Ga0184639_10001115_pt1 | contig 11383 bp, 10 predicted proteins | sample PLM31_170_b2_FD_133155 | JGI IMG/M metagenome (GOLD analysis project Ga0184639, IMG submission 133155) | Groundwater sediment microbial communities from an aquifer in East River, Colorado, USA - PLM3-1_170_b2 | ecosystem: Environmental > Terrestrial > Soil > Riparian zone | place: USA: East... | reverse complement strand
GTGTTCTGCGCCGTGACGCACGTGATGACGGACGTCCCGTGCACCCCGACGGCCGCGAACGATTTGAGGTCCGCCTGGATTCCGGCACCGCCCCCGGAATCGCTTCCCGCGATCGTGAGCGCGGTCCGCATCGGCCGCGTCCGATGAAGTGCCCCGGCTTAAGGCTGCTGTCCTCCGGGGCGACATGCCTCGCGGAGCCTGGCATCGTTATATAGGGATTGGAGCATGCGAACGGGGCGATGCGGGCGCGGAGCGGGCACTTCAAGTTCGACCGGAAGGTGACGTGGAAGAGCCTCGTGCCGGCGTTCCGCCCGTTGCTCCTCAAGTTCCTCGAGGAGGCGCAGCAGTTCCCCGAGGACCCGGAGATCCTCGAGGTCCTCGTCGAGGAGAACCTCCGCGACCTGCGGAAAAACCGCAAGCCGGAGGGCTACAACCGCGACGGCGTGATGCGCCTCATCTTCCCGATCTCGAAGAGCGTCGAGTTCTACGTGTACGGGCGGGGCAAGACGATCGAGGTCGCGCGGGTCGCGGAGCAGCTCAGCCGCGTGCTCCAGAAACACCGGCTCAAGCACACGATCGAGTGGGACCGGCTGAGCCTGTTCGCGGAGCGGAAGTAGGGGTCAGAGGGGCACCTCCGCGACCGTCGTGTAGACGGGGCCTTGCGGGGTGAGGACGCTACTCTTCAGCCGCACGCGGTCGACGAGCGCCTCACCGAAAGAATCGCGCGCGTGGGCCTGGAGGATCTGCCGCACGCGGTCGAGGTTGCCGCCGCCCTTCACCCGCGCGAGGGTCAGGTGCGGGCTCCACGGCCGTCCCTCGGGGCGGAAGCCGAGCGGGGCGAGGGACACGTCGACGCGCGCCGCGATGTCCGCAAGGGGGCGCGCGCCCTCGATCCCCACCCAGATGACGTTCATGCGCGAGAGGCTCGGGAACGCACCGGTCCCCTGGAGCATGGCGCGGAACGGAGGGTGGCCCTCGCAGGCCTTCCGCATGATGCCGACGATCTCGTCCGCGAGACCCTCCTCCGTGTCCCCGAGGAACTTCAACGTCGAATGGAAGTGCTCCGCGGGGACGAGCTTCAGGGACGCGCCAGAGGTCTTGAGCTCCTGCATGACGTCGGAGAGGGAGCGACTCGGGGCGAAGTCCACTGCGATGAATCCCCGGAAGGCCACGGAGCTCACCTCGTGACCGCGGCGCCGCACGATGGGCATTCGTCCGCCGCCAGCGGCACGGGCGTTGCACAGGTCCCGCATCGCTTCGACCCCTCGGAGACGAATCGCCCTCGGTCGTCGAATGCGCCGCGCACGCGGTCCTCGGCGACGGCCCGCCGTAGGATCTTCTCCGCGTCGCCGCGCGGGACGGACAGTTCCGCCGCGAGGGCGTCGACGTCGACGGCCCCTGGGGCCTCCACGAACTCCGCGACGTGCGTGAGCGCGACCTCCCGTAGGCGAAGGCGTCGCGCGTAGTTGAAGAACGCGAGGCCCGGGACGAAGAACGCGGCGGCGCAGACCGCAGCCGCGCCCGCGCCCTGAGGCTGCGCCAGGGCCAGCCCGACGAGCGCGAGGACCGCGGCGGCGAGGGCGAGCAGGAGCGCGAACAGCCCGATCCGTCCGTACAGGGATTGCGCGCGCACGCGGGCGACCCCGTCAGTCCGTGACCATCGTCCCGTGGAACGGACGGCCGAGGATTGCGTTGCGCAACGACCTGAGGTCCCGGCCGTGGACCACGGCGAGCGGGATGCGGTCCCGCACGAGCGCGCGCGCCGCGACGGGGTCGAAGACGACGCTCGGGCCCGCCGCGGCGTGGCCTTCCCCGGCGAGCCGCGCGAGGTCCTCGAACCGGACGCGGTCCAGGAGCCGCGCCGCCGGATCCTTCCGAGGGTCCGCCGTGTACACGCCGTCCACGGAGGTCGCGTTCACGATGCGCGCGGCCCGTACGTGTCGGGCGAGGGACGCGCTCACGCGATCCGTCGTGTGGCCGGGGCGCGTGCCCCCCATGAGGACGATCCGGTATCGGGACGCGAGCCGTGTCGCCTCCACGTACGAGAGCGCGGGCTCGCGGTTCGCGGCACCCTTGAGCGCGGCGCCAAGGAGCCTCGCGTTGAGCCGCGTCGCGGCGATGCCCATCCCGTCGAGGACCCGCTCCGACACGCCGAGGCGGCGTCCCGTCTCGATGTAGTATCGAGCGATGCGGCCGCCGCCCGTCACCGCGAAGACGCGCACATGCGCCGCGACGTCCCGAAGGAGCGCCGCGAGATCCGAGAGGTATCGGGCGTCCTCTTCGCCGGGCACGAGGATCGAACCGCCGAGTGAGACGACGACTTTCTCCATGTGAATTTCAGGGGAGACACAAAAGATAATGAACGATAAATACGCTGTGGTCGAGGAATGGCGGAGCGGTTGACGATTGACAAGTACAAGTTCCGTCGCGCGCTCGAGGAAATCGAGAAGGCGGCGGGCCGCGGCACGGAACTCGTCAGTGTATACGTTCCTCCGACGCGGCAGATCTCCGACGTGACGAACTACCTGAAGAGCGAGTACTCGCAATCGTCGAACATCAAGAGCGCGAGCACCCGCAAGCACGTCATGCAGGCGATTGAGTCGAGCCTCCAGAGGCTCAAGATGTACCGGCAGCCGCCGCCGACGGGCCTCGTGGTGTTCACAGGCCACAAGCAGATCGGCGCGGACCAGACGGAGATGGTCGCCCGCGTGATCGAACCGCCGGAGCCGGTGCCCTCGTTCCTGTACCGATGCGACTCGAAGTTCTACACGGAACCGCTCTGGGAGATGCTCACGGAGAAGGAGGTGTACGGCCTCCTCGTGATCGACCGGTCCGAGGCGACCCTGGGCCTCCTGCGAGGGAAACGCGTCGAGACGATCAAGAACCTGCAGAGCCTCGTGCCCTCCAAGCACCGGATGGGTGGGCAGAGTGCGCGGCGCTTCGAGCGGCTCATCGAGATCGCGGCCCACGAGTGGTACAAGAAGGTCGCGGACCTCATGACGGAGGCCTACCTCAGCCGGCCGGAGATCCAAGGCATCCTGATCGGCGGGCCCGGCTACACGAAGGAGTACTTCGCGACGCAGGACTACTTCCACCACGAGCTCAAGAAGAAGCTCATCCCGACGTTCTTCGACACGGGCTACACGGACGAGTACGGTCTGAGGGAGCTCGTCGAGAAGGCGCGCGAGGTCCTCGCGGGCATCGACCTCATGCGCGAGAAAAGTCTCCTGCAGCGGTTCATGGAGGAGGTGCGGAAAGAGACCGGCGGGCTGTCCGCGTACGGCGAGGCGGAGGTGCGAAACGCCCTCGAGCACGCGGCCGTCGACACGCTCCTCCTCTCGGAGGGCCTGCGAAAGACCCGCGCGAAGGTCCGTTGCGCGAACGGAGACTGGGAAGGCGAGCGCACCGTGGCGGACGAGGCCGATGTCGGCGCGTGCCCCGCGGACGGCGGCGCCCTGACCGTCGTCGAGAACCGCGACCTCGTCGAGGAGCTGAGCGAGGCCACGGAGCGGACGGGTGGGATCGTCGAGCTCATCTCCCGTGACTCGGAGGAGGGCGCGCTCCTCCTCAAGGCGTTCGGCGGGCTCGCGGCGATCCTCCGCTACCGGGTGACGTGATGGGCCACGACCCCTGGGCGGACCTGCGCGCCCAAGCGGACGACCTGCGCCGCGCGATCGAGGCGGACCTTGGCGTGGGGGACGTCGGTGGGATCGACGAGGCGCCCGAGGACAGAGGGGTCTTCGCCCTCGCGACGTTCTCCTACGCGAAGGCCCTCCGCAAGTCACCGGCGGACATCGCCGTGCGGGCGGCGAAAGCCCGCGCGCCAGCGCCCTTCCGGGCGCTCGAGGCCGCCGGGGGCTACGTGAACTTCCTCGTGGACCCCGGCGCGTTCGCACACGCCGTCCTGGCTGCCGTGACGTCGATGGGCGACGGTTACGGGCGGTCGCCGCCGAAGCCGACGCGCATCCTCCTCGAGCACACGAGCGTGAACCCCACGGGGCCGATCCACGTCGGCCGGGGTCGGAACCCGATCTACGGGGACTCCCTCGGCCGCGTCCTCTCGATGGCCGGCTACCCCGTCACTCGGGAGTACCTCGTGAACGACGTCGGGAAGCAGATGGTGGTCCAGTACTGGGCGACGAAGAAGCTGTCCCCCTCCGACGTCGGCGCGGCGGAGAGGGAGAAGGCGGACTACCGCCATGTGAAGTTCTACCAGAAGGCCGCCGCACTCCTCGAAGCCCAGCCCGGGCTGAACGACGAGATCATGGGGCTGATCCAGCGGTTCGAGACGGGCGACACCCAGCTCACGCGGGAGGTCCGCGCGGTCGGCGAGAACGTCCTGAAAGGGATCCTCGAGACGCTCGCGCGGATCGACGTGTCGTACGACTCGTTCTTCTGGGAGAGCGACCTCATCCTGGACGGGAGCGTCCAGAGGGTCATCGAGCGGCTCAAGCCACTCGCGCGGGAGGAGGACGGCGCGTACTTCCTCGACCTCTCCGCGTTCGGGCTCGAGGGCGATGTCGCGAAGTACTTCTTCGTGACGCGCCACGGCACGTCCCTGTACACGACGCGGGACATCGCATACCACCTGAAGAAGATGGAGCGGTGCGACGTCGCGATCAACGTCCTCGGCGAGGACCAGAAGCTCTCCTTCCAGCGGCTCAAGGTGGCATTCAAGCTGCTCCGCATCGCGTGGGAGCCCGAGACGATCTTCTACGCATTCGTCGGGCTGCCGGAGGGGCGCATGTCGACGCGGAAGGGCCTCGTCGTGAACCTGGACGACCTCCTCGACGAGGCCGTCGACCGAGCCTACGTCGAGGTGTCAAAGCGGCGCGAGGACCTCCCCGAGGCACGGAAACGTGAGATCGCGGAGTTCGTCGGCGTCGGGGCGATCCGGTACAACATCGTGCGTGTGCAGGCGGAGAAGCGGATCGAGTTCCGCTGGGAGGAGGCGCTGAACTTCGAGGGGAACTCGGCGCCGTTCCTGCAGTACGCCCACGCGCGGGCCTGCAGCATCCTCGACAAGGCGGGCCCGTTCGAGCCGGGCGACCCGGCGCTCCTGACGCATCCCGCGGAACAGCGACTCCTCCGGTGGATTGCAAAATTCCCCTCCGCGGTCGAGCAGGCGGCCGCGACACGTCGTGTCCACGCGATCGCGTCGTTCGCGGCGGACTTCGCGTCGCAGTTCAACGGGTTCTATCGCGACTGCCCGGTCCTCTCGTCCGGATCCGCGCTCCGCGCAGCGAGGCTCCGAGTCGTGGACGCGTCTCGGGTCGTTCTGATGAACGCGCTCGCCTGCCTCGGGCTCAAGGCTCCGAGGGAGATGTAAAAGGGAAAGAGAGAAGAGGGACGCCTACAGGCGTTTCTTCTCTTCCTTGATCTCGCGCTTCGGCCTGCCTTCGCCTTCCTCACGCGGTCCCCGCCGCAGCTTCCACGGCTGGGCCTTGCCCGTGCGGACCCGGCGGCGGTGGATCATCGCGAAGATGCCGACCCCGAAGACGCCCACGATCGCCAGCACGAACGAGAGCGTCTGGAGGGTCGACTGCCGTACCGTGACCGACTTGGAAGCGCGGTTGTCTCCGCCGATCTGCGTGAAAGGCTCCGTAGCGTCAAAGACCCGGACCTCAATCGTCTTGTTCCCCTGTCCGGATACGCGCGCGATGAACACGAGCGTGACCGTCTCACCCGGTCCAATCGTTGGGTCCGGTCGGTCGCCGCTCGCGTTCCGGAAGCTCGCAGTCGTCGTGAGCACGGTCGTCTGACCGCCGGCGATCGAGCTCAACGTCGTGGTGACCGCCGTGGCTGCCCCCCGGCCGACCCGGTTCGTCACGTTCACCTTCACGGTGATCTCCGCGCCGTCCTCGGGGTCCGTCGGGGTCACGGTGAGCGTGTTGGCCTCGATCCGCAGATCCGCTCGGTTCTCGGCACGAATCCCGACGGGAATGTTCCTCGTCAGCTCACCCGTGTTCTTCGACCCAGAGCCGAACCCTGCGTCCGTCACCTTCAGGACCACTCGGTACGAGCTGTTGAACTCCGTCCAGGTGAACGTGATGTTCATCCCGTAGAACGTGTGGTTGGTCCCCGCGAGCGGAGTGCCGCCCACGCTGACCGGTCCCGGGATCGTCCAAGTGTAGTTCAGGTCCGCCGCTTTATCGAGGTTGTCCGTCGTCTTCGACGCGTTGAAGGAGTATGTGTTGCCCTCAATCAGCCCTGTCGTGATGACGACCCATTCGTCCAAAGGGTCGAGGATGTCGAACGCCGGTTCCGGCTTCGTCGTGTCGTTCACAAGGGCCGTGATTGTCGCGTTCGTTGAGTTCCAGCCTACGCTGTCCGTCACGGTCAGGTTCACGGTGAAGTTCCCGGGGTCCTCGAACGTCCAGTTCACGATCCGCGTTGTCGCGTCCGTGATTCCGTCTTCGTCGAAGTCCCACGCGAATCCCGCATTCGTGATCACGCCGGTCTTGTTCCCGCCCTGCGTTGCGTTCACGAAGGCGAGGTCCGTGGAGGGCGCTCCGTCGAACCGAACGCGCGTGTCCTCGTTGACCTTCAGGACGAAGCTGTTCGCGAGCGCACCGGATCCCGTGCGGTTCGTGCGCATCCGGGCGACGGGCAGCTGGTCGTCGACCCACAGCGTGATGTTCCGGAACGTGACGTTCCCGCCCGCCTCGACGACGGTCAGGTTCACGACGAATTCGCCGCTCCGTGTGTATTTGAACGTCGGACGAATGCCGTAGATCGTCGTCAGGTTGAGGGAGCCCGTGACGTTGTCAAAGGGCCGCCACGTGAAGTTCGCGTCCGTGATGTCGCCGATCGGGTCCGTGCTGTCCTCCGCGCTGAGCGTGAGGTCCGTGTCGTTCGCGACGTACGCCTGGTAGTTCTCGAACGACGCGTTCACGACATGGAACTTGCCCGCGGGGCCTGCGACCTTCGCGCGCGCCGTGCCGTGTCCGGACTCCTCGATTGTCATGCGCGCCTGGGGCGTCGACGCCGTGACCCCGGGGTCGACCGTCACGTTCGTGAAGCCGCTCGTCGTGACCGTGCCGAACGTCGTGACGACCGTCATCTCGTACATCCGCGGCAGGACAATCTCGTAGACCTGGTCCTGGTAGACGGAAACGTTCGCGTCGCCGATCGCCGTGACGTTCACGAAGTATCGCGAGGCGCCGTACGCGATGTACGGCGGCGCGACCTTGAGCGCGTACGTCGCGGTCGTGTTGATCCACACCTGGCTGCCCGCCGTCGTCAGGCCCGCGACCGTGACCGTGTAGTCCGTCGGGCTCGCGTTCGAGAGGTACGACTTGCCGTTCGTCGTGAGGAAGCTGTCCGTCGTCGCGTAGAAGGGTCCGTTGCGCTCAAACCAGTCTCCGAAGCTTGTGTTCTCCGCGGCGCTCACCACGCCGTCCCGGGTGCCAGAGGCCTCGCCGAACGTGAAGTCCACCTGGAGCCTCAGGTCCCGCAACCCGGGCGGGTTGAGTCCCGCCAGCGTCGTGTCGGGGTTCAGGGTCAGGTTCCGGTGGATCGTAAGATTGTTCCAGTCCGACGCGCCATACACGACCGTCGTCCGGTACTCCTCCTCCGCCGAGCGTTCCAGGACCGTGTCGATTCTCCGCGCGGGTCCCGCCGACAGGAGCACACTCGTGACATTCGCTCGGAATCCGTTCGCGTCGATCACCATGAAGTACGATCCGGCGACGGGCACGTTGAACGTGTACGAGCTGCCGACGACCTTCGCCCGGACGATTTTCGACGCGGGGTTTGCGGCCGCACTTGTGTCGTAGAGGTACCCCTCGAGGCCCGCGGAGATGAAGTTGTCCTCCTCGTCCGTGGCTTGCCCGACGACGACGATCCCCGCGCCAAGCGAGATCGTGACCTTCGACGTCGTCGCCGTGTTGACGGTCCGCCGGTCGAGCGCGAAGCCGGTCTTGTTCGTCCGGAGTTCGAACGAGGCGCTCCAGAGCGTGAACGTCGCGTTGCCCGACACGTTCGTCAGCGAACGCGCGACGACCTCATCGAGCGTGGCGTTGATGAAGGCGACTTCGACGGTCGCGTTGAGAATCGGCGCGTTGTTGCTCGCGTCCACGACGCCCACCGTGAGGGAGCGGTCCGCCGTCGGCGTGGGGGTGAGGCAGACGTCCTCCCTCACGGTCTTCGTGCCGTCAAACCTTACGATTCCGGAGCTGCCGTCGAAGTATCCGGATCGGTCCACGAAGAGGCGGTAGTAGCCCGGAGTCGGGGTGAATGCGAACGTGCCTGCGGCGCCCGTCGTCGCGGTCACCGTGGCCGCGCTTCCGTCCGCATCGATTACGCTCACCGTGGCGCCCGCGATGAAGACGGTGCCGTTGCCGCATTCGTACACCAGCCCTGTGAGCTGGCGTGTCTGTGCCTGGGCGATCAAGGGGAGCACGCCGGCGAGCCCGCTCAGGACGAGCAGCGCGAGCAAGACGAGCGCCCCCAATTCACGGTGAAAACGCGGGTACATCCCGGAAACTCTCCTTCGTGGGCTAGGCCCTATGTCCTCTCACAGCCACGGCACTGGCCGGGCGTAAGGCCGCCGAATCGAGTGACGGTATATAAGCGTAGTGGGCTGTCGCTCGAACCTCCGCTCCCGAGAAGAGTTCCATCGAGATTTGTCCATCGAATGTCGTTGGCGTCCGCGCACGTCCTCGTCGCCGCGACCGCTGGATTCCTCCCGACGCACGCCTTGATCGCCCTCCGTAAGGTCGTCCGGTTCTCGCCCGAGCGGGGCTTGGTCCGCCCTGCCCAGGCCGTCGTGAGGCCGAACGTTTATTCCGGCTCTTGCGGCTGCCCCGGCCCATGTCCCGGCGGCGGGACCCGGCGGAAGATCGCGAGCGCCTCGTCGAGGACCTCGTCCGCTCGGGCTACATCCGCTCGGAACCGGTGCGCGCCGCGTTCCGCCGCGTGCCTCGGGAGGCGTTCGTGTCGCCCCGCGACCGGAACCGCGCATACGTGGACACGCCCCTGCCGATCCCCTACGGGCAGACAATCTCCGCGCCGTCGATGATCGCGATCATGCTCGAGGAGGCGGCCCTCAAGGAGGCCGAGCGGGTCCTGGAGGTCGGCGCCGGGTCGGGCTACCACGCCGCCCTGCTCGCGTGCCTCGTGGGGGCGGAGAACGTCGTGACGGTCGAACGAATCCCCGAGCTGGCGGAATGGGGCCGCGCGAACCTGGCCCGCGCCGGGCACGGGGCGGTCCGCGTCGTCACGGGGGACGGGAGCCTCGGCTTCCCGGACGCCGCGCCGTACGCGTGCATCTTCGCGACGGCGGGCGCTCCGCGGATCCCGGATGCCTGGGGCCGCCAGCTCGCCCCCCAGGGCCGCATCGTCGCACCGATCGGGTCGTCCCGCCGCGAGCAGGTCCTCGCCGTCGCGACGCGCCAGGCGGACGGCAGCCTGGACATCCGGTACGCGACCGCGTGCGCGTTCGTGCCGCTCATCGGCGAGGACGCCTGGCCCTCCCAATGACTACGTCGGCGCGGGGGACCGGCCCCAGGCCTCGGGCGGCAGGCGCTTGTACAGGGGGGCCTCCTCCGCGGGCCGCTCGTCGAGAGCCCGGTCCAGGTTCGACTCGTCGATTTCCCAGTAAAAGATGCGCCACGAGCGGCCGTTCAGCAGGAGGACCGTCTCCCAAGTGCTCTGCAGCAGGCCGGCGTCATGGAGTTCGTAGAAGAGTTTGCGGTCGTCCGGATGGATCGCGTTGTCGATGATCCGCGTGCGGAACCCGAAGTAGTCGAGCGCGCGCTGCGCCTCCGCGCGGGCCTCGCCGCGCGGGTGGCCGAACCGCTTCTCGATCGCCCGCGTGAGCCGCTCCAGGGTGACTATCCGCCGTCCGACACCCACGGGGTAATGTCGACCTCCGCGCGATTTATAGTTTGGCCAGAGGGTAGCCCCAATCCGAACGATCGATCGCCCGGTCGCGTTGGACGGACGTCGAAGGCGTTACACTTATCGATAGTGAATTTCTCGCGCGACGGTTTAAGAGTCGCCAGACGGGTCGATTCCCGAGGCGTCCCGGATGAAGAGGAAGTCGGGGAAGGCGATCGTCGATTTCAACCGCAAGGTCACCGTCGTGCACTTCAACGTCGGCTCGGGCTACCTCACCTACATCGAAGAGGACACGCCGAACTCCGCGCCCCGCCTCAAGAGCGTCGTGATCGACAAGCGCAATCGGACCGAGTAGGGCCGCGGCGCCCGGCCGCCGCCGGGGAGGAGTGGACCGAGTGGGATTTGAACCCACGGCTTCCGCCTTGCGAAGGCGGCGATCTTCCGCTGATCTATCGGCCCGGCGGAGTGCGCAGAAGCGTCCTCGCGGCAAATAGGTTTCGTCGGGAGAATCGCGCCGCGAATCTCGAAGGGCGTCGGGCTAAGAGTTTAATAGCGCCCTCCCGGTCGTCCGCAAGCCCGATGGCCCTCCAGCTGTACAACACGCGCACGCAACGGAAGGAGCCGTTCCGGCCGCGCGACGCGGGCCGCGTCCGGATGTACGTCTGCGGGCCGACGACGTACGACTACAGCCATCTCGGCCACGCCCGTTCGTACGTCGCCTTCGACACCTTGCGCCGCTATCTCATGTTCGTCGGGCATCGCGTGACGTACGTGCAGAACTTCACGGACATCGAGGAGGTCATCATCCGTCGCGCCGCGGAGGCTGGCAAGCCACCGCTCGAGTACGCGCAGTTCTTCATCGACGCGTTCCTCGAGGACATGGGCGCCCTCAACGTCCTACCAGCCGACGTGAACCCGAAGGTCACGGAGCACATCCCCGAAATCCTGGATGCGGTCCGCCGTCTCCTCGAGACCGGCTACTCGTACGTCGTCGACGGCGAGGTGTACTTCCGCACGAGGAAGGCGAAGCGGTCGTTCGGGCTCCTGTCCCACGACAAGGTCGAGGACATCGTCGTGGACCCGCTGCCGCCGGGCAGCCCGAAGGAGGACCCCTTGGACTTCGCCCTCTGGAAGCGCTCGAAGGAGGGCGAGCCGTCGTGGCCGAGCCCCTGGGGCGCCGGGCGGCCGGGCTGGCACGTCGAGTGCTTCGCGATGGCCTCGAAGTACCTCGGGGCACCGATCGACCTGCACGGGGGCGGCGTGGACCTGAAGTTCCCGCACCACGAGAGCGAGGCGATGATCTGCGAGGGCGTCACGGGCGGCGACTGGTGTGGGACCTGGCTCCACAACGGCTTCGTCCTGATCGAACGGGAGAAGATGTCGAAGAGCCTCGGGAACTTCGTGACGATTCGGGAGGTGCTCCGCGAGTACCCGGGCGAGGTCGTCCGCCTCTGCCTGCTCAAGTCCCACTACCGCGAGGACGTCGAGTACGACGCGGAGTGCTTCAAGCGCACCCAGAAGGAACACGACGCGATCCTCG
>Ga0184639_10001114_pt1 | contig 11383 bp, 7 predicted proteins | sample PLM31_170_b2_FD_133155 | JGI IMG/M metagenome (GOLD analysis project Ga0184639, IMG submission 133155) | Groundwater sediment microbial communities from an aquifer in East River, Colorado, USA - PLM3-1_170_b2 | ecosystem: Environmental > Terrestrial > Soil > Riparian zone | place: USA: East... | reverse complement strand
AGTCAACCTCAGGACCGCGAAAGCGCTCGGCGTGCGCATCCCGCCGCCGCTGCTGGTGCGCGCGGACCGGGTGATCGAGTGAATCGACGAACGTTTCTCATTGCGGCCGGAGCGCTGGCCGGCAGCCGGCATTGGAAGCCGATGACCAGGTGGCTCCGCGCCAACGCACAAAGCCTCGTGGTCATGGAGCTGGTCTTCCTCCTGGCTTTCGTCGCCTGGGCCGTCGTGCGATCTTACAACCCGGAGATCGTGGCGACCGAGAAGCCGATGGAGCTGGCCTTCCTCAACTCCATTCTCCATTCTCCTCAGTTCCCTCCGCGGGATCCGTGGCTCTCGGGCAACGCCATCTCCTACTACTATCTCGGCTACGTGCTCATGGCGCTGCTCACCTGGTTGACCGGAGTCACGGCGGGGGTCGCCTTCAACCTGGGCAACGCCCTCTGGTTCGCGCTGGTCGCCGCCGGATCGTACGCCATCGTCTACAACCTGCTGGCGATGAAGCGGGGCGCGCCTCGCCGCCTGGCGGCGCTGCTCGGGCCGTTGCTGGTGGTCGTCGTTGGCAACCTGGCCGGCGTCTTCGAGGTCATGCACGCCGAGCACTGGTTCTGGGAGACGCAGCCGGACGGCCCGGCCACTTCCAGGTTTTGGAGCTGGCTCAACTTGGACGACCTGACGACGCCGCCGGCAGGGACTCCGGTCTTCCCGCCGAACCGATTCTGGTTTTGGTGGCAAGGCGCCCGGGTCATCAACGATGTGAACCTCACGGTGTGCCCGCCGGAGTCGCCTCAGTGCAACCACGTCGAAGTCATCGACGAGTTTCCGTTTTTCTCGTTCCTGCTGGCGGACAATCATCCTCACGTTCTGACTCTACCGTTCGACATCCTGGCCCTGATGGTGGCGCTGCAAGTCTTCGCCACGGCCCGTCCCGGAGGCTTCCAGCTCAAGTGGTTGAGCGTTTCGCCGCGCCTCTTCCGTCGGGCGATTCTGATTCTCGCAGTGGGCGTATTGCTCGTGGTGCTCGCCCGATCGACTCCGGGCGCCATCGCCGGCGGACTGTCGCGCGAGGTTGTGGTAGATACCTTGCGCGGGATCCTGCTCGGTGCGGCAGGTGTCGCGGTGCTGGCAGCGTTCGGCGCGCTGGTCACCGGAAGCGAGTCATCGCTGCTATCCACCTCGGAGCTGCTCCTCGTGGGATGGCTCCTGGGGTGCCTGGCATTCCTCAATACGTGGGATCTCCCAATCTATCTCGCCCTGATCCTGGCGGCCGCCGTCTGGGGATCCCGCCAGGATGGCCTGGCCGTGGGAGTCCGCCGGCTCGTCGTGACCGGGGTGGCCATCGCCGTGCTGGCGGTTGTCGCCGTGCTCCCGTGGCTTCCGACCTTCGCCTCTCAAGCGGGAGGCCTCCTGCCGAATCTGGTTTTCCCAACGCGCCTACCGCAATTCCTGATCATGTTCGCCGTCCCTCTCGTGCCGGCGGGCCTGTGGCTGGCCCTGAGCTCAAGGGAGGAGTTGCGACGACCGGGGTCGTGGCGGGTCGTGATCGGATGGACCGTCGGCCTCCCGCTCGCTTTATTCCTCCTCTCGTGGCTTCTGGCGGCGGCGATCGCGTTGTTCTCGCCACAGGACGCTGCGTCCGCGCTCAACGCACTAGGGGCGGGCGGATGGCGGGACCTGGTCCGCGCCGCGCTGATTCGCCGGGTCGACGCGCCATCGGTGGCGCTCCTCGTCTCCCTGGTCTTGTCTCTTGCGTGGCTCTATCTACGAGGCGCAAACCGGAAACCGCCAGAGCGCGCCCAGGGTGCGGGCGAGGGCGTCTTCATTGTGCTGATGATCGGGTTCGGGGCGGCGCTGGTCCTGATCCCCGAGTTCCTCTATCTCAGAGACAGCTTCGGTTCGCGCATGAACACCGTCTTCAAGTTCTACTACGCGGCGTGGCTTTTGTGGGGTGTGGCCGCGGCGTATGCGTTGGCCGGTCCCTGGGAGTCGTTCGGACGTTGGGGCCGGGCCTGGATGGTCTTGGCGGCCATTCCGCTCTGTCTCGGCCTGGTTTATACGACCACCGCCCTCTGGGAGAAAGCGAATCATTTCGTCGCACCCAACGGACCGACGCTTGACGGGACCGCTCATCTCGATCAGGATGCCCCGGCCGATGCGGATGCCATCCGCTGGATGAGCGCCGCCCTCGACCCGGGCGTCGTAGCGGAAGCCGTCGGAGGAAGCTACAGCAGCTACGGCCGCATTTCTGCGCATACGGGGTTTTCCACGGTGCTCGGCTGGGATTTTCACGAGTATCAGTGGAGAGGATCCTTTGCGCCGCAAGGGACGCGCCAGGCCGACATCGAACGCCTCTACGTGACGAGGGACTGGGCGGAGGCGCAAACGATTTTGGATCGCTACGAGATCACCTATGTCTACGTCGGCCCGCTCGAGCGGTCGACCTATGAGCCTGTCGTCACGCGCAAGTTCGATCTCTTCATGGATGTGCTGTACCAAACAGAAGACGTTTCCATCTATGGCCGAAAAGCGGGGGTTGAATCGTGAATGGCTCCGGTGCGAGCGTGAGCGTCAGGAATTTGTTCTTCGCCGGGGTCTTCCTGCTGGCCTTGGGGTTGCGACTCGGCGACCTCGGCGCCACCCCGCTCAATGACGACGAAGCCCGCGATGCGCTTTGGGCGGCGGCTGGCACTCCGGAGCAGTCCGCCTTCTGGCCGTCGCACCGCGCGACGCCGGCCTCGAGCGCCGTGTATCAATCGGTCACCTGGGCCATCTTCCAACTTGCCGGCGGAGGCGAAGCGGCAGCACGTTTCTTCCCGGCTGTCGTCGGTGCGCTCATCGTCCTTCCACCCTGGCTCTTGCGCCGCCGGCTCGGGACGCTGGGTGCGCTCATGGTCGCCCTTCTTCTGGCCATCTCTCCCACGCTCATAGCGGTCTCGCGGCTTGCCGGAGGTTCAAGCGCGGCCATCGTCGCCGTCGCCCTGGGGGTCGCCGGATGGATCCTGGTGCTCGACGGGGAGATGGAGCCGCGCCGGGCGACCGCGCTCTTGGCGGGTTGCCTGGCGGTCGGACTGACGGCAGGCCCGGCGTTCTTCTTCGGACTCATCACCCTCGCCGGGGCGGCTGGGCTCACGGTGCTGACCACGCCACGCGCCTGGCCGCCGGAGCGAGCCGCCGGTCTCCGGGCGATTCTTCCCCGAGCCATTGCGCTGGGTGTCGGCGGCGCCGTCGCCATCGCTTTGGTAGCAGGCTGGCTGCCAAGCGGGATCACTTCACTGGCCGAAGGTGCACGAACTTGGCTGGTCGGTTGGCTGGGGCCGAGCCAGATGCACCCCCTCACTCCGCTGGCGATTCTCCTTGTGTATGAACCGCTGGTCGTCGTCTTTGGTGTGGCGGGAGCTGTCGTCGCCTTTCGTGCGCGGGACGCCTTGGGCGCCGGCGGCGCCTGGTGGGCCATTCTCGGCTTGATCCTCGTCGCGGTCTATCCCGCCCGAACAGGCGTCGGTGTGGCGTGGATCGTGCTCCCGCTGACCTGGTTGGCCGGCGGGGCCCTGGCAAAGGAAGGCGAGCGTTTGCGGCGCCTGCCCTCACCGTGGGAGGCCGTGGGAGTCGGCGCGCTGCTTCTGTTTCTCCTGATCTATGCCGGCCTGCAGCTCTCGTCGTATGCCCACGGCGTCGGTCCCTCGTTTGCCCCGTTGACGCCCAACGTGCGCCTGACCGTGGCTGTCGGGGCGGTCGTGGTCGCCGGATTGGCGGCCGTATTGATCGGCTTCGGCTGGAGTTGGTCGGTGGCGCGATCGGGTATGGCGCTCGCCGGAGCAGCGGCCCTGATGATGCTCGCCTGGTCGTCCGGCTGGCGTCTCAACTACTTCCGCGAGAACGTCGGCGCCGGCGAGTTGTGGGCCGCCTCGGCGCCGACCGGCGGGTTGACGCGTCTCACCTCCACCATGGGATCTCTTTCGATGAGCGAGCGCGGGGTGCCGAACGAACTGCCTATCGCCATCGAGGACTCGACGCCGCCGGCTTCCCTGATCTGGGCGTTGCGCGCTTTTCCGCGATTCACCACCAGCGACAGCGGCGTCCCTGAGAGTCCTCCGGTCGTGGTCGCCCGCGAGACCGGCGTCCGCCCGGCGCTCGCCGCTGATTATCTGGGACAGGCGATCGCCCTGAAGGAGACGTGGGACTTCCCCGGTCCGATCCCGCCCGACCTGTTGGGGTGGTGGTGGCGACGCCGCTTGCCCGTCGAGCAGACGACCTGGCTGTTGCTTGTCCGCGCCGATGTAGCTACGCACGGCGAGTCGGAGGTCGGCCAGATCCAGCCGTGATGGACCTCTGCCCGTGACGACCGCCCGCGTCATCGCGATCGACGGGCCGGCTGCCTCCGGGAAGTCAACCCTGGCGCAGCTCCTGGCCGAGCGCTTAGGCTATCTCTATTTCGACACCGGCGTCATGTATCGCGCCGTCACGTTGGCGAGTCTGACGCAGGGCGTGTCTCCGGAAGACGAAAAGGCGGTTTCGGCTCTGGCCGAGTCGATCGAGGTCGACGTCCGCCCGGCCACCGTGGACGACGGTCGCCAATACGATGTCATTTCGAACGGCGAGGACGTCACCTGGGCCATCCGGAACGTGGAGGTCGACCGGCATGTCTCGCGTGTGTCGGCCTACGCCGGAGTGCGTAGGGCGATGACGCGTCGGCAACGGGATATCGGCTTGCGCGGCCTGGTGGTGATGGTCGGGAGGGACATCGGCACCGTCGTTTTGCCCGAAGCCGAGCTGAAACTCTATCTGGACGCGACCGTCGAGGAGCGTGCCCGTCGTCGTCAACAAGAGTTGACGCGCCGCGACAAACCGGTCACCTACGAAGAGATCCTGAGAGATATGGCGGCGCGCGATTCCTACGATTCGACTCGGCCGCTGGCGCCGCTCAGGCCGGCGGCGGGTGCAGTGATTCTCGACACGACCGGGTTGACCGTGGAGCAGGTGCTGGCCCGGGCGATGGCGCTGGTGGAGGCCTGAGGCGATCGTGGAAGGGACGCTGGGACGAGTCGACCGGGACCTTGCTTACGACCACCACCGGATGGAGGCGCGGCGCCGGGTTCTCCGCTGGTTGATCCGCAACGTCGGCTTCCGCTTTCTTGTGAAGATGGAGCGGGTCGAAGGGAAGGCAAACTTCCCGCTGACCGGGCCGGCGATCGTCCTGTACAACCACATCGGGTTCGTCGATCCGGTCGTCATCCTGGCCAATCTCCCTCGTAACACCGTGCCGCTGGCCAAGGTGGAGGCGTACAGCTACCCCGTGATAGGGATCTTCCCGCGCCTGTGGGAGGTCATCCCGGTCCGGCGGGGAGAGGTCGACCGCCAGGCGCTGGCGAGGGCGCTGCGTGTCTTGCAGGCGGGGGAGGTGATCCTGGTTGCGCCGGAAGGGACGCGCAGCCCGGCCTTGCTCGAAGGCAAGGAGGGAGCAGCCTTGCTGGCCGATCGAACAGGTGCGCCGCTCGTGCCGGTGACGATTGAGGGCTCGGATCGCTTCCCGACGCTTTCGCTGAAAACATGGCGAGGCGAAGGAGTGACGATCCGCATCGGACGCCCGTTCCACTACCAGTCCGAAAGCGGCCGCCGCGCTGACCGGACCCGTTTGCGCCTGATGACCGATGAGGCGATGTACATCCTCTCGGGAATGCTCCGCGAGAACCGCCGCGGCTTCTACAGAGACCTATCCAAGGCGACAACCACTACTATCGACTTCGCATAGCCACTTGGGGCTGTCGTTCCATATTCAACCTATGGTTTTCATCGCCCTACCGCTCTCACCCCTTCGGGTGCGCCTTCGGGCACCCCTTCGGGCACCCCTTCGGGTGCACCCTGGGTGGGCACCCTGGGTGTGCGCCGCCCTCACCCCTTCGGGTGCGCCGAAGGGCGTGGCGCCCTGAACCGCTTCCGGTGCGCCGAAGGGCGTAGAGGGCGAAGGGCGTGGCGCCCTGCCCCCTGGGCGCGCCCGAAGGGGCGTAGAGGCCGCAGGGGCGCAGCTTAGAGCAAGTTGCCATCGCGCTTCGCATCCCGCAGGGGATGCCGGAGGGGATTCGGCCCCTGGGCGCCTCGGTTGAAGGCGGCCTTACGGAAAGTGGTCGTCTCCCGTGTCATGTCTGGGTATCGTTCCCGGCGGGTAACCGCTGAGCACGTCGGTCTGCGGGAGCGCTTATAATACGGGCCGATCAAACGGGAGGTCGTCGGCTTCAAGGAGTCGCAAGGAAAAGCGCAAGGCCCCGCTCCGTGCTATCCACACGGCGGGGTGACGAGGATGAGGGTTCCCTGCTGCAGGGCAGGGCCAACCGGAGAACGTGGCGGCTCGCCACCGCAGCGCCGGGAAAATCGAGAGATCAGCGGATGCCCTCCGGACGGCTCACCGTCCGACAAGGCGGCGGAATTCAAAGCTAGCCGCTGCCACCAGAAACCCCAGGGTCGAAAGCCGGGCGGCAACGCCCCGGACAAGACTCACGGGAGTGGGCCTCAACATCGCGAACAACCTATACGGGGAGGTCCCATGTGCGGCATCGTGGGCTATGTCGGCTCGCGCGATGCGACGCCGATCATCACGGCAGGCCTCAAGCGCCTGGAATATCGCGGTTACGACTCGGCCGGTCTGGCCGTTATCGAAAACAGTCACATCGAAGTCCGGCGGGACGCCGGCAAATTGAGCCGCCTGGAAGCCCTGTTGGCCGAGAGGCCGATCCACGGCCCGATCGGGATCGGTCACACTCGCTGGGCGACGCACGGCGAGCCGAGCGAGCGAAACGCCCATCCTCACCTTAGCGCGACGGGGGATGTGGTTGTCGTCCACAACGGGATCGTCGAAAACTTCGCCGCGCTGAAGGAGGAACTGGTAGCCGAAGGCGCCTCCTTCCGCTCCGACACCGACACCGAGGTCATCGTCCATCTGGTCGAACGCTACCTCGATGCGGGCAACGACCTGCCGGCGGCGGCGCGCAAGGCGATCGGTCATCTGCGCGGGGCCCACGGGATCGTGCTCCTTTCGTCGCGTGAGCCCGACAAGATCGTGGCAGCTCGCGTGGGGAACGCCGGAGGGGTCGTCGTCGGGGTCGGGCAAGGCGAGATGTTCGTCGCTTCCGACATCCCGGCGATCCTCGAGCATACCCGGCGCATGGCCTTCCTCGAGTCGGGGCAAGTGGCGACGGTCCGCCGCGACGGTTTCGACGTGACCGGCCTGGACGGCAAGCCGATCGCGGTCGAGGTCCAAACCGTGGCATGGGATCCGGTGGCGGCGGAAAAGGGCGAGTACAAGCACTTCATGCTGAAGGAAATCCACGAGCAGGTCCGTTCGATCACCGACACCATCGGTGGTCGGGTCGATTTCGGTTCGGGCGAAGTGTTGTTGCCGCAGCTGAATCTGACGACGGACCACGCCCGGCGGCTGCGGCGCTTGATCATCACCGCCTGCGGTACGGCGGCGCATGCCGGCATGGTCGGGAAGATCCTCATCGAGCGCCTGGCGCGGCTGCCCGTCGAGGTCGACATCGCGTCCGAGTTCCGCTATCGGGATCCGCTGGTCGATTCCGAGACGGCAGTTCTGGCGATCAGCCAGTCGGGGGAGACCGCCGACACTCTGGCCGCCATGGAAGAGGCGCGGCGGCGGGGCGCTACGCTGTGGAGCATCGTCAATGTCCTCGGCTCGCAGGCGATGCGCATGGCCGACGGATGCATCACGATGCAAGTCGGGCCCGAGATCGGCGTCGCCTCCACCAAGGCGTTCACCGCGCCTCTGGTGGATCTGTACCTGCTGGCGATTCTGTTGGGCAACATGCGCCAAACCCTCGACGAGAAGGAACGGCGACGCCTGGTGGAGGACTTGAGGCGGTTGCCCGATCTGGTCGGGCAATGCCTCGACCGCGAGGCCGCCGTCGAAGACGTGGCCCGAGCCCTGAAGGACACCTCGCACTGTCTTTATCTGGGTCGAGGGATCCAGATGCCGATCGCCTATGAAGGTGCGTTGAAACTCAAGGAGATCTCCTACATCCACGCCGAGGCCTACCCGGCGGGCGAGATGAAGCACGGGCCGATCGCTCTGGTGGACCGCAACATGCCCATCGTCGCCCTGGCGCCGCGCGACCCGTGGTACCCGAAGATGATCAGTCAGGTGGAACAGGCCAAAGCGCGCGGCGGCTTGGTCGTGGCCGTCGCCAGCGATGGAGACGAGATCCTGCCGCGGTTGGCCGACCATATCCTGTGGGTGCCGGAAACGCCTTGGATGCTGGCTCCGGTGACGACGGCCGTTCCCCTCCAATTGCTCGCCTACCACATCGCCGTCTTGCGCGGCGCCGACGTCGATCAGCCGCGTAACCTGGCCAAGAGTGTGACGGTCGAATAGAGTCCAGAAACCGGGTTTCTTCAAGAAACCCGGTTTCTCCGTCTTCTCTCTCCCTATTTCGAACGCACAATCAATACCGAGCACGGCGCGTGTGTCAGCAGTTGGTCTGCGACATCGTCTAGGAAGGGTGCCAACCGGGCGCTCGCCTCCGGCGCTCGATGGGCGCCGATGACAAGCAGCTGGTCCGCCGCCTGGCGGATCTCGGCCAGGACCTCGTCGACCACGAGTCCGTGGCGAAGGCGAGGCGTCACCGTCACCTCGGGCGCGGTCGACCGTAGGATCTCCATCCCGCGCTCCAGAAATAGGCCCTCGCGCGATTTCCGTTCCATCGCCATCTCGGCTGTCGCCTCAAGGTCATCCGACGGACTCTCCCACGAGAGGGCAACCTGCGACATGACGTGCACCATCCGGATGGTGGCGCCGGCACCGGCCGCCACGGAGCCGCCGACACCCAGCGTATCGGCCGGCGGCTCGTCCCCGCTGATGCAGATGAGGATGCGATCGACGGAAGGGGGTACCTGACGGCAGGCAAGCAGCGACGTCGTCAGGTGGCGGGCGAGGCGGCCAGCCGTCGACCCAAGCCGAAAGCGTGTGAGACCCCGCGACCCGTGGGTGCCGACAACCACAAGGTCGTAGGCCGACGACTCGGCCTCGGCCAGGATTTCCTCTGCGGCATGCCCTTGGCGCAGGCGAATGTCGAGATGGGTCCCCGCCGCCTCGAGCCCGCCAGCCATCTCCTGCAGCGCTAGTTGAAGCCGAGAAGACTCATGGCCTGGCTCGAGGACCCCCAGGATCGAGATCTGCGAGTTCTGCGTCAGGCGAAGTGCGACCAGCATCGCCGCTCCCGTGGCCGAGGCGGGCGAGCCGTCACTGCACAACAGGATGCGCCATGTCAACGGAATCCTCCGAACATAAGAATCAACGGCAGCAGGAACATCGCTACCAGGTAAGCGGCCAAGGTGAGTGGACGTTTGCCGATGGTGGACGCCAGCCACACCAGGAGGCGCTGGTAGGTTCGATATGCCAAGAGCAGGATGACCAGGGAGACAACGGCCACGCTGATCATCTGGACGATGACGACGGTGACGCCGGTTGGTTTGCCGAGCAGAGCGGCGGCGATCAACGTGTCATCGAACGTGGTGATGTTGGCACCCATGATGTAGGGGATGATGTTCTCCTGGCGGATGTAACCCCGCGCCGAAAGCGGCACGAGCAGGCTGAGCGAGACGCTTACGGAAAACGTCAGGGTCGTGATCAGGGCGCCAAGGAGAAAACTCACTTCCGGACGGTACAAGAGCCGGTTCAGCCCGGAGGCCCGGCTGCGCTCCAGGTGGAGGTCGGGGAGGAGGCGGTCAAACAAGCGGAACGTCGCCAAAAGCAGCACGAAGCCGATAACGAACAGGAACCAGAGAGGAAGCCAAGCCTTCACTGTATTGACGATCGGGTCGAGCAGGAGTTCGAAAGGAGAGGCGACATCGACAGCGAGACTCCACTGGGTCGCCAGCCAGCCTTGGTTCAGCATCAGCAATCCCAGAGGCAGGACGAAAAGATAAGTCGTTTGGGTCACGAGCAGCGACAGCAGGCCGGCGCCAAGCGAAAGCATGCGGTGGCGGCCGCGCAGCAGATGAATGAATCCTACGACCAACACAATGAAAGCGGCCCCCAAACGAGAACCGGCGATCATAGCGAACGTCTGGCTCGGGTCGAGAATCCCTGCGTCGTGGAAACTGAGGGCCGTGGCCGCTACCGGCGAGCCGGACAGCACCAGAGAAGACGAAAGCCAGCCGAAACCCAGTGCACGGGCCGGCGAGTCGAAGGGAAACACCTGCCTCAGCCGGTCGCCGATCGGGGTGACGCCCTCGCGGATGAGGAACAGGGCAAGCGCGAAGAGCAGCAGGGCGGCGGCGAAACCGGCCAGGCGCAGGAGCGTGCCGCGCCATCGACTTTTCCGACGAATCCGGAGGGTCGGCGCGGCGGTCATTCAGGTCGCCTCGGCCAGCTGGGCGGCAAGCTCGGTCGGTGAACTCGTCGGTTGGCGGCAGACGAAGGCGTGGCAAAGATAGGCAGTAGGTTTTCCGCTCATCATGGTCTTGCCTTGCAGGAGCGCGATCGGCTCAGCGTCCGAGAGGTCTCCACCGGCCATCGCAAGCCGCGGCAAGAAGTGTCGATGCGCCTCGGCGGCCAACGCTCGAAATTCTGCAGATGCCGGGGGGCCGACGATGGCGAGCTGAGGCATGGGCGATTCCGCCAGTCCCAGGCATTGTAGCCAGGCGGCGAATGCCGTTGGATGACGAGCGGCCGTCCGCTGGATCGCCATTAGCGCCGGCAACGCTGCCTCACGATAACGGCTTTCGCCTGTGAGGGCCTCGAGGCGCAGCAGAAGGCTCACCGCCAATGCGTTTCCACTCGGGTACGGCGTGTCCTGAATCGACTTTGGCCTGGAAGGAAGGCCTGGCGATTCCGAAGAAGTGTCGAAGAAGCCGCCCGAGGGATCGCGGAAGTCGCTCAGGATGATTTCGGCGAGTTCAAGGGCGGCGTTCAGCCAAGCGCGGTCGAAGTCAACCTGGTAGAGATCGAGCAAGCCTTCCGCCAGCGCGCTGTGATCGTCGAGGAAAGCCGGCTGGCGCGGCTGACCTAGCCGATACGTGCGGTGCAGCCGGCCGTTGGGGCGCAAACCAGCGAGCAGGAACCTGGCAAGCTCTCGCGCCGTCGACAGATCCTCTGGTCGCTGCAAAAGGCGCGCCGCCGTCGCCCATGCACTGAGAACGAGCCCGTTCCAGGCCGTAATGACCTTGTCGTCTATTGCCGGCCTCGGGCGGCTGGCCCGGATCTCGAAGAGCCTGGTTCGGGCCGCCTCCTCCTCCGGCGTGGAGACCGGTGGACCACCCGTCTGGATCGGCTTGCGGCGAAGGACCAGGCGCCCTTCGAAATTTCCCTCCGGCCGGATGTCGAAGCCGCTGCGGATGGCCTCGAGGGCGCGCGAGTCCGCCAGCCCGGTTTCGATTT